>Ga0105045_10002337_pt1 | contig 15949 bp, 16 predicted proteins | sample MAT02_FD_78089 | JGI IMG/M metagenome (GOLD analysis project Ga0105045, IMG submission 78089) | Freshwater microbial communities from Lake Fryxell liftoff mats and glacier meltwater in Antarctica - MAT-02 (megahit assembly) | ecosystem: Environmental > Aquatic > Freshwater > Ice > Liftoff...
GAGGAGTCCGGCACGCTTCGCAAGTTTTACGTTCAAGCCCAACTCCGCAGCCATTATCGCGCTGAGATTGGCCACTTCGCGACTGTGCTGCAGCAAGTTTTGGCCGTAACTCGATCGGTACTTCATTCGGCCTACCATGCGCACCAAATTGGCGTTGAGCCCGTGAATACCCAAGTCGATACAGGTGCGTTTACCCGTTTCCACAATTTCTTCTTCAAGTTGCTTCGTCACTTTTTTCACTACTTCTTCGATGCGTGCGGGATGGATTCGTCCATCGGAAACAAGCTGATGGAGCGACAATCGCGCTATTTCTCTGCGCACCGGATCGAAACAGGAAAGAATAATCGCTTCTGGCGTGTCGTCAACAATGATCTCTACACCCGTTTCGGCTTCGAGCGCGCGAATGTTGCGCCCTTCTCTACCAATAATCCGACCTTTCAGTTCATCGCTCTCTATATTGAATACCGATACCGAATTTTCGACCGCATGCTCCGTAGCTAAGCGCTGAATGCTCTGGATGACCACTTTCTTCGCCTCCGAAGCGGCGGTAAGCTTTGCTTCATCAATAATGTTTTTAATGTGGCTCATAGCTTCTGTACGAGCTTCATCCTTCAGCGCCTTGGTGAGTTCCGTCTTGGCATCTTCAGCCGAAATATTGGCTACGCGTTCAAGTTGCTCTACAGCCTGTGCATGCGACTTTTCGAGATCGCGCTGCTTCTTTTGCACGACCTCCTGAAGCCGGGTATAATTGGCTTTTTGACCTTCTACATCCCGACTTTGCTTCTTATTCTCTTCCACTTGCTGGCTCAGCTGAGACTCCCGTTGCTTTAACCGATCTTCCGTACTTTGAATTTTTCGATTTCGCTCCTTAATGGCTTGTTCGTGCTCATCTTTGAGTTGCAGAAACTTCTCCTTGGCCTGCAGCATTCGCTCCTTCTTGATGGCTTCGCCTTCTTTTTCGGCCTCTTCAAGAATTGAGTTTCTTTTCTTGGTGAAAACGGCATTCAGCGCCATCCATGCCACGGCTCCGCCAGCGATTATACCGGCAAGAGCACCAATTACAATTGATAATATATCCATATCTAAAAAATAGTGCACTCACGTGCTGATTTGTTTAGATGCGGGTATCGGGTGCTATAGCAGCAATTTAACCTTCAATTCGAGCTGATCGAGCAAGCCAGGTTCTATGGAGAGCTTCGATTTTTCTTCCAATTCGAGCAGTTTCGTAGCATTTTGAAGCGCGGTCATGGCCAGCAAATCTTGCTTGTCCTTCACCACGTAATTATCCTGGAGTTGCTTCAAATTATTATCTACGTCCATGGCGGCTTTGCGCACTCTATCTTCTTCATCGGCTTGCACCGTGATGGGATAAATACGCCCTGCAATGGTCACTTTTATCGATAGTTGGCTCATGCGTAAAATCTATCTATTTAATAGTGCTATACACTTGTCAATTTCCCGCACCAATTCATTAACTCGGTGCTTCATTTCGGCTTTTTCGCTCACCTTACCGGCAATCGATTTGGCCATTTTCATTTTATCGTACGCTAACTGCAAAATGTCTAAGCGCTCGGTATCTCTTCGCAATCGAGATTCGAGCTCATCTACCCTTTTTTTAAGGGTGTCATTATCGGTTCGCAACTTTTCGAATCGCAGATGTGCCTTGTCCAGGTTGGCGGATAAGGCGGCTATTCGGGTTGATACTTCGGTCATTTTTCTACCTTGCAGATAGCACAATGTTACGCAAAAGTAAGTTAGGCAAGAGCATCTGCCAAGTGTATGCTTGTTTAAAACGCCTTCTGTTCACCCCATTTTGTTTACATCTTCGCTTTGGAGCGGTTTTCGAGCCACTTTGCATCCCTAGCTTCACTGCTTAAATCCGATCGTATCAATGCCCTATTTAATAGCTTTACTCTTTTGCTTTACGTCATTTGCCAGTTACGCTCAAACCGCCGAAAATGCTGATTTTGCTCCTCCGTTGCGCATTCCCCTCTTCCTTTCGGGAAATTTTGCCGAGCTCCGCTCTAACCATTTTCATACGGGAATCGATATAAAAACAGCAGGGGTCGAAGGTCAAGTGGTACAGGCTATTGCCGATGGTGTTGTGAAGCGGATTGGGGTATCGCCGGCAGGCTATGGAAATGTGCTTTACATAGAGCATGCAAATGGCTACACATCTGTGTACGGCCATCTTCAGTCCTTTTCACCGGCTATTACTAAATTGGTAAGGACGAAACAATACCAGGAGAAATCTTTCAAGGTAGATTTCACGCCTGATGACCCATTGCAGGTATCGAAAGGTGAGCAAATAGCGCTGAGTGGAAACTCGGGAAGTAGTGGCGGGGCCCATCTCCACTTCGAAATCCGGGACACGAAATCGGAACACCCGCTTAATCCCCTCCTTTTCAAATTCAACGTTAAGGATAATATTCCTCCGCGCATCCGTGGCATCAGATTTCACGCCTTGAGCGATACCACTTTTATAAATGGAAAGAACGAAGCCAAAAGCTTTTTAATAACTGGCGATAATGGGAATTATCAACTCAAAGCGGGTCAGAAAATCGAAATTTATGGAGCATTTGGTATTTCAGTGCACGGTATCGATCAGCTGAATGGTCAGCCAAACAGCTGCGGTCTTTACGGCATTGAACTCCGTGTTGATGATGATTTGATCTGCGCTCAACAATTTGATGAACTCGATTTTGAAACCACGCGTCATATAAACTGCTATACCGACTACGAAGCTTTTAAAACCCGCGCATGGCATTACCACAAGTCCTATCTCGAGCCTGGCAACAAGTTGGAAATTTATACGCCTACCCCGCCCGACCGTGGAGTAATCAGCATCGCAACCGCAGGTGCCCATAAACTAAATTATAATCTAAGCGATGCTCATGGCAACGTATCCAAGCTTTCGCTCTCTTTCCAATCCATCGAAAAAACCCCTGTTTCAGTCGATGGCTCTCCAAAGTTCACGGCTTATTTTCCATTCGATCAAACCAATACCTTTTCATATCCTGGCGAATTGGAAGTGGAGATTCCGAAAGGCGCGCTCTACGATAATTTGAAATTTCAGGCGTCCAGGCAATTAGCCGGAACTGGGGAATTATCGCCTCAATTTTTGGTTCACAATTTTTACACACCGCTCCAATCGGCCGTTATGCTGCGTTTCGATTGGTTCGCAATAGCTCCAAATTTGCGCGAGAAGGTAGTCGCTCGTCGCGAAGATCCCGCCGGAAAGTTAGGCTACGTTGCCGGAAAGGCGAGCGCCGAAGGGTTTGAAATTCGCACAAAGGATTTTGGAAAATTTGCCTTGGTTCTCGACACGGTGGCTCCCGAAATTATACCAAGCAAATACAGCGCATCGGGCGCGATACTCAACAGCCGTTCCGGGCTGCGCTACACCATCCGCGACAGCAGAGCCGGCGTGGCCACTTATACTGCTACGCTCAATGGGGAATGGATTCTTGCGACTTACGACGCCAAAAATGCAGCATTAACTATAGACGTATCGGAAAGTGGGTTCAAAAAAGGAAAAAACGAGCTAATCATAGCTGTGGACGATTATTGTGGGAACCGAAAGGAGAGAAGATTTACTTACACCTACTAATTATAAATCTCACCGGTGAAAATCAACCAAGCCGTCGATCGGTGTCTTGATTACTTTATCGACGGTGATGCCGTAATGAGCAGCTTTCTTCTCAATCATGGGCCGAAAATGATAGCCAATCGAACCAACCAAGCGCATCGGATAGGACTGGTAATTGTCATAGTGGATGATGTAGCGCTCAAAGAATTTCATGAAAGCATCGTCGGCCAAAGCATCGAAGTATGGATTGCCCAAATTATTGAGCACGAAGCGGCTGAAAGAAGCCAGAAACCTATTTGGGAAACGCTTTTTATAAACGGTGAAGGAAATTTGATCCTTGCTCAAGCTGTATTGGTCAATAAATAATTTTCGGATCTCTTCGGGCATGAGATCGTTCATAAAATCGCGCACCACCTTGCGGCCTATGTGCATGCCACTGCCTTCGTCGCCAAGGATGTAACCTTGACCTCCAAGGTTGTGTTTGATCTCGCCATTTATAAAAAGGCAAGAATTCGAACCAGTCCCTAAAATACAGGCTATTCCAGATTCGTCATGAAACAAAGCTCTGGCTGCACCCAAAAGATCATGGTAAATATAAATTTTTGCGTTGGTGAAAACCTTCGCAAAACCTTCATTCATGATCTTGACATTCTGCGTATTACTGCTGCCCGCGCTGTAGAAAAACACCTCTGTGAGATCGAGGTGCGTGAAAGGGGAAAAATCGATTTCGTCGAGAGTTTTGGCAATGGTAGCCGCGGTGTGAAAATAGGGATTTATCCCTTCGCTGCTGTAATCAAATTGTTTCCCGGTGTCGTTTAGAAGTCTCCAATCCGTCTTGGTAGAGCCGCTATCTGCAATGAGCTTCATAGGGCATAAATCTAAGACTTTTCGCCTTCATCGGCTCAGCGCGATGCGAAGAGAAATTTATTGACGTTCACCAAATTGTATTTTACCGCATACATCACTACCGCCGCTGTATTGTTTACACCCAATTTTTGCATAATATTTTTGCGGTGGGTATTTACGGTATGCGGGCTCAAAAAGAGGCGGTCGGCGATCTGCGTATTGGTCAACCCTTCGGCAATAAGCGCAATAATCTCCTGCTCGCGAAGGGATATTTGGACTGGCTGGCAACTGAAATTTTCAAACTCCACACTATTGGGATCAATTTCTACCTGTTGGATGGTTTCCAGGATCGATCCACAGAAAAATTTATCGCCTTTTGCCGTTTCGCGAACAGCTCCAACAATTTCATCGAGGTCGCAATCCTTCTTCACGTAGCTCATCACGCCTGCCTGTAAAGCATTTATCAAGGTGTTGCCTTCCCGATCGGGAGTGATGGCCACCACGCCCATCGACGGTTGAAGATTAATGGCCAATGGTATTGTTTCTAATGCGAAGCCCGAAGCTGTAAAGTCGATAAGCAACACATCGGGCTTGATGGTTTTAAGCAGTTCGAGCAGCCCGGCGGAATGACTGGCTTCTCCATCAATACGAATATCCGTTTCGGAGCCAAATAAAGCACTCATTCCAAGCCGGGTGAGCCGATTACTATCAGCAATACAAAGAGATATCGGCTCGGATTGAATCATCTATTTAGATTGTATTTAAATAACAAAGATAGGTTGCAATGGTTCTACACTCAAAATAATCTTATCCCCAATTCATGGTATTTTGAGTAAATACCCTTCCAAATGTGAACATTTCTACGTGCACGCTTAGCTCAAAAAGTATGGCGATCATTTGAAATATTTCACTGACCAATTGGAATTATTAGTCCCTCGTTGGCGGTAACGACATGTGGAAAAATTTCAGAAGCTTCCTTCTTAAAAGCTTCGTCGCTCCGGTAGCGCGCCGAATAATGACCCAGGATTAGGGTTTTCGCGCCGGCGTCTAAAGCTACCTGAGCTGCTTGGCGCGCTGTACTATGCATCGTTGCAAGAGCCCGTTTGGAATCATCTTCGAGGAAAGTAGACTCGTGGTAGAGCAAATCGACCCCCTTTACAAATCCAGAAGTAGCGGGCACATAGGCCGTATCGGTACAAAACGCATAGGCTCTTGGAGGAGCTGCTTGAAATGTGAGTTCGCTGTTGTCGACTATCTGCCCGTCAGAAAGCGTGAGGTTTCCCCCTGCTTTAATCTGCCGAATGCGAGCAGGAGCTATGCCGTATTTGGCTATGGCTTCGGGGCGAATGTTGAGTGGTCTGGGTAGTTCTTCGATTTTAAACCCGCAGGTCGGCACCCCGTGTTTAAGTGGAAAACTCGACACTTTCAAGGCCTTAGTCTCGAGTATCACCGACTCAGCTGCATACCCCAATTCATGCCAAACTAAAGGGTAACGGAGCCTGGATTGAGAGACCTTGAGCTGCAACTCTACTGCCGATTGTAAATCGGGGTGAGCGTAGATGTTCATCTCGCGGGTGCGTCCTAAAAGATGCAGTGTAGAGAGCAGACCTGGCAAACCCAGACAGTGATCGCCGTGCAAATGCGTAATAAAAATGTGACTAATCCGCTGAAACTTTAATTGAAAACGCCGGAGCTGCAGCTGGGTACCTTCGCCACAATCGAAAAGAAAGTATTGCTCGTTGTAATTTACTAATTGCGCGGTAGGCAAATGCCTTAATGTAGGCGTTGCACTTCCACAACCTAAGATAGTAAGTTCAAACTTGATACGCCTGGTGGGATGCACCGCTGTGGTTTAATGGACTATCATCAATCGCCGGGTGTGCTTCTGACCTAATGCTTCTACCACGCAGAGGTAAATTCCTTCAGGGAAAGCCGTAGTAGAAATGGTGATATTGTTTTGTCCCGGGATTAGACTTATGTTACGCTTCAGAACCTCCTTGCCCACCAGGTCGAACACTCTGAGTGTACCTTTACCTGCTTGAGTAACCTGGGTGCTCAGTACCGTTTGATCATTAGCCGGATTTGGCATCAAGTTTAAATGCCCGAAATCGCGTCTGGATGCATCATTCACCGAAAGTGGCCAATTGACCTGAATTTTGTACCCTGTGAAATTGAGCGGAAACGTACCTAGATTGGTGTAAACTGCAAGTAATATTTCTAAATCGTACAAACCGCCGATATTGGGGATTCCGCTAATTACTCCGCATCCGACGCTGCCACCAAGAAAAGTACAAGGCGATACAAGCGGAGAATTACATACGAAGCTCAAGCCTTCAGGCAAGTTAAACACTTGTACCAACTGGGCGGAATCGACTGTAATAAAAGGCAGATCTAAAAATCCGCCATTTGCTGGAATCTTTACGTCAATCTGCTGCACGTATAGCGCATTGACGGTAGCCTGAGCAAAGTTTGCAATGGTATCTGGAATAGCACCAAATTCAATTCCGGTAAAATCTCCCTCCGGGGTGCATTGACCTGACGCGAAAAGGGTAGATCCTAAAAGGGCAAATCCAAGTAAAAAGTGTTTCATATTGAAAAATTTATTCATCCGCATTTAGGTCGCGTTCAATTTCTTCCATTAGGACTAGATCGATCGCTTCGTTGCGGGTTGGTGTAATGTTAAATACGGTTTGTAATTGTGAGATATTTACTAATTTTTCTATCGCTGGATGAAGCCCACAGATAGCAAAAGTTCCATTGTTTTCCTTGCACAGTCTATTTCCGGTGAGCAAGGCGCTTAGTCCACTCGAATCGCAATAGCGCGTATTTTGTAGATCGACTATGATGTTGCGATTGCCGCTTTTCAGCTGAAATACCAATTCTGTTTTTAGATCGGGCGCACTCAAAGTATCAAGCTTCTCTACTTCAGAAACCACCGTGGTATACTTTTCGTCGTTTTCAACTTTAAATTTCGTCATGCTTTAACAGGAGTTTGCTCCAAATATACCATTTTATGATTGCCGTTCAATTTTTCCAGCCAAAAGGTAAAGTACGGCCATTCTTACGGCCACCCCGTTTTCAACTTGCTGCAGAATAAGGCTATGCGCACCGTCGGCTACTTCGCTGCTTATCTCCACACCTCGGTTGATCGGGCCTGGATGCATAATCAGTATCTCTTTATCGAGCGAGTCGAGTATGTCTTTGGTCAGGCCAAAGAGCATGCTATACTCGCGGAGCGTTGGAAAATAAGCCAACTCTTGCCGTTCAAGCTGGATGCGAAGCATATTGGCCACATCGCACCATTGCAGCGCTCTGCGCAAGTTATGCTCCACTTTTACCCCAAGCGAATGAATATGCTTCGGGATGAGCGTGGTAGGTCCGCAGACCATTACTTCTGCTCCTAATTTTTGCAGACAGAATATGTTGCTCAGTGCAACGCGTGAGTGCAATATATCGCCTACGATCACCACACGCTTTCCCTTCAAAGTCCCCAACTTTTCGCGGATGGTAAAGGCATCGAGCAAGGCTTGTGTGGGGTGTTCATGTGTGCCGTCGCCCGCATTTACAATCTGCGCATCTACATGTTGCGACAAGAAGTGAGCAGCGCCGGGGTTGGGGTGGCGTATCACCACCATATCTACCTTCATAGCCAAAATATTATTGACCGTATCTATGAGAGTTTCGCCTTTCTTGACAGATGAGTTTGACGATGCAAAATTGATCACATCAGCCGAAAGTCGCTTTTCGGCCAACTCAAAACTTAGTTTGGTTCTTGTAGAATTCTCAAAAAATAGGTTTGCGATGGTAATGTCGCGAAGGCTCGGCACCTTTTTTATAGGACGATTGATCACCTCTTTGAAGTTATCGGCAGTGGTAAGGATGAGTTCAATGTCTTCGCGTTGAAGGTATTTTATGCCAAGAAGGTGTTCAACGCTTAAACTGCTCATGCTTTGTCTTCGATTGAAAATAAGGTGACTCTATCTTTTCCTTCCGTTTCAAGCCATTCCACTGCTACGCGCTCGCTGGCAATGGTATCGACCATTTTACCAGTATAGTCTGGCTGCACGGGCAGTTGCCTGCTGAATCGCCGATCTATCAGCACCAATAGCTCGACTTTTCGAGGTCGCCCGAATGCCAGCATTGCATCGAGCCCGGCGCGGATGGTACGCCCGGTAAACAGCACATCGTCGATGAGTACCACGTTCAGATCTTCCAGCTCAAAATCGAGCTCTGTTTCACTGGGAATAGGCGGTTCGGCCTTGCGGCGAAAATCGTCGCGGTAGAAAGTAATGTCTAATTTTCCCGATCGAATATGGTTAATGCCTTTGCGTTCCTTCAGCTCTTTCACTATTCGGTCGGCCAAATATATACCACGAGGCTGCAAGCCAATAATCGCGGTGCGACTGAAATCGCCGTGATTTTCCATCAATTCATGGCATAGCCTTGTGATGGTTACAGAAAGTTGTTGGCTATTTAAGAGCTCGATGGGCTTCATACTGCGAGCGCAAATATAGCAGAACGATAGAAACCTTTATCCCGGATTTAGATCCGGACGTTACTTTGGCTAATAGATTCGAAAAGAAAAAAGGATCCCAATCGACTGCTTAAAAATTCCACCATGTATTTCCAGACGAAACATTACCGAGGTATATAGTTCCTCCATCGCAACTGTAGGACGATCGTTGTACTTGGTCTTCCTTAAATTCGAAGATTTGGTATTTCCCGTCAAAATCGTCCCTGATTTCATCTGCAGGTGTAACAAGGAAATCTAGAAAGGAGATTTTTTGGTATTCTAACTTCCTATCTAACAGGCTGTCCTCAGGCGCGACATCTTCTTTGGTAGGCTCGCAGCTTAGTTGGGCGTAGAATTTTTTTAGATTTTTCCCGGGAGCTGCGATTTCGAATTGAGCCGATTTATCGTTTGAATAGAGTGTAACTCTTCCTTCCGAGTTGGAATAAGTATTCTGACCAATGCTATAATCTATATTCCAACTTCTCACTACCGCCCCTTCAATTGGTTTACCCGAAATGGAGTCAAGAATTAGAAAATCGGTTCGGTAGTTTCGGTATCCCACCATATTGAAATAGTTATCCTGGCAAGAGCACGATCCCGAAGAACTGAGTTTATCTATTTTTGAAAATTTACCTGCTGCCGGTTTTGGAACACCAAATACTGTGGCTCCCGCAGGCGTCTGCGTCCTACCGGTATCGGTCAAAATACCGCTCCGTCGAGCTTCATAAAAAGGAGATTCGGAGAGATCCATGTATTCCCACCAACCGAGACCTATTCCGCCGCAATTCACTACCCGTTGTGCAACTTCATCGACAAAGCGACTTTGCATTTCATTGCTGATTGAGTCTTCGCCAGCCCCCAGGGAAGTTTCACCTATCATCCAAGGCTTTTTAGAAAACTTCGAATACCAATAAATTTCATTGGGAATACGCATAGGATTATAACTGTGAAAGCTCAAAAAATCGACATCTAGCATCGATGGGTCCCATCTGAAAACTTCTATAGGTTCTGAGCTTCCCACTGTGAGTAATTGATCGGGCGCATGCTCGTCCATCAGCGATCTCCATCTCTTCGAAATATCAATGGCTTGCTCTTTAGAATAATCTCTTCCTTCTAAGCTGTAAAGCGGTTCATTAAAAAAGTCGTAAGAGAAAATCGCCGGCTCTTGGCTGAACAGCCGAAGCATTCGCTCTGTATAAGCCCAGACTTGATGCTCGTCAAGCGGGCGGTAAATCAATACCATTACTTTCAAATCACTCTCCGCACATAGACTAATAAAGCCTCTGAGCGCATCCAATAATGACTCGTAATCTCGCTCCATGCTCAGAAACCGACTACCAGCATAATAGCCATAGGTGGTGTCATTGACAGCAATTCTGTCAATACATAGCCTTATTGTATTGAAGCCAAGGCTCCGGATATATTGAAGCTGATTTTTAGTTTCGGTTTCAATGACTGCTTTTGAAGGTGAGTTTCTGTGCTCGGGAAGGAGATAATAGGGCACCGGTCCGACCGAGATAGCTTCGCCGTGGTTGTAGTAATGACCCACATAATTGAGCATCACGGGGAAGAATCGTTTACCGCCTTGGCTGAAGCCATCGTCTGAAAGACGAACGAACCGTTCGTCTGGTTTCTCACAGCTTGTTAAAAGAAGAAGAGGAAACAGAATCCATACCAAATTTGGTCGGAAACAAACGCGAAGGCGCTTTTGGAGAATGATGGTATAGCGGAAGAAAGTGATCACAATCTTGTTACATTTAGTGAGAAAGTTGAGGCGAGCGCATAATCAAATAAAAGGCGAATCTAAAATTATCTGACGTAATCTTAGGCTAACCGTTGGAAGGCAATCTTTATTTTATGGCAATTTCCAGGATCTTGAAATTTCTATTCACCTTCTAATATCCATTGCGACAAGCCCAATAGTAGATCACTAAAATGTGAAAATTATCGCGTTTGCTCAGTCAGATGTTCTATGAACAGAAGTGATCTGTCACTGAATTCAAAGCGATGGTTTGCGCCAAATCTAAATCAATTTTTACCTGATGTTTACGCGTCATGATTGAAACGTGTTCGACGCCTATATACCTGCAAGGTCAATGCAACAAGAACTAAAGCAAGCAGAAGAAACGGGTTGAAAGGCTTTTATACACTTGTAAATTGAGCAATAATAATATCGGCCAATTCATCGCCAATCCGCTCCTGAGCTTCATCGGTCGCCGCTCCGATATGCGGAGTCAAAGCGATTTTCGGATGTTTCAAGAGAGCTTCCGATGGGGTGGGCTCGTTGTCGAACACATCCAATGCGGCTGCGTAAATATGTCCGCTGTTGAGTGCTTCGGTCAGGGCCTTCTCCTCCACTACCCCGCCACGCGCAGCATTCACGATCACCGAGCCTTTCTTCATCATAGCAAGCTCAGCCGATCCGATTACTGCGGAACCATCCTTCTGCTTAGGGACATGGATAGAAATGGCATCGCTCTGGCGCAACAGGGTGTTGAAATCTACTTTCTCCACCTGAACACTGACTTGACCAAAACCTTCCACTTGGAAAGAAACGAGAGTGTTAACATCGAACACATCGGTACAGATCACTTTCATTCCGCTGCCCAAGGCGTATTTTGCCACCGCCTGGCCAATACGACCAAAACCGATTATCCCAAGGGTTTTGCCCCGAAGTTCAAAGCCTTTGCCATATTTCTTTTTAAGCGCACCAAATTCAGCAAGCCCTTTCGATGGCATTTGTCGGTCTGCATCGTAAGTCATTCGGGCTAAGCTAAAAAGCTGGCCCAAAACCAACTCCGCGACAGATTGGCTGCTGCTAGCCGGTGTATTCGCAACGATTATCCCTTTCTCGCGTGCATAGGCCACATCGATATTGTCCATGCCCACACCGCCGCGAACGACGATTTTCAAACCGGGACAAGCGTCGATAAGGTCTTTGCGCACCACTGTGGCGCTGCGCACACAGAGGGCTGCGATATTGTGGGAATTGATATGGTCAATCAAGTCAGACTGGGGCACCATGGTGGTGCTCACTTTAAATCCCGCTGCTACCAGTTTGGCTACAGCCGATGGGGATAAACCGTCATTTGCTAATACATTCATAGGAGAAAAAATTATGCTTTTCGTTCGAGTTCTTTCATGGCATCCACCAGCACTTGCACACTTTCGATTGGTAAAGCATTGTACATGGACGCTCGGTAACCGCCAACCGAACGGTGACCTTCTATACCACTTACGCCCGCACCTTTCCAAAGGGCGTCGAAGGCATCTTTATGCACTTCATTATGGAGCACGAAGGTCGCGTTCATATTACTGCGGTCTTCCACAGCAGTTGTTCCTTTAAAGAGTGGGTTTCGATCTATCTCTCCATAGATCAAGGCCGCCTTCGCTTCGTTTCTCTTTTGGATCGCTTTCACACCACCAAAATCCTTTAACCATTGCAGCGTGAGCATCGACACGTAAACCGCAAATACAGGAGGCGTATTGTACATCGACTCTTTTTCGTGCTGAGCCGCCAGATTATGCATTGCCGGGAGCTTTCGACCAGTTTTGCCGAGTTTCTCTAAGTTGGCTATGTAGAGCGTGGTGCCAGCTGGCCCCATATTCTTTTGCGCTCCGGCATAAATCAGATCGAAATCGGCCACATTAATTTCCTTGCTAAAAATATCGCTCGACATATCGCAAAGCATCGATAGCGGCGATTTCGGGAATTGCTTAAACTGCGTGCCAAAAATGGTATTATTGGAAGTAAAATGCAGATAATCAGCATTGGAAGGAACAATATAATCCTTCGGAATAAAGTTGTAGTTGGCGTCCTTGCTGGAAGCAATTACTTCCACATCGCCGAGCAATTTTGCTTCTTTGATGGCTCCACTAGACCAAGTACCTGTATCAAGGTAAGCAGCGCGACCGCTTTCCGATTTCATAAAATTGAGAGCGGCTGTGTAAAAGCCAAGGGTAGCTCCGCCTTGCAGAAACAGCACGGTGTAGCCTTCCGGCACACCGAGTAGCTCATGCACAAGGGCCCGGGCTTTTTCCATAATAGCCACAAATGGCTTACTGCGGTGTGACATTTCTATAAGCGAGAGGCCGTGGCCATCAAGTTCAATTACACTCTCAGAAGCTTTTTTAAGGACTTCTTGCGGAAGAATGCAAGGTCCGGCACTAAAATTATGGATCATCTTTAGCAAAATCTAAGGTCTGTGAGACCGTTTTTTCGGATGCAAAACTAAGGCATATTTTTCAATGGACAAGGAATGGAAGATGAACCTTATGCTCAGAAAATTACTTCCCGATCAGCGGATTGATGGTGTCGCGGCTTCGGCTTAAATCGGGACGAGATGGAAAGTTAAACTGCGGCTTCTCGTCGTAGCTTTTGGGACGAGCCATGTCAAAGTTTTCGAACAATACCCATGTGCCGGTTGATGCGTTCCATTGATATGCATCGAAACTATCGCTCGGACCATAAAACGCATAATTGCCATCAAGGCTCGACTGCACGGGCGTAAGATGGTCGAACACAATCGCTTTCTTAGGCGCAATATAGCGCAGCGTCATCACCACTTCTTCACTGTAAGTGAATACGCGGCGAAAAACCTTTTTGTCGTCTAATTCAAAAATAGGTGCCCCGAGTTCCACTTGGTTACCTTTTCCGAATACCAAAGCGTCGATCACCTTTCGGGTAATGAGCTCATCGGCGGCATCCCAGCCCAACAAGGTGTAAGTCTTGCCTTGTTTCGATTCGGTGACCTGAATATCGTAATACAAACAGCCGTACCAGCTATCGGGCATCAACGTCTTGCCGATCAACTTATCGCTGGGTGTTTGGCTGTCTATGAGTTCGGTATGTGATTTACCGCCTGAGAGCAGAATGAGACATTCGTACCGGCTCGAACCATCCATTTGCGGAATTTGCCAGTTGAAAAACCGGAAGAAATTATCGGAGCTTTTCAAAGTCGCAATGCGGAGCAGCTGATCGAATGGATAATCGAAACAGTCTTCCTTTTTGAATGCCTTCAGGAGTTTAGCTTTGATTTGATCGGATGCTTCACTGCGCTTCACATCAGATGGAGTTTCTCCCAGTTGCGTTTCCAACGCCAAGAGGTCGGTCTCAATCGACTCCAAAGTTTGTGCCTGGGCGCATAGTGAGAAAGCCGCAATGAAAATGGCCACTAAGAAACAATTTAAACCAACTTTTATCATGCCTGGCATGAACGCCAAAATCGGTTCGAGATTGCTCTTTTCGGCCATCAAAGGTGCATGAACTCTTTCTTCTCGAGCAGTTTTTCTTCGCTTTCGCGATAGTCGGGATCATCTACGCAGCAATCTACCGGGCAAACGGCGGCGCATTGCGGCTCATCGTGAAATCCTACGCACTCTGTACACTTATCGGTTACGATATAATACACATCCATATTTACCGGTACTTGCTCTTCGCCGGCATCGTAGGTATTTCCCATCGGAGTGGTAACTTGCCCGTTCAAATCGGTGCCGTCGGTAAGTCGCCATTCCACGCCACCTTCATATATTGCGTTGTTGGGACATTCCGGCTCGCATGCTCCGCAATTGATGCATTCGTCGGTTATAATTATAGCCATGGCTTCTTATTCTTTTGTAATCTTTGCGGCAAAGATAATGCAGCAAGAGTTCAAAATTATTCAATTTAGTTATGAAAACGTCAAATTTGGTCTATAGTTTACCCGAGCAAGCTTCAGGAAAGCTATCAAAATTGATCGGCGATTTAGCTTTGGCCAATGATCAATCGGAAGGTTATTTATCCGACTGGAACGACCAAATAAATCAAAGTACTATATTAAATCCTTGGTTCACAAGGACTAATGTTGTTCAGTCGCTTGAAGGGATAGCGCATATGATACGAACAGAAGCATTGCAATCTTGGCTTAAAATGTACAATACCGGGGGTAAGTCAGAACCTAAGCGCGTAGGAATGGTGCTGGCTGGAAATATTCCTTTGGTCGGTTTTCACGATATTTTTTCAGTTGCCCTTTCCGGACACCATGCCGTTGTAAAATGTGCCAGTCAAGACCGCGTTCTGCTTCCGGCGCTTTTCAAAATTCTGCTGGAAGAAACCCATTTTGAAGGGTTTAATATTGAGTGGATCGACGGCCGTATGCCTCAAATAGATGCCATGATAGCCACTGGCAGCAACAATACATCGCGCTATTTTGAGTATTACTTTTCAAAAGTGCCTCATATCATTCGCAAAAATCGAAATGCGGTGGCCATCCTTTCGGGAAATGAAAGTGAAGCTGAATTAATTGCGCTCGGCGCCGACATATTTAGCTATTTCGGAATGGGTTGTCGAAACGTCTCGAAACTATACATCCATAGCGATTTTGAAATTGACCGATTTTTCAAACCTATCTACCCTTACCACCCAATAATAAACCACCACAAGTACGCAAACAATTACGATTACTACCGCGCTTTGTGGATGCTCAACAGGGAAGATTTACTTGACAATGGGTTCTTAATTCTTCGTCCGTCAGAAGCCATTGCCAGCCCCATTGCATCCCTTTTTTACGAGCGATACACCGACGAAACCGTACTTCGCGACACCCTGAAGGGTCGGGCCGAAGAGATACAATGCATCGTTTCGCAGACTGATATCCCTTTCGGAAAGGCACAAGCCCCCGAGCTTTGGGATTATGCCGATGGAGTGGATACGATGGCGTTTTTGCAAGGGTTGGGTTAAAATCGCCAAGATAGGCCACCTCCCCCGCCGAAGCGGTTGTCATAACTCGCCATGAGTGAAAAATTTCGCGAAAGCAAATATTCTACGCCTATTTGCCACGTGATGTCATCCCGATAATTTACCGATTGACCAGAATTCTCTGGATCAAAATCATTTACCCAGCCCATATCAAATTGGTATTCATATTCACCGTATATCAACGTTCTTGGAAACACCATAATGGCACGGCTCAAACTTATTTGCGGCCGCAGTTCACTGTCTATGCGCACATCCAGATTGAACA
>Ga0105045_10002339_pt1 | contig 15947 bp, 10 predicted proteins | sample MAT02_FD_78089 | JGI IMG/M metagenome (GOLD analysis project Ga0105045, IMG submission 78089) | Freshwater microbial communities from Lake Fryxell liftoff mats and glacier meltwater in Antarctica - MAT-02 (megahit assembly) | ecosystem: Environmental > Aquatic > Freshwater > Ice > Liftoff...
CTTACTACCTTTATCATCTTTCTGTTATTGGGAAGTCTGCTCTTGGAGCAAATTTGCTTTTTTTGTCTTACCGGAGAGGTCATCGAACTCAACGATGCTAATCCAACAGAGGCAGACGTAAGTGCCGATGTAAAAGTAAAAGATTCCTACACCAACATCAGTTTATTGGAAGATGCTTTGCATGCCGCTTATTTAGGAATGTACGCGAGCATATTTTCCCCAAATTATCGTTTTATATCATCGGACGGTCGGCAAGCCTTAACGTACGGCACCATATTTTCGCCCCCTCCAAACTTGCGCTCTTAGGGTTTCCTGATTGGGTTTCACCCTCGTTTTCTTGCATTAATGCTCACTTTTATCACATACATAACAGCGTTTATGTACTATGATTGATGTTTGAATTGGCTCGGTGTTTATCGCTGGGAATATTGTAAACTGAGTTACAGGGAAATTCCGAACATTTTTATATGCTCTGATTGCATAATATTTAATCAGCGTCCTGACGTATTTTCAGGCTAATCTATTGGCATTTTTGTCCAATTACTGGCTATTTAACCACTGTTACATGAAAAAATTGAACTATTTGGCAAATCTAAAATATGATTTGCCTGCAGGCCTTGTGGTCTTTTTAGTTGCCTTGCCGCTTTGCTTGGGCATTGCTTTGGCTTCTGGAGCCCCTTTATTCTCTGGGTTAATATCGGGCATCATTGGCGGTATTGTGGTGGGTTTTTTGAGTGCTTCTCATACCAGTGTCAGCGGTCCGGCGGCCGGCCTTACGGCGGTTGTATTGGTTTCTATTCAACAACTCGGTAGCTACGAAGCCTTTTTATTGGCGGCTGTAGTAGCCGGTGTTTTGCAGGCGGCTATTGGTTTTGCTAAAGGGGGTATGGTAGCCAATTACTTTCCCTCCAATGTGATAAAAGGTATGCTCACAGGCATTGGTATTATCATTATTTTGAAACAAATCCCGCACGCATTGGGCTACGACAAAGAAGCAGGGGGCGATTTTGCCTTTTTAGAAGAAGGTGGCAGCAATACCTTTCTCACGATATGGAATACGCTGAATGAGTTTATTCACCCGGGGGCTACGGTGGTGGCCCTGTTATCCATTGGGATTATGCTGGCCTGGGAAAAACCTTTTATCAAATCTCGAATGGGCGTTATTCCGGGGGCTTTGGTGGCAGTTGTGGCGTCGGTTTTACTCAATCAACTGTTTTTTGGGTTTGGAGAGCCTTGGGCTATTTTGCCCGAACACCTCGTTTCCATCCCCGTAGCGAATGATGGAGCCGCATTTCTGGCCCAATTTACCCTGCCCGATTTTTCTCAATGGGCCAATCCTAAAATATATACAGTGGGATTGACCATTTGCATTGTGGCGAGTATTGAAACCTTACTTTGCTTGGAAGCCGTGGATAAAATTGACCCATTTTCGCGGTATAGCAATCCTAATCAGGAGTTAAAAGCGCAGGGATTTGGCAATATTCTTTCCGGTTTAGTAGGCGGTTTGCCCATTACCTCGGTGATTGTGCGGAGTTCGGCCAATGTAAATGCGAATGCACGCACGAAGGGTTCGGCGGTGTTTCACGGACTGCTCATATTGGTGTGCGCCGCCTTTATTCCTATTATTTTAAACATGATTCCATTGTCGGCCTTAGCGGCAGTGCTCATTTTGACGGGCTACAAACTGGCGAAAATTTCTATTTTTAAGGAAGCCTGGAACAATGGGAAATACCAGTGGTGGCCTTTTATCATCACGGTATTAGCGGTCGTATTCACCGACCTACTCACAGGGGTCGTGATTGGTTTGGCGGCCAGTACTTTCGCTATTTTACGCAGTAATATGCGCAATGCCTACCATTTTGACCGAAAATCTCACCGCGAAGGGGATCTAATTACCATCAAACTTTCGCAAGAAGTATCTTTTCTAAACAAAGCCGCCCTCAAAACCACCCTCGAAGACTTGCCAGAGTATGCGACCGTAACGGTAGATGCGACGGAGACTGTTTACATTGATTTCGATGTGTTGGAAACGATTCGGGAGTTTGCTAACCAAAAGGCGGCCGGCCGTAATATAGAAATGACGCTTCTTGGATTTCACGAACGCTATAACTTGCACGAAGCCGATTTTGTGCATTCTGACCCCGACCCCGATTCGGCTATTTTAACCGCTGAAAAGCCTGCAAAATCCTAACTCTTTACCATTTGCCATCCTCTAATTTTGCCAACCATGCGCACCCTTACGAGAGAATTACAAGATAATATTTCCCCACAAGATGCCCTTATCTTATTGCAGGAGGGAAATCACCGCTTTGTCAACAACCTGAAAATAAATAGAAACCTCTTACAGCAAGTGAATGAAACAATGGAAGGGCAGCATCCTTTCGCGGTCATTTTGAGTTGCATTGACTCTCGGACCAGTGCTGAACTTGTTTTTGACCAAGGTCTGGGCGATGTTTTTAGCATTCGAGTGGCTGGAAATGTTGTGAATGAAGACATCCTCGGTTCGATGGAATTTGCTTGCAAAGTGGCACTTTCAAAAATCATCGTAGTACTAGGCCATACCAAATGCGGAGCCATGAAAGGGGCCGCTGATGGGGTTAAAATGGGCAATTTGACCGGATTACTCCAAAAAATAAAGCCCGTGATGGATCGCACACCCCTAGTTGAGGGTGAACCCTATGCTTATGCAGATGCCATTGCAGCCAATAATGTCCATTATGTGATGGATGAAATTGCCGAAAAAAGCGAAATTTTAAAAAAGATGATTGCTTCCCACGAAATTGCCATTATCGGTGGGATGTACGACGTGGAAACGGGTGCGGTAGAATTTTACAAACACGAACATTTGATGTAAAATAAATATGATAAGGTGAAAGTGGGGGTGAATCCCCGATAAATGTCGCCTCTTACGAAAGTGCTTATACGCTGTAGTGAGGGGCGTTTTTTTAGAGCGTGTTTAAATTTTATTGAACTGAAAATCAAAAAAAACCATCCACTCGGAAATCAAGCATCGGAAATCGGAAATAAAAAAACGCCTTTGGTTTCTGATTTTTTCCATCTTTGCCTTCTTCTACAAATTCAAAATAATATGGCACAAACGGTGGGGGCTCCCCAAACTTCTGATAAAAAACCGTTGCTTTCCAAAAGTAGTATTTGGAATATGAGCGTTGGGTTTTTGGGGATTCAAGCGGGTTTTGCGCTCCAAAATGGCAACGCCAGTAATATCCTACAACGCTACGGGGCGGATGTGCACGAATTGCCGAATTTTTGGTTAGTCGCGCCCGTCATCGGTATGATTGTGCAGCCTATAATCGGCTACTATTCCGACCATACTTGGAATCGGTGGGGCCGACGGAAACCGTATTTTTTAGCGGGCGCCATCGCGGCTTGTTTTGGTATGATGTTGATGCCCAATGCCGGACTTTTAGCGGCAGCCTTACCCTTAGTGCTGGTTGGGGCAGGCATGCTGATGATTATGGATGCGGCCTTTAATGTTGCCATGGAGCCTTTTCGAGCCCTAGTAGCCGATAAATTACCCTCCGAACAACGCACCTTGGGCTTTTCGGCCCAAACTGCTTTGATTGGCATCGGTGCTGTAATCGGCTCCTGGTTGCCTTGGTTTTTGGCCAATAAGGCTGGCGTGACGGATACGGCTGGAGAGGGTTTGGTGCCGGATAACGTAAAATGGTCGTTTTATATCGGCGGGATATTGTTGTTGGGGGCAATTATTTGGACCCTAGTCACTACCCGCGAATACCCGCCCGAGGAGCAGGCCCGGTATGCTGGCGAGCCAGCCATGCCTACCGAAAAAGGCGGGCTTGGCAGCATCTGGACAGATCTAAAGCAAATGCCTAGAGCCATGCGTCAACTGGGCTGGGTACAGTTTTTCTCGTGGTTTGCCTTATTTTCAATGTGGGTTTTTACGGCCCCAGCCATTGCGCACCATGTGTATGGTTGCGCTATTGACGATAATAAGTCGCAAGCATTTAGCGATGCTGGCAACTGGACGGGCATCATTTTTGGGGTTTACAATGGTGTTTCAGCCATTTTTGCCCTCTTTTTACCCTACATAGCGTCGCGTATTGGGCGAAAGAACACCCACGCTTTTGCGCTGGTATGTGGTGGCCTAGGACTGATTTCTATTTATTTTGCCGACTCGCCTAATTTTCTAATTTTTTCGATGATTGGGGTGGGCATTGCTTGGGCCAGTATTTTAGCCATGCCCTATGCGATGTTAGCGGGTTCGATTCCAGCCCACAAAATGGGCGTTTATATGGGTATTTTTAATTTTTTCATCACCGTTCCACAAATAGTAAGCGGTTTAGTGAACCGCCCGATTGTACAGTATGTATATGGAAACAATGCCATTTGGGCCATTGTAGTAGGCGGGGTTTTCTTTTTGTTGGCGGCTGTTGCAGTGCAGTTTGTGGAGGATAAGGACGATTTGCATAGGTGGGGTCTGGCTAGATAGCCGTATGTTGAGCCATTCTAGAATATTATCAGAGTCGGGTAGCACTCTTTACAGGTATACCACTAAATTCATCCTCTACTTGGCCTAAAACTCGATTTTTTTCACCTATAACCATACATCATTATGAGTACGAATGACCTTATTTTCACACTTCTAATTGGAGCGGTGGCTGGCTGGCTAGCCGGACAAATTCGGCGTGGCTACGGCTTTGGCCTACTCGGTAATATCGTCGTAGGTATTATGGGGGCCTTTGTGGGCAGCTGGCTGTTTCGTTCCGTGTTGCATGTTTCTATGGGCGGTGGCCTGTTGGGCACGATTGCGACGGCGGTTATTGGAGCCTTGCTATTATTATTTTTGATTGGTTTGATCCGCAAGTAACTCCGTTCCGCTAAGGAGCAGTACAAAAAACGCCGCGAGACTTGGGTCTCTGCGGCGTTTTTTTTATTAAGAGCGTGTGAACGATCTCTAAGTGTTTTTTACTTCAACGCTTCCCGAGCAATTACCAATTTTTGGATCTCGGAAGTGCCTTCTCCTATGGTACAAAGTTTGGAATCGCGATAAAATTTTTCCACCGGGAAATCCTTCGTGTACCCGTAGCCGCCAAAAACTTGAACCGCATCGGTACTCACTTCTACGGAGATTTCAGAGGCGTAATATTTGGCCATAGCCGCTTGAATGGTGCATTTTTGTCCTGCGTCTTTCAGGTCGCCGGCTTGGCGCGTGAGGAGTTCGGCGGCTTCTATCTTGGTGGCCATATCGGCTAGCTTGAAGGAAATTCCTTGAAAACTCGCGATGGCTTGACCAAATTGCTGACGTTCTTTAGCATATTTTACGGAGGCTTCGTAGGCGCCTTTTGCTATGCCGAGGGCGAGAGAGGCAATACTGATGCGTCCGCCATCCAAAATTTTCATTGACTGGATAAAGCCTTCGCCTACTTCGCCGAGTATTTGATCTTTGTGCAAGCGGCAGTTGTCAAAAATCATTTCGGCGGTTTCGCTGGCGCGCATACCGAGTTTATTTTCTTTTTTGCCGGCATGGAAGCCTTCCGTACCGCGCTCAACCACAAAAGCGGTCATGCCACGACTGTCGAGCAGCTCGCCCGTACGGACAATCACTACGGCTACGTGTCCACTTTTCCCGTGGGTAATCCAAGATTTAGTGCCATTAAGCACCCAATAATCGCCGTCTTGGGTGGCCGTGCACTGCATGCGCATTGCATCAGATCCGGTGTTAGGCTCCGTCAGTCCCCAGGCGCCTATCCATTTGCCTGTGGCAAGTAAGGGTAAGTATTTTTGCTTGGTTTCTTCTGAACCAAAAGACAGAATGTGGTTGGTACAGAGTGAGTTATGAGCAGCAACGCTCAAACCTATGGAGCCACAGACTTTGGCTATTTCTTCTATAATGGTAATGTATTCTTGGTACCCCAAGCCTGCACCACCATAGTTTTCGGGCACTAATACGCCCAAAAAGCCCTGATCACCCATTGCATGAAAAACCTCCATCGGGAAATGTTGGGCCTCATCCCATTCCATGAGTTTGGGCCGGATGTGAGCCTCCGCGAAATCACGAGCACTTTGTCGTATCAGTTGCAGATTGTCAAGACGTTCTTTAGCAATTATCATGTTTTTGTGTGTTAAGTATGTATATGGGCTCAATAGCAATCAAAAAAGAGGCGCAAAAATAACCCTTTTTTCGAAATTGAACGGACTACCTCCTTCAACAATTTCCTGCCCTTACGGTTTACACATCCCAATTTCCTAAGTATTTTAGAAATAGTTTAGTCAAGTTCTCAGCATCTGAAATGCCGCGGTGGTGTTGGCCCGTAAATACCATATTTTCTTTCTCAACTGCCTTTCGCAGTCCAATCCCTGTTTTCATTCGTTTCATGAGGCGATATTGTTCTTTTAGGTTGGCGTGTTGCTGCGTCCACGCATCTTCTAGGCGATGCAGGCGACAATCAGCCGCAAACATTTTTCGGTCAAAATTGCCCCATGAGCACAATACATAAGTTTCCTCTTCCATCCGTGTCCAGTCTTGAAATTCCTGAATAACTTCTGGAAAATATCCAGCCCGGTTGATGTCGTGTTGGTCAATACTGGTGAGTTGGCGACAAAAAGGCGACAGAGCAGGGTGGAGCGAGGGCTTGATAAATCGATTAAATTTACCCCGCACTTCGCCGAAAGTATTAACGCGAAATGCCCCAATTTCTATGGTCTCTTGCACGTACCCTGGGGGAAGGATTTCCCAGCAAGTGGCCTCTAGGTCGTATATAATATAGTTCATCGCAGTCCTAGTTTCAACAACAAAAACCACAAGGTAAGTCGAATGCGACTTTTTTGAGCGGCATAAAAAAGTGGCTGCTCCAAACTGGGCATGACCGCTTGATGGGTGGGGTGTTGGAGTGGGAATGTTAAGGAGCCTGCCCGCATAGCGGCGCGTGGGTCGGCTTTTTGGGTGTGGGTGGCATTGGGGTCGCCTATACCCGTATTTTGTACGAGATTTCGGGTGGGTACTATACACAAACCCTTGTTTATCAGGATACTATAAAACCAAGCGTAGGCCCAAGAGTTGTTTTGTTTCGATTGAGTGGCTCGGAATTTGTCGTATAAATACGCCCGTGCCATCGGATTTTGGAGCGTGTTTGCCAGCGAATCAGCGGCTTCAAATGCGGCCAAACCGTCCAAGTCCAAGCGCATTTTTTGCCAAGCCCGACGCCAAGTTGCCCAGCCCCACACAAAACTAAATTTTGTGAAAAAATAACTTTCCGGCAGGTGACGAGTCTGTTTTTCAGCCACGTTGGAACCGCCAATGTGCATCACTTCGTGGTTTTCGGCATATCGTTCGAGTAGTTCGGCACAAAATGGAAAAAAAGTCGTGTCCGGCAGACAATCATCCTCTAAGATAATCCCCTGTTCTTCTTGTTCAAAAAACCATTCCAGGGCGCCGAATACGCCGGCTCGCAACCCTTTATTTTCATTTCTATACAAGGTTTCGACGGCGCATGGCCAGTCAATTTGCTCGATTATTTCTCGTACGGCAGCCACCTTCTCTGATTCCCCGCTCACATGGGCACGCGCACCATCCGCATGCACATACACCCGCGCAGGACGAATGCCCCGCAGCGTCGCTATCAATGCCTCGGTTTGGTCGGGGCGATTGAAAACTAACAGCAAAACGGGCGTGAGAAAGGATGGGAACATGTAGGATGTTGAGGGGTTTTAGAATGTTGAATTAACAAGTTGATTACAAGGGGTTTATGGTTTTTTTGACCCCTTTAAGTGAAAATATTTTTGGAAGCGGGATGATTAAGTGACCTGTTAATTGGTTTTTTTTGGGTCTTGCACCTCAGCCTGTTGCGTAGGCTGCCCAAACGTCGTTAGAACCCTCCACTCGTATTCAAAAAAAGGTGCGTAACACCGATACTTGATGCCATTAGTGTAAAATTTGTCCCGAGCCGGGCATTTTGTTGCAGTGCTAAGCACTCAAGCCCCTCAACCGCCTCAACAAACGCCTTGGTACACAGCCAAATGCTTTTCAACGCTTTGCGCCCAAGTGAATTGTTTGGCCCGTGTAGCACCCCGTTCAATGTACTGCTGACGAGTGGTCGAATCGTACAAAATCTGTTTTACGGCGTGTTCTAAACTGCCTGCTGTTTCCATGTCAAAATACAATGCGGCATCGCCTCCTACCTCTGGCAGCGAACTGGTGCGATTTAAAATGACCGGGCAAGCACAGGCAAAAGCCTCCAAAACAGGCATTCCGAAACCCTCATATTGAGAAGGGAAAATAAAACATTGGGCCTGTTGATAAACTTGCGCCAGAGATTTATTCGAACTAATTGCCTGATATTGAACCTGTTGTGAAATATTCAAACGACTAATGAGTACCTGCTCTTCTGTGTCAAATGCTCCACCACCTACACACCATAGTTGGAGTGCTCGTTCCGACTGAAGCAAGGGTGCCAATTGTTCTAGCATCCAATTGAAATTTTTATATCCTTTTCGTTGACCGACAAAAAGCAAATATGGATTTGTTTGCAACGCGTCGAGACGGCTATTCGGAGTCGGTGGGGCCGCAAGGGCATTTCCATGGTGCACGACGACTATTTTGGCGGGGTCGAGTTGGGGGTAAAAATGCAATAAATCTTGTCGAGTATGCTCCGAAACACTGATGATGGCAGCGGCTTTTTCGGCTAGTAGTCGTTTGTTTTTCACTACGTCGGCATCCAAGGAAAAAACACCTTTATGGCCATGCCCGTACTTTTCATGAATCATATCATGCACCGTAATAACAAAAGGAATGCCCTGCTGCGCGCAAGTATCCAAGAAATAAGGGTCAAAGTACGTGGGGTGAAAAACGTCGGGATCCATTTGCCGAATGGCGCGTTTGGAACTGCTGCGCCCCCAATAGTTTTGTAGGAATTTTTTTCCTTTAAAGGCGTATTTAGAACTGCTATTTCGTTGAAAATCAGGTAGTTCTTGCAAATATACATTTTCAGAAAAAAAATGCTTAGGGAGCATCGGCTCATGCCCGAGTGCTTGTAAGCCCTCTATTTGTGCCACAAAATAGCGAGAAATGCCCCCGTAAGTTTGCCAAGAAAACACCTGATGATCCAATAAAATACGCATACAGCAGCTACGATTATTCGGAGTGGCGAAAGGTTTTCAGCACACTCCAGCATGCGCTAAAAACAAACCGGAAGACATGGGCCAAGACACTTTTTGGGTGCATTGACACATGTCTTCTGGTAGCTTGTAGCGTATTATGCGAGTGTTATGTGCTCGTCAAGATACACATCTTGTACAGCGTTGAGTAGGTCAACCCCATCATTCATGGGGCGTTGGAAGGCTCTTCTACCCAAAATAAGGCCCATACCACCAGCGCGTTTGTTGATGACCGCTGTCGTAACGGCTTCTTGCAAATCAGTGTCCCCCATGGATTCTCCACCCGAATTGATAAGGCCTACTCGGCCCATATAGCAGTTGGCCACTAGGTAACGACACAGGTCTATGGGGTGGTCGGTGGTCAATTCAGAATATACTTTAGGGTGTGTTTTGCCGTGTTTGGTGGCCAAATAGCCGCCGTTATTGGTTGGCAGTTTCTGTTTGATGATATCGGCCTGAATGGTTACGCCTAGGTGGTTGGCTTGACCGGTCAGGTCGGCAGAGGTATGGTAATCCACGCCATCTACTTTAAAGGCATTGTTGCGGGTGTAGCACCAAAGAATGGTTGCCATGCCGAGTTCGTGGGCCATTTCGAATGCTTTGGCTACTTCCACAATTTGGCGGGGGCTTTCAGGTGAGCCGAAGTAAACGGTGGCTCCTACGGCTACGGCGCCCATATTCCAAGCGTCTTTGATGGTGCCGAACATGATTTGGTCGTACTTATTCGGGTATGACAAAAACTCGTTGTGGTTAATTTTGACTACAAACGGAATTTGGTGGGCGTATTTGCGGGCTACAATGCCCAATACACCGAAAGTACTGGCAACGGCGTTGCAACCACTTTCAACGGCGAGTTTTACGATGTTTTCTGGGTCAAAATAAGCGGGGTTGGGGGCAAAAGAGGCGCCAGCGGCGTGTTCAATGCCCTGATCCACCGGTAAAATTCCGATGTAGCCTGTGTTGGCTAGGCGACCGGAGCCGAGCAACTGCTGCATGCTGCGGAGGGTTTGGCCATTGCGGTTGCTTTGTTGCCAAATCTCGTTCACATGGTTTTTTGAGGGTGCATGCAGTATTTTTTTGTCGAATGTTTTACTCTGAAAGTCCAGGTAATACGCGGCGTCTTTGCCAAGGATGTCGGATGTTTTTGACATAATTTCGTGGTATAGTGAGTGAAGGATGTTAAAAGTGGGTTCAGGTGGTAACGTGATTTATGACGCCCCACGGACGCAAATGGTGCTAAGTTCAGAATCTCCAAGTGAATCCGAAGCGGTATTCGATGGGGTTTTGGGCGGTATTTAGGTCGTTGGCGACTTTGAAATTGTACAAAATGCTGATTTCGGATCCAGCACCACCGGGGTCTCCAAAATTCCAGCCAGCGCCTAAGCGTTGATTAAAGCGTTGAAGTCCAATTTTTTCTCCCGTAATAAAATAGTCAATGTCTTGGTACCATTGGTTGGAGATTTCGCCTTGAAAAAATAAGCCCATAAACACGCGATATCGCATAAAAGCCCCCACATCGAAACTATGGAGGTTGATGGAAGGGAATCCGCGCTGCTTTAATGAGGTAAAGTCGTATGCTAGGCGTGGGCCAACAGAGAGGGGTTTGGCAATTTTATATCCAATCATGGGCGATAAGCCCAAATTCAAGCTGCTAAAACCATTGAAGGCGCCAAAACCAATATTGACCCCGCCGCCGTACCAAAGTTTGCTTTTAAAGCCCGTGGGTTCTGGGGCCTTTGCTTCTTTTTCTCTGGGTGCTTGCCGGCGACCTCTTTCTCGATCTCGTCGTTGTGCATTGGCCGTAGAGACTTGAAGCATCATTAGGGTTAGGGCGAGTAGGGCGACGGTGAAGTGTTTAGCGTACATAAATATTGGAGTGAATTGAGTTGGGTGGAAGTGCAAAAGTAAGCAGCCAATTCGGAATGTCCGATTTTTGACCAAATTGGCTAAAATAGTTATTTTCAAATTGGCATTTTAAAAGAAGTATTACATTAGCGGCTTCTAATAGTTTTGAAATCTTGCTCCACTTGCAAAAAAGGGCATTTTGGAGTCAAGAAAATCCTAATAGTCCTCCTGAAGAACTCAACGAACGCAATCTTCTGTTTACACCCTGATCCTTGATTGCACTTTTCAAGTCTTTCTTCCTTTTTCTCATCACGTTTAACACCCATTACGTTTATGGCTAAGTTATTACGCCTATACTGCCTGCTCGCAGTCGTATTTTTTTCCCAAATCACTGTTAATCAGTTGAGTGCACAAACCCTGCAAGGGCTGGTTACGCCGCACAGTTCGGCAGCACTGGACCTGCAATTTAGTAACTATGAGGTTTTTCAACTGGATGTAAGGTTATTGGATGCCCACGTTCAGTCGGACATCGAAAATACCGCTCAATTGCATGTAGGAACGCACAAATGGAGTCTGAACCTCGTTCCTAGTCGAATTGTCGCCTCCAATTATTCCGTTCAATACGCCACCCCACAAGGTTTGGTAGTGACCTATCCGCAAAGAAACATTGCGTTTAAGGGTTATGAACTCCATGGTGGTGGTAATATTCGCTTGACCATCAATGGCGATTTTTTGTACGGCTACATTGATGAACCCAACGAGCGCTACTATATCGAGCCGCTTTGGTATTATGAGCCGATGGCTGCCAAAGATTTGTTCGTACTGTATCCGATGAGCGGCGTAGCGCCCTTTCCGCCCGATATGTGCGGCATGACAGAAGCCCAAATGGAGCTACAACATTTGGAAGATGCCGTGAATGATAAAAAAGAAAACGGGGCGGAAAATAATGGCTGTTACGAAGTAGATATTGCCATTGCTTCAGATGAATCAATGCTGGCCAAATATGGCTCAGTGAATGGGGTTGAAAACCACAATATCGCGGTTTTAAACGATGTTCAAGGAGATTTTACGGGTAATTTTGATCACGACCTTGTATTCGTGATTGTTACTCAATTTGTTGCTTCCAATGACCCCTGGTCTAATTCCACGGATGCAGGAGTCCTCTTAGGTAGTTTTAGAACCTGGGGCAATAATGGTGGTTTTGGCGTGGGTTTTGACGTAGGTGAATTGTGGACAAACCGCGATTTCAACGGGGGGACTATTGGTATAGCCTACCTAAATGGCATTTGCAACTCCAATAAATACCACTGTTTGCAAGATTTTACTGGAAACGGTAATCTACTACGTGTGCTCACCTCGCATGAATTGGGCCACAACTTTAGCAGTATCCACGACAATAACTGCCCGCCGCCCAATTTAATCATGTGCCCTTCTATCTCCAATTCAATTGAATGGAGTCAACAATCCTCAAACTCCATCAATAACTATGTGCAAGGTCGAATCAACAATGGTTGTTTGACTACTTGTGGTCCACCGCCACCGCCCTTGGTGGCTGGTTTTGGTTGGGCCCCGAATCCCGGTTGCCAAGGACAGCCCGTAACATTTACCGACCTTTCTACCGGGAATATTACAGGATGGTCTTGGAATTTTCCGGGTGGTAGCCCTCCTACCTCTTCACAACAAAACCCGACGGTTACTTGGAATACTCCCGGATTCAAGGATGTTTCCCTAACGATTACGGGCGTGGGCGGTTCGAATGCCATTACCCAACCGTTGGAAATTTTGCCGCTTCCGGTGGCGAATTTCACATTCGCGGTGGATGGATTGCGCGTGACCTTTACCAATAGCTCCATCAATGGTACTTCTTACGATTGGAATTTTGGCGATGGTTTTAGTAGCAATGAAGTAAACCCGGTGCATGATTACCTAGATGCCGGAATTTACATCGTGGTATTGACGGTATCCAACGATTGTGGCACCTCTACTCGGACCAGCGTGGTGAATACGGCCCCGACTGCTAATTTTACGGGTAGCCCAACCTCCGGGTGTGCAACTTATGTAGTTGCTTATGAGAATTTGTCTTCTTCGAATGCCACGACTTTCGTTTGGACTTTCCCCGGCGGAACACCTGCTACCACCAACCAGCCTAATCCAACGGTCAGTTACAACGCAGCAGGCGTTTACTCGGCGACACTTAAAGCCACCAACATATCGGGTTCTAGCACCTTTACGCGCACCGATTACATTACGGTGGGAGCCATACCAACGGCTAATTTTACGTCTAGCAGCAACGACCCCGTTATTACCTTTACCAACACGACCATTGGCAGTGCCAGCAGTTATTTGTGGAATTTTGGTGATGGAGACACCAGCACAGTGAAAAATCCGATACATACCTATGCCAATGCAGGTACGTACACAGTGGTTTTAACCGCCATTAGTGGTTGTGGTACTTCGACCAAAACCGCGCAAATTATCATAGCCTCTATGGCACCGCCAACAGCCGGATTTACAGGCTCGCCTGTTGCTGGTTGTGCACCGCTAAGTGTTACGTTTACCAATAGTTCCACTGGAGCCGTTTCTTACGTTTGGACTTTGGATGGTGCAACTCCGAGTACTTCCACGGAAACGAGTCCGACAGTAGTGTATAACTTGACAGGCGTGTACACGGCCAGTTTGATTGCAACGAACGCCAATGGGCGGGACACTCTCACGCGAGTGGACGACATTACGGTGAATACCATTCCTGATTCCACTGGATTTACCTATGTAATTAGCAACGACACGACCGCCACATTCACCAATAAAACATTGGGGGCAACGTCCTTTTTATGGACATTTGGAGATGGAGACAGCAGTATGGTGACTAATCCGGTGCACCAATACGCAAAACTGGACACCAACAAGGTTTATCAGGTTATTCTTTTCGCAACCAACGCTTGTGGAATGGTGTCTGATACCCAGTCGGTTACCATCGTAGCCGACCCAACGGCTGGTTTTACAGCCACACCTACTACAGGTTGTGCCCCTTTGACTGTGGTATTTACCAATACCTCCAGTTCGAATGCTACTTCTTACAATTGGCAATTCCCCGGCGGTATGCCGGCTAGTTCAACCGCACAAACACCTCCGAATGTTGTGTACAATTCCGCTGGGACTTACACGGTTACGTTAACATCCAGCAACTCGGCTGGAAGTAGCACCAGCTCCCAAACAATTGTGGTAACGGGTCTGCCGATGGCAAATTTCAACTCGTCGGTTACTTTATTGACCGCCACCTTTACTAATACTTCCATAGGTGCAAACAACTATGTTTGGGATTTTGGCGATGGCGAGAACAGCACGGATGTAAATCCTGCTCATGAATACCTAGTTGATGGTACTTATACCGTAATCCTTACTGCCACTAATAATTGTGGCACGAGTACATTCACCAAAAATGTGGTCATCACAACAGAACCAGGGGCTGGTTTTTCAGCCAGTAACACCAGCGGTTGTGCGGTTTTGACGGTTAACTTTACGGATATATCCTCCGGTGACCCGGTGGGTTGGGAATGGACTTTCCCGGGCGGCACACCCAGTAGTTCTGCAGAAGAAAACCCCACGGTGGATTATCTCACATCGGGTGTGTATGATGTAACCTTGGTTGTAACTTCTATTGGTGGTAGCACCAGTTCATTCTCACAACCCGCCTTCATTACGGTCAATGGTGCCCCAAGTGCAGGCTTCACTGCTGCGACCAATGGCTCAACGGTTTCTTTCACCAACACCTCTATGGGAGCGAGCTCCTATTCTTGGGCATTTGGCGATGGTGTCGGTACAAGTACTTTGGCCAATCCAAGTTATGTCTACGAGGAAGATGGGGTGTACAACGTGACCCTTTCGGCCACCAACACTTGTGGTACGACTATTTTCCAACAAACCATTACAGTTAGTACGCCTCCAACGGCGAACTTCACGCTAAGCGGTGCTTCAGGCTGTACGCCTTATTCCGTAACGTTTACCAACACTTCTAGCAGCAATGCTACGTCCTTGTTGTGGAATTTCCCCGGTGGAACCCCGGCTACTTCTACGGCTAATAACCCAACGGTAGTGTGGAATACGGCAGGTGTTTATACGGTTACTTTGACGGCTACAAATGCCTCTGGCAGCAGCACCAGCACAGCCGTTGTTACGGTGGCGGCACAACCAGTCGCAGCGTTTGCCTATCAGTTGGCGGGCCTGACGGCTACGTTTGACAATATGTCGAGCAATGGCACGGGCTACACCTGGAATTTTGGTGATGGAAGTGACCCTAGTATGGCGGAGAATCCAGCCCATACATACAGTCAGCCAGGCACTTATATGGTAGCCTTGATCGTAATGGGTGAATGCGGTACGGTGGTTGCCACACAAACGGTAGAAATAGTAGGCAGTGCGCCTTCTCCCGCGATTAGTGCCGATAACTTGAATGGTTGTTTGCCCTTCAGCGTACAGTTTACAGACGAGTCTGTGGGCGATCCCACGGCTTGGATCTGGACTTTTGTGGGTGGAACCCCTGCTTCTAGCTCGGATGAAAACCCGTCTGTAAGTTACGCAGCGGCTGGCACTTATGATGTAACATTGGAGGTAACCAATCTTTTTGGCTCTAACAGTAACACCTTCCCGTCTTACATCACCGTGATAGGAGCCCCAACGGGCGGCTTTGTGTATGTGTCGAACCAAACGACGGTTACATTCACCAGCACTTCACAGAACGGAACTAGTTATGCTTGGAACTTTGGCGACGACAATACCAGTGCCGACGAAAACCCAACGCATACCTACGCGGCGGGTGGTTCTTACACAGTTTCCTTGTCGGTGTCAAACAATTGTGGCACAACCATTTACGAAGAGACTGTCGTGATTACTACAAGCACGGTGGAGGCTACTTGGGTATCTGGATTCCAGTTGTACCCGAATCCAAATACGGGCGTCTTTACGGTGTC
>Ga0105045_10002340_pt1 | contig 15944 bp, 10 predicted proteins | sample MAT02_FD_78089 | JGI IMG/M metagenome (GOLD analysis project Ga0105045, IMG submission 78089) | Freshwater microbial communities from Lake Fryxell liftoff mats and glacier meltwater in Antarctica - MAT-02 (megahit assembly) | ecosystem: Environmental > Aquatic > Freshwater > Ice > Liftoff...
ATGGGCAGAGTGGATCGTCACCTTGGACTGGAACAGCGCCAGGGCGAGCCGGTTCAGCAGCGCTGGCCCGTCGCGCGCGTTTACCTCAATCACGGTGAAGCGATTGGACGCAAGATTATCGATCAGCACGTTAGGCGCAATTTCAAACGCATCGGCGCGCGTGCGCGACAGCGGCTTGGCGCCTAGCCGTTCAGCCAGCTTTCCGCGATTGGCCAGAGCGTCTTCGATGGCAGTTCTGATCCGCGCCAGCTGTTCGGGTCGATCAAACGGTCTCCCAAATGGATCTTGGACCAGGAAATTGTCGAGTGCCATGCCATCGCGTGTGGTGTGGATTCGCGCATCAATGATGTTCCCCCCGACCAAATGGATCGCGCCCGCCGCTCGATAAAACAGGCCTGGATGGTCCGCTGCATAAAGCGTAACCAATGTCGCGCCGCGTTCGGGATAGACCTGGGCTTCGATCCGCAACCTCGCGTCACCCGCAACGGCGATCATGCGGGCGTTGCGTTCGAGCACATCATCAGGTTCCGCGATCCAATAGGGTTCCGGAAGGCGGGCGACGAGTGCATCAAACGTCGCCGCTTCCCATTGCAACGATTGCGCCAATGTTGCTTGCTTTGCCGCAATCCGTTCGCCGCGTCCGGTTTGCTTATGGCCCAGTCTCAACACTTCTTCGGCCGATTCGTAAAGCTCGGTCAGCAGCTGACGCTTCCAGCTGTTCCACACGCCGGGGCCAACCGCGCGAATATCGACGACGGTCAGCGCGAGCAACAAGCGCAGCCGTTCCGGGCTTTGCACAATTTCAGCAAAGTCGAGAATCGTCTTGAAGTCAGCCAGGTCTCGCTTGAATGCGGTCGCTGACATCAGCAGGTGAAAGCGCACCAGCCAGGCAACGGTTTCGGTCTCCGCCGCGCTCATGCCTAGCCTTGGGCACAAGCGTTCGGCAACCTCCGCCCCCAGGATGCTGTGGTCGCCGCTGCGCCCCTTAGCGATGTCATGCAGCAGGACTGCGACATACAGCACGCGGCGTGAAACGATATGCTTGAGGATACCCGCCGCGAGCGGGTGATCGTCCTCCAATTCGCCGCGCTCAATCCGCGCGAGCAACCCGATTGCCCGGATCGAATGCTCGTCCACTGTGTAGTGATGATACATGTCGAACTGCATCTGCGCGACGACGCGCCCAAAGTCGGGCACGAACCGGCCGAACACGCCACACTCGTTCATATGACGCAAAACCGTTTCCGGGTCGCGAGGGGATGTAAGGACATCGAGGAACAAGGCATTGGCACGGGGCTCGATGCGGATCTCATCGGCAAGTTTGGCATCCCGCGCGGCTGTCCGCATCGTCAGCGGATGGATATCGAGCCCGTAGCGATCAGCCAGCGCAAAAATCTCAATCAGCCGAACTGGATCACGCACGAAGAAATCGTCCGTCGGAAGCACCAACCGCCCCCGATCAAGAATAAAGCCGTTCAGCTTTCTTGGCCGACGCCGCAACACGGGAAAACCAAAACGCCGACCACGCGCAGCGAACGCATCGTCGAGGTGCGACAGAAACACACCTGTCAGATCGCCGACGGTCTTCACCTGCAAAAAATAGTGGCGCATGAACCGTTCGACCCGCGATGCGCCTGGACGGTCTTTGTAGCGAAGTCGCTCGGCCAGTTCGCGCTGAACGTCGAAGGTCAGTCGATCCTCGGCGCGGCCAGAGATGCAGTGCAAGTGACACCGGACCGCCCAAAGAAAATTCTCCGCGCGTTGAAACTGCCGATATTCGGCTCGGGTCAGCAGCCCGGCTTCGACGAGTTCGGCGACGCTGCGCACATTATAGGCATATTTGCCGATCCAGAAGAGCGTATGCAGGTCGCGCAGCCCGCCCTTACCCTCTTTCACATTGGGTTCGACGACGTAACGACTATCGCCCATCTTGCGGTGCCGCTCATTGCGCTCGGCAAGCTTGCCCGTGATATAGGGCCGGACCGTGCCTGCTTGTACCTCAGACTTGAAGCGTCTGGCGGCTTCGTCATAAAGATCGGTATCGCCCCAGACATAACGTGCCTCGAGCAGGGCGGTGCGAATGGTGAGATCGGCTTTTGCCTGCCGGACCATCTCATCGAGCGAGCGCGCTGAATGGCCGATTTTCAAGCCCAGGTCCCATAGCGCGTAGAGCATCGATTCGATGACCTGTTCAGACCACGCTGTTTGCTTCCAGGGGGTCAGAAACGCGATGTCGACATCGGAGTAAGGTGCCATTTGACCCCGACCATATCCGCCCACCGCAATCAACACGATCCGCTCCGAAGTTGTCGCGTTGCTCTTGCGATAAAGACGTTCTGTAACAAAGTCATAGAGCAGGCGCAGAATCTGATCGATCAGGAATGCCTGAGCTGCTGCAGCTTCAAGCCCCCGCGACGGATGATCGACCAGATTCTGCTCAATCACACGGCGGCCGCTGATGAGCGCCTTTTTGAGTAGTGCGGTCGCCGCTTGCCGCAATGCGGTTGAATCGCTGCCCTCCAGTCCGGCCAGGGCATCGGCGATTGATCGCCGATCAATGATGGCGCGGCGATTCGGCAAGGAGTTAAAACGACCGGTCATCGCGTCTTGCTATAGCCAATTAGTTGCTGGGTCACCTCATCTCGCGCTTTGGTGCATCGACCAAAGATGGTTACGGGTTCGGTAACCATTGGCAGTTATCTGGTCCGATGATGGGCGATCTTGATCCAAAATTATGGGGAATGGGTGTTCCGCGGCTTTTGCAGCGTATCGGGAAGCTGTCCGGTATTGATCGCGTAAGCAGGGCCGAACGCGTTAACTCAACGATCCGGATGATCGGCTGGTATATGCCGCTGAACTTATTTACGTCATTGGCCTTTGCGGTATTTTATTCGCTCAGAGTTGGCCAGTTTTCCGTAATTGCGGCCGCGCTCCCGGTGTTTTTGGTGGTCGGCATTGCGGCACTTTTTTTCTTTGAAAACCGCATTGTGCCGCGCTGGTTTCTGCGCCCTGCTCAAATGGCCGTGGGCATTCATTGCTATGCGCTGGCAATCGGGATCGCCTGGTTTGTCTTTTTTGACCTGCTTGCCGTCTTGCCCGTGGGCGCAGATTGGGTGGCAATGTCCTGCGTCAATGTCGCGGTAATCTGTTTGGCCGGTTCCCTTTTTGCGCTCTTGCCCGGTGCGGCGATCATATGCATGTCTGTGGTCGGGGCAAGACTTGCCATCGATCTTGGCCATATCGTCAGCGTCCCTTGGGTTTACGCCGCGTCTATCGCCCTCTTGATCATCACGCTCATCGCAACCGGCTGCGTCCAGGCGAGATTATTCTCTGAACGCTTGCAGGCAGGTATTGAACTGACCGCGCTGGAACGGCGGCGGCGTGACGAAGAACAGCAATCACTCAAAATGCGGCATGAACTTGAGCGTGATCATGAACGCTATCGGCTGGCGCAGACCGAGCAATTGGCCGCAGAACGCCGCGCTGAGATGGCTGACCATGCCCAGCGTTTTGAATCGTCGGTGATCGCAACCGTTGATGCCTTGAGCGACGCTGTGCGGCAATTGCGGGGCTCAACAAATACACTTGCGCATCTTGGTGATGCCAGCGCGCGCCATGTTGTAGCCGTCCGGGAACGTGCGGTGATGGTTTCGGGATCAATGGGCCAGGTGCATTCTGCAGCCGCCCGGTTACGTGCCGCCATTGGTGAAATTGCTTGCGAAGTCGCCGGCCAGGTCATCGCCACCGCAACAGCTGAAACTATCGCTGAGCGTGCGCTTGCCCAGACAGAAGCGCTCGCGGCAAGTAGCGCTTCGGTGCGCGGGATCACCGCCGAGATTGAACGGATTGCGGCCCGGACCAATACATTGGCACTCAACGCCTTGATCGAGGCAGCGCAGTCAGGAGAGGCTGGGCGCGGCTTTGCAGTTGTCGCTGGAGAGGTCAAAGCGCTGGCCGCGCAAACCAAAAACGCCGCCGCCGACATTGCCCGTCATATTGCGGATATGGATCACAACGCGGATGATGTTGCGGCGTCAGTTGAGGCAATTGCGAAGGACGTTGGCCGGATTGCCGGTGGAGCAAGTGACATCGCGCGCGCAGTTGAAGCGCAAAGTGCCGCAACCGATGGCATATTCGCCAGTGTCGATCTTGCAACCGGCGGCGCGCAAACCGTTCAGGCCGATCTTCAGGCGATTGCCGAGCAGGCGACCGGGGCCATGGCGCTTGCGCAGAGCATTACAGATGTCGCAGCTGGTGTTTCCCTTCAGTCGGAATCACTTGATGCCGCAAGTCTTGCTTTCGGCAATCGTCTGCGTCGCGCCTGACCCGGATCACACCAGCATCTTGAGCTGATAAAGAAGCGCCAGGGCATCCCGCGGGGCTAAGGAATCGATATCGGTCCCGTTGATCGCGTCGCGAAGTGGATCCCCCGCGGTGGTCTCTTCCGCTTGAAGGACCGCAAACAAGGGGAGATCGTCCAGCCCTGCCGCAAGTCCCCCCGTTTTCGTTCTGCCGGCCTCCAGTTTTGCCAACACTGACTTTGCTCGCGCTATCGTCGCGGGTGGCAATCCGGCGAGCCGCGCCACCGCAAGGCCAAAGCTTCGGTCAGCTGGGCCTTCTGCAACCTCATGAAGCAAGACCAGTTCACCCTTCCACTCGCGGGCGCGGACATGATGCAGGCTGAGCGCATCGCAGCGCTCAGCGAGGCGGGTCAGCTCATGATAATGGGTGGCAAACAGGCAGCGGCAGCGATTGTCTTCATGAATGGCCTCAACAACAGCCCAGGCGATCGCAAGCCCGTCATAGGTGCTCGTCCCGCGCCCTACCTCGTCTAGAATAACAAAGCTGCGCTGCGTTGCCTGCGCAAGAATGGCGGCGGTCTCAACCATTTCGACCATGAAGGTTGATTGCCCGCGCGCCAGATTGTCAGACGCGCCGACTCGGCTGAAAAGGCGATCGACCAACCCGAGCTGTGCCCGGCTGGCCGGCACATAACTGCCCGCCTGCGCCAACACCGCAATCAGTGCGTTTTGCCGCAGGAAGGTCGATTTGCCGCCCATATTGGGGCCCGTTACGAGCCAAAGTCGTGAGTCGGGTGACAAATGGCAATCATTTGCGACAAAGCGTCCACCACTGCGCGCGACTGCCGCCTCGACGACGGGGTGGCGACCCGCTTCGATCTCGAAACAGGCATGCTCGGCAAAGGCGGGGCGGCACCAGCCATTCTCGCTGGCCCGCTCTGCGAGCCCTGCGGCAACATCCAACCGTGCCAGCGCATCAGCCGTGTTCGCGATGCTTTCGCGTCGTATCAGCGCGGTTTCGATTAGTTCTTCCAGATGGGCAGCTTCAGCCGTCAGTGCATGCGCGCCCGCCTGTGTCACCGTGAGGGCGATTTCGTGTAGTTCGGTTGCGTTGAAACGCACGGCACCTGCCATCGTCTGGCGATGGGTAAAGCCGCTCTCCGGGCGCATCAATGTATCAGCATGTTTGGCAGGCACTTCGATATGATAGCCAAGCACGGCATTATGGCGGATCTTCAAGGCCCCGATTCCAGTCGAGGCCCGGTATCTCGCCTCCAGCGCTGCCAGCGCCCTTCGACCGCCAGCGCCGCTATCGCGCAGGTCGTCAAGGGCCGCATCATAGCCAGCCGCAATATAGCCGCCGTCTGAGGCATCAACCGGCGGCGACGGCACCAGCGCCCGGGTTAACAAATCGATCAAGGCACCATGGCCGCGTAAATCTGGTGCAAGTTCAGCGAGCAGCGCAGGCGGGGTGTCAATTCGACCCAATCGCTCGCCAAGCCGCCAGGCTGCGTTCAGGCCATCGCGCAATTGCCCCAGGTCTCGCGGCGACCCGCGACCGGCGGCGAGGCGACCAAGCGCCCGCCCGATATCGGGTTGGGCGCGCAGGGTGCCGCGCAATGCATCACGCTCCAGCGGATCATCGTGCAGCCACTCAACAAGATCAAGCCGTGCCTCAATGTCCTGGCGATTCATGAGCGGGGACCCCACGTCAATTGCCAGCAATCGTGCACCCGCGCCGGTCACCGTGCGGTCAATCGCATCGAGCAGGCTGCCCTTGCGCGTGCCGGATGCGGTCGTCGTCAGTTCCAGGCTTGCGCGCGTTGCGGCATCAATCGCCATTGTCGATGACGTAGCGATAGCTTGGGGCGGTCGGAGGAAGGGCACGGCGCCCTTCGCTGTGTGATCCAGATAGTGGACCAGTCCGCCTGCCGCTGACAGGCCCGCCCGCGAAAAACTGCCGAAGCCATCAAGGGTTGCAACGCTAAACAGCGCCTTTAACCGCGCCTCTCCCCGCGCACTTTCAAACTCGCTTCGTGGCCTTACGGTTGTTGCCAGTTCCAGGTGGTTGCCAGCATCTTGCATGATGATCTCGGCCGGGTTCAGTCTGGCCAAGTCGGCGGCCAAATTCGCTGAGGTTGTTTCAATGATTTCAAAGCGACCGGTTGATATGTCAGCCGCCGCAATCGCGATGTTGCCTGCCGCTTCGCCGATCGCGACGCACCAGTTTGCTGCGCGCGAATCGAGCAAGCTCTCTTCGGTCAAAGTGCCCGCCGTTACGATCCGCACCAGGGCGCGGTTGACGATCGACTTTGACCCGCGCTTTTTTGCCTCGGCAGGGTTTTCTGTCTGTTCGGCAATCGCCACCTTATGGCCTGCCTTGATCAGCCGCGCGAGATAGCCGTCAGCAGCGTGGATTGGCACCCCGCACATCGGAATGGGTTGCCCGGCATGTTCGCCGCGCGCCGTCAGTGCGATATCAAGACAGGCTGCGGCCGCTCGCGCATCGTCGAAAAACAGCTCGAAAAAATCGCCCATGCGATAGAATAACAGGCAATCCTCGGATTCTGCCTTGAGCGCGAAATACTGCGCCATCATCGGTGTTGGGGCGTTCATAGAGTGTGGGCTACCGCAGAAAATATCTCGCGTCATGTCCGGGGTGACGAACGGAGGTTTTTTGTCCTATGTCGATGCCAGCCGGGAGATTTTGGATTCATGACTGACGAACCAAGCGTGCAGTTCTCCGAACGCGAAGCGTTGCTGTTTCATTCAGAGGGGCGGCCCGGCAAGATCGAGATCATTGCCTCCAAGCCGATGGCAACGCAGCGTGATCTGGCGCTTGCTTACTCGCCGGGCGTGGCGGTGCCGGTGTTGGCGATCGCGGCTGACCCGTCCCTGGCCTATGATTATACTGCCAAGGGCAATTTGGTCGCCGTTATCTCAAATGGCACGGCGATTCTCGGGTTGGGCAATCTCGGCGCGCTGGCGGCAAAGCCCGTGATGGAGGGGAAGGCCGTGCTCTTCAAACGCTTCGCCGATGTCGATTCGATCGATATTGAGCTGGATACCGAAGACCCGGACGCCATAATCAACGCAGTGGCGCTGATGGAGCCCAGCTTTGGCGGTATCAACCTTGAAGATATCAAGGCCCCTGAATGCTTTATCATCGAGCAGGCGCTGAAGGAGCGGATGAACATTCCGGTCATGCATGATGACCAGCATGGCACAGCGATTATTGCCGCCGCCGGGCTGATCAACGCGCTGTTCCTGACAGGGCGCGATATTAAGGACACCCGCATTGTCATGAACGGCGCAGGCGCCGCTGCGATTGCGTGTGCCGAGCTGATCAAGGCAATGGGTTTGCCCAGTAACCAGTTGATCATGTGCGACCTAGCCGGGGTGATCTGGCAGGGCCGCACCGAGAGCATGAACCAGTGGAAATCGGCGCATGCGGTGAAAACTGATTGCCGCACCTTGGAGGAAGCGCTCGATGGCGCAGACGTGTTTATGGGGCTATCGGCGGCAGGCGCATTGCCGGCGTCGTTCCTGCTGAAAATGGCACCCAAGCCAATCGTCTTTGCAATGGCCAATCCCGATCCGGAAATTACTCCGCCTGACGCAAAACGAGTCCGGCCCGATGTGATCATCGCCACAGGGCGGTCGGATTATCCGAACCAGGTCAACAATGTGCTCGGCTTTCCCTTTATCTTCCGGGGTGCGCTCGATGTGCGCGCGACCGGCATTAATGAAGAGATGAAGATTGCCGCTGCCGAGGCACTCGCCGCGCTGGCACGGCAGCAAGTCCCGGAGGAAGTGGCGGTTGCCTACGGCGTCAAGCACAGCTTTGGCCCTGATTACATCATCCCTGCACCCTTTGACCCGCGCCTGATGGAAATTGTGCCCGCGGCTGTTGCCAAGGCGGCAATGGATTCAGGCGTTGCCACCAAGCCGATTCTCGATCTCGAAGCCTATCGACAGACGCTCAAGGCGCGCCTCAACCCGACGACGTCTGTCCTGACATTGGCGTATGAAGGCGCACGCGCGCACCCCAAACGGGTGCTGTTTGCAGAAGGCGAGGAAGAAGTCGTGCTGCGCGCAGCGATCGCCTTCAAGGATGGCGGCTATGGCACCCCGGTGCTCGTCGGTCGCGATGACGTGCATGATCGACTACGCGCGCTCGGCGTGACCTATCCCGAAGAATATGAGGTTTTCAACAGCCGCAATTCATCGATGGTCCCCAAGCTCGTCGATTTTCTTTATAGTCGTTTGCAGCGCCGCGGTTATTTGCGCCGCGATTGCGAACGCATGATCAATCAGGATCGCAACATCTTCGGCGCGGCTTTACTTCAGCTCGGGGTGGCCGATGCAATGATCAGCGGCATCACGCGAACCTATGCGCACACCATGCGCGAGATCCGCCGGGTGATCGATCCAGCGCATGGTCGGACCCCATTTGGCATCCATCTCATGGTCGGCAAGACCCATACGGTCTTCATGGCGGATACGACGATTAATGAGCGACCGAGCGCTGAAGAACTTGCTGATATTGCCGAACAGACTGCGCTGGTCGCAAAACGGATGGGGCATGAACCGCGCGTTGCCTTTCTCAGCTATTCAACCTTCGGCAATCCTGAGGGTCAGTGGCTGGAGAATATCCGCGGGGCCGTCCAGGTTCTTGAGGAGAGGCGGGTTAGCTTTGAATTTGAAGGGGAAATGGCACCCGATGTGGCGCTCAACCCCAAACAGCTTGCCAATTATCCTTTTGCGCGACTCTCGGGGCCGGCCAATGTGCTGATCATGCCCGGTCTGCAATCAGCCAATATATCGGCCAAGCTGCTGCGTGAGCTGGCGGGTGATGCCGTGATTGGTCCGATGCTGGTCGGCATGGAAAAATCAGTGCAGATCGCGCCAATGACCAGCACGGCAAGCGAATTGGTGACGCTTGCCGTACTGGCGGCAGGGGGCATTGCGGGATAATCTGCTGAGGCGCGCCAACGTCGCTTAAGGCGCGCCAAAACGTCGCTCAGGCGTCGATAGAGGTTCCGAGCGCGCCATAAACCAGCCCGCCATCGACCGCGATTGTTTCACCAACCACATAATCGCCCGCGCGGCTGGCAAGGTAGATGGCGGTGCCGGCCATGTCTTCGTCAACCCCGATCCGCTTAGATGGAATGCCCTTGGCAATCGCCTCGCCATGATCGCGCGCTGCCTTGTTCATCTCGCTGGCAAACGCGCCCGGCGCGATCGACGTGACGTTGATGTGATCCTTCACCAGCCGCGCGGCCATCCGCTTGGTGAGGTAAATCAGCGCTGATTTGGATGCGTGATAGCTGTAGGTTTCCCAAGGATTGAGCCGCAGGCCATCGATTGAGGTGATGTTGATGACCTTTGACGGGCGATCGGCACGGGCGGCGGCCTTCAGTGCCCCGTGCAGCGCCTGGGTCAGGAAAAAGGGGGATTTGACGTTCAGGTCCATCACCTTGTCCCAGCCTTTTTCGGGAAAGGTCTCAAATGATTCGCCCCAGGCGGCACCGGCATTGTTGACGAGAATGTCGAGACTCGGCGTATGTTCGGCCAGCTGCGCTGCAAGCGCCTTGCAACCTGCGACGGTGGAGACATCCTGCGGCAGGGGGATGCATTTTTCGCCCAGTTCCTTGGCTGTTTCAAAACAGGCTTCGGCCTTGCGCGAGGAGATATAGACGGTTGCGCCCTGCGCGATGAACCCGCTGGCGATCATTTTGCCAATGCCGCGTGATCCGCCGGTGATAAGTGCGGTGCGTCCATCAAGGCGAAACAGATTGGTCGTGTCCATTTTTCTTCTCCTAATGATTTACCCTCTCCCTTTGGCGGAGAAGGCAGATATTCACCCCCCGCGCTTGATCGTCTCGCGCGCGATGATGAGTTGCTGTATCTGGCTGGTGCCTTCGTAAATGCGGAAAAGGCGGACATCGCGGTAGAGCCGTTCAATCCCATAATCCGCGATATAGCCCGCGCCTCCAAAAATCTGCACCGCCCGGTCCGCCACACGGCCGACCATTTCCGACGCATAATATTTTGACGCGGCTGATTCCATCACGACATCCTTGCCCGCGTCTTTCGCTGCTGCCGTCTCGAGCACCAACGCGCGCGCAACAAGCGCTTCGGTCTTTGAGTCCGCCAGCATCGCCTGGATCATCTGATGCTCGGCGATGGGCTTGCCAAATTGCTTGCGCTCGGTCGCATAGGCCACGCAGTCGGCGATCAGTCGTTCGGCGACGCCCACACAGACAGCGGAGATGTGCAGCCGACCACGATCAAGCACGCGCATCGCAATCTTGAATCCCTCGCCCTCCTCGCCAAGCCGGTTTTCGACGGGGACGGCGACATCATCAAAAATGACATCGGCAACCTTGGCACCCTTTTGCCCCATTTTCTTTTCGGGTTCGCCAATCGACACGCCCGGCAAGTCGCGGGGAACGAGGAAGGCTGACACGCCCCTGCCGCCCGCCTCCTCACCCGTCCGCGCCATCACCGTGAACAGATCGGCCTTGTCGGCATTGGTGATGTAGCGCTTCGTGCCCGACAGCCGATAGACATTGCCGTCACGCACCGCCCTGGTTTTTACGCTGCCCGAATCGCTGCCGACATCGGGTTCGGTCAGTGCAAAGCTGGTCACGATCTCGCCGCTGGCGATACGCGGCAGCCAGGTCGCCTTTTGCCCGGCGGTGCCCGCCATCACCAGGCCCTGACTGCCGATCCCGACATTGGTCCCAAAGGTCGACCGAAAGGCTGGTGTGGTGCGGCCAAGTTCAATCGCGACCCGCACCTCCTCACTCATGGTCAGGCCAAGCCCGCCATATTCCGGGTCGATCGACAGTCCATAAAGACCCAGCTCGCGCATCTCGCGGATGATGTCGTCGGGGATCGCATCATTTGCCTCAACCTCGCTCTCAAGCGGGCGCAGCCGTTCGCGCACGAACCGGCTGACGGTATCAATCAGCGCGTCGAATGTCTCTGCATCCAGCGGCACAGCATCTCTCTCCCATTGCTTGACTGCTTCGTAATCGCGCGCACCCGATGTCGCAAGCGGCCCAAACCCGAAATTCCAAAGCCAAGCGATTGACCGGTTGAAACCCCATACTATGATGTTAAAAAACTTCGTGAGGACTCTCAACAATGCGTTTTTCAGGCAAGCGGGCCGTCGTTACCGGGGGTGCATCGGGCATTGGTCGCGCGACGGCGCTGCGGCTTGTTGAAGAGGGCGCAGAGGTTTGGATCGGCGATGTCGATGTCGCGGCGGGGCAGGAGCTTGCGGATACATCAAACGGCCGGATTAAATTCCGTCGCACCGATGTCTGCGAGGCGAGTGATATTGAGGCGTTGATCACAGAGGCCGCTGCGGCGGGTGGCCTTGATGTGCTGTTCAACAATGCCGGCGCTGGGGGCGCGCGGGCGAAGATTTTTGAAATTACGCCTGAAGAGTGGGACTATACGCAAAACCTGCTGCTCCGCTCAGTCGCGCTTGGTATCCGTTATGCAGCCCCGCTGATGCGTGCGCGCGGAGGTGGTGCGATCGTCAACACGTCCTCTATCTCGGCACTTCAGACGGGGGCGGCACCCACCGCTTACTCCGTCGCCAAGGCCGGGGTATTGCACCTGACCAAGATGGCGGCCGCTGATCTGGCTCAGCATAAAGTGCGGGTGAACGCGGTGGTGCCTGGTTTTATCACCACCAATATATTCACCAGCGCAATCGGGCTGGAGGGGGAGGGGCGCGACAAGGCCAATGCCGCGATCGGAGCGATGGCCGCCAATGCGCAGCCGGTGCAGCGCGCCGGTCGACCAGAAGACGTCGCCGCTGCGGTTGCGTATCTTGCCAGCGACGACGCAGGTTTCGTCACGGGCACGCACATCGTTGTCGATGGCGGCATGACGGTGGGGCCGCGCCACAGCTGGGACCCATCGATGCCGTCGCTTTTTGCGGCACTCGAAGCCTTTCGATGAGCCCAGCCCCGGCAATCACGGCCCCGGCGATCACGGCCCCGGCGATCACAGCCCCGGCGATCACAGCCCCAGCCGCGCGGATGCTTTCGGTGCGCAGCCGCTGGGCATTTGGGTTTGGCTCAATTGCTTACGGTGTAAAGGACGGCGGCTTTGCGACCTTTTTGCTGATTTTCTACAATCAGGTGGTAGGGTTGCCAGCGAGCGAAGTCGGCCTGGCGATCATGTTTGCGCTCATGGTCGAGGCATTTGTCGATCCTGCCGTCGGGTTCCTGTCCGATCACACCCGCAGCAAATGGGGCAGGCGCCACCCCTGGATGTATGGCTCTGCGATTCCCGTTGCGCTTGGCTGGCTGATGCTATGGAATCCGCCCACGGGCTGGAGCCACGACGCGCTGCTCTTCTACGTTTTCATCAGCGCCCTGCTGGTGCGGATGGCGCTCTCTGCTTTTGAGATTCCGTCCTCTGCGCTCGCGCCTGAACTGACGTCCGATTATGATGAGCGCACCAAGCTATTCTCCTATCGCTATCTGTTTGGCTGGGTCGGCGGGCTCGCGATGTTGTCGCTTGCCTATGGAGTCTTTCTTGTGCCCGATGCGGCGCACCCGATCGGGTTGCAGAATGGCGTTGGCTATTCGCGCATGGCAACGGTCGGGGCGATCGTCATGGCGCTGGCGATTTTGGTTTCGGCGTGGGGGCTGCACCCGGAAATCAAATATCTGCCCAAGCTCGCTGAGAGCAATGAAACGCTTGGCGAACATTTCGGCACGTTCCGCAAGACCGTCACCAACAAGGCATTTGGCATCCTCATGCTGGCAGGCGTGTTTGCCTATACCGGCCAGGGCATGTCGTTTGCGCTGTCCAACTATATGTATCAATATGTCTGGCAGTTTAAGCCGGCCGATTATCTATGGGTTTCATTGGCACTGCTCGCGGGTGCCATCATCGCTTTTATCATCGCCCCGCGCTTGACCAGGGGTGGGGACAAGGCGCGCGTCGGCGCACTCCTGTCGCTTGCCAATGCGCTTCTGGTGGTGACGCCCTATGTGCTGCGTCTGTTTGAGGTTTATCCGCTGCCGGGTTCACCCTGGCTGGTGCCGCTGCTGATGCTCAATTCCACGATCAACACCGCCTGCGGCGTCGCTGCCTTCATCCTGGGGGCCGCGATGCTGGCCGATGTGGTCGAAGAATCGGAGACGCGCACCGGTCGGCGCTCAGAAGGTGTGTTCTTCGCCGGCGGGTTCTTCGTCCAGAAGATGGTAGGCGGGCTCGGCATTTATATGGCGGGCGTCATCCTCGCCTTTGCGCAATTCCCGGTTGCGGCAAAACCTGGGCAAGTCCCGATTGAGGTGCTTGATCGACTATGCCTCCTGTTCATCGTGCTGATGCTGACCTTTTATTTGCTGGCGGCGCTGGTCTATTCGCGGTTTCCTTTTGGTCGCGCGGAACATCAGGCCCGGTTGGCGCGCATGGGAGTCGATGTCGCGGCCTGATGGGGCTAGCTGCCTGACAGCTGGATGAAATAACTCGAAACCCAGCCCGACCGGCACGGCCCCGCGTAGGAACGCGGACGGGCTATTGGAGACGATACACCACAATCGAGGGCGGGTGCCTGTTCAGGCGGGAACACGACACCTTGCCACTTCTGGTCGATGGAGTGGGTGCAGATGATTACCCTTGCCCCATTGGCCAGCCGCGCGATCTCGTTGGCCTCAACAAAAGGGGCGGCGCGCACCGGCAGATAGGGTTCGCCCGTCGGCGACAGGTTGATGATCGTGCCAATGGTGCCGCAGGCGGCAAAACCCGGCCCGCCTTCCCCGATGCGAACCGGGGCAAGCCCAGGCGACAAGGCCGCAACGGTGTTCACATCCTTGTCGGCAGCACGCTCGGCCAGGCCGGAGGGCTTCGAACAGGCAAAGAGCAAAAGGCAAAGGCCCAGGACGCGGTGCTTCATGACGGCCTGATTAGGCCCACCGATCGGGTTTGGCGAGCGGCATCGCCCGAACACATAATGAACCTGGCCATTTTGATCCGGCCGGTTGCGGCCGGTCATCGCCTCCAGCCAACGGTTCATCCCGAATCTTCGCTTCGGCTGGGCCGAAGGGGTTTCCCCCGGCCGACCTGTCTGCTTTGACAGGATCAACATTTGGTAGACGACCTTCGGGGGGTCCATGATATTTCAACTGATCAAAGCGCGTTTTGCGCTGCTGTTTTCCTGTGTCTTGATGGTGGCGGTGCCCGCCATGGCCCAACCGCTCCAGTGCGTCCCATTTGCCCGGGAAGTATCGGGTATCGAGATTCGCGGGAACGCCAACACTTGGTGGGCACAAGCCGAGGGTCGCTACGCCAAGGGCCAGACGCCCCGGGTCGGCGCGGTGCTTGCCTTCGCTGCGGTATCGAAAATGCCGCTTGGCCATGTTGCTATGGTGAGCCAAATCGTCAGCGATCGCGAAGTCCTGCTGACGCATGCAAATTGGTCGCGCCGTGGCGGGATTGAGCGTGATGTTCGCGCCATCGACGTATCCGCAGCGGGTGACTGGAGCCAAGTTCGCGTCTGGTATGGGCCGGTGCGTGATTTGGGCCTGTCGGTTTATCCCATCAACGGCTTTATCTACTCTGATGATGCAGCAGAGCCTGAGCTTGCGCCGACACCCTTGACGATTGCACGCGGCCCATCGGACGCGCGCGGCATTTTCACCTTGGTCGACGATAGCCAATTCTAGTTGAGAGACGTTGGGTTTGGTTCAGGCCTTTCGCGCAGCAAAGGTCATCGCGACGCCGTTCATGCAATAACGCTTGCCGGTTGGTTGTGGGCCATCGTCGAACACATGGCCCAAATGCCCGCCGCAGCGGCGGCAATGCACTTCGGTCCGCGAAAATCCCAGCGCGCCATCGACGCGCGTGCGCACCGCATTCGGCAGTGGTTGCCAAAAGCTTGGCCAGCCAGTGCCGCTGTCAAATTTGGTGCTCGATGTAAAAAGCGGCAATTCGCAACCCGCGCAAGCAAAGGCACCCGCACGATGCTCATTGTTGAGCGGACTGCTGCCGGGATACTCAGTCGCCTCTCGTCGCAGAGTGCGATAGGCGGCCGCGGACAGCTTTTTGCGCCACGCATCGTCGCTCAGGGCAAATTCGAACTTTTCCGTGGCGGCCGAGGCACGTGAATTCTGAAGCCCAAAAAAAGCTGCGACTGACGCGCTGATCGCAGCGATTGATAAAAATTGGCGACGGTCGGTCATTATTTTGTCCTTGAGCATGACTGATACCGCTTATTCGCGGTTACACATGATGAAGTTACGAACCAATTTCGCGCATGGACGCAATTTAATAGCGGCTTATCTCGACCGGCATGGATCGATAGCCATGGACGAAACAGCCCGAAACACGTTCGGGTTCCGCCAGCACGTTTACGCGCATGCGGCGCTTGGCCATTTCCTGCAGCAGAACGCTGATCTGCAATTCGGCCAGCCGCGCGCCGACACAGCGATGAATGCCGTGTCCAAAGGCGAGATGGCGGCGCGCATTGGGGCGATCAACGACGATATCGTCGGCATCATCGCCAAAAATGCTGCGATCACGATTGGCAGAGAGATACCACATGATCAGCTTGTCGCCCTGGGCAATGTGCTGCCCGCCAAGCTCGCTGTCTCGTGTCGCAGTGCG
>Ga0105045_10002341_pt1 | contig 15942 bp, 16 predicted proteins | sample MAT02_FD_78089 | JGI IMG/M metagenome (GOLD analysis project Ga0105045, IMG submission 78089) | Freshwater microbial communities from Lake Fryxell liftoff mats and glacier meltwater in Antarctica - MAT-02 (megahit assembly) | ecosystem: Environmental > Aquatic > Freshwater > Ice > Liftoff...
ACGCCAGCGCCTTTTGGCTGGCAGAGAACCGGGGGCCAGGCCCCGGACGCCCGGAGTACTTTCCGCGCGGCTTGGCGCTATGGCTCTCTCATCAGGATCACCCGGCGTGAGGCTGAGGCGAACTCACGGCGGAGGAGCACGGAGGTGGACAGCACAACCCCCGCGATCAGTCCCCACGGACCCAGCAGCCACCCCAGAGCCGCGAGCGCGAAATAGACCGACCGCAGCCCGCGGTTGAAGCTTTTCGCCGCGGCGATGTTGATCTCGGCCGCTTGCCCTGCGCGGTGAAAGGCGAGTGGGTCGGTCGGCTCATTCGGAACGGCGGCCATCAGGATCGAACAGTAGCCGAACAACCGGTGCGCCCAGACGAATTTCAGCAAGGCGTTGCCCAGAAGGCCGATGACCGGCAGCATGTGCAGCGCTACGTCCAGCCCCCCGGTGGACAGGGTAAGTTCGGCTGTCAGCGTCTCCACCGCTCGGGCGTTGCCGATTACGGCGATGCCGCCACCAATAGCGATCATGCAGGCCGAAGCAAAAAAGGCGGTGCTTTGCCGCAAGCTGTCGATCAGGGTGGCGTCAAAGATCCGGGGTTGGCGGGTAACAAAGGTGCGCATCCAGTCACGCCTGTAATCCTGCATCAGAACCGAGACCGACAGATGCCGTTGTGGCGGGTTCTCGATCAGCCAGCCTGACAGAAGCCATGCGGTCAGCAACCCGGCAAGGGCGGTCATATCGAGAAGGGGAAGCGTGTCGGGGATCAGGATCATGGGCGCAGCCTAGTCCTGGATGCCCGCCAACGGAAGGGACAGGCGAGGGGTCGGCATTGCGCTCCCCCTCTCCCCCCCTTGTAAGCCAAGGGGCATCTTCGGTCAGTGCGGGGGATTTCACTTGTCATTCGAGGAAATTGGTTATATTTATTTACCAATAAGGGGAGGGATCGCCATGGAAATGCCGCTGCCCGATGCTGCCATCCTGTCTGCCAAGGCGCGGATCGTCGCGCGGTTGCGCGGGGTCTTGCCCGCCGATGCCGTAATCGACGATCTGACGGAACTGCGGGCGTATGAATGCGACGCCCTGACCGCCTATCGCTGTCCGCCCCTTGCCGCCGTCCTGCCGCGCACGACCGAAGAGGTCAGCGCCGTTCTGCGCGCCTGCTGGGAGGAAGGGGTGCCGGTGGTGCCGCGCGGGTCGGGGACCTCGCTTGCCGGAGGGGCGCTGCCGACGGCCGATAGCGTGATTCTGGGCGTGGCCCGGATGAATGCGGTGATCGAGACGGATTACGACAACCGCTTCATCCGGGTGCAGGCGGGGCGGACCAATCTTTCGGTTTCGGGCGCGGTGGAGGCGGAGGGTTTTTTCTACGCCCCCGACCCCTCAAGCCAGTTGGCCTGCGCGATCGCCGGGAACATCGCGATGAACTCGGGCGGGGCGCATTGCCTGAAGTACGGGGTGACGACCAACAATCTGCTTGGCGTGACGCTGGTCAAGATGGATGGGACAGTGGTTACCCTTGGCGGGCCTTGGGGTGAGGCTTCCGGCATAGATTTGCTGGGTGTGGTCTGCGGGTCCGAAGGCCAGCTTGGTGTGGTGACCGAGGCGTGGCTGCGGATCCTGCCAAAGCCTGAAGGCGCGCGGCCGGTGCTGGTGGGGTTCAACTCCAACGAGGTGGCGGGGGCTTGTGTCGCTGACATCATCCGCGCCGGCCTGTTGCCGGTGGCGATCGAGTTCATGGATCGCCCCTGCATCCGCGCGACCGAAGCCTTTGCGAAGGCGGGTTATCCGGATTGCGAGGCTTTGCTGATCATCGAGGTTGAGGGATCGGAGGCAGAGATCAGCGAACAGTTGACCCGAATCCGCCAGATTGCCATGGCGCACGACCCGGTGGAGTTCCGCGAGGCGGCGGATGAGGACCAGGCCAAGCGCATCTGGCTGGGGCGGAAAAGCGCCTTTGGCGCGATGGGACAGATCAACGATTACATGTGTCTGGACGGGACGATCCCGGTATCTTCCCTGCCGCTTGTGCTCCGCCGGATCGGCGAGATGAGCGTGGAGTTCGGGCTGGACGTGGGCAACGTCTTTCATGCGGGCGATGGCAACATGCACCCGCTGATCCTGTTTGACGCGAACAAGCCCGGCGATCTGGAAAAGTGCGAGGCCTTCGGGGCCGAGATCCTGAAGCTCTGTGTCGAGGTCGGGGGGTGCCTGACGGGTGAGCATGGCGTCGGGATTGAAAAGCGCGACCTGATGGCAGTGCAGTTCGCAGCAGCCGACATGGAGGCGCAGATGCGGGTCAAGGATGTGTTTGATCCGAAGTGGCTGTTGAACCCGGCGAAGGTGTTTCCCTTGGCGACAAGTGCCGCGCGGCGCGCGGGTTGAAAGCGCCGGGGGGCTTTGCGCCCCCCGGACCCCCCGCAGAGTATTTGGAAAAAGAGCAAGACATGCGGCCGGAAACAGAAGCGGAACTGGTGGAGGCGATTGCAGGCGCCTCGGGGCCCTTGCTGGTGCGAGGCGGGGGCACGCGCACCATCGGGCGCCCGGTCGGGGAGGTGCTGGAGACCAGCGGTCTGGCGGGCGTGGAGATGTATGAGCCGGGTGCCTTGACGTTGGTGGTGCGGGCGGGGACGGCGCTGGCCGAGGTAAAGGCGCTGCTTGCAGGCGAGAGGCAGCGGCTGTCATTTGAAGTGCCAGACTTGCGGGGGCTTCTGGGGCGTGAGGGCGTGTCGTCCATCGGTGGAGTGGTGGCGGCCAATGCCAGCGGTCCCCGGCGGGTGCAGGTGGGGGCGTGCCGCGATGCGCTTTTGGGCGTGCGCTTTGTCGATGGCGCGGGGAACGTGGTCAAGAATGGCGGGAGGGTGATGAAGAACGTCACCGGCTATGATCTGGTCAAGCTGCTGGCGGGGTCGCATGGCACTTTGGGCGTGCTGAGCGAGGTCAGCTTCAAGGTACAGGCCCAGCCTGAGGCAGAGGCGACGCTGGTGATCGAGGGGCTGGCCGATGCCGAGGGGCTGGCGGTTCTGCGAAAGGCGCTTGGGTCGCCCTATGACATCTCGGGTGCTGCGCGGGAATTCGGGCGGTCGCTGGTGCGGGTGGAGGGGATGACGGGGTCGGTCGCCTATCGCGCCGGGCAACTTCGCGCCCTGATGGCGGGCGATGTGATGATGCGGGAGGGCGCGGACAGTGCCGCGCTGTGGCGGCGCGTGCGGGACGTGGCGGCGTTTGCAGGGCGGCCCGGGGCGGTCTGGCGGCTGGCGGTGGTGCCGACAGCGGCGGCTGCCGTGCTGGCGGCCGCCGGGGGTGAGGTGGGCGGGGGTGAGGTGGGCGGGGAGGCGGTGTGGGACTGGGGCGGGGGCCTTGTCTGGCTGCTTGCGCCCGAAGGCCGGGCCGAGGCGGTCCGCGCCGCTGTGGCCGGGCGTGGCCATGCGACGCTGATCCGGGGCGAAGGCGCGCCGGTTTTCCCGCCCGAGGCGCCCGAGGTCGCAGCGCTGGGTGCGGGCCTGCGCGAGCGGTTCGATCCGCGCGGGATTCTGAACCGGGGGATGATGGGCTGATGCAAACGACGTTTACTTCGGAACAGCTGAAGGACCCCGGCATCCAGCGGGCGAACCAGATCCTGCGGTCTTGCGTGCATTGCGGGTTCTGCACCGCGACCTGCCCGACTTATCAGATCCTGGGAGACGAGCTGGACAGCCCGCGTGGCCGGATCTACCTCATCAAGGACATGCTGGAGAAGGGGCGCCCGGCGGATGCCCAGACCGTCAAGCACATCGACCGGTGCCTCTCGTGCCTCGCCTGCATGACGACCTGCCCAAGCGGGGTGCATTACATGCATCTGATCGATCAGGCCCGCGCCTATATCGAAAAGACCTACAAGCGCCCGTTCACCGACAGGTTGCTGCGGGCGATGCTGGCGCGGATCATCCCCTATCCAACCCGGTTCCGGCTGGCCTTGTTTGGGGCCAAGATTGCGCGGCCCTTTGCGTTCCTCGTGCCGGACAAGCGGCTGAAGGCGATGTTGGCGATGGCGCCGAAGCAGATCCCACCGGTCAGCCGCAATGACGATCCGCAGGTCTTCCTGGCTGTGGGCGAACGCAGGATGCGGGTGGCCCTGATGACCGGCTGCGCGCAAAAGGCGCTGAACACCGATATCAACGATGCCACGATCCGCCTGCTGCAACGCTTGGGGTGCGAGGTGGTGGTGGCCAAGGGTGCCGGCTGCTGCGGGGCGCTGACGCATCACATGGGGAAGGAAGACCTCGCCCATGCAAGCGCAGCCGAGAATATCCGGGCCTGGATGGCAGAGAGGTCCGCAGGGGGCCTTGATGCGATCGTCATAAATACTTCTGGCTGCGGGACGACGATCAAGGACTACGGGCATATGTTCCTATCCGACTCCCTTGCCGGGGATGCGGCTGTAGTGGCCGGAATGGCCAAGGACATCAGCGAAGTGCTCATGACGCTTGGCCTGCCGCAGGGCGCGCCAAAGGGCGTGCGGGTTGCCTATCACGCGGCCTGTTCCTTGCAGCATGGTCAGCAGATCAAGACTGCTCCGAAGGATCTTTTAAAGCGCTTGGGGTTCGAGGTGGTAGAGCCCGCGGACAGCCATTTGTGCTGCGGGTCGGCCGGCACCTACAACCTTCTGCAACCCGAGATCAGCCAGCAGCTGAAGGCCCGCAAGGTGCAGACGCTGGAGGCAAAGGCCCCCCAGATCATCGCCGCGGGAAATATCGGCTGCATGATGCAGATCGGGTCCGGAACGACGGTGCCGGTGGTTCATACCGTGGAATTGCTGGATTGGGCGACCGGTGGCCCACGGCCACGCAGTCTGGATGCCTGATTGCACGGCCACCCATGCACGGTTAACGTTGCGCTTCACGACAAAAATCCGCCAAACTTGACGGGTAGCACCGGGGTTAGTGGGCGGCCATGCGAGGGGGAGGAATTGTGCGTCATCTGTTCCCCGGCTTGCTGGCGGTAGCGATGGTCCTTGCAGGCATGGCTCCGGCACAGGATGCCGCCATGGTCACCATGCAGACTGCCGATGATTCTCGAGGTTGGGATGCGGTTGGCAAGCTCATGTTTGGCGATCGGGGTTTTTGCACCGGCGCGCTGATCGCGCCGCAACTGGTGCTGACCGCCGCGCATTGTCTGTATGACAAGTCCACCGGCGTGCAGATCCGGGCCGAGGAGATCGAATTCTATGCCGGATGGCGCAACGGCCGGGCGGTGGCCTATCGCCGCGTCTCGCGTGCAGTGACCCATCCTGATTATCGCTATACCGGCGGTGACAAGCTGGACCGGGTGACCGCCGACCTTGCTCTGCTGGAGCTTAGCCAGCCGATCCGCCTGCCCTCGTTGACCCCGTTCGAAACCGGTGCAACGCCAGTTGACGGTGACAGGGTTGGCGTCGTGTCCTATGCGCAGGACCGTTCAGAGGCGCCGTCGATCCAGGAGTTCTGCGAGGTGCTGGCCGGGCGGCGCGAGACGCTGATCTTGTCTTGCAGCGTCGACTACGGGTCGTCGGGTGCGCCGGTGTTCTCTATCATCGACGGAGTGGCACGGGTCGTGTCCGTGATCTCGGCCAAGGCCGAGGTGGACGGGCGCAAGGTTGCTCTGGCGGTGCCATTGGCGGCCCCCTTGGCGGCCTTGCGTGCGGCGCTGGCCGACAGCAAGCAGGCCGGTCGCGGCAGCCTTGAGGGGGTCAGTGTTCTGTCCGGCGGGCAGGGCAGTGGCGCAAAGTTCGTCAAGCCATGAGGGCGGCGTGGGGATTGATCCTGTTGCTGGCAAACGCTGCCGGAGCGCAGGATAATTCCGGTCTCATCAGGCTGGAAACCCGCGACCAGCTACGTGGGTGGGAGCCGGTGGGCCGTGTGGATATCTCCGGTGGCGGCTTTTGCACCGGGGCGCTGATCGCGCCTGATCTGGTGCTTACGGCTGCACATTGCGTGGTCGATCCGGGCGGCACTCCGGTTGATGCCGGTCGGATCACCTTTCGCGCCGGACTGGCTGATGGCATTGCACTTGCTGAGGTGGCGGTTGCACGGACGGTCGTACCGGAAGGGTTTCGTGCCCTTAAGCCCGCTCCGCCCGACCAGCTGCAGAAGGACGTGGCCCTGTTGGAGCTTGCCAGTCCGATCCCCTCCAGCCTGGCAGCACCGTTCACGGTGGCCCTGCCCGGTGCGGGAGATGAGGTCAGCGTCGTCTCGTACGCCGCCGGGCGGGAAGACGCTCTTTCCTGGCAGCGTGTCTGCCGTGTGCTGGGCAAACAGGAAGGGTTGATCGCGGTCGATTGCGATGTGACTTTCGGGTCGTCCGGGGCCCCGGTGCTGGACCGGTCAGGCTACCGTGCAAAAATCGTTTCGATCATTTCGGCCGGGCATCGGACTGGTGGCAAGTCCTTGGCCGTCGGTATGGAGCTTCCGGGAATCGTCGAAACCCTGAAAGCGCGGCTGCGCGCTGGCAAGGTGACAAGCGAGGCCGCGTCTGCGGCTCTGCGCTCGGGCGTCAAGCGGGTCATTGTGGGCGGTGGCAGCAACGATATCGGCGCGCGGTTCGTCAAGCCGTGAGGGCGACCGCGCGTTATGGCATGCCGTGACGACGGGCCATCAGGGGGACTTGAAAGCCCGCATCTGCCTTCCCAGATATCCGTTATCCGGGTGCCATGACGGGCCCGGGAAAACCCGCCTTGCCCCAAAGGGAAGGCCCCTGACATCGCTTCCAGGAGGATGACATGCGCAACCTTGATTTCGCGCCGCTTTACCGTGCCACCGTCGGTTTCGACCGGATCGCCGATCTGATGGACCGGGCCCTGTCCAATGACGTGGCCCAGCCGACCTACCCCCCCTACAACATCGAGAAGACCGCCGAGGATGCCTATCGCATCTCCGTCGCCGTCGCCGGCTTCGCGCCGGAAGACCTGACGGTCGAGGTGAAAGACGCCAGCCTCTACATCACTGCCCGCAAGACAACTGAAGAGGGTAACCGCACCTACCTGCACCGAGGCATCGCCACCCGCGCATTCGAACGCCGGTTTGCGCTGGCCGATCATGTCCGAGTGGTCGGGGCAACGCATGAGAACGGGATGCTGCATCTGGACCTTGTGCGTGAAATGCCCGAGGCGCTGAAACCCCGCCGGATCGAGATTACCCGTGCAAACGGCGCGACCCCGGTGCTGGAGGCGAAAGCCGAAACAGTGAACTGAGGGCATCGGAAGGCAAGAAAAACAGCGCGTCCCGACACGGGGCGCGTCTTTGCCATTCAGTGGGTCAGTTCGCCGCCAGCGATTGTGCCAGCCGCATCAGGTTCACCGCTTCGATCCGGTAACCGTAGACATCAGCGCCCCGCGCCGACAGCGCCAGTTCGATTGCCCGATCCCAGCCCCAGTCGTTCAGATGGACCGACCCCTGCAGCAACTGGCCAAAGCCCGCGATGGCGGCGGCAAAGCGGGTCTCGTCGGTGGCTTCCTCAGCCCCGGTGATCGGCGTTTCGATCAGAGTCGAGACATCTGCGCCCGGCGCCTTCCAGCGCAGGCGCAGGAGGCCAAGCTCGCCTGCCGCCTCGGTAGCCGTGGCGGCGCCATAGCGCAGCGGGTCGTTCAGGAGCGCTTCAGACTCCGGTGCTGTGACTTCATAGATCGCGCTGACCTGAGTGCCTGCACCGATCTCGCCCGCGTCGACGGCATCGTTGTTGAAATCCTCACGCCGCAGGGCGCGGGTCTCGTACCCGATCAGCCGGTATTCGGCGACGGTGGCGGGGTTCCATTCGACCTGGATCTTTACATCGTCCGCGATGGGAAACAGCGCCCCGGTCAACTGGTCCACCAGTACTTTGCGCGCTTCGGACAACGTGTCGATGTAGGCCGCCGTGCCGTTGCCGTTCTGTGCCAGCGACTGCATCACGACGTCGTCCAGATTGCCACGTCCAAAGCCAAGAATGGACAGGTAAGTCCCGGTTTCCCGCTGCTTCGCAACATAAGTCTCCAGTCCCTCGGGATCAGACACACCCACGTTGAAATCGCCGTCGGTGGCCAGAAGGATGCGGCTGACCTCTCCGTCCGACTTCATCCCCTCGGCCACGCGGTAGGCCAGTTCCATCCCCTCAGCCCCGGCGGTCGATCCGCCTGCTGCAAGGTTTTCCAGTGCTGCGGCAATTGCCGCCCGGTCGGCGGCGGCGGTCGGGGCCAGGACCTGACCCGCCGACCCGGCATAGGTGACGATGGCAATCTGATCTTCCGGGCGCAGTTCCGCCAACATCAAGGTCAGGGACTGCTTCAGCAGGCCCAGCTTCGACGGATCCTGCATCGAGCCGGAGGTGTCGATCAGGAACACAAGGTTCAGCGGCGGGCGGTCTGCCACCGCAGGCAACGCGCCCTGAATGCCGATCGTCACCAGCCGCGTGCCCGGGTTCCAGGGCGTGGGCATAACGCTGATGATCGAGGAAAACGCCTCTTCGGCATTTGGGGCGGGGTAGGCATAGGGGAAATAATTCACCATCTCCTCCACCCGCACCTGATCGGGAGTGGGCAGGACGGCCATATTGAGGGTAGACCGGATCACCGCCCATGATGCCGTATCAACGTCGATCGAAAAGGTGGACACGGGATCTTCCGCCGTCACTTTCACCGGGTTCGGGGTCTTGTTCGCATAGGCTTCGGTGTTCTCTGCAAGCTGCGGCTGGGGGATGTCGGGTAGCGGGGCGATGACGGGATCAGCGGTCAGGTAGCCCAGAGCGCCGCCCTCGGGCACTCCTTCCAGGCGCATGCGTGCCTCGGCGTCAGCAATGGCTAAAGGTGGGGCGGCGGGCCGGGCAGATTCGGAAAGTTCGGTGACTTGATCATCAAAAGTTGCAATTTCTTCTGCCGTGACCTCGGCGCTGGCCACGGATGAAGCAGCATCCATTTCGGCTGACTCAGTCGTGCGGGTCAGTTCGCCGGGGGTGTCGGCTGCCTTGGCATGGGGTTCGGGCTTGGGGGCGTCGGCCGCATCGGGAAGCAGTGTCCGTGGCTGGCCGATCTGCAGGTCAGCCACCGGCAGGATCACCGCGACCCCGATGATAAGGGCCGCAATCGAGGTAGTGGTGGCAAGGGCAGGGCGAGAGGTCAGGAAGTTCAGCATGCGACGCACTCCGTTCAAGGGGGCCGCCCCATGCGGGCGGTCGTCACTGGAACGGGCCGGATCGGTTGATCCTTGGAGCCGGTCGAAGTTTTCCATCGCCAAGGCCATCGCGCGCGCCTTTGCATCGCCGTCCGGCCCGGGCGCAGACGTCAACATCTTGCGGAGGTCGTCGAGATCGTCGGTCATTTCGCGTCCTCCCTTGCCATGGCCCGCAGGCGTTTCTTCACATCGCTCATCCGCCAGGCAATGGTGCCTTCGGACAGGCCAAGCACCAGCCCGGCCTCGGCCTGCGTCATTTCTTCGCCCAGGACCAGCGCCACGGTGTCGCGCAGTTCGGGGGGCAGTTGCGTCATCGCCTGCGCGAGCCAGCCTTCAGCTTCGGCCTGCGTCGCAATCTCATCCTGCCGGGCCAGTTCCCAATCGCCCCAGCCCTGTGATGCGCGGCTGCGGGTGGCGTGGCGACGGCGCAGGTCATGCGAGGCGTTGACCACAACGCGGTAGAGCCAGGTGGTGAACTTCGCCTCACCCCGCCAGTTGCGCAGTTTGGCGGGCAGGGCGGCGCAGATGTCCTGCGCCAGATCCTCGGCCTCGGCCTTGGCTCCGGTCAGTCGCCAGGCCAGCCGATGAATCCGGTCATAATGCCGCCCGACCAGCACGGCAAAGGCTGCGCGATCGCCATTGGCCGCAGCAGTCGCAAGCATCTCATCGGGCGTGTCCATCAGCATCACGTTATCTGCGACGCGCGGGCGGGGGCAATCCTTGGGACGCGCTCGGAAATCCTTACCCCGCACAAAGACGCCCCCGGACCGGGCGAATGCCGGTCCGGGGGCGTTGGGCCTGATCAAAGGCTTGACCACTTGGGGAAGGGAATCAGAAGATCAGACCGTCGTAAACGGCATAGGCACCCGAGGTGGAGCGCAGGTTGCTCGAAGCGCCTTCATCGCGGGCATAGGCTACGATGGCATTATAGGTGCCGGGACCGAACGACCCGTCAATCCCGCCGCGATAGTAGCCCCAGGCGCGCAGGTTGCGCTGGATCGCCTTGCGCTCGGAGGCCGAATAGCTCTGGAAGGCACGGGCCGCAGGCGTGGCGTAGATCGAGGTGGTGTGTTGCGGTGCGCTGTAAACCCGGCGCGGCTCGACATAGACCGGCGCTGCGCTGTAGCCACGATCGTATAGACGGGCCTTCCGATTGTTCTTCAAGAGCTCGTCGATGATGACGGCGGTGGCGACGCCCGCGACAAAGCCTTGCTCCTTTTCGCCCCAGGCAAGGGCAGGAGCGGCGGGGACGGCGACAATGGAAGCCGCGGCGATTGCAGCGATCAGCGTCGATTTCACGTTCATGACAGTGGGCAGCATGTCGTTTCCTTTCGTGGTTCACCCGATGCGTCGGGTTGATGCCACAAGGAATGGGGCTTTGTGCCGCGTTAGGCAAAATCAGCGCATTGTTATCAGATAACGCTATTTAAATCAGAAGGTTACGTCAGTTCTGCCAATTTCGTAGCAAAGACGCAAGGCGGGTCAACCCTTCGTCCAGCCGCGTCTCTGGCCCGCCGCCAACCCCGAGACGGATGTGCTGCGGGCACGCGTAAGCTGACCCGGGCAGAAGGAAGGTACGGAATGGGGCCGCCAACAGGCGCCGCGCCAGCGATTCGCCGTCGATCCCGTCAAGTCGGGCAAGCCCGATCAGCCCCGCCTGCGGTTCGTGCCAACTCAACCGGGGCTGACCCGCGACAAACCGGTCCAGCTTTGCCAGCGTGGCGCGGCATTCATCGCGCGCGGTGGCCAAGGCCGCCGCCAGCCGGTCTGGGCGCAGCGCCACCTCGGCGATATGTTCGCCAAGAGTGTTCATGATCTCGGATGAGTTCTCCCGCAGGATCATCGCATCGCGGGTCACTCCCGGGGTCTGGCAGATCATCCAGCCGGTACGCAGCCCCTGCAATCCCAGTGCCTTTGACACCGACCCAGTGGTGATACCGTAGGGCGTCAGCCCGGCGATTGAAGGCGGGCGCGGCCCGTCCCACTCCAGCCCTGCGTAAACCTCATCCACCACCAGCCAGATGCCGTGCCGGTCCGCCAGCGCGGCCATGGTGCGCAGGTCGGCTTCGGGCATGAGGCGGCCGGTGGGGTTGTTGGGGTTCGTCAGGAAGATCATCCGCGTCTTCGGAGTGATCGCGGCAGCCACGGCGTCGGGGTCAAGGTGCCAGCCGTTCGATTCGTCGCGCGGAACCTCACGCAGGGTCGCCCCTATGGCCCGGGCCATCACGCCCGCCTGCGGCCATCCGGGGGCTTCGGTCAGGATTTCGTCGCCTGCAGTCAGAAGCTGGCGGAAGAGGAGATAATTCGCTTCGGCCGCCCCGGCGGTGATCAGCACATCATTGGGCGAAAGGTTGGTCAGCCCTGCCTGATCCAGCACCCGCTGGCGCAGGGCTGGCAAGCCGAGGAAGCTTTTGCCATTCCAGTCTAGCGACAGGTCGGGGTCAAGGTCGGCGAGGAAATCTCTCAGACGCGGCGAGCGGGCGAGCGAAAAGCCGATGAAGCATTCGGGCGGGTCGCTGGCGGTGGTTTCCAGCAGGTAGTCAAAAAGCTTGTGGATTGTGACCTTCATTGCTGCATCAAGTCAATTTCCTTGCCAGGGGAATTTGGTTTCGCTCACCTGACGTCGCGCCCCTGGTTCAGGATGATGATATTGCCAGACGACACATCCCCCGCAGGTGAGATCAGGAACCCCACCCAGGCGGCGATTTCCCCGGGCTGCATCGCATGGCCGTGCGGCATGGCGCTGATTGCCTGCGCAAGCACTTCCTCGCTCAGCACGTTGAACAAGGGCGTTTCCGTCATCGCAGGCGCTATCGAGTTCACCGAGATTTTCTCGCGCGCGTAGCGACGGGCGAGGTCCTTGGTCAGCGTGTCCATTGCCGCCTTTGAGGCGCGGTAATGCGGCGGGTCGAACACATCAAAATTATAGGCCCCGTTTGAAGATATGTTCACGATCTTGCGCACCCCCGGCCTGCCCGCCATCGCCTTGACCGCTTGCTGGCAGCAGTGGAAGGCCGAATGAAAGTTGATCTCCATCTGCCGGGTCAGTTCATCCGCCGGGATGTCGGGGAAATCTGACATCAGGCAAGTCCCGGCGTTGTTCACCAGCGCGTCCGCTCCGCCAAAGCGGGTAGTCACCCTGTCGAACAGGTCGGCAATCGCCTTGGCGTCGGTCAGGTCCACCGCCTCGGCGATGAACCCCTGTCTGTCGGCGGCCATGGTCAGCAGCGCCGCGCCGTCAATATCGACGCCAACCACCTGTAGACCGTCGGCCAGAAGCCGATCGACGATCGCCCGGCCCATCCCGCCAGCGGCCCCGGTGACAATGGCTACCTTGCTCATCCTACGACGAAGTCGAAATGCTTGCGGACGTTTTCCTCGATCTTCCAGGTGCCCTTGAAGTCCTTTTCCACCACGAACGCATCGCCCGCCTTCAGCGTCACCGGCGTGCCACCATCCGGGGTGATCACGACCCGCCCTGCAATCAGCACCACATATTCATAGGCTGTATAGGTTGCGTGATAGCTTCCGACAGTGCACTCCCAGATGCCCGAGACCATGCTGCCGTCGGTCGCCGTATGCAGGACCCAGGTCTTCATCGAAGGCGTGCCTTCGGTGACGATCCAGCCGTGAAGATCGCCGGTGGAGGGCTCGATCCCATCGGTCGGGGGCAGCTTGGTTATGGATTGCATGGCGGTTCCCTTTTCAAAATCGGTCAGATGCAAGGATCGTCGCCCACGCCCGCACTGTCACGCCTGCCCGCGACGGCGGCAGGTTTGAACGCGACCCTTCTTCAAAGCTTGTCGAAATCCGCCGCCGAGTGGCGTTCGGGAAGCTGCTCGTGCGGCTCACCCCAGGTGCGGTTGACCTTGCGGCCTCGGACTACGGCCGGGCGGGCGTCGATCTTTTCGGCCCAGGCATGAAGGTGATTGTAGCTGGTCACATCCAGAAACTCAGCCGCTTCATAGGCGCGGCCCAGAACCAGATTGCCGTACCAGGCCCAGATCGCGATATCGGCGATGGAATATGTGCCCCCCGCCATCCATTCCTTGTCCGCAAGGTGGCGGTCCAGCACATCTAGCTGTCGCTTGGTTTCCATCGCGAAACGGTTGATCGGGTATTCCATTTTCGACGGCGCATAGGCGTAGAAATGCCCGAACCCGCCGCCAAGGTAGGGGGCTGACCCCATCTGCCAGAACAGCCAGCCAAGGCATTCGGTACGACCTGCATGGCCCTCGGGGATAAGTGCGCCGAATTTTTCGGCCAGATACAAAAGGATCGCGCCGGATTCGAAAATGCGCTGCGGCGGGGTGACCGAATGATCCATCAACGCGGGGATCTTGGAATTCGGGTTGACCTCGACAAAACCCGATCCGAACTGATCGCCCTTGTTGATCTCGATCAGCCAGGCATCGTATTCGGCGCCAATGTGACCCAGCGCCAGCAACTCCTCCAGCATCACGGTGACCTTCACGCCGTTTGGTGTGGCCAACGAGTAGAGCTGCAACGGATGCGCGCCGACCGGCAAAACCTTGTCATGCGTCGGCCCGGCGATGGGGCGATTGATGCTGGCGAACTGGCCGCCGTTTTCCGTGTCCCAGGTCCAGACCTTCGGAGGGGTGTATTCGGTCGACATGGCATTGCCCTTTCATGCAAAGGGGCGGCACCGCCGCCCCTGCTTGGCCCTGATATAGTGTGTCCGTCGTCAGATCGACAGACACACGTACTTGAGTTCCATATAATCATCGAGGCCGTGACGCGACCCTTCGCGCCCAAGCCCCGACTGCTTGACCCCGCCAAACGGCGCCATCTCGTTGGAGATCAGGCCGGTGTTCACCCCCACCATCCCGTACTCCAGCGCTTCCTGCACGCGGGTGATGCGGCCAATGTCGCGGGCGTAGAAGTAGCTGGCAAGTCCAAAAATCGTGTCATTGGCGCGGGCGATCACCTCTTCCTCGGTGTCGAACCTGAAGAGGGGGGCCAGAGGGCCGAAGGTTTCTTCCTGCGTGACCTTCATCTGCGAAGTGACGCCGGTCACTACGGTGGGCTGGAAGAAAGTGCCTCCCAGCTCATGCCGCTTGCCGCCAGTCACGATCTTGCCGCCACCTGCAAGCACATCGGCGATGTGTTCTTCGACCTTCTCGACCGCTGCTTCGTTGATCAGGGGGCCAGTGGTGACGCCGGCCTTCAGCCCGTCGCCAATGGCCAGCTTTGCCACTGCCAACGAAAGCTTTTCGGCAAAGGCATCATAGACCGCTGCCTGCACATAAATCCGGTTGGCGCAGACGCAGGTCTGGCCGTTGTTGCGGAATTTGGAAATCATTGCGCCTTCCACGGCGGCATCCAGATCAGCGTCGTCGAACACGATGAACGGGGCATTTCCACCCAATTCCATCGAACATTTGAGAACCTGATCGGCGGCCTGCTTCAAAAGGATGCGGCCAACCTCGGTGGACCCGGTGAAGGTCAGCTTGCGGATAAGCGGATTCTCGCAGAATTCTTTCCCGATGTCCGATGACCGTTTTGAGGTGATGACCGAGAACAACCCCGCCGGCACCCCGGCGCGTTCTGCAAGCACCGCCAGCGCTAGCGCCGACAGGGGCGTTTCCGCCGCAGGGCGGGCCACGAATCCGCAACCCGCTGCCAAGGCCGGGGCCACCTTGCGTGCGATCATCGCGTTCGGGAAATTCCACGGTGTGATCGAAGCGGCGACGCCGATCGGCTGCTTGAGCACCTGAATCCGCTTGTCACGCTGGTGGCCGGGGATGATCTCGCCATAGGTGCGCTTGGCCTCTTCGCCGTAGAACTCGATATAGCTCGCACCATAGGCGATCTCGCCCTTCGCCTCGGCCAGGGGTTTGCCCATCTCGGCCGTCAGAATCGTGCCAAGGTCATCCTGGTTCAGCATGCACAAGTCAAACCACTTGCGCAGGATCTGCGCGCGTTCCTTGGCGGTGCGGCCGGCCCATTCCCGGTGCGCCTTGTGTGCGGCCTTGATAGCGCGGGCGGTTTCGGCCCTGCCCAGGTTCGGCAGGTGGCAGATCACATCCCCGCGTGCGGGGTTGGTGACGGAAAAAGTGCTACCGTCGTCGGCGTCAATCCAGTGTCCGGCCACGTAGGATTTGGTGACCAGAAGCGAGGGGTCTTTCAGAAGCGACGCGAGGTCGGTCACGGAATCAAGCATGGCGGTCTCCATTGGTTGCCACAGGGGTGCCACGCGGGGGGGGCGATGTCCAGATTTGCAGGGCGGATCGCGCCAGTGTTTGATCAAATTCTGTCTTGTCTGGACTTGTCCGGCCGCCGATCATCGGAGTCATCGAATCATCCTGGTCGCTAACCGTTTGCTTGCATCCGTTCGATATACGACCGCATCTCCTCAGCCTCGTGCCGTGCGTCGCGCAGGCCCTCCATCGCGGCCTTTAATTCGGCCTCGGTCTGGCTGATGTGGTTCATCAACTCGGCCTCGCGCTGTTCCATGTAGGCCAGTGCCTGATCGCGCAGTTCCTCGGCTTCGTGGAGGGATTGCGCCATCCGGTCCATTTCCGCCATGTCTCCGCCTGCGACCCGGGCAAAGCGATGCAGCAGCCAATGCGTGAACCAGCCCATCGCAAAAGCGACAAGCAGGATGATGGCCGTCGCAATGACGAATTCAGTACGGTTCATGGGGTGTCCTGGGACGGAAGGCCTTCTGGGCGCGGCAAGGGGCGGATGGTCTTTTCGGTCGGCGCGACGGACGGGCTGATGTCGGCCGAGAAATCGGGGCCGCCAGTGGCAGGTGGGGGGACACTCTCGG
>Ga0105045_10002344_pt1 | contig 15928 bp, 17 predicted proteins | sample MAT02_FD_78089 | JGI IMG/M metagenome (GOLD analysis project Ga0105045, IMG submission 78089) | Freshwater microbial communities from Lake Fryxell liftoff mats and glacier meltwater in Antarctica - MAT-02 (megahit assembly) | ecosystem: Environmental > Aquatic > Freshwater > Ice > Liftoff...
AAACTGGGTAGTGATGCAGCTCGTCTCATGTTGGTTGGTAATCATAATAAATAAGGTAAGTATAGGCAATTCTTCCCTTGCAAGGGGGAATAGTTACTCTTTTCAACTGTTCGGTCTGGTATAAAGCAGATTTGGTGATTATCCAATCATGTATTGTACGACATGCCCAGACTATTAATTCAAAAGCTACATAGGTGGCAAATCGCGTTGGTCCAACATAAGCTAGCTGGGCACTTTTTAATGAACTACGTAATCAATTGTGAGCAAAGGATTTAGAGCTAATAATGGTGAAGCGGAAAAATCGTTCACGAAAACGCTAAAATAAGTAAATGCGTAATTTAGGTTACTATTTGCATCTACCCATGCTCTCTATCAATGAGACCGTTCACGAAAACGTTGTCCCGTCTGAATGCTTACTATGAAAAGTACAAAAACAAAAAAATGCAGATACTAAATTTTTCTCCGGCCCATATAGGGCTAAAGTACTATTTTGACGTGGTTAGGAAACCGGGTAATAGCCCATGTCTTATGGCTCTGTTCACAATGAAACTGATGTTTATAGAGCATGACCAAATAAAGAAGCCGAACCCACAATATTAGGTCAGCCTGAAAAAGCCGCGATCAGATCCATCTGGTGCGGCTTTTTCAGGCGAGTGGGGGTGCCTGCTAAATCACCTGTTTTTCCAGCAGTCACATCTCATCCGTGCCGGTTGCGCCGGTCAATGGCATCGCGGACGCGGGCGGCACTTTCGTAATCTTCTTTTCGAATAATTTTGGATAGCAAGTCTTCCAGTTCGGCCATCGTATATTCAGCGTACGAGCCTTTTTTGTCGCGCGTTTTCTCATCGACGTAATACCCCGATGCTTCCACTACGGTAACCGTGGCCCGCAGTGGGCAGTCGAACCGCACGGCCAGGGCGATGGCATCCGAAGGGCGGGCATCCAGCGTCAGGGTTTCGCCGGTAGGGGTGGTTAGGATCAGGCTGGCGTAGAAGACCTCGTTCTCGATGTTGGTAATCAGGGCCTCCTTCATGTGAATACCGGCCTGGAGCAGCGTCTGGTAAAACAGGTCATGGGTGAAGGGGCGCAGGGGTTGCATCTTCTCCATCGAAACGGCAATGGCCTGCGCTTCACTCACCCCAATAATGAGCGGAATACGCCGTTTACTGGCTGTATCTTCCAACAGTAGCGCGTACTGACCCGGCCTGGATAAGCTTTCGGAGAGAGCAATGATAGACAGATCAGTCGTTTCCATCGGCTCCGTTTCGTTGAATAAACTGGCAAAGCGCGCCCATGTCGTCGAAGGGAGAAATTACAAATCCCGCCACCGTAAGCCGGTACAGATCGCGGGCCTCTACTTCAATCTCGTACTCGTTGGCCAGCGTAATGTGCCGTCCGCTGTGAGTCAGTACCGGAATCTTCATCTCGGCCAGGCAGTATAGCACAAACTCGGTTTCGTCGTAATTGTCCATTATTTAACTTAAGTTCTCGATGATAAGCCGGACACCCAGCAGCACACACAACCCCGACGACAGCAAAACCAGTCCGGTCCGCACGGCAGGCAACCGGGTTAGCTGACTCGAAAACGGTACGCTGAAGACACCGGCAGCCACCATCATACCACCCACGGAGCCGAGGCCAAAGAGCGTTAGGTAAAGCATACCCGCCCCGCCCCCCTGAATCTGGGTCAGCACCGACAGTACCAGCGTACCACTCCCGGCCAGCCCGTGCAACAGGCCTACGCCGTAGGCCAGCCGGTGGGCGTTGCCATCGGCGGATGCCTGTGGGTGTAGGTGTTCCTGTTCATGTCCGGTTGTTGGAGCAGTCAGTTTATAGAGCCGAAACACCCCCAGCATAACCAGCATACCGCCCACGCCGGCTTCGGCATAGTGAAAATCACCGGCCTGCCAGACAAACCGCCCCGTAACGTAAACGAGGCCCACCAGCAAAATGGTAGAGGTATGCCCCAGGCCCCAGAATACCCCGTCTTTCAGTGCCCGACGGACGTTATTATGTCTGGTAACGATGTTACTGACCGCCACCAGGTGGTCGGCTTCAAAGGCGTGCATGAATCCAATGCCCAGGGCCATAAGAAAGGGAAGTAAAGCCAGCATAATTAGGAAGTAGAGATGGTTAACTGACAGATTATAATTCGATGGTTACCGGTGTCGGCAATAACCAATTGATCGTTCGCCAGGCAGATCGAAAAAGGCCAGTATAGTTGTTTATCGGTGCCGAAGCGGGTATTTGCATTTTCGCTGCCAATGCCAAAACTGCTGTGACCAATCAGGTTGTCGGCGGGTTGATTAGGTTGTGTCGGTACGGTATCGAACCACAGAATTCGGCTGTTACCGGTGTCAGCCACGAGCAGTCCGTTACCCCAAAAGTGGGCATCGTATAGCCAGCTAAGCGTATTTTGTGCTGGAAACAGGCCATACTGGTTCTGCCCATTAGCGGCAAAATCCGGCTGTCCAATCACCACGTCGGCGCGTTGCCCGGGGGCCGTGCGCCAGTTGTGCCAGAGCAGACAACGGTAATACTGCGTGTCGGCCACGACCAACTGCCCACTCCCGGACACTTTGACCGAATAGGGCCAGATGGGCTGGTCGGGTTCATAGTCGCGTTCGGCAAAACTGGGTTGGCCAATCACGGCACTGGCGGGCGCGAACGAACTGGTCGGGATATGGTCGTAGAACAACACGCGCCGGTTGCCGGTGTCGGCAATCCAGAGGTGCTGGCCATCGGAGGTAACGCCGTAGGGCCAGTTCAGGGTGTGAGCAGTTGGCACCGCACCGATACCGTGCGCGTTGGGTTGGTTGCTGTCAAAATCCGGCTGACCGATTACTACGTCGGCGGGTTGGCCACTTTGGGTCGGAAACTGGTGCCAGATCAGGACGCGGTGATTCCAGGCGTCGGCTACGATAAGTCGCTGCCCGTCTGACCACAGCCCCGACGGGTATTGCAGCGTATTGGCTCCAACGGAGCCGCCCGCGTTTCGGCCCGTTTCTGACGCGTCGGTTTGCCCCAGCACAATGTCGGGTTCGGCGTGGTTGGTCGCAGGAATTTCGTGCCAGATAAATACGCGGTTCTGACCCGTGTCCGACACCAGCAGCCGCCCCCCAACCTGCCAAACCCCGCGCGGAGCCAGAAACGGATTGCCCGCGCTACCCGGAAATACGCGGCTGCTGGCCACTAAGGGAGGACGGTCGGGAAGCGAAGGTGTAAGCGGGAAAAGCATAGGCGTGAGACAGGACCGTTGTTCAGCAGATTCGGGGCAGTTGCTCGCCCACCAGCATATTGACCACGCGCCGACCCCCAATCTGGCTCGTCAGCACCACCTGACCGGGGTGATCCCTGACCACCTCGCCAATGATAGCTGCCGACTGTCCGTATTCGAGCGTTTGTAATAACTCCACAAACCGCCCGGCAATTTCCGGCGCGACAATGGCCAGAAAAATACCTTCGTTGGCCACGTAAAGCGGGTCCAGCCCCAGCAGTTCGCAGGCACCGGCCACCTCATCCAGCACTGGCATGTGGGCCTGCATCAGGTCAATGCCGAGCCGGGTACCGTTGGGATGTCGGTCGCGGGCAATTTCGTTCAGCACCGTGGCTACGCCCCCGCGCGTGGGGTCGCGGAGGAGGTGAATGGCCGGGCCGAATTCATCGAGCAGGGCGCAAACGGCGTGGTTGAGCGGAGCGGTGTCGCTGGTGAGGGTCGTTTCAAATTCCAGCCCCTCGCGCACCGACATAATGGCCATGCCGTGCGTGGCGATGTAGCCGCTGATGATGACCTTGTCGCCAGCCCGGACGTTTTTTGCGCTGATGTCCGCCTTTGGATGTATCTCGCCAATGCCCGACGTGTTGATAAAGATTTTGTCGCCTTTGCCGCGTTCCACCACCTTGGTGTCGCCCGTAACGATGTACACGCCCGCCCGTTCCGACGCGCCTTTGATGCTGACCAGCACGTCCCAGAACTCGGCCATCGGCAGGCCTTCTTCGAGAATAAAGCCCAGCGAAAGGTACTTGGGAATGGCTCCGCACATGGCCAGGTCGTTGACAGTACCGTTAACGGCCAGTTCGCCGATGTTGCCGCCGGGAAAAAAAGTGGGTGTAATCACGTAGCTGTCGGTGGTAAAGGCTACCCGGCCCGTCAGGTTCAGCATGGCCCCGTCGTGGTGGGTGTCTAAAAACGGGTTGCTCAACAGATCGAACACCCCGGCTTCGAGCAGTCTATTGGTCAGAATTCCTCCGCTGCCATGCCCCAGGGTAATGATATCGAAATCGAGTTTGGGCATGGGGCAGTGCAGGTGCATCGGAGCGCGTGGTTCAGTTGTCATGGTCAGGCGTCGGCCAGTTCGAGGTTGGCGAAATGGTAGTAAGCCGCGCAGGCACCTTCCGACGATACCATTGGCGCACCGAGCGGGCGTTCGGGCGTACAGGCGCGGTTAAACTGACTGCATTCGTGCGGTTTTTTGATGCCTTTCAGCACCAGACCGGCAATACAGTCGGGGCATTCGGGGGCTTTGGCAATGGTTACGGAAAACTTACGGTCGGCATCGAATGCGGCCAGTTCGGGGCGCACCGCCCAGCCACTGCCGGGAATGGTACCAATGCCCCGCCACTCGCGGTCAACGGTCTCGAACACCTGCTCGATAATACGCCGGGCATCGGGGTTGCCGTCGGAACGCACCACGCGGGCGTACTGATTTTCGACCTTGTGTTCGCCCCGCTCCAACTGGCGCACCACCATCAGGATGCCCTGCAACAAATCGACCGGCTCAAATCCGGTTACCACCATCGGCATCCGGTAGCGGTCGGCCAGCGGTCTGTAGGCGTCAATTCCCATCACGGCGCAGACGTGTCCGGCGGCCAGAAACCCCTGAATGTTGGTATCGTCGTCCTGGATTACGGCTTCCATGGCGGGCGGCACCAGCACGTGCGAAGCCAGAATTGAATAGTTGGTCAGCCCCAGTTGCCGGGCCTGCACCACCGACAGCGCGTTGGCCGGGGCCGTGGTCTCGAAACCAACGGCAAAGAATACCACCTCGCGGTCAGGATTCTCGCGGGCCAGCCGGACGGCTTCGAGCGGGGAGTACAGAATGCGTACATCGGCCCCGCCCGCTTTGGCATCGAGCAGACTTTTTGTTGACCCCGGCACCCGAATCATATCGCCAAACGAGCAAAGCATTACGCCTTTTTTTTCGGCGAGATACACCGCTTTATCAATAAGGTTGACGGGCGTAACGCACACCGGACAGCCCGGCCCGTGTACCATCGTCACGAGGTCGGGCAGCAGGTTCAGGATGCCGTTTTTGACCAGGCCGTGCGTTTGGCCCCCGCACACTTCCATGATAGTCCAGGGGCGGGTGGCGGTGCGGTGCAGTTCCTGAATGTACTGCTCCACCAGCTCCGGGTCGCGGTATTCGGTGAGATGTTTCATAGCGGATGGTGGTCTAACTGGCAGCTTTCGATGAGTTCGTCGAGTTCGCCGATTTCGCTTAGGTACGCAAATGTTTTTAAGGCTTCCTCCTCGTTAACTACGCTGATGGCTACGCCCACATGGACGAGCACGTAGTCATCGATTTTTGCACCCGGCACCATGTCGAGACTGGCTTCTTTGATGATACCGCCAAAGGCCACGCGGGCCATGCGCACGAGACCACCGTATTGATAGTCAATGGATTTGATTCGACCGGGAATGGCTAAACACATGATTTCTGTTGATTTTGGGTGATGGGGGCCGAAACAGCCGCGTAGTGCGCCAGTTGGCCAACCGATATACATTCGTCGTTGGGCGATAATTGCCGGTGAAAATACAGGCGGTGCGTTGCGCCAAGTTCGTGGTGAAGCCAGTCAACGAGCAGTGCATTCTGAAAAACGCCCCCGCTGAACGCCAGCCGGTTAAGGCCGGTTTGTTGAGCCACCGCAGCCACCACCCGCACAAGCGTGTAATGAAACCGGGCAGCAATCTCGTTCGTCGGAACGCGGGCCAGCACGTCGCGCACCACCCCCGCCACAATAGCCTGGGTCGGCACCGCTCCCACCCCAAACGAGGCAGGCAGGTAGTGATAATCAGTTACGAAACCGTTGGTTGCCACAAACCGGGCGGCCCGGTCTTCGAGCAGCAGTGCGGCTTCGCCTTCGTAGCTGACGCAGTCGGCCAGACCCAGCAAAGCCGCCACCGCATCGAACACCCGCCCGACGCTGCTGGTTTTAAGCGAATTTTTGGTTAGTAATTTCGGAAAAAACGCCCACTCGTCAGCCGTGAACCGGTGGCGCAGCAGCGCGGGGGCTTCGGGCAGGTAGCGCGTCAGCGACAGGGCCGACAGCCGCGGTTCGCGGGGCATCTTATCGCCGAGGAGCGCGTCGAAATATGCAAAATGCCCGATCCGGTCGAACCGATAGCCCATGTCGGGGTTGGGCTGGCCGGTTATAAACTCGCCCCCCCACAGCTGCCCGTCGGTGCCGTAGCCGGTACCATCCCAAACGACGCCCAACACGGGTTCGGACTTGTCGAACAGGTTATTTTCAGCCAGCACAGCCGCCAGATGCGCTTCGTGGTGTTGAATAGCCACTACGGGGATCCCCCAAATCAGGCCCAACTCGTGGGCAAGCTGGGTAGAGAAATACCCCTCATGCCGGTCGGCCAGCAGCCGCGCGGGCGTGGCCGTAAACATCGACTGAAAATGAGCCAGCGTATGCCGAAAATTAACCTGCGTATCGAAGCTTTCGAGGTCGCCGAGGTACTGACTCACGTAGGTATTGCCGCGCAACTGCCAGGCAAACGTACTCTTCATCGACGCGCCGAGGGCCAGTATGCCGCCCTCTTCCTGCTCTGACACCGGAAAACAAAGCGACTGTACGGTGGGGGCCAGCCCCCGCGCCCGGCGCAGCACGATGGACTGCCGATGCCGGGGTGACACCCGCAGTACGGAGTCATCCTGCGGCATGAGAATAGCCCGGTTGTGCAGCAGAATCAAGTCGGCAACGGCGGCTAAGTCGGTCAATGCCCGTTCATCGGTATAGCAAATCGGCGACCCGCTCACGTTGCCGCTCGTGGCCACCAGCGGCCCGCCAAAACCGTCGGCAATCAGGGCCAGCAGGGGCGCGCAGGGCAGCATCACGCCGAGGTTACGCAAACCGGGGGCCAGTTGGTCCGTGGCCAGTCCCGACGCAGGACTGGGGCGCAGGGGCAGCAACACAATGGGCGAAACAGCACCCGTCAGCCAGGCCAGTTCATCGTCTGCTACGTAGCAATCGCCAGCCAGCCGGTTGGGATTGGGATAGAGTACGGCCAGTGGTTTGGTGGGGCGGTTTTTACGTTCCCGAAGTAGGGTAACACTCCCGGCATTGGTGGCGTCGGCCAGCAGCAAGTAGCCACCAATGCCTTTCGCGGCCACCACCTGCCCGGCCCGCAGGGCATCGACAACCGTCTGGATTACATTAACCTGAGCAGCAACAATCTCTTTTTGCGAAGCGGTAAACAGCCGCAGCGAAACCGGGCAGTTGGGACATGAATTGGTCTGTGCGTAGAAACGACGGTTGGTTGGGTCGTGGTATTCGGCTTCGCAGTCGGCACACATACCAAACGACTGCATGGTTGTGGCCGGGCGGTCATACGGTAGCTGCCGCAGGATGGAATAACGCGGGCCGCAGTGCGTACAGGTCGTGAAGGCGTACCCGAAACGGTGGTTTGCGGAATCGTTCAGGTCGGCGCGACAAGCCGGGCAAAGCGCGAGATCGGGCGTGAGCAGCAGCGATGCATTACCTGTCAGTTCGCTGGCCACGATAGAGAAATCGGGCCAGTTGACCGACGCAACCGTCTCCATCACTGCCGACTCGACGCGGGCCAGCGCGGGGGCTTCGGTTTGCACCCGGCGCAGCAGCGTCCGGGCCGTTTCGGGGTCAGCATTCACGAAAATATGTACTCCGTCGATTCCGTTGCTGACCTGGCCCGTCACGCCCATAGACCGGGCCAGTTGCCAGACGAAGGGCCGAAACCCAACGCCCTGCACAAGCCCAGTAAGATGAAGATGATAAGCCATTTTTATTGGATGTCAGGCAACAAGAACTCCTTTTTTCTGCTCAACCCGCGCCAGCAGCCACGCACACCAGGCATCGAGTCCCTCGCCGGTGGTACTGGAAATAGTTAGTACTTCAATGTCGGGGTTCACCTCGCGGGCATCCTGAGTCACGTTCTCGACGGTGAACGGCACGTAGGGCAGCAAATCAGCTTTGGAGATTACCATCAACTCACTCGTCAGGAACATGCGCGGGTATTTTTTAGGTTTGTCGTCGCCTTCGGTGGTGGCCAGGAGCGTCACCCGCACGTCTTCGCCGAGGTCGAAGGCCGCCGGACAGACCAGATTGCCTACGTTCTCGATAAAAAGCAGGTCAACGCCCGTGAGGTCAATGTGGTCAAGGGCCTGGTAAATCATCTGCGCTTCGATGTGGCACATGCCGCCCGTCACGATCTGGAGCGCGTTAATGCCCACGTTGCGCATCCGAATGGCGTCGCGCTCGGTTTCGGGGTCGCCCACGAGGACAGCCATATTCAGATGGCCGGCCAGTCGTTTGCCGGTTTCCTGCATCAGCGTTGTTTTGCCGCTCCCAGGTGACGAACAGACGTTGACAACCAGAACGTCTGGGAGTCGCTCACGAATGGCCTTAGCCACAAAATCATTGACTTTGAGCAGATTAAGCGTTGTGTTTTCGCACTGTACGGCTCCTACGGAAGCCTGGTTGGATTTGGGTTTGCTGTTCATTTTGCCGTTGTTCATTCGTCGGTAAATTCTACTTTATGAATCAGTAATTCTTCGCCCTGCACTACATTTCGGCTGGGTTTGCCGCAACTGCATATAAACCGGTATTGCTGCACCTCGGTGGTTTTGTTGCAGTCGTCGCAGTGGATCAGAATGGGCAGTACCTCCACGTACAGCGTCGTCTGCTGGTAGCGGGGTTCGTCTTCCAGCACGGCGACAAAGGCGTTTTGCATTAGAATCGGCTGCACGTTCGACAGCAGTCCTGCTTTCAGGTAAATGCCCCGCACCCGGTTAATGTCGGCTGGAAACTCGCCTTCGAGTGTTCGGAAAATATTACGTACCAATGAAATTTCATGCATGGAAAAGTAAAGTTAATCGTCTAAGAGTGAAATAAAAAGGGTATGGTCCGGGAATTAGAAAATATTTTCTAATTCCCGGACCATACCCGTCGGGCCTGTTTAGCGGGAGTTTACTCCAGCACCAGTTCACGTAGACGCAGACAGTGCGTTTCGGCTTCCTGAATAAGCCCTTCGTCGGCTACCAACTGCTGAACTTCGTCGGCTTTCTGCAACAGGTCTTTGAGCAGGGCGCGTTGGTTTTGCAGGTCGTCTTCGCCCACGTACCAGCCCGCTTCGAGGTAGTTCAGGATGGTCAGGGCGCGTTCGTAGGGATACTGTTCGGCGGTGCGGACCCGGAGCGCGTCGCGGTAGTAGCCAATGGCTTTGGCGTAATTGTCGGACCGCAGGGCCAGCGGGTATTTGGTCAGGGCGTTGGCGTAGTGGTTGCAGATGGTGGCATATTCGTAGGGGAAATCCTCCCGCGTAAAATAAGCCAGTGCCTGCTGAAACGAACTGGACGATACAGCCGCCCAGATGCTTTTTTTCTTGACTTCGTCCGGTATTTCGGCGTAGATAACCCCCAGATGATGCTGAATTTCGGCAAAGACGGCGGGTGTATTCTGCTGACTGAACACCTTCAGCGCTTCCTGATAGGCCTCCATGGCGGGCCGATAAAACTGCGGGCTGCCCTGCTGCGCCCACGTGTACAGCAACACACCCTTCCGGTACTGCGCATTGGCGAGCAATTCGGTTACGTCCTCCTCCCGAAAGATGCTAATGGCGCGGCTGATGTAGCCGAGGGATTCGGCAAAACTGTTCTGAAAGTTAGCCACCTGAGCCGCATCAACCAGCAGCAGTGCTACCTGAAGCGGCTGCTCCTGCGTTTCATAATGCTGCAACACCTGCCAGAGGGCGGTTTTAGTGCGGTCGAGCAGGCCCGAATCGTAGGGGACGGTCAGTTGCTGAAGCCACACCCCAGACTGCACCGCCAGTAACTCATAGTGCCAGGCCGGGAGCGAACCACCGGCATCGGGAGTACCAATGGCCTCTTCCAGCACGGCGTCGGCTTCGGAAAGCTGACCCGTGTCGAGCAGCAGGGTGGCGTAGTGCTTGGCCGTAAACGCGTGGTGTTCGGCATCGGGGGCGGTTTTCAGGGCTGCGGAGTAAGCCTGTTCCAGCTCATCGGCACCAGTGCCGTCGGGGTTGCCGTAGTGCAATGCCACGGCCCGGTTGTGCCAGCGCTGGTAGGCCTCAAACGTACCGGTACCATTGTGAGGGCGGACGGGCACCGGCACCGGCACTCCCAGCTGAAGCCGGTTGGTGAGGTCGAGCGCGTCGGCCAGCGAACGGTCGTGCCTCGCATATTCGTAGGCTTTCTCCCAGTTGTCGAGCCGCGAGAAAACTACCGCCAGCAGGGCGTCGGGCGTGACCGGCAGCGGGCGGGGCAGCAACACGGGGGGCAACAACCCACTCCAGTCGGGCAGCAGGTCAATGGCGTTATTGCTAATCAGCAGCGCGTCAGCATCGGGAGCCTGGCCGGTATCGGGTACCAGCCGCAGGAGTTCGTCGAGTCTGAATTCGCGCTCAATAGCCGCCTGCACAGCGGGCAGGTCGTCGGTCTGGATGGTGAGGTAGGTCATTGACTGATTCTAAATTGTCAAACTCAAAATTCCGGTTGATTTCAACTCAAATGCAATGTCGCGGTCCGCATCGTCAATGTCGTTGTCGATGAGCAGTTCGCGGATGTTTATGGACTTGTCGCCGAGCAGGTTCCGGTCTTTGAGCAGTACCCGGCTCGTTTTATGCAGCGTCTCGAAAAAGGCTTTGGATTTGCCCGCCACCAGCAGCGTTTGCCGGTCGGGGTAGTACACCACATTCACCTGTGGGTCGTCGCCGAATGTCTCGCGGGCCAGGGCTGCGTCGATGAGCAGGTAACTGTTTTTGAGCCGGGCCGCACTCATAGCGTCTGCATTAATTCGTTCAATTCATCGCGCACCAGTGCCACCACCCGGTCGCCCGCTTCCCGAACCGGCTCCGACAAACCGATTTCGAGCCGGGTATTGTCCACCGAAATCAGATATACCTCAATATCCGTGGGGTACTCATCGCCGAGGATTTTTCGGGTGTAGGACAGGGCCTGATCCCATTTCAAACTGTGCAGAAATACCATCGGATCGTCCTGAATGGCGGCTTCTACGGCTTCGGCGGGCAGTTTAAAGAGCGTTCCGGGCGCGTCGCCGGTGTTGATAACGGCGTCCACAATCCGAATGCGCTGGTGGCCCCGAAGCTGAAACAGCACCTCGAACGCCGACGTACCCATGTCAAACAAACCAACTCCGGGCTGACCTTCGCAGGTAGCCCGGAGTTGATCAATTACGTAACAGCCAATCCCGTCGTCGCTGCGAACAGGATTGCCAAAACCCATAATAGCGGTGTTCGTCATTTACAGTTTGAATTTGGCCAGTTGTTCGCCCGACTTGGCATCGTGGGCGTGGACGGTGCAGACCAGACACGAATCGAACGAGCGGGCCACCATCCCAACCTCGACGGGGTCGTAGGGGTCTTCGATTTCGGTGCCTTCGAGGGCGGCTTCGATGGGGCCGGGATTACCCTGGTCATCGTTGGGGCCTACGTTCCAGGTCGTGGGTGCCATTATCTGGTAGTTCTTTATAACACCGTCTTTCACCTCAATCCAGTGCGCGAGGGCACCGCGGGCAGCTTCGGTAGCACCAAAGCCCTGGCCGTCGCGCTCTTCGGGCTTAATGTAGAACTCGCCGTTTAGGTCAATCTCGGTCAGCCATTGGTTGACGTACTCATAAATGCGTGGGGCTTCGTGCATCCGGGCCAGGGTACGGGTAAACACGTTGGCACCCAGCTTATCATAAATGTCGGCAAAGAGCGGATCGTAGAGCTGGTGAGACGAGAGGTTATCGGGGTTGGCGTTCATCAGCACCCGCGCCAGCGGGCCGGCCTCGGCAGACAGGTCCATGTAACGCGGAGACTTGGACCACGAATACTTACCGTTCATGTCGGAGTCGTTCAGACTGTGCGACTTCATCGGCGTCGGCAGGGGTTCTTCCCAGGGGTGCAGGGCGGGCACGTTTTCGTACCAGGAGTGACCCACGTGTTCCTTTATATTGAGGTGGTCAAAGACTTGATACTGTTTCATATGGCCATCGTAAAAGCCCGAGCGGCTGATGAGCGCATCGTTCCGTCCCTCCACCGTGGGGCGGTTATATTTGTCTTTGTGCAGATACGTACCCGTGGCGATGAAGCGGCCCACGCCCTGCCCAAATTTATGCAGCCCAAATTCTAAGCTGGCCCGAATGAACAGGCCCAGATCGGAATTCCGCTGCGATTCGTTTTCTTCCACCCAGGCCTGCATATCATCCCAGGTTTTGATTTGCATGTAGCGTTCTATGGAGCAACCCAGCCACACACTTTCGAGCCAGTCCTTGCGGAAGTGGTTCATGATGGCGTGGGCGCGGGTAATGTCTTTCAGTGTAGGGGCGCACATTACCCCGCCGGGTACCATGTACGAACTGTGGGGCCACTGCCCACCAAAGATGGCGTACACCTCTACCGGACGGCCACTGGCCGTAACGCCCCGCTGAAACGAGGTACCTACGTAGGCCGCAAACCGCTTTACTACCTCCGCGTAGAGCGGTTTATTGGCAAATTTTTTATTGGCCAGGTCCGTAGCGAAAATGGCGTAAAACCAGCGCGGAATACTTTGAATGGTCTCGGTGGCCTGACCAATGGCCCGCAGCAGCAGGGCGTTGGGCGTCAGGGTGGTTTTCCAGACCGTGTCGAGGGCTGAGGAAGCGCAGTAAAGGTGCGAACCACCACAGATACCGCAAATCCGGGGGGTAACAATCAGGCCCGCCTGCGGGTCTTTGCCTTCCATGATTTTTTCAAATCCCCGGAACATCGAGGCTTGCGTGTGCGCCCGCGTCACAACGCCGTTTTCCATATAGACCCGCACGTCGAGGTCGCCCTCAACCCGGCCCACCGGCGAAATATTTAGTTCTTTCTGAATTGCCATTACTGAAAAGTCGATTAGTTATTTGGAAGCTGTAAACTGCTGTTGATCGACACCCAGTGCCCGCTCGGAGCCGGTCACGACCTTCTCGAAACCCGCCCGCAGGTAGTAGCCCAGTTTCGACGTTCCCGTTGGGGTATCTTTGGGCAGGAATCCGAGGTAGTGCAGGGTCTTGAAGATCGAGCCTTTTGCCAGGTCGTTGTGCGGGAAGCCTGGTTCGGTGCAGCCCAGACAGGGGTGGTTGGCGCGGGTCTTGCTCGACTGCCGGTTCCACAGAATCCGGTTGCAACTGGCCCGGGTCATAGGTCCCCGGCAACCCACTTCATAAAACAGACACCCGCCCCGCTTGCCAAAACCACCGTCCACTTTCTGGGCGAAGCTGATGACGTTGGGGCAACCCGTCTGAACAAAATCGGTAAAGAACGTCTTGGGCCGGTGGTACTCATCGAGCAGAACGTCGCCAATGCGGCCCACGGAGATGGCGACCAGGATTTGCGTAATCCAGTCGGGGTGGGCCGGGCAGCCGGGGATATTGATAACGGGCAGGCCACCTTTGGAGACATACTCAGACCCAAGAAAGCCTCCTTTCCCTTTTCTAAGAAATTGCATTCCCGTCGATTCGCTTGGATTAGGTTCTACCGCCGGAATGCCACCCCAGGTGGCGCAATCGCCAATGGCCACGACGTAGCTGGCTACACCAGCCAGTTCGCGCACCCATTCCTGCATGGGTCGTTCGGCAAAGTAGTTCATCGTTCCCGATCCGTCTGGACCCTGAATGATGCTCCCTTCATAAACCAGAATATCGCACTGGGTTCGGCCCTGAACAATGTCGTTCAGCAGGTGCGTCACCTGATCACCAATTTCCAGGCCAATGGAGGGGTGCCAGAGAATATTTACGCCAAAGTCCGTCACCAGATCGACAACGGTCGGTTCCTCGGCGTTGAGGAACGACATGGTATTGCCGCTACACGCTCCTCCCTGAAGCCATAATACGTTAGCCATACAAAACGGGAATGAAAAGATTGGAATTGTTAAACTATTTGACGGACAAATGTAATTCTTTTTCCGAATTAGAAAATTTTTTCTAAAACTTTTCCTCCCCCGGATTACCACCCAAACCAGATACCAGGACAACCCTGCGAGTAGCATACGCTGGTCTACTGATCGATAAGCGGGAGGACCATGTTGGTGTATTCAGAAATCCCCTGATCAGTGAAATAGGGTGTAAGGTGCTTCCAGACCGCTTCTTTGTAGGCGGCTTCGGTAAACTGCCGACCGCGCATGGTGCAGGAAACGGGCAGAAAAATCAGGGTCATCCAGATAGCCTCGGCCAGTTGCTCGTAACGTCCGCTTGCCGGTTCGGGTTGAAAGACCTCCCGCTGAACCTGAAAGTCGAGCCAGCTACGAAGTTGAATCTGCATTTTTCGGACCGCCTGCTGCCAGACAAGTTGCTGCCCGGTCTGGCCGGGGTCGTTTTTGAAGAACTCGGCCAAGTAAAACTGATAACTACTAAAAAACTGGCTGTATAGGCTCAATTGCTGATCGAAGGCCGCCAAGTCGGGCGCCTGCAGATATTGCCGAAAAATATGATTGAACTCGTCAAGAACCTGTTCGAAGACGGATTCGATGATGGCATCTTTCGTCTTGAAATGATACGCCAGGTTCCCGACGCTGATACCGATCTCTTCGGCTATTTGCTGAAGCCGTACCGAATCGACACCGTATTCGTTGAAAAGCCGGACCGATGCGTCAAGGATGCGCTGCTTCGTAGAAAAGGCCATCTATTACTAATTTAAGCACGTATCGAACTGGCTGATAGATACAGTCAAGGTGCCTCGCTGATCTTTGGCCGCCAGCCGACGCATGTAATGGGCCTGCTGGGCAGCCCGTTTGGGGCAGGAATTTGACGTAATCCGGCGTTTGATGAACTTGAGAGGATTACCTGTATAGGCAAAAATCAACTCCACCTCCCATTCACCCCGGTAGCGATGCAGGTTTTCGATGACGGCGGTATCGGACAGCCACAAGTCATCATAGTAAAGCCGAAAATCAGTCAAATTACCCTTACGCTCGGTAAAATGAAGATTATTTAGCCCTGCCAACATACTGGCATACGCAGCTTTATCTATGGTGAAAGGTGATGTCATATCGGTTATGAGACGCAGTCTAGTTTTACTTTTCTGGAACGAATATAACAGGATAAAAAACAAAAGGTCTTTCAGGGAAGCTCACATCAGGTCATAGCGATTATTGAGTTTACTTATGAAGTGACTTCCAGTTCAGAAGGTATGCTGACGATAGGAGGAATGGAGAGGAAAACCAAGAGTGTTCTACAGTATAGCTGGATAGCTGGATAGCCTTGTTCTCACGGCTAAATTGATCAGAAACGAGTCTGGGATATTGTCTGTTTCGATTGATGTTGAATAGTCGTAAGATCAATCTAATGTTTTCGGTACACGCTTGTGCTGATGTAAGCCGTTCCATAAGATACAGTCGCAAATTATTCCGCTCTAGCATACCGGCCGTTACGGTCGAAAAGTTGCCACTTCGGCGGTTCAGCTTCTTTGTTTGACTATGCCCAAAGTACTATAATCGTTTCTCTTACTGTCTGTCCTGGTCAGGAAAAGTTTCTGATCATCTTCCCGCATAAATGCAATTTGATAATTACGTAGTATCGTCCACGAAAACGCTGAAATAAATGAATATTTAATTTAGGTTACTATTTAGATCGATCCATTTCATCCAAACCCGAAACCGTTCACGAAACCGTTGCACTTGCTGAACGA
>Ga0105045_10002345_pt1 | contig 15919 bp, 13 predicted proteins | sample MAT02_FD_78089 | JGI IMG/M metagenome (GOLD analysis project Ga0105045, IMG submission 78089) | Freshwater microbial communities from Lake Fryxell liftoff mats and glacier meltwater in Antarctica - MAT-02 (megahit assembly) | ecosystem: Environmental > Aquatic > Freshwater > Ice > Liftoff...
GCAGCGGATGCAGCGGATGCAGCGGATGCAGCGGATGCAGCGGATGCAGCCGGTGCAGGCGACGGCGTACTGCGCAACTGAGCGGACCCGCCGCGGTCAGGGCAAGGTGCAGAGCCCGACGTTCTCGAGCCCCGGCGGGGCCGTGTCGATCGGCTCGTACCACGGCACGCACTCCTGGCCCTCGCCGGGGCACGTCGCCGGCATCTCCGTGGTGTCGCAGAACGGCAGGCAGCAGCCGGTCGCGTTGACGTCGCACTCCTTGCCCGACGCCGTGGCCGCGCAGAAGAAGCCCTTGTCGCACGAGTTGACATACTCGCAAGGGTTGAAGGTCTGGCCGAGGTCGCCGGACGCATCGAGCACGCAGGTGAACTCCTCCGGGTTTTGCGGGTTGGGGATGCACAGGTTGTCGTTGGCGCAGTCCTGCGTGAGCGGGTCACACTTGGCCAGGCACAGCGTCAGCACGCCGTCGTTGGAGATGAAGCAACTGCTGTCGGCGTCGCAGCTCGGGGAGGACTCCGGCCCCGTGCACTGCGCCACGCAGGTGCCCTTCATCGTGTCGGGCTTGACGTCCCAGCACAGCACCCCGAGGTCACAGCTATCGAACCCGCTGACCGCGCTGCCCTCGACCGTGCACACATCGCCGGGTTGCCCCTTCTCGCGGTTGACCGGCACGCACTTGGTGGCGTTCCACGCGGTGCTGCCGTTATTGGCCCACGGCATGCACTTCTGGCCGTCGGGACAGTCCTGGTCCCACACGCTGCACTCCTTTTCGTTCGTCTGCGGGATGTCGCCCATGGGAATGAAGCCCATGGTCGAGCTCGACGATCCGCCCGTGTCCGCCGCCGAGGTCTCGGCCCCGGTGGTCGGCTGCATGCCCGTGGTCGCCGGAGCGCCGGTCGTCGTCCCGCCGGTCTCCGACTGCCCATCACCGGTGCTCGCGTCGCCGGTGCTGTCAGCGCTGCCGGCGCTCGGGTTCACCATCGTTTCCGTCCCGGGATCCTTGTTGCAACCGATGGTGGCCGCGATGACGACCGCGAACGTGGGCAGGAGACACAGCTTCACCAGAGTCGATCGCATGGGGGCACCTCGAGAGACTCCAGCGATACCACGGTCGGGGCGGAAACGACACAAAGCCACATAGACCCGCCATCGCGCGAACATACAGCGTTCTGCGGGTGTGCTCGCCCCGGGTGTTCCATTCGGCCCCGATGCGCTCAGGGGTTCGCAGCGCCCAGCAGGGGCACGATGCGGTGGACAAGCTCGTCGAGGTACGCCGCCAGGCCGTTGGTGTGCCCGCGCTGCCTGAGGTCCGACAGCGGCGTCGACTGCCAGCACTCTGCCTCACGCGCCAGGTCGCCGTCGGTCAGCAGACGCAAGACGCGCTTGATGTCCCGCTTCGCGCCATGCGACGACGCCGTGATCTGGCTCGAGGCTGTGCAGGGATCCTGACCGAGCACCTGGCGCAGCAGAGCCAGCCGCTCGCGCTCTGCCGCGTCCCGCGGCGCGAAGCCTGCGAGCACCCACGCCTCACGCTTTGGCAGCGCCAGCCCGATCACGACGGCGAACGGCCAGGCGCGCCCCGCCTCGAGCGTGCGTGCCTGTGCGAGTCCGCGGCCTCGCTCGGGCTGATCGTCGGCGTCGCGGATCAGGAGTACGCCGGCGAGGCCTCGCTTACCGGCGATGAAGGCCGCGAGTTGCAAGGCCTTGTCCGCAGCGGCGGCGTCGGCCGCACCGGGCTCACCGCCGAAGCGCGAGCGGGGCCGCAGTCGCCGCAGACCATACTCCTGGGCGACGCTGTCGAGCTTGTCCCAGCGAACGAACGGACGGTCCGGCGCGACCGCCAGCCATTGGCGCACGGACGCAAGCAGCCCCTCGTCGAGCCAGGAGATGTCCGCGCACAGCACCCGATCGGCGAGCTCGGACGCGGTGCGAAAGTCGGCGGCGGCCTCACACACGACCAGCAGTCGCGCGGTCACGGAGCCGGCTCCGCGGGCGCCATGTCCTTCACCCAGTCCTCACCGACCGCGCTCCACAACTGGCCGGCCTTCAACACGCCGAGCATATCCTCCCGCGGGCAGTCGGTCAGCGGTCGGGCCGCGGTGGTCCCATCCTCGCGCAGCGCCATCACCACGACCTCCTCGGGCGCCAGCTCGTCGACGAGATCCGGCGAGTGGCTGGTGGCGACGATCTGCAGGTCCGGGAACCGGTCGAGCAGCGCTCGAAGCTGCTTCAGGAGGTCCCACTGCGCGCGCGGGTGCAGGCCGTGATCGATGTCGTCGAGCAGGAGGATCCGCGGACGCGCCGGGCTGTGCAACAGCGCCAGGATCCCGAGCGCCAGCAGCGTGCCTCCGCTCATCATGCCCGCGGAGATGCCCTTGCGGCCCGAGACATCGAAGGTGAGCTCGTGAGCGAGGATATCCGCGTCTTTGACCGGTCGCGTAATGTTGATCCGTCGGACCCCGATCCGTTGGATCTGCGGGACCACCGCGCGCAACGAGGATTGCAGGGCCTGAAACGCGTCGTTGTCCTCGAGCTGCATCTTGGCCACGACGTCGGCGAGCCCGGAGCCGTCGCTAGCGAGCTTCGGGGCCACGACGGACACCGGCACCGGCGCAGCGAGCTGGGCGGGATTTGGCATCAACAGCGTCGCGGCGAGCTGACTCTCCCTCGACTGTTGCTCCTCCGCCCCCGCCCACTGTGCGGGTCGCACGTGTATTTTCGGCGCGACGCCGCTGGGAGGACCATCGGCGAACTCGTACGCCCACGGTTGCCCGCCCGCGACCGTGCCGGCGACGGTCACAGTGCACCACCCGACGCTCTCGCCCTCATGCGCGATCGTTTTGACCGAAGTCAGCGCCGGGTCCACGGGAGACTCCAATCGCTGCACCATCCTGATCGCCTGCAGCACGCTCGACTTGCCGGCCCCGTTCGGGCCGACGAGCACCGTCAGACGTCCGAGCTTGATCTCGGTGTTCCGGTGGGTCTTGAAGTTTTGCAGGCGAATGCGGTCCAGCACGGCGCGCAGGATACCGCGCCGTCCTGCCGCGCACTACCGCCAACCTGGCCGCATTCAGAGGGTTTGCGCGGTCACCCAGGCGCCGACGAAGCCGCCAGGCGGCACCCCGCAGCTCGAGCCCTGGAACAGCGGACCGTGCATGCCCATTCGCTTACCCCACGTCGTCGCTTCGCCACGCCACTAGTGCGAGCCCCGAAGCCTGACAAGCGCGGCCTGACGGCGGTCACGACGCCAGCGCAAAGCTGTGCTGTGCCGCCGAGTACGGCGATCGGCGTGTCGCCTCCGAGTTGTCTAGCCAGAGGTCGTCTCGAGCGCGCGGGCGGCCTTGATCAGCTCGCGAAGCTGCTTCGCGCCGAGCTGCGCCGCGGCGGTGCCGAGCTCGGAGAGCAGCTCTGCCTTGCCGGTGTTGCGGTGCTTGCCGCGGGGCAGCAGCTCGCTCGGCTCACAGCCGAACGCCTGTGCCAGCAGCAGCAGCGACTCGATGCGCGGTGACTTGTAGCCCAGCTCGAGCTTGTTGACGGTGGTGACCGTCAGGCCGGTCGCCTTCGCCAGCTCCTCGATCGTGAGGTGCGGCCGCCAGCCGGTCTCGTTCTGGCGCTTGCGACGGGTCTTCGGCGGCGGCGTCGACGTGCGCCAGTGCCTGATCCGTCGTCCGATTTCCTGGGCTACTTCGTTTTCTGTCATGGTCCGTCGCTCAAAGAGGAGCCGAAACTCTACAGGCGGGGCCGCCGCCCGGCAAGCGCCTATCTTTGCTTTCGATCTTTGCTTTCGATCTTGCTCTCGGGACCTGTCCCAAAGGCCGGGCGACCTGGCCTTTTGTTCCGGTCGTGTCGGTGCCTGTGCATGCATTCGCATGCGTCTCACGCATCGCATGCATGCGTCGTTCGCCGACGCCAAACGAAGATGGCCTTTGGGGCAGGCGCGTCTCCTCCATGCTCGCCGCGCGCCGACCCACCACGACGGACCCCGGCCGCACCTGGCAGCAGGCGAAGGCATCGGCCGCGACCCGGCCGCGTGGACGGCCGCCGCGGACTCGCCTGCCGCACCGTCGCGTTTAGCCCGCTGCTGCGCCTGGGGCCGGTGCTGCGCCCGCGAGCGCACCCGCACCCGCGCCTCGGTTACGCTGTCCGGCATGCCTTCATACGCCCTCGCCATGTCCAGGTCGCGCCTGCTCTGGATCCCGCTGTTGGTCTGCGGCTGCGGCCTGGGCCTGTTCGGCGACGACAACGACGGCGGCGGCGAGGGTGGGCGCGACGACGGCGGCGCCGAGGATGGCTGGGTCACAGGGGGCACGCCGACCGACGGCAACTTGGAGGGCGGCTGGGAGGGCGGTGAAGGTGGGCCCGAGGGCGGTCCCGGTGGCGGTCCCGGTGGCGGTCCCGGTGGCGAGGGCGGGGCGAGCACGACTGGCATCGAGCCGACCGGCGCCGACAACGAGCTGCCCGAGGGCGACCAATGCCCCTGCGTCGCCGACAACGAGGATGTCTACGTGCTCTCGGACGTCGGCACGATCTGGAAGTTCGGTCCCAAGGACAACAGCTTCGACTTCATCACCCAGGTGGAGTGCGGCGGCATGATCGACACCTTCTCGATGGGCGTCAGCCGCAAGGCGCGCGCGTGGGTGCAGTACTTCGGCGGCGACCTCTACACCGTCGACCTCAAGGACCCGAGCTCGGCTTGCAAGGACCCCGGCTTCGAGAACAACAACCCGCTGTTCCCCAACTTCGGCATGGCCTTCGTCGCCGACGGCATCAACAGCCCCTGCGATCGCCTCTACGCGCACTCCGGCATCGACCCGGCCCTCATGGGCGAGGACGTGGGCGCGCTCGGAGTCATCGATCCGATGACCCTCGAGCTGAGCGAGATCGCTATGATCGACTTCGCCTGGGGCGAGCTGACCGGCACCGGCGACGGCCGTCTGTTCGCCTTCCAGGGCGCCGAGCCGCCGTTCATCAGCGAGTACGACAAGGAAACCGGGGCGCTGCTCGGCAGTTGGCCCCTGCCCGGCCTGAGCAGCCCGGACGCCTTCGCGTTCGCGGCCTGGGGCGGTGACTTCTACCTGTTCATGACCAGCAGCGACGACTACCTCGGCAACAGCCGCGTCGTGCACTTCGACTTCGACGAGAGCGACGGCGACGGCAAGGCGATCACGACGATCGTCGACCAGGCTCCGATCCGCATCGTCGGCGCCGGCGTGTCGACCTGCGCGCCGCAGTGAGTGCCGCCGGACGCCCCCGAGCGCGCCCCTGCGCCGGACTACGCGCCATTCTTCACCGAGGCCGTCGGCATCATCGACAACGCCTGCGACAACTTCATCCCCGGCTGATCAGGTCAACACCGCCGCGCGCGGGTCCCACAGGCTCTCGGCGACCAGGTGAACCACGCCGTGGGCCGACTGGATCGTGCCGCTGACCCCCAGCACCGCCGCGGTCCGCAGCAGCAGCTCGTGACGCTCGCGCACGCTCGACCACACGATCACGTTGAGCATCCCCGTCTCGTCCTCGAGCGTCAGGAACGTCACCCCGTGGGCCGTCTGCGGCCGTTGCTTGCAGGTCACCGCGCCGACCGCCTCGGCCGGGCTGCCGTCGCGTAGCCGTCGCAGGCGCGCCGAGTCGAGCAGCCCCGCCTCGCGCAGCGCCGGCCGCCACGCCGCGATCGGGTGCCCGCGCACGCTGTGCTGCGCGCGCCGGTAGTCCCACGCGACCGCCTCGCCCGCGCTCAGCGGCGAGAACAGCGGCTGCTGTCCGCCCGGCGTCATCGCCTCGGGCAGCGCGAGCGGGCTGTCCTTGAGGACAGCCATGCCGCGCACCGCCCAGATCGCGGCCCGCCGATCGAGCCCGAAGCCGGCCAGCGCCCCGGCCTCGGCCAGCGCGTGCAGGGCCGGGCGAGCCAGCCGGGTCCGCCGCACCAGCGCCTCGAGGCTGGCGTAGGGCCCCTGCTCCGCCGCGAACGCGGCCTGCTCCGCCGCGCCGAGCCCCTTGATCATGCGCAGGCCCATGCGCAAGGCGCCGCGCCCCTTCGGGTCCGTGTCCTCGAGCGTGCAGTCCCAACTGCTGCGCTGCACGTCGATCGGCCGGACCTCGACGCCGCGGCGCTGCGCCTCCGACACGATCGTCGACGGGTGGTAGAAGCCCATCGGTTGCGCGTTGAGCAGCGACGCGGTGAACGCCGCCGGGTAGTGACAGCGCAGCCACGCGGTCACGTAGGCGATCAGCGCGAACGAGGCCGCGTGGCTCTCCGGGAACCCGTACTCGCCGAACCCGCGGATCTGCGCGAACACCCGCTCGGCGAACTCGCGGGCGACCCCGTGGACCACCATGCGCTCGACGATGCGCTCGTGATGCGCGTCGATCCGGCTCTGCGCGCCCCAGGCCCCCATGTCGCGGCGCAGTTGATCGGCCTCGCCCGGCGTGTAGTCCGCGGCCAGGATCGCCAGACGCATCACCTGCTCCTGAAACAGCGGCACCCCGAGCGTCTTGCCGAGCACCCGCTCGAGGCTCGGGTGCGGCATCACGACCGGCTCCTCGTGGTTTCGCCGGCGCAGGTACGGGTGCACCATGTCGCCCTGGATCGGCCCCGGTCGCACGATCGCCACCTGGATGACGAGGTCGTAAAAGGTGCGCGGACGCAGCCGCGGCAGCATCGCCATCTGCGCCCGGCTCTCGACCTGGAACACGCCGACCGTGTCGCCGCGGCTGAGCATCGCGTAGGTCGCCGGGTCCTCCGCGGGGATCGTCGCCATCGTCAGGTTCTCGCCGTGATGCTTGCGCATGAGATCGAGGCAACCACGCACGTGGCTCAGCGCGCCGAGGCCCAGCAGGTCGACCTTGAACAGCCCGAGGTCCTCGACGTCGTGCTTGTCCCACTGCACGATCGTGCGGCCCGCCATCGCCGCCGGCTCGAGCGGGACCAGAGTGTCGAGCGGCTCGTGGCCGAGCAAGAACCCGCCAGGGTGGGTCGCCAGGTGCCTGGGGAAGTTCTCGAGCTCGCCCGACAGCCGCAGCCAGTGCCGGTGCATCGGCGTGCTCGCGTCGACCCCCGCCGCCTCGACCATCGCCAGGTCGACGCCCGCGCCGTACATGTTCTGCAGCTTCGCCACCCGGTCGACCGTGGTCTGCGGCAGGCCCAGCGCCTTGCCGACGTCACGCAGCGCCGAGCGCGGACGGTAGCGCGTCAGCATCGCCACCATCGCCGCCCGGCGCCGCCCGTAGCGCTGATACACGTACTGGATGACCTCCTCGCGGCGCTCGTGTTCGATGTCGAGGTCGATGTCCGGCGGCTCGGCGCGCTCGCGGCTGATGAAGCGCTCGAACAACAGGTCCATGCGCACCGGGTCGATCGCCGTGATCCCCAGGCAGTAACAGACCGCCGAATTGGCGGCGCTGCCCCGCCCCTGGCACAGGATCCCGGCGCGTCGACAAAACTGCACGATGTCCCACATCGTCAAGAAGTAGCCGCCGTAGTCGAGCTCGCTGATCAGCGCCAGCTCGCGCTCGATCTGCCGCCGCACGTGCAACGGCGGGTCGCCGTCGTAGCGGCCGCGCGCGCCCTCAATGGTCAACTGGCGCAGCCAGTCGCGCTCGCTAGACCCCTCCGGCACCGCCTCCGCCGGGTAGCGATAGCGAAGCTGCGTCAGCGAGAACTGGCAGCGCTCCGCCACCTCGAGCGTGCGAGCCAGCGCCGCCGGGTCATCGTGGTACAGCGCCCGCATCGCCGCGATCGACTTGAGGTCGTGCTCGGCGTTGCCGCGGATCTGCGTGCCGGCTGTCCCGAGAGTCAACCCCAGCCGCACGCAGGTCACGATGTCCTGCAGCGATCGCCGCGCGGGATCGTGGTACAGCACCTCCGTGCCGGCGACCACCGGCACCCCCAGACGGCCCGCCACGGCCCGCAGCCGCGCCTCCGCAGGCAACTCCGCGGCGCTGCGATGGCGGGTCACCAGCGCGTACAGGCGCCCGGCGAACGACTCGCGCAGCGCCGGCAACATGTCCGGGTCGACCACCAGCGCGATCAGCCCCGGACCGGCCTGCGCGAGCTCGGCGAGCCGCACCCGACTATGTCCCTTGGGACAGGCGAGACGCCCGCGCGAGATCAACCGGCACAGCTCGCCGTACCCCGCGCGGTCGCTGGCCAGCGCGATCAGGGGCCGCCCCGGAGGCAGCGCCGCCCCGCGTCGCGGACCGCCTGTCCCGAGGGACAGGTCAGCGAGCGGCTTGCCGGGCCCGAGGTTCCACGCGCCGCCCTTGCCGGACTTCGGCCTTCGACCTGCCTTTTTGATCTCGCCGATCTCGCCGAGCCCGAGCAGCTCATCCGGCTCGCCGATGCTCAACTGCGCCCCGTGGATCAGCGGCATGCCGCACCCTTGCGCCTGCACGTGCGCGCGCACGCTGCCCGAGAAGCTGTCGCGGTCGGTCACCGCCAGCGCCCGCAGCCCGTACGCCTTCGCCTGCGACACCAGCTCCTCCGGGTGCGACGCGCCCTCGAGGAACGAGAAGTTGGTCTTGACCCACAGCGGCACATAGCCAGGGTCGGGACCGTTCGCTGGTTGGCCGGGTTCCATCACGATCCTAGTCGAGCAGCGCGTGCAGGAACCAGCGCGCGCGCGCCTTGTCGTGATAGACCCACGCGATGTCACCCGCCGAGGTCTCGGCGTAGTAGTAGTCGCGCTCGACGGTCCTGGCCCACCAGCCGCCGCTGACGCGATAGGGCCCGGCCATGTGGATCACCGAGCCGCGGACCAGGCCCGTGCTCGTCAGCCAGGTCCCGTCGTCGCGGCCGGTCCAGGGGGCCAGCGCGCGCGGCCGCGGCAGCAGGCGGCGGCACAGCGGCGGCGCGGCGAGGGCCTCGTGGTGGTTGGCCGGTAGATCCTGCACTTTGGGACAGGTCGCCTCGGCGACCGGCTCCCAGCGAAATCCCGCCTCGGGCAAGTGCGCCGGGCGCAGGCGGGCCCGCGTGACCGCCTGGTCGCCGAAGGCCGCGCGCAGGCGGGCCAGCGCCCGACTCGCGGCGTGCAGATCGCGACCGGTGCCCGCGAGCAGCGAGCCCTGCTCCGCCCGCGCGCGCGCGCCGATCGCCGTCATCGTCACGCGTAACACCGGCGCCGCCAGCTCGAGGCTCGAGAGGCGCAGGTGCAGCAGCTCGGCCAGGCCGCGCGCGTCGTCGGGCCCGGCCGGGGTGGCCGGCTCGATCTGCGTGCGCAGCGGCGGCGCGTGGTGGTCGAGCTCGAGGTCGAGCTGCAGCGCAATCAGGGCGTCGCCGCTCGCCGCCAGGCGCGTCAGCAGTTTATCGAGGCGCGGCCGCATCGCGAACAACAGCCGCTCATGGTTGTCGTCGGGCTGCTCGAGCTCGAAGGCCTCGAGCACCGGCTCCTGCGGGATCACCGGCCGCAGCGGCGGCGGCGGGTCGAGGTAGCGGGCCGACGCCGCCGCCGCCAGTGCGCCGAAGCGGGCCCGCAGCTCCGTGGCCGGCAGCGCGAGGAAGCCCGCGAGGTGATGCACCCCGAGCTGCGCCATGCTGTCCGCGAGGCCAGGTGGCAGATCGACGCGCGCCAGCGGCACCTGACCGAGCAGCGCCGCCTCGGCCTCGGGGTCGGCCAGGACCCGCACGCCGCGGCCCATCCGGGCCAGCGCGTGCGCCCGGTGGCGATGAAAGCCGACCACCAGCCCGGCCACGAAGCCCGCCGCTTGCAACACCTCGAGCACGCCGCCGGCCCAGCGATCGAGGTCGCCGAACAGCCGCTCGAGGCCGGCGGGATCGATCCAGAATACGCCCGGTGGATCGCCAGGCTCGACCCGCGGCGCCCGTCGCAGCAGCAGCGCCTGCAACTCCTCGCCCACGGCCCTCAGCACATCGTCCGTGATCACCTCGGTCTGCAGCTCGGGGGCCAGCGCCAGCGCGGCCGCGTGGCGCATGCCGGGCGCCACGCCGCGTCGCTTCGCCGCGGTGTTGCAGTGCAGCACCTCCGCTTGCAAGTCCGGCCGCGCGAGCACGGCGACCGGCCCCGCGCGCCACGCCGGGTGCGCGCGCAGCAGCACCTGCAGCGGCAGCGCGGGCACATCGACGCAGGCGACGCGATCGATCACTGGCCCGACTCCTGCGTCGCTCAGCGCAGCCCCCAGGGCCCGCGACGCAGCGTCGTCGCGGCGTGCAGCGGCCCGCCCTTGTGTTTGACCACCTCGGGCCGGATCGCAAACAGCCCCGGCCCCCGCCGCTCGCGTCGGGGATCGATCCGCAGCCCGACCATCGGCCCGAGCGACCCGTAGCCGTGCGCCGCGCGCGTCAGCACGACCACGCGGCAGTGATGCATGCGGGCCAACGCGGCCAGCCGCGCCTGCCAGGCCGCCCCGCGCAGCCGCGGCGGACGTGCTGGCTTTGGGGACATGTCCGTTTCGACCTGTCCTTCAGGACATACTACCGTCACCGCCGTGTCGAGGCCGGCCGGCGCGCTCAGGTCCAGCACGCACAGCCCGTAGGCCCCCGAGCGCAGCAGCAGCTCGCCCGCGCGGGCCAGCCCGATCTGGCCGCGGTCCTCGGGGATGTGCACGACGATCAGCGCGTCCAGGTCGACGCCCGAGTCGGCGAGGTCCGGCGGATACAGGGGCCCGCCCGCGGGCTGGATCCAGGCCGTCGTCTCGCCCTCGAGCTGGGCTTGTCGGACCAGCGCGGCCGCCGTCGTATGCCGCCCCGAGGCGCCGACCCCCGAGATCTCGATGAGCCTCCCAGGCGCCGCCAGTTGCCCGAGTTCGGCCCCAGAAGCCTCGCCCGTGCCCTCAAACCGCCCATCTACCCACTGGACCGCCACCGTCTTCATGGGTCCAGAGTACTGAACAAGTGAACATCATCCAAGTAATTTGTGTAAGCCAGAACACGTTCATAACCGAGCTAGAACGTCCGTTATGTTCGCTTCCGAGCGACCGAGGCCCGGGCTCCTGCGTGTTACAACCGCGACCCGATGGCGGGCGACCACTCGACTTCCCACATTCTCCAGTCGCTGTTGGTGAACGCCATCATCGCTGCGGCCAAGGGGGTGGCCGCGCTGATGACCGGCTCGGGATCGATGCTCGCCGAGACCCTGCACTCCATCGCCGACTGCGGCAACCAACTGCTGCTGCTGCTCGGGGTCCGCAAGTCGCGGGCGGCGCCCACGGCCTCGCACCCGCTCGGCTACGGCCGTGCGCTCTACTTCTGGTCGTTCATGGTCGCGCTGCTGCTGTTCACCGGCGGCGGCCTGTTCTCGATCTACGAGTCGATCCACAAGCTGCGACACCCCGAGCTGGTCGGCGACATGCGCCTGGCGCTGACGATCCTCGGCCTCTCGCTCGTGCTCGAGGGCTGGGCCACCTACAAGAACGTCGTCGAGCTCAACCGGCGCCGCAAGGGCCGGCCCTTCCTCCGCTTCCTCAGCGAGAGCAAGGACTCCGACCTGGTCGTCGTGTTCGGAGAGAACGCCGCCGCCGTGCTCGGCCTGGTGATCGCGATCATAGCTATCGGCCTCGCCGCCTGGACCGGCGACGGCACCTGGGACGCGATGGGCAGCCTCCTCATCGGCGTGGTGCTGATCGGCGTCGCGGTGTTCCTCGCGGTCGAGGTCAAGTCGTTGATCATCGGCGAGGCCGCGGACCCCGAGATCGAGGCGGCCGTGCGCGCCACGGTCGCCGAGGACACCCAGATCACCGGGCTGCTGCGGCTCATCACCGTGCAGCAGGGCCCCGGTGAGGTCGTCGTCGCCATGAAGGTCAGCTTCCTGCCGACCCTGACGGTCGTCGAGGTCAGCCGCGCGGTCAACCAGTTCGAGGATCGCCTGCGCGCCCGCAACCCCGAGGTGCGCTGGTGCTTCATCGAGCCCGATGTACGGCGGATCTGACCGAGGATCCGCGACTCGCCTGAAACTTGCCCAGGGGCCCGCCGCAGGCCTAACTTACTTCGTGGACTTCGCCCTGCCCGCCCGCCCCGTGCGCATGTCGCTGGTGTCCGGGCGCGGCCACTACGAGCAGGTGCTGACCGCCGTCCGGGCCGCGCGCACCAGCGTGTGGATCGCCACCGCCAACCTCAAGGAGCTGCTCATCGAGGACACCCGCGCCTCGGCGCGCGCGCGCGGCCGCTTCCACTCCGTGCTCGACGTCTTCGCCACCCTCGCCGGTCAGGGCGTCGAGCTGCGGATCTTGCACGCCGCCCCGCCCTCCGGTCCGTTTCGCAGCAGCTTCGATCGCCGCCCTGGCCTCGTGCGCGGCGGCCTCGAGCTGCGCCAGTGCCCGCGCGTTCACCTCAAGACCGTGCTCATCGACGGCCGCCTGTGCTACCTCGGCAGCGCCAACTGGACCGGCGCCGGCCTCGGCGCCAAGGGTGAGGGCCGCCGCAACTTCGAGCTCGGCATGATCACCGACGACTGCGACCTCATCGATCAGGTGCAGGCGCTCTACGAGCACATCTGGCGCGGCGCCGCCTGTCGCGGGTGCAAGCTGCGCGAGTCCGGCTGCGAGGCCCCGATCGACGTCGTCATCGGCACCGCACCCACCAAGCCGCGAGCGAAGGCCACGACCGCGAAGCCACGAGCCAAGCCCGCGGCCGCGAAGCCCAGCCACGCCGCCGACCGCTGACCTCGGGCGCAGTCCGGGACATGTCCCCCAGGACAGGCGGATCCAGGGCAGGCGTGTCATGGCACCTGCCTTGCGCGCCCCGGTTTCGCCCGCGCTCCTGGCAAGCACCCGAGATCACAGTCGGATCCGATCTTGCAAAGCGACCGCTATGCTTAATCTTCGCCGCCTCGCCCTGCCCTCGCTGCTGCTGTCCCCGACCCTGCTGGCCTGTCTGGTCACCGGCTGCAGCTCCCGCGACACCGGGCTCTACGAGGGCGACGACGGCGGTGCTTCGGCGCCGGCCAGCGGCGGCGAGGGTTCGGGCGTCAGCGAGGGCGACCCCTCCGGCAGCGCCAGCGGCACGGCCGGTGACACGGCCGCCGGCACCACCGGCGCCGAGCCGCCGGACGACCCGAGCGACGAGGGTGGCAGCGACGAGTCGGGCAGCTCGGGCAGCTCGGGCGGCGAGGCCCCGGCGTGCGACGACGAGACCCCGGTCGTGCTGTTCCTGTCGCCCGACGACTCGAACTCGACCTCCTCGCCGGTGCAGGTGCGCGCGGCCGCGAGGGCCGGCGGTTACCTCGGCAACGTCCCGATCCGCACCTGGGAGTTCCTCAACTACTACTCCTTCGACTATCCTGGCGCCGAGTCAGGCACCGTCATCGTCACCCCGCAACTGGCCCGCGTCGGCGACAGCAAGGACGCCTTCACCCTCCAGATCGGCGTCAGCAGCGAGCAGATCGCCAACGCCGATCGCCCGCTGATGAACATCACCCTCGTGCTCGACGAGTCGGGCTCGATGGAGGGCAAGAGCATGGACATGCAGAAGGCCGCCTGCCGGGCGCTCATCGGCAGCCTGCGCAAGGGCGACGTCGTGTCGATGGTCGGCTGGGACACCGAGAACGCGATCAAGCTCGAGGGTCACGTCGTCACTGGCCCGAACGACCCGGCCCTGCTCGCGGAGATCGACGCCCTCGCGGCCGGCGGCGGCACCGACCTCAACGGCGGCCTCATCGCCGGCTACGCGCTCGCCCACAAGCAGTTCAACCAGGACCGCATCAACCGCGTCGTGCTGATCAGCGACGGCGGCGCCAACGCGGGCGTCACCGACATCGACCTCATCAGCGGCGGCGCCGGGGCCCAGGACAAGGACGGCATCTACCTGGTCGGCGTCGGCGTCGGCGAGTCCGACTACTACAACGACACGCTGATGGACGCGGTCACCGACGCCGGTCGCGGCGCCTCGCTGTTCATCCCCAGCGAGGAGGAGGCCAACAAGATGTTCGGCGAGCGCTTCGTCAGCACCATGGCGGTCGCCGTGCGCGACGTGCAGGTCCAGCTCGACATGCCGCCCGGCTTCAAGATCGTGAAGTTTAGCGGCGAGGAGTTTAGCAGCGACCCGACCCAGATCGAGCCGCAGCACCTGGCCCCGAACGACGCGATGGTGTTCCACCAGACCCTCTCCACCTGCGCGCCCAACCTCGGCGAGGCCGCCGAGCTCAAGGTCACCGCCCGCTACCGCGACGCCAAGAACTTCGCCGCGAAGGAGACCTCGGAGACCCTGCTGATCGGCGACGCCCTCGCCGAATCCTCGCCGCAACTGCTCAAGGGCGCCGCCGTGTTCCAGTACGCCGAGTCGCTCAAGATCGTGCGCGACGGCGACGAGACCGAGCGGGCGATCGCCATCGCGGTCGCCCTCACCGCCATCGACGCGGCCGACACGGCGCTGCCCGGCGACGCCGACCTCGCGGAGATCCGCAGCGTGCTCGCCGACCTCGGCGCCAGTCCGTGACGCCCGCTGCCGGGTGACGACCGGGACGCCCCAGCGCGCCCCAGCGCGACTCAGTGTGACCTCAGCGCGACATCCCGAGCCGCCGACGCAGGCGCCCGGACAGCTCGCGCCGGACCCGGCCGACCAGCCCCGGCCGACCCGATGCCTCGCGCTGCTCGCCGGCCGCGTCGGTCCCGACCGCCTCGGCCGGCAAGCTGGCCTTTACGCCATGTCCGTTGCGACCTGTCCAACGGGACAGGCTGCTGTGAAACGGCATGGTGACGATCGCCCGCAGCAGATCCGCGGCGAGCGCCGCCGGGCTGCCGCCGCGGGCCTCGATGGCGACGCGCTCGAGCGTGCTGGCGTCCGCCGAACCCGGCATGCCAGGCACATGCGCCTGCTCGAGCCCGCCGCGCGCGACCGTGCGGGTGCCGTCGGACCGGATCTCGATCACCAGGCGAGCGACGACCGGGAGCTCGTCATCAGCGCGTCGCAGGGCATCGTCGTCGATCATGGCGCGCGAGCGTAGCACGCATCCCGAACCGGCTCAGGCGTCACCCGCGTCGACCGTCCGATACATCAGGTCCGATCGCAGCACGTACTTGACGCCGCTGCGCACCGGGGCGCCCTCGTGCAGCACCCGGTGTTGAAACAGCAGGGCCATCCCGGCGCGCGGCACGATCGTGCGAACGATCTGCGGGAACACGGTCTCGCCGCCCTCGAACCCATCGTTGAGATACACGAGGAAGCTGACCAGGCTCTGCTCGTGGTCGTCGCGCACGAAGGCCCCGTCGAAGTGCGGCGCGAACCGCTGGCCGGGTCCGTAGCGGTAGCATCGCAGGCGCTCGTTGGCGCCGCACAGGCGCATGCCCGACAGCACCGCAGGCGCGTGCTCGCCGAGCCGCGCCAGCAGCTCCGCGGCGGTCACCGGGTCGTCGAAGGCCACGCGATCGTTGTTGCGGATGTCGGGCCGCATCTGCGCGCCGCGCAGCGTGCTGATCGGGGCGGGAGCCGGCGCTGCGGCCTCGATGCGGGCGATCAGTGCGCCGCACTGATCAGGCGAGAGCAGGTCCGGCACAGTCCACAGCACCGGGTGCGACAAGTCGATCGAGCGGTGGTACATAGCCGGCGGAGTCAAGCATGCCCCGTTTCACCGTGCCCCTGTCCCTCGCGCTCGTGACCCATTTCGCGCTCGTCGCCTGCGACGCCAAGCCGGCTCCTGCTGCCCCTGCTGCCCCTGCCACCACTGCCACCACTGCCACCACTGCCACCACTGCCGCATCGGCGAAGCCCGAGACACCCGCGAGCGACGCCGCGCCCGCGGTGGCGATCGTCAACCCGCTGGTCGATCCCGCCGCGACCGCCACGATCGGTCAGCCCGCGCCGGACTTCGCCTTGCCGGCCGCGGACGGCACGACCGTCAAGCTCTCCGACTTCAAGGGCAAGCGCGTGGTGCTCGAGTGGTTCAACCCCGAGTGTCCGTTCGTGAAGTGGGCCCACGACACCGGGCCGCTCAAGGACCTCGCAGGCCGCACCACCTCGACCACCTCGACCACC
>Ga0105045_10002346_pt1 | contig 15911 bp, 15 predicted proteins | sample MAT02_FD_78089 | JGI IMG/M metagenome (GOLD analysis project Ga0105045, IMG submission 78089) | Freshwater microbial communities from Lake Fryxell liftoff mats and glacier meltwater in Antarctica - MAT-02 (megahit assembly) | ecosystem: Environmental > Aquatic > Freshwater > Ice > Liftoff...
AATCGGGAAACTGGCTCTGTTCAAGATGTTTCCCGGCAACCGGCCCACCAACTCCATTCTGTTCGGGAAGCTGACACCCCGCACACTGGGCCGGTTAATTGCGCTCTACGAACACAAAATTTTTACGCAGGGCATAATCTGGAATATTTTCAGTTTCGATCAGTGGGGCGTGGAGCTTGGCAAACAACTCGCCAGCAAAATTCTGCCCGAGTTACAGGACAACCAGCCCGTAACCACGCACGATAGTTCGACCAACGGATTGATGAATGCCTATAAAGAAATGCGGGGCCAGGTCAAATAAGGCAAGTCTATGGAATAGGGTAGTAAATTGGAATAGTCAAAACAAAGTCTGGCAGACGCCGGTTAAAGGGGTGTAGTTTCGATTACATCTTTTTTTTGTACAACTCAACTAAACGAATAGACAACGTTATGAAACTCTCCTTGTTGATGCCAGCGTTATGCCTCGGCAGTCTTGGTTTGGCGCAGGCCCAAACCTCGCCCATATCCCCGATGTCGGGTACCCCAGCAAATGGTACCTACACAACAACGTCGGCAACGACATCGAATACGGATAATTCGATGAACACGACCACTCCATCGAATTCGTACAACAGTAGTACGACTACTACGAATGGAAGTGCGAATATGAACGACGGTACGATCAGTAATTCCGGTACAGCTGGGACCAATGGTACTTATAACTCAGTCGCACCTGCCTATGGTACTACAACAGCCACCTACAGTTCTACAGACTCAAAGAAAAACCGGAGCTATGATGATCGGGCGGTCAAAGAAGGCCGATTCGGTGTTTACGCAGGCGCAAACTTCTCTCGCTTTGTCAACGAACCAATTCCAGATGGAGCCTACCGCGCAGGGTATCAGATTGGTGTCTATGGCCGTACAGCTGGTACCATCTTCGGTCAGTTAGGGGTTGAATATCGCACGTCCACGGCTGGTCTGGTACGCAATGGTACTGGTCAGCCTACGCAATCGCCGAGACAGATTTCGGGCAACATAGATCAGCATTTTGTAGCCATTCCTGCCTATGTAGGTGTTCGTTTAGGTACAGCACTGGGGGTGCGTTTACAGGTAGGCGCCGAGGTATCGGCCCTGGTCGTTAACTCGTCTAATGAGTTTGGAATTGGTAATGATGATGTACGTCGTGCTATTGTGGCTGGTCTGGCCGGTGTCGGCATTAATCTTGGACCCGTCACGCTTGATGCCGTTTACAATCTCGGTCTGACCAATGTATTCGAAGCCAACGACACGAAACGTCGGTTAATAGCCATCAATTTAGGCTTTCGTTTCTAAAGCAAACCATCAATTGGTACGCAGAGCCGTTTCACCCGAAACGGCTCTTTTTTTATTAGTCTGGTACAAATAGGGGAACCAGCCCTACAAACAATACCGAAGGAAGGCAGTTTAGTAATCGATTGAACTTGATTTTTTACTCAACAAAAAACACTATGAAAACTTTTGTAACAACAGCATTGCTGGCGGCTGGTCTCTGTAGCTCAAGCCTGTTGTATGCCCAGCAGAACTCAAACGACGGCGACCGTAACCGCAACGACGAACGCAACCGCAACGACAACCGCAGCGTGGACGATCAACGCGACCGTTATCAGGATCAGCGCAATTTTCAGGAGGAACGCTACAACGACATGCGCGACGTTAGGCAACAACGGATGCAGAACATGCGTGACGACCGCCAGGAACAGGAACGCCGGGAACAGCAGCGGATGGACGACATCATGGACCAGCGCCGGTCGTACAATCAGCGGGCCAACGCCAGCCGCCGGTACGAAAATCCCTACATGAGCGACATGGACGCCGGTGATCGGTACAAGAATACGTTTGACGAGCGCGACCTGAGTAAAGCCTACGACGACGGATATGAAGACGGAATGAAAAGCTCGGAACGGGCGCAGAATAAAGAGCGTAAGGGTAACTACCAGAACTTTGCTTTTGGTATTTACGGCGGTGCCAATGCTACCCGCTTTGCCGGCGAAGACCTCAATGGTAACGCGCTGAGCGGACGTCTGGGCTACCAGTTGGGTTTGTTTGTACGCGGTGGTGGCCGTGTGTATGGTCAGATCGGCGTTGAGTACATGACATCCAGTTCTGACATCTCGACGATTAACAGCTCTACGGCCCTGCCTGCCAGTTCAACGGCTATTTCGTACAACAGCATTACCTCAAATGTTGATCAACAGTTTCTGAACGTGCCGGTTTACATTGGTTTCAAACTGGTTGAATCGGATCGGGGTATATCAGCGGTGCGGTTCCAGATTGGGGCAGAACTGGCGGCCCCGCTTAAAATCACGAACCTGCCCAACGAAAATGCACCCGGTGGTATTCAGCAGAGTAATCTCCAGCAAACTACGATCAACGGACTGGCCAGTCTGGGTTTTGATGCAGGACCAATTTTCCTGAGTGCGGTGTATCACTACGGTTTTTCTGACATTCTGAAGGAACCCGTAGAAGGCATCGTTAACTCACAGCGACGTATTCTGAGCGTTAACGTTGGTTTGAAGTTCTAAAAGCCTTTTTGTCAAGGCAGAACAGTTTGCCCGGTTCCAGTTTGCTGGTAGCCGGGCTTTTTTGTGTTTACTGACGTGGTAATCGAATAGTAAACACCGTGTTTCCGGGTTGGGTATCTACGCTGAGTGTACCGCCGTGGCCTTTTGTAACGATGTCGTAGCTGATGGACAATCCGAGTCCGGTACCCTGACCAGTTGGTTTGGTTGTAAAAAACGGCTGAAAAATCTTTTGTCGCACGGTGTCAGAAATGCCCGGCCCATTGTCGGCCACCCGAATTACCACCTGCCCGTTATCCTGAAATGTTTGCACAGATACCGTAGGCGTGAACGATCCGGCAGGTAACGCACCGGACTCCTTCACAGCATAAAAAGCGTTGTTGAACAGGTTGACCAGCACCCGCCCAATATCTTCCGGCACAATGGACACGGTTGGTACGTCAGGGGCAAAATCGGTCTGTAATGTTGCGTTGAAGTTTTTGTCGGTGGCACGCAGCCCGTGATACGCCAGTTTCATCGACTCATCAACGAGGGCATTCAGATTGGTGGGCTGTTTCTGTCCGGTACTGGCACGGCTGTGCTGGAGCATGCCGCGTACAATGCTGGCCGCCCGCTTGCCGTGTTCGCTGATTTTCTGCACGTTCTGGCCCAGATCGCCCAGTAGTTCATCAATCAACGCTTCGTCGCGTTGGTCGGCGGGCTGGTTTTGCTCGGTTTTGAGTTCATCGACCAGTTCAACGCTGACCTCGGCAAAGTTGGTAACGAAGTTGAGCGGGTTCTGAATCTCGTGGGCTATGCCTGCCGTCAGTTCGCCCAGACTGGCCAGTTTCTCACGGTGTACCAGTTGCGCCTGCGTGGCCCGGAGTTCCGTCAGCGACTGGTTGAGTTCGGCAGTTCGCTCATGTACCTGTTCCTCCAGCAGTTCGTTTTGCCGGGCCAGGAGGTGCTGCTTTTCCTGCTCCTGCGCCAGCGTCCGGGCCGAAAGTTGCTCTACCTCGCGCAGATTATCACCCAGGGCGCGGTGCGTCCGGGCATAGTCGCGCACCAGCGACAGGGACAGCCCCACCGGAATACTGAATAGCATAAGCGCAAAGAGGGCAATGAGCGGAACAAACATCAAGAGCTTAGCGTCAGCATTCGATCCAGAAAAAATCGCTGCAATAACAATCAGGTACACCACGATAAAGAGCAGCAGATAGGCCACAAAACGCAGAGAATTCCAGGGCAGCCGGGCGTCGGCGTCGCCGGAGCGTCGGCCCAGCCAGCTTACCCGGACATAGTCGATCAACGCCAGTACGTAGGGAATCCAGGCGACTGTACCGGGGGTACTACCCACGGTAAGTCTGTACACTAAATCAACGGCCAGCAGACCCGTAATTCCGTAAAAGAACCAGCCGCGCCGGATGCTCAGGTATTGATAAACAGCCATGAGCAACAGGATAAAGCCAGCCGGCGCACTGAACTTCCAAACCAGCGAGAGGAGTGACAAACTGGTCAGCGTACCGGCATAATTATCGGCCTGCCTTGATAGCAGCAGCGCAAAGAAAGCCAGCATAGTATAAGCCAGCGTTCGGTTAACCCGCCCCGCTTTGTTTGCCTTGTAGAACAGGAAATGCAACAGGGCCAACACGCCAAATACCGTAATAAAGACGGCTTTCGAGACCCCATTCAACTCCACCGCGTCAGTCGAGTAAATGCCTACTTCTTCCACCGAACGCAGTTGAATGTCGATGGGCTTTATTGTAATCAGTGTGTACGTAGGGTCACGCCTGAACTGGTAACGAATGGCCAGTACGTGCTGGTTGGTGTCGGCAAAACGGACCGGGATGTATTGCATGATACGCTGCGACCCACCCGAATCGAACGCAATTGGTTTGAGCGTGGCCAGTGGCTTGCCGTCAAGGAAGATGTCTGACGAGCCGAACTGCGTTACGTCCAGCAGTGCGTCTTTGCCGATTGGGACTGATGTTGGGCGGAACGCAATCCGGTACCAGCCCCGGTTTCCGGGCCAGTTGACAGCCGACGGGTTAATTTCTGTACCGGGCGACATTTTCTGCCAGGAACGGGCATCAAACGCCGAATCGGCCCAGGCCGGATTGTCGCCCGCTTTGAACCGCCAGTTGGCACCGGGCAACGAACCGCCTGATGACATGTTTACCTCAATCTGACCAGCTGCTCCGGTGCAGCCGATCCACAAACACAGTATTCCAACGACAAACTGCTTCATCAGGCCAAGATACGTCTCGCTCTCCTACTGTCCGCATTCAATGGGCCTGTTTTCCAATAGTAGTCACTTTTCCGCCCGTCGGTGGGTTAACTGACCAACCAACCAACTTGTGATGAATACCCTGTTCCCAATTTTCGTAAAAGCCAACCAACTCAACCTGCTCATTGTGGGCGGTGGCTACGTAGGGCTGGAAAAGCTAACCGCCGTGCTGGCCAACTCGCCCGATGCCCGCGTGCTGCTCGTGGCCCCCGATATCCGCGCCGAAATTCCCGAACTGGCCGCGCAGCATCCCAACGTAACGCTCATCCGGGAGCCGTACCGGACTGACTTTCTGACGGATAAGAACCTGGTCATCTGCGGCACCAACGACAAGGCCGTGAACCGGCAGGTGCAACAGGATTGCAAAGCGCGGCATATGCTGGTCAACGTAGCCGACACGCCTGACCTGTGCGATTTTTACCTGAGTTCAGTTGTCAAGAAAGGTGATCTTAAAATTGCGATCTCGACCAACGGCAAATCGCCCACCTTCGCCAAACGATTCCGTGAGGTGCTGGAAGATATTCTGCCCGACAGTTTGCAGGAAACGCTGGACAACCTGACCGCCATACGCAACCAACTCAAAGGCGATTTTGTGCAGAAAATGGAAAAGCTGAACGAGATTACGAAGGTGCTGAAATAACGTATGATACATCACACATCCTATATCATACATTCCTTAGCATGGCTCTCGTAATTGATTTGTCCGATAAAATTGTTCTGATTACCGGCGTATCGTCGGGCATTGGTGCGGCTGTGGCCCGGCAATATGCCAGGGCTGGAGCGCAAATTGCCGGTTGTGCGCTTGAGCCGCCCGATCACCCGGCGGTTCAGGAATTTCGGCAGACGATCCTGACCGAATCAGGCCATGAACCGCTTTACTGGCAGACCAACGTAACCCACGTATCGGAGCTGGACGCGTTTGTAGCGGCTACGATAGCGCACTATGGACGTATCGACGTGCTGGCGTCCAACGCGGGGGCCAATGTATTTGCCGGGGCAGAAGGCTGCACCACTGAACAATGGCGGCACAACCTGAACCTGAATCTGGAATCGCACTGGCAGCTGGCGCGGCTCTGCAAACCGCACTTAGAGAAAAACGGTAACGGCGTTATTATCATCAACAGTTCGTGTCATGCGTTCAACACCATGCCGGGCTGTTTTCCGTACAACATCGCCAAAACGGGCCTTCGCGCACTGGTTCAAAGTCTGACCATCGAGTGGGCACCCACCATCCGAACCGTAGGTATTGCGCCGGGATTCATTGACACCGACCTCGCCCAGATGCACTTCAACACCTTTCCAGACCCCATTGCTGCCCGGCAAAAGATAGTGAACAGCTTCCCGATGAAGCAACTCGGAACACCGGAATCCATTGGTGCCTGGTTCGTATTTCTGTCAAGTCCGTTTGCTGCCTTTGCCGCTGGCCAAACATTCCTCCTCGACGGGGGCCGCTCGGCAGTGATGCTGGACGGGTAGCTGGAATTAATCAAACGGCCAATTCAACTGCCGGGTCCCAGAGCAGGGTTTTGAAATCGACCACGCGGTCGTCATCGACCTGAACGCCTTCGGCTTCGAGCAGGTCCTGCATGGCGGTGGGGCTGCCAAAGAAGTGCTTACCCGATAACACCCCGATCCGGTTTACCACGCGGTGTGCCGGCACGTCGCGCCCGTGCGAGGCCACCATTGCCCAGCCTACCATTCTGGCACCGGCCCGCAAACTCAGGTACCGCGCTACGGCCCCGTAGGTCGTTACACGACCCACCGGCACTTCGCGCACCACCCGATAGACCTCCTCAAAATAGTCTTTATTTTCGAGCATTATTCTCTTCAATCTCCGCCACTAACTGCCCGTACCATGCTTCGCCGTAGGCACGAATGAGCGCTTCGCGGACGAATTTATAAATGGGTACGTTCAGTTGCTCACCAAAACCGCAGGCGGGACTGCAAATGGGCCATCGGTCGTAGTTGAGGGCATGAAAATGCTCGTATTTGGTGACGCGGATGGGGTACAGATGGCACGAAAGCGGCTTTTTCCAGTCAATCTTACCGTCATTGTACGCTTCTTCAATGCCACACTTCAGAATACCCCGCTCGTTCCAGCTGGCATAAACGCATTCGCGCCCGCCTACGGTGCTGGTCACGAAATTACCCTCGCCGTCGTCTTCGTAGCCGCCCTGCTGCTCAATGACGCGGATGCCTTCGGGGGAGAGGTATGGCTTGATGTCGTCGTAAATCCGGTCCAGGATCAGGTGTTCGTCGCCTTCGAGGGGGGCGCCCATGTCGCCTTCCACGCAACACGCGCCTTTGCACTTGTCGAGGTTGCAGACAAAGAATTTTTCGGCTACATCGTCGCTGATGCAGGTGTTATCAATCAGAATCATTTCACAATTTTTAGTCGCTGTCCAAGCTGAACACCCGTATCGGTCAGATTATTCCATTCCTGAATCTGGCTGATGGGCACGTCGTAGCGTTTCGAGATACTGAACATGGTATCGCCTTTTTCCACGGTATGATACACCAGTTTACCACCCGTAGCACCCGCTTCGATGGCGGCTTTTGAGGGTTTCACCGGAACGCCCGCCACAGGCTTTACGGATAGTTTCTGCCCTACTTCCAGCACATTGCCGACAGTTAAGTTATTAAGCAGTAATAGCTCATCCAGGCTCAGGCCGTACATCCGCGAGATGCTGTAGTACGTCTGCCCCGCTTCTACGGTATGCGTTATCGCCGAACGATTCACCGCAACCGGAGCGGGCGCGGGTCGCGATGTCTCTGTGGGGGCGGCCGGGCGGGGCGGGGCTTTGCTACTGATGGGCGTAGTAGAACCATCGGCCTGCTGCTCAACGGCCTCACCCGGATCGTTGGTCTGCGCTGGACGTGTACGAACGGGGGTACGCTCAGCTGGTGCGGGTTTGGGGGCGGTGGCTACGGGTACGGTGCGGGGGGGCGTGGCGGCATCAGCCGAGCGCACAATCACGACCCGCTCCGAACCGGCATCGGCAGAGCGGCTATTGGTAGTGGGGGCCGGGGCCGCTGGTTCAGGAGCGGGGCGGGTGGCGGGTTCCGACGTGCCGTCGTTCGCGGTCACGCCCCCGTCCACAAGTTTGGGGCTGTACTTCCGGCGTTCGGACGAGTTGCGCGGCACATTGTCCATGCCATCAACCCGGCGGGGTACACCGTTGGTAGTGGCTACGTCGGCAGGGGTGGTAGTCATAGCGGGTGTCTGATCATAGACCGGGGCCGTTGGCGATGTAATGACCTCAACGGGCCGGTTGGCGGGTCGGCGTTCGCGGAGCCACATCACACGGCCCGTTACCAGGCGTTGCAACCGGTCGAGCCGGTTGTAGCGCATGAGTTTCTTGAGCCGGATGCCGTACCGCTGCGAAATACTGCGTGTTGTCTCGCCTTCGCGCACGGTATGAAACGGCACGAGTGCTTTCTTGCGCTTCTTGGCTAAGTAATAGACGTTGTTTTCAATGATCGGGTCGCGCTCGCCCATGTCGTTATAGCGCATAAAACTTGACACGCTCATTTTGGCTTTGCGGGCCAGAGACGATGCATTATCGCCGGACTGGGCCTGAATACCGGGCAGTCCATTTATTTCGTACAGAACCGGGTCATTTTTACTGCTCAGACCGGTTGTAACCCGGCGCAGCACCGGAAAGCCCACATCGGTTTGCGCTACGCCGGGCGTTTTGGCGGGCGTTATCTGGCTGATTCGCTGGCGTACTTCGTTGAGCTGATCGGCAGCTACCGGCAATACAACCACGTAGGCTTTGTCGGTCGGGACGCCTTCGTTGAGTACCCAACGGTTGTACTTGTGCAGTTCAAACTCGTCCACACCTGTTTCAATAGCAATGGTCCGCAGCGATTTACCACCGCCACTCCCGTACTCAAGCAGGGCGAGTTTATTACCGTTCTGGTGAGTTGGCAACGCGCTTTCAACGGCAATTTTGTGGGCGAAGAAGCGCAGAATGTAGCGGTCAGTACGGCCATCGAGGGCTATTTCGCGGGCGTAGGCCCAGTCGGGAGGAATTAGTTTGGCAATGCCCCCCGCGCCGAGGTAATAGGAATACAGCGACGCCACCCAGTTGTTGAACTGCTTGTTACTTTGCTTAAGATACCGGGCCGCGCCGTGGGTTGAGGCCGTAATACCCCGGCGTTCGTCCACCTGATCATCCACCCGCATGCCCAAACCCGTGGCTGTTTCGGCTTTGAACTGCCAGTAGCCCACTGCCGACGACGTTGAGACGGCGTCGGGGGTGAGCGAGCTTTCCTGCACGGCAAGGTACTTGAAATCAGTGGGTACGTCTTCGTCGATCAGAATGGCGTCGATCATGGGAAAGTACAGGGCCACGCGGTCCAGTTTAGCGGTCCAGTACTGGCGGTTGGCCATGAGTGCGTTTACGTCCTGCTGCACAATACGCCGGGCATCGGGATCGAGCAGCACCGAGATATTGGCAAAGGAAAGCTGCGCAGGTACGGTTGGCACCGGCGAGGGTTGTGCCAGCGCGGTAAGGCCCGTGAGCAGAAGCGGAGCAACAAGGGAGCAGGTTTGTTTATTCATAAAGCAGAAATCGCACCGCCCGGGCGGGCCATTTAGAGTTCGTAAATCAGAGCTTTTTTCGGATCAGCATCATCCCATCGCGAATGGGCAACAGCGCGTTTTCTACGCGGCTGTTGTACTGAACCATGTTGTTAAAGGCCAGCACGGCCCGCGTGTCTTCATCGTTGGGTTTCAGGGGTTCAACAACCTTGCCACTCCACAGCACATTATCGGCCAGGATAAACCCGCCGGGGCGCAGTTTTTCCAGCACAAGGTCGAAGTACAGGGCGTTGTTTCGCTTGTCGGCGTCGATAAATACCAGATCGAATGTTTCTTCGAGGGTTGGGATGATATCAGCGGCAATACCGATGCGCAGGTCGATTTTGGCGTTCAGGAGCGATTGCTGCCAGTACTGGCGGACTACGGTTTCGAGTTCTTCGTTCTGCTCCAGCGTAATCAATCGCCCGTCGTCGGTCAGTCCTTCGGCGAGGCACAGAGCCGAATAACCGGTGTACGTGCCAATTTCCAGCACGCGCCGGGGCCGGATCATACAGGAAATCATGGACAAAAACCGCCCCTGCACCTGCCCCGACAGCATCCGGGGGGCCATGACGTGGGCGCGGGTATGCCGACTGAGCCGGGCCAGCAACGCGGGTTCGGGCGAGGTGTGTGCTTCGGCGTAGGCGGTAAGATCGGCGGGCAAAAAATCCATCTGGCAAACTCAGCAATGCATCCGACACACGGGTCCTCAGCATTGTTAGCGGCTTGGTTTAAGTAAAAGTAGCGGTTTTTCCGTGTTTCATTGATTACTTACCCTCGAAAACGCCAGCAGTGCGTCAAGCGATACGTATTGCAGGGCACGTTCATGGGTACAATCGGGCAATACTGTTGGCGCCACGCCCGCTTCGTAGGCTTCGCGCCAGCGCAGGGCGCACAAACACCACTTATCGCCCGCTTTCAGGCCGGGAAAGCGGTAGTCAGGTCGGGGGGTGCTGAGGTCATTTCCCCGGCTACGGGTAAACTCCAGAAAAGCATCGGTCATGATAGCGCAGATCACGTGCCGCCCTTCGTCGTGTTCGTCGGTGCGGCAGAAACCATCGCGGTAAAAGCCGGTCATTGGACTGGTACAGCAGCAGGCCAGTTCAGAGCCGAGGATATTTTTAGGATTCATAGTCATTTGTGGTCATTCGCTTTACGTCATTGTGGTCATTGAAGAATTATTCTGGGTCTATAACGACAAATAACAACGAATGACGCGAAGCAAATGCCGAGAAGCGAATAACAACGAATTTAAACCCGGCTTTTCGTATCGATGATGATCGTCACAGGTCCGTCGTTGAGGAGTGACACCTGCATATCGGCTCCAAATTCGCCGGTTTGTATGGGCTGGCCGAGGTCGGCAGTGAGCTGCGCAATCATAGCTTCGTAGAGCGGCACGGCTACCTCCGGGCGGGCGGCTTCGGTAAAGCCGGGGCGGTTGCCTTTTTTAGTGCTGGCATGCAGCGTAAACTGACTGACGAGCAGGATGTTTCCGCCAACAGCCGCTAAGTCGAGGTTCATCTTACCGTCGTCGTCGTTGAACACCCGCATTCCCACAATCTTCCGGCTAAGCCACTGCACATCATCAATCGTATCGGTGTGCGTTAGGCCGAGCAGCACCAGAAACCCGGCCCCAACTTCTCCCCTCACCTGCCCGCCAATGCGGACCGACGCCCGTGATACACGCTGAATTACGGCAATCATTTCGGTAGATTAGAAAAAGGTGTTGTTAATAGCACGTACCTAAATGCGTTTATCAGGATGTAAAACCCAAAAATAGGCACTGCAAACGCGTATGCCATCGAAAAAAGCGAAATGCCGCCCCTTGCCGTACCTTTGCGGGCCGATAAACGCCCCGCCCGATGTCCGTAACGCCGAAAAAAGAACTTGGTCAGCATTTTTTGACCGACCTCACCATTGCCGAATCCATTGCCGATCTGCTCACCGGAAACACACCCCACGCGGGCGAACCCTACCGGCAACTGCTGGAAATTGGCCCTGGCATGGGCATCCTGACCAGGTTCCTGCTCCAAAAACCACAGTTCGAGACCTATGTCATCGAGATTGACCGCGAATCGGTCGATTACCTGAAACAGCATGTGCCGCAACTTGAGGGGCGAATTTTATCGTCCGATTTTCTGAATATCCGGCCTGATTACCTGCCCACCAAGCAGCCTGACAGCACCGGCTCGTTTGGGATCATCGGCAACTTCCCGTACAATATTTCCACCCAGATTCTCTTCAAAGTCCTCGACCTGCGCGACCGGGTGCCGGAGGTAGTGGGCATGTTTCAGCGCGAGGTGGCCATGCGGGTGGCGTCGGGGCCGGGCAATAAGGACTACGGCATTCTGAGCGTCCTGCTCCAGGCGTGGTACGACATCAAGTACGAGTTTACGGTAGAGCCGGAGGTGTTCAATCCCCCGCCAAAGGTACGTTCGGGCGTGTTGTCGCTCCGGCGCAATGACAAGACCGAGCTGGGCTGCGATGAGCGTAAATTCAGGCATATCGTCAAGCACGGGTTCGGGCAGCGTCGCAAAACCCTGCGCAACGCCCTCAAACCCCTCAACCCACCCGAAGCCGCCCTGGCAAGCGCGTTCATGGACAAACGGGCCGAACAACTCAGCGTGGCGGAATTCGTGGAACTAACCTTGTTAATGAGTGAAAGAGTGAATCGGGACGCCGAAGCGGAGTGAATAAGCGAATGGCTGACGCATCCGTGTACGCACGCAAGCAACCTTTCACTCTATTGCTCTTTCACTCTTTGAGATATGACCTTCGAACTTACTCAGGAATATCTGGATCATATCCAGCAACTCATCGACTCGGGCGACGACGTGGCGTTGCGGGCGGAGATGGGAGACCTGTATCCCGCCGACATTTCGGGGATTCTCTATCAGGTCAATACCGAACCGGCGCGGTACGTCCTGAACCTGTTAGACAAAAAAGTTGGGGCCGAAATTCTGGCTAACCTCGAAGAAAACGACCGGGCCGACCTGCTGAAAACGTTTTCGTCGGACGAAATCGCGCCGTTCATCAACGAAATGGACTCTGACGACGCCGTTGATTTGCTCAACGAGCAGCCCATCCGGGTACGCGAGGAAATCATTGCCCTGCTCGAAGACCGCGAACAGGCCCGCTTTATTCTGGATTTGCTCCACTACGACGACGACGTAGCGGGCGGGCTGATGCAGAAGGAGCTGATTAAAATCAACGTTAACCTGACCGTAAACGCCTGTATCGAAGAGATCAGGCAGCAGGCCGAAGATGTTGAGAATGTCTATGCCGTTTACGTGGTCGATGACGTGGGCAAGCTGCTCGGTCTGGTGTCGCTCAAGAAGATTGTACTGGCCCGCAAGACGGCCAAAATCGCGGACATTTACGAAGACGACGTTGTGTTTGTCGAAACCTACCGCCCCGCCGACGAAGTAGCCGAGGTCATGCGCCGGTATGACCTCGACGCCATTCCTGTGGTGAACGTACAGCAACGGCTGCTGGGCCGGATCACGATTGACGACGTGGTGGATTTGATTACCGAGCAGGCCGAAGAAGACCTTCAGGCTATTTCGGGTTTATCGGGCGAGGTGGAGGAAGACGATACCATCTGGCAACGGGCCAAAGTACAGCTGCCCTGGCTGATGGTGGGTGCGGTGGGTAGTTTGCTGGCCGCTACGGTTATCAACGGCTTCCAGAGCGAGCTGGGCAAGATTGCGGCCCTCGCGGCTTTCATCCCAATTATCGGCTCCACGGGTGGCAACGTCGGTATTCAGACCTCGTCGCTCATCCTGCAAACCCTCTCCGACAGTTCGGGGCTGTCCGTCACGCTGACCAGACGGTTGTTCAGAACATTGCTCGTAGCCCTGATAAATGGCCTGGTTGTGGGGCTGATTGCCGGTTTATATACCCTGCTCATTGGCGAGCCGCGCTTATTTTTTGTGGTGGCCTGTTCACTGCTGTCGGTCGTGATGCTGGCCTCATTCATGGGTACCATCACGCCGTTGCTCCTCGACCGGGTGGGTATCAACCCGGCGGTAGCCTCGGGGCCGTTCATCACGACGGCCAATGATTTGATCGGCATCGGCGTCTATTTCCTGATCGCGCAGTGGTTGCTGGCTGAGTTATGAGTTTTTCTGTCATTCCAACCGGTCCGTCGGCGCGGAATGACAGGAAATACAGATTCTGGGCAATGTCAATCTGTACCGCCACGAGTCATAAACCGGGCGTCAGCGTTGAACGGATTGAGTTGCAGGGATCTAACCAGCGGGGCTTCGGCCTGATCGGGCTGCTGATTCCAGAACGAGACGTTGGCTTCGAGCAGATACGCCCCAGCCAGTTTGGGGTTTTGCTGCTGCAACTGCTTCGCTACCGCCAGCGCGTCGGGATATTTTTTTTGCAGTAGCAACGCCCGGCCCAGCACCAGACTGGTTTCGTCATCGTCGGGGTTACAGACCAGCAGCTTTCGGCACGGGCAGTTCGGCTTAACAGCATGATTGTCAGCCAAAGATACTCGACGGGACGTCCTGACAACCTGACGTGCGGGTCCATAACCAGAAAAACTGTCTGTTACCGGATGCGCTGACGCGTTACCCGCAACGAAGGCCATGCCACTTGGTGCGATGCAGGGGAGCCAGTACGTAACCGGCTGCTCCCTGCCTTCTCCTTAATGGGCACCTAAGCAGATTCGGCACCCAAAAACCGGCATTCAGCCAGATTGATTTCCCGGCGGCACTTCTGAGTATCACCTTTGGGCCATTAACACCAACAACCAATGGAGTCTGGCACCAGCGCAAACATCAAGGGTATCTACCTCAATGCATCGCTGTTTGCACGGCGTACCAACAGCGAAATCACTGCCGTCCGCGACGTAACGACTCAGTTCGTGGGCGACCCAGCCAACTCTTTGCAGCAGTAGGTTATCCGTACCAGCTTTCAGAACATTGGCCGGCAGGACGCCATAGGTCTGAACTTGTTTGACAACGGCACACTGTTTTCCAAATGGCAGCTTGGTGGGGTCCGGCTCACGTTCAGCTACAAAATCGGCAAGATGAGCTTTGACGATGCCCCGCGCAAACGCCGTAAGTCCGTCAACAACGACGACGTAAAAAGCGACGACGGGGGCGGTAACGACAACGGCGGTCAGCAGCAGGGCGGACGTATCGGCACCGGGAGCAAGCCTTTGGTAAGCAAACAGCGATAGGGTTTCAGGGTCCAGAAAGATACGATACTCCACAATACCGGCGGCTGTCAGCGCGGCCCGTAATTCCGGCCACAGTTCATCGTGCCGACGTTGGTATTCGGCCTCGAAACCAGGTTTCAACTGCATTCGGAAGGCTACAATGCTGTCGGTCATGGTACAGACTAATTGGGGTAACGGGTCAGGCTGATAAGCGTTGACGGAATGGGCTGCGGGTTCCAGTGGTTATGAATAGCCATAGCCGCGCCGAGGGCCGTTGCCTGCGCCACCGAAGCAGCCCAGACCTCCATTGTCGGGAAAGCAGCGGCCAAAAGGTTCATATAAATCGGGTTTTTGCTAAACCCACCGTCCACGCAAATCCGGTTCACGGTATCTGTTGATTCGCCGGGCGAGTCCACGCCGGGCGAGTCCACGCCGGGCAATACCAGGGCTGTGGAGACCACCTGCTGATTCATAATGTCGAGTATCAGTTGGTGGTAGGCCAGATCGTAGATATCGTAGCGATTCAGGTCGCGGTTGCCGAAGCGGGACGGTTGCAGAAGGTGCGTTGGCTTCATCCGTGGCGGATTAGCGTTGTTGGGCGGGGCGGTTGGCGTGAGTTGCCGAATCAGGTCGGCCTCGTAACGGACACGCTTGTACGTATCGACCGGGACGTTGTAATGTTTGGCCAGTCGGTGTACCTGCTGTTCATGGTCATGCCCGGCAAACAGGCGGCTGGCTTTTACGGGTTCGCCCTGGTAGGTCAGGTAGCACAGGCAGTCGTATTGCAGCTCTTCGTGGGTGAGCGGTTCACTATTGAATGGGTTCAGGCTGATGCACCACGTACCGGTCGAGATCAGCACAAACGGCGTATCGAACGACGCCAGATACGGAATCAGAGCCGCCGACGAGTCATGCAGCCCCACGCCTACTGGTACAGAATCGGGCGCATTATGCAACGATACCGCCACGGGCTGGTCGGCGGGATGAGCGGGAGCGAGCAAAGGCAGCAGTCCCTCCTGCCCTACCCAGTCGTGATACCGTTGCTGCGGAAAATTCCAGAGCATAGTATGACAGCCGATACTGGTGAGGTCCGAAAAAACCTGCCCCGTCAGGCAGTAGCTAAGGTATTGCGGCAGGTGCAGGGCGTATTGAATTTGGGCAAACAAATCTGGTTTGTCGTGCTTAATCCGGTACAGCATCAGCCCGGAATTTAGGCTATCCAGCGCGGGCGACGCCGTTTGTACCGATAGCGCGTCAATCGGGCCGTACTGGTCGTAAAAGTCGCTTCTAACGGTGTTAGGAAATTCTTTCAGGTAGTTATAGAGGTGGCCAACCGGCTTTCCATCGTCA
>Ga0105045_10002347_pt1 | contig 15911 bp, 13 predicted proteins | sample MAT02_FD_78089 | JGI IMG/M metagenome (GOLD analysis project Ga0105045, IMG submission 78089) | Freshwater microbial communities from Lake Fryxell liftoff mats and glacier meltwater in Antarctica - MAT-02 (megahit assembly) | ecosystem: Environmental > Aquatic > Freshwater > Ice > Liftoff...
GGAGCACCCTGCTTTACACCTTAGAAAACATTCACATCTCGAGCGATCACAATCAAGTTGATTGTCGGTTTCCGGTGCAAACTGTAATTAGGCCGCAAACGGATGGATTTCACGATTACCGCGGGTACGCTGGGCGGGTGGCCGGTGGCGTTTTCAAAAAAGGCGATGAAGTAATGCTCCTCCCGTCCGGTTTTAATTCCCGCATTAAATCGATCGACACGCTCGACGGCGAAGTCACTGAAGCCTTTGCGCCTATGAGCGTTACCATCCAATTGGAATCCGATTTTGATCTAAGCCGCGGCGATATGATTGTGCGAACCAATAATCAACCGACGGTATCGCAGGATGTGGAAGCGATGCTATGCTGGATGGGCGATAAACCGATTAATCCGGGCGGGAAGTACGGTATCAGGCATACCACCCGCGACGCGCGCTGTATTGTAAAAGAGGTGAGGTACAAAGTAGATATCAATACGCTTCACCGGATGGAAAACGATAAAGATCTTCGCATGAACGACATCGGTAGAGTGCTACTTCGCACCACCGTACCGCTCTTTTACGATCGTTATAGCCGCAATCGGAATACCGGGAGCTTTATCTTGATCGACGAGCACACCAATGAAACGGTGGCGGCGGGGATGATTGTGTAAGTTTTTCTTGACGCTGGAGTATAACCGCAGCAGCGCAGATGCAGCCGAACGGATGCTTTGATGCTCGAGTCTTATCATTGGAGTATAACCGCAGCAGCGCAGATGCTGCGGAACGGATACTTTGATACTCGAGTATTATCGCTGGAGTATAACCGCAGCAGCACAGATGCTGCGGAACGGAACGGCAGCAGCGCAGATGCTGCGGAACCCACGCACAAACTCATCGACGCGCATACCACTGAAGCGGTGGCAGCGGGGATGAGCGTATAATTCTGCGGGCTGCAAAAATTAGGACAAAAAAAACGCCCCATTCGGGGCGTTTTTAGTAGGAAGTGTGTCCTAATTATAAGTTCTCACCGTTCTTCTCAACTGATTCTACAGCTTGAGTTGCAGCATCAACTAATGAATCTGTAGCAGCTTCTACCTCTTCGGCAGCAGTCTCTACATCTTCCATTAGCTCTTCAGTCATTTCTTCAGTTTTTGCATCGGCATTTTCTACAGCCGAATCAGAAGCACCACCGCATGATACCAAAACCATAGCAGCCATTGCAAACGCAACAAATGTAATTTTCATTTTTATTTTTATTAAGTGTAAGATTTGGCCGCAAAGATAATTTAAAATCGGCTCTTAGGCGCTGATGGTCAAAATATTCGACCAAACCCTATTCTACGGTTACGGATTTCGCCAAATTACGGGGTTGGTCTACATTGCACCCCCTCATTACTGCCATGTGGTAACTCAATAATTGCATAGGAATCACCGAAACAAGGGGTGTTAGCGACTCGTCTACATCAGGCACTTCGATATAATGATCGGCCATGGATTTAATCTGTTGATCTCCTTCGCTAATTATAGCTATGATCTTTCCATCGCGGGCTTTCACTTCTTGAATGTTGCTCACTATTTTCTCGTACGCTCCCGATCGTGGAGCTATAACGAATACGGGCATCTCCTGATCAATCAATGCAATTGGGCCGTGTTTCATCTCCGCGGCTGGATAGCCTTCGGCGTGTATATAGGAGATCTCTTTGAGCTTTAAGGCTCCTTCGAGAGCTACGGGAAAATTATATCCCCGGCCTAGATACAGCGCGTTGTTTACATCCTTATAAATAGATGCGATGTATTTAATCTTATCATTTTGCTTGAGCACGCGCTCCACCTTTTCAGGAATACTGTCGAGTTCAACCAAGAGTCGCTGAAAACGGCTGGCCGAAATCGCTCCGCGCTTATGGCCTACATGGAGCGCCATAAGTGTTAGAACCGTAACCTGAGCGGTAAATGCTTTGGTGCTGGCTACCCCGATTTCTGGCCCAGCATGGGTGTAGCTACCCGCATGAGTGGCTCTTGGAATAGACGAGCCTATCACATTGCAAATACCTATAATGGTGGCTCCCTTCGATTTGGCAAGCTCCAAAGCTGCGAGGGTGTCGGCGGTTTCTCCCGATTGGGAGATGGCAATCACTACATCGTCCTGGTAAATAATCGGATTGCGATACCGAAACTCCGAAGCATATTCCACTTCAACGGGAATACGAGCCAAGTCTTCAAATAAATACTCACCTACCAAGCCTGCGTGCCAACTGGTACCGCAGCCAAGAATAATTATGCGCTTGGCATGAACAAACTTCTGAATGTAATCGCTGATGCCCCCAAGCTCCACCTGGCCACTTCCAAGGCGCAGCCTGCCACGCATGCTATCGCGGATGGAACGCGGTTGCTCATATATTTCCTTGAGCATAAAATGTTCAAAACCGCCTTTTTCGATGGCTTCCAACTTCATTTCGAGCGCTTGAACGTAAGGCGTTTTTTCTTGATTCCTGATGTTTAACAATCGGAGACCTTGATGCCTATCTAAAATGGCTATTTCTTCGTCGCCGAGATAAACCACGTTATTGGTGTACGATATAATTGGCGATGCATCGGAAGCGATGTAATAATCGCCATCCGGTCCAATTCCGATCACCATTGGGCTGCCCTTTTTGGCAGCGATTAACTGATCGGGGTTGTCCTTATCCATCACTACGATTGCATAGGCTCCCACTACCTCATTGAGGGCCACGCGTACGGCTTCAAACAGGCTAACGCCTTCGTTTTCCTGAATATCACTAATGAGATGTACGAGTACTTCAGTGTCGGTTTCACTGGTGAAGGTGTGTCCACGCTTCATAAGCTCCTCCTTCAAGGGCGCATAATTTTCGATAATGCCGTTGTGAATTATCACCATTTTCCCATTTTGGGAGCTATGGGGATGGGCGTTTTCATCGTTTGGAGCGCCATGTGTAGCCCACCGGGTATGCCCAATGCCAATATTGCCGTGGAGCGTGCCGCTTTTAGCGACAAGCGTTTCCAGATTAGAAACTTTGCCCTGACATTTGAAGAGTTGTAGCACACCCTGGTCGAGCACCGCAACCCCTGCGCTGTCGTATCCACGGTATTCGAGCCGCTTAAGTCCTTGTAAAATTATCGGATATGCATCTGCCTTACCGATATAACCCACTATTCCACACATACTTTATCAGAATTGGGTGAATGTAATGCTAAATTTTAAATTGTTAGCTGGCGCTAATGGGTCGGGGTATTCTGGACCATTCAGCACCACTCTATTTCCTGAAAAGGCAGCACGGGAAGCTACCATTTCAAAACCGTGATGATCGAGGCTGCCCGAAAGCACGTCTTGCACATATCTGGTGATAAAGAAGCGGTAGGACATGGTTGCTTTATCGAAGATGCCTCCTATTCGCGAATCGAGCTCATCTTGCAACAGGAACAATCTTCCTTCTTCATCGCGCCCAAAAAGGAACATGCGTTCGGGAATGGGAAAAATCCCAATATCCTCAACCCGCACCGGAACACTCAACACGGCCTTGTTCAGCGATACATTCGGAATACCTCGAAGGTCTTCCAGATAGGGAATTTCGATTCGCACCTTAGTGCCGCTCATGGCCTGTACGTACAAGTCCTGTTGGCCCAAAGCAGTATTGCCCCCGAGTTGTTCGACTAGCGTGCCCTGCTGAGCCTGACTGAAATCGTGGTCGAAAAGGTTGTATTTCCCCGTGTTCACCCTTATCGGGAAATCGTATTCGAGGGTATCACCTGCCTCCAAATCGCGGTAATACATGCGCATCTTAGAATCGGAACTGAAAGTGTCGAAATATATAATTCCTCCATCGCCCATTCCGCTCTGCGCTTCGTCCACTTGAAAATAAAAGCCTTTCACTAAGGTGAGAAATGTTTCTGCATTTAACCCTCCTTCGGCTGAAGCTTCGATAATTCGGTAGCCCATTTCATCGTTCATCGGCAACCGAATCTGCGATTGTCGGCGCACATTGTTCACAGTCAATGAGTCGAACGGTGCGGGAGTAACCAGATTAAATCCAGGCTTCACCAAGTCGGTTGGCAAAAATGTCGGCTGCCGATTATCGTAGTATCGATCGTCGACAGACAAATTCTCGTCGAGTTCAAAGATTTGAATGAACTGGGCGCTTGGAGTACCATACACATAAGTAATGGTATCTTCATTCGAACTGAAGTTGTAAATATTAAAATCGCCAAGACGCTGATAGTCTAAAATCATAACCAAGGAATCAATTATGATATCGGTCAGTGTGCTACCCGTCGGTACAAAATCGGGATTACTTGTTGACAGCCGTACCTCGGTGACATGTCCCGCTTTTGCAAACCCGAATATCGGGTCAACGTAAGCGCCCAAATTTGCGGGATTCCATTTATCGGTAGCCACCGAGTCTTCATCCACGCTAAATGCTATCACGCTGAATGTATCGATCGCGGCGGCGCTCAGCAAGTCTTCATCTGGTTGTAAATCGATGCCTATTTCGTCTTCCGGCTTCTTACATGATGAAAGAACAAAGGCGAAACCTATTAAAAAGATAGCGACCGTGTTCAACGGTCGCATCAAAAATTTAAGCATAAAGGGGAAATTGTTAACCGAGTAAGACTGTATTTTCCTCGAGTATCTCGTCATAGAAATCATTGTACGCTTTAACGTAAGAACCTGGCTCAGCGTATGCGATGGTTGGTTTTCCTGACTTTTCGACCACATCTTTCAATTCGGGCTGCAACTCGGCACTTCCCTGTATTACGCCATCGGCAAAATGCATGGCCAATTGATGTAAATTCATCAGTTTGCCGTCCTTTAGGAGCGTTAAATCCGCATCGCTAAATCCGTCGAGCTTCAGCTTTTTATGGAGATTTTTGTCCAGGGTAGTATTGTTCACGCTATCGTAAGCAGAGTACACCACCTTTGAGTCGGCAAAATGCGGGTCGTCATGATAGAATTTCTTAACGTAAAGCGGCATAAGAGCAGTAAACCAGCCATGGCAATGGATAATATCTGGCGACCATCCTAATTTACGCACAGTCTCCAAAACCCCGCGGCAGAAGAACATGGATCGCTCATCGTTGTCTTTAAAATGAGCTCCCGATTTTTCGGTAAGGACCGCCTTCCGGCTGAAATAATCATCGTTATCGATAAAGTAAACCTGCATCCGCGCGGTAGGAATTGAGGCCACTTTGATAATGAGCGGATGGTCGGTATCGTTGATCACCAAATTCATTCCGCTCAAGCGTATCACTTCGTGCAGCTGGTGGCGACGCTCATTGATTACACCATATTTTGGCATGAATACCCGAATTTCCTTTCCTTTTTCGTGAATGCCTTGCGGCAAATTTCTGGAAGTTTCAGAGAGATCATTTTTGGGCAAGAAAGGTGTAATCTCTTGCGAAACGTAGAGAACTTTTATTTTCTTCATAAACAGAGGGAAGGTTTAATTATAGTGCAAAAATATAGAATTTTTCGCGGTATTTCAACCCAATGGTATAGCTTTGGCCGGTTGTAGCCACTGAAAACATCCGTACGAAAAGCCCGTAATTTACAGATATGCAGGTCTTTACCACAACCAAATCACTGACAACTTATCGTCAAAGCCAGGCGGTTATTACTGGATTTGTACCCACTATGGGTGCCCTTCACAGTGGTCATTTGGCACTTATCGCCGAAAGCAAAGCTCAAAACGAGCAAACGATCTGTTCGATATTTGTGAATCCCACCCAATTTAATGAAGCACGGGATTTTGATCGGTATCCCCGCCAGCTCGATGCCGACAGCCGCATGCTCGAAGATGCAGGGTGCGATGTGCTTTTTGCCCCGGGTGTTGAAGAAATTTATCCGCAACGCGATGGTGTGGCTTATGAATTTGGAACCCTCACGAGCATATTGGAAGGCAGGCATAGGCCCGGACATTTCTCCGGAGTGGCCTCGGTAGTGCGCCGATTGCTCGAAATTACCCAACCCGATAATGCCTATTTCGGCCTAAAAGACTACCAGCAATATTTGGTGGTGAAAGCCCTCGTAAAGCGCTACGAAATACCCACCACCATCATTGGATTTCCGACAGTACGCGAAGAATCTGGATTGGCCAAGAGTTCGCGAAACGTGCTGCTATCTCCCACAGCCATCGATAAAGCGACCGCATTGCACCGAGCACTGACGCATGTGAAGGATAATTATGAATTTGAAAATTTGGCCATATTGGAGAAACAAGCCAAGGCGTTGGTAGCCGACTTTGGGTTTAGCGTAGATTATTTCCGCATCGTCGGCGGCGATGATCTTACAGAATTGAAAACCCCACAGCAAAGTGCGGTGGCCTTGGTTGCTGCGCGCATAGAAGGTGTGCGGCTCATTGACAATATGAAGTTGAACTGATCGAAGCGGTTGACCTTCAAAATGTATCTTTAGCCCTCAAAATCACTGGTGAAAAGCAAAATCTTCGATTTACTTAAGATTGTCATCCCCGTGGGGCTTGGTTTGTTTTTGGTGACGCACATCTACGGCCAGCTCGATGGCAGCCAGCGCGAAGTGCTTTTCGACTCCCTTAGACAAGCCAATTATGGCTGGGTAGGGATGTCGGTGGTCATGGGTATCACCAGCCACCTTATCAGAGGCTATCGCTGGCGGTACCAATTCGAAGCAATGGGGGTGCACACCCGGCCGCTCAATAATTTTCTGGCCGTAATGATCGGCTATATCGTAAACATGGCCTTGCCACGAGTTGGTGAAGTGAGCCGCGCAGCAGCAATTTCGCGCATAGAAAACATTCCCTTTCAAAATAGTTTTGGCACCATACTATCAGAGCGAGCAGTCGATTTTATCGTGCTTATTCTCATTACTGCCACCACCATAGCTCTACAGCAAGAAGCTTTGGCTCCTTATGGTTTGCAACTCAAAGCTTTGGTCGACGATGTTTTTCAGTCGAATAAAATTTGGATACTCGTTGGCGCCGGGTCAGCAGTAGCGTTTTTCGCTTTGCTGCTCTATCACAAGTATAAGTCAAAGCCCTTTGTGCAAAGCATTCGCAAATTGTTTAAAGGGCTGTACGAAGGGGTGGTAAGCATCTTTCGGATGCCCAACAGCGGGAAGTATTTGCTCTGCACATTGGCCATTTGGATGCTGTATGTCGGTATGTTTTGGGTCTGTTTCTGGTCTCTGCCGGAAACCAGCAATCTCAGCGTCAATGCCGTAATGGCTGGCTTTATTGTTGGTAGTTTTGCCATTGTACTTATTCCAGGAGGTATTGGGGCTTTTCCTGTGGGTATTATGGAGTGTTTACTTCTTTATGGAATTCCCGCCGAAAACGGCTTCGCGCTGGGATGGATTCTTTGGCTTTCGCAAACCGCGATGATCCTAGTAGTAGGCGCCTGGAGTATGATTTACATGCCGATATACAATAGAAATTATGTCAGAAACGCACACGTCGTTGACCGAATTTAAAATTTGGAAGCCCGAAGATTTACAAATCCAACTCCAACGCTGGCGACTACTCGATGAGCGTGTAGTTTTTACAAACGGCGTTTTCGATATTCTTCACCGCGGGCATGTGAAGCTCCTGGAAGAAGCTTCGTCGCATGGCACGAAGCTTTTGGTGGGTATCAATTCCGACGCTTCAGCCCGAAGTTTGAACAAAGGCCCCGAACGACCCATAAATAAGGAAACAGACCGGGCTTATGTAATTGCCGGCCTGGCTTCTGTAGCTGCGGTTATTGTGTTTGACGAAGAAACCCCTGCCGAAATACTCAAAATGGTGGAGCCACATGTACTCGTAAAAGGTGGCGACTACGATGCGATGGAAGCGGATGCTACGTCCAAAAAATTTATTGTCGGATCGAAGGAGCAGGCGGCTCGGGGTTCTCAGACGCTCGTAATCCCCTTCGTTGATGGGTTTAGCACCACTGCCATTGTTCAGAAAATAGCAAATGGCTAAAACTCGATCGGTTTTTTTTTGCACGAGTTGCGGGTACGAGTCGCCGAAATGGCAAGGGCAATGCCCTTCTTGCCGCGAATGGAACACTTTTTCGGAAGCTCCCTCTGCACCTAAACAAGATGTGAAGAGCAGGTGGAGTGAGGCAAAACCACCGCAGCTTATCACCGAGGTGCCCGATACTGCTGAAATGCGCATATCACTTCCCGACCAGGAATTGCAGCGGGTACTTGGTGGCGGACTCGTAGCTGGCTCTGTAAGCCTGATTGCGGGCGAGCCTGGCATTGGGAAATCTACCTTGCTCCTCCAATTGGCTATGCGCTTCGAGCGAGGAAAGGTGCTTTATGTAAGCGGCGAAGAAAGCGCCGAGCAGATTACGCAACGCGCAAAAAGATTGGGCAAGCTCAACGAGCGGTGCTATATTATGACCAATGCCGACCCCGATTTGGTAATAGAATCGGCTGGGCAACTCCAAGCTGACCTCGTAATCATCGATTCCATACAAACCCTTCAAGCTTCGTGGCTCGACGCCACACCTGGCTCGCTGAGCCAAATTAAAGAATCGACGGCAAGACTCATTCGCTATGCGAAAGAATCGGGCTGCCCGATATTGCTCATTGGGCATATTACCAAGGAAGGAAGCATTGCCGGCCCGAAGGTATTGGAGCACATGGTTGACACTGTTCTGGTATTCGAAGGCGATCAGCAGCATATATTTCGGATTCTGCGGTGCACGAAAAACCGGTTTGGTTCGACTCAAGATATGGGCATTTACCTTATGGAGAGCGAAGGATTGAAAGGAGTCGACAATCCGTCGGAGCTCCTTATACAGCAGCGTGGTGCAGATATGAGCGGCTCTGCCATAGCGGCCATAGTCGATGGACTCCGCCCATTGATTATTGAAGTTCAGGCATTGGCTAGTTCAGCGGTATACGGAACGCCACAGCGATCGGCTACCGGTTTCGACGTGCGGCGTCTGCATATGCTTTTGGCAGTGCTCGAAAAGCGTTGCGGATTTAAACTCGGAGCTAAAGATGTCTTTCTCAATATGGCCGGAGGATTGAAAGTGCAAGACCCTGCCGTAGATTTAGCCGTGGCCATGGCGATCTTGTCATCGAGCGAAGATATTAGTCTTCCTGCAGATTGTACTTTTGCCGCCGAAATAGGGCTTTCGGGTGAACTGAGAGCCGTGAGCCGCCTGGAGCAGCGCATTGCCGAAGCTCAAAAGCTGGGTTTCAAGCGGATTTTTGTAGCACAATCGGCCGTGAAATCAAAACCGAAATCGGGCATCGAGATAGTGGCTCTGCAACGTGTGCAGGACGCCCTACCAAAAGTATTCGGATAACTACTCCTGGTTTTCCGTATTGATAATTTCCATTAACTCATCCAATTTAGGCGATAAAATTACTTCGATCCGCCTATTTCGGGCTTTGTTTGCCGGATCGACCGGTTGAAACTCGCTGCGGCCTGCAGCAGTCAGAATTCTTGGATCGACTTCACTATTATCGAGCATAATTTTGATCACCGACGTCGCTCGTAATACGCTCAAGTCCCAATTATTTCGTGGGTAATCGCTCTTGCTAAAAGCATCGGTATCGGTGTGACCTTCGACCATAATGTTCAAATCGTCGTTGCTCTGGATGGCCCGGGCCAAATCGATAATGGCCTTCTTACCTTCTTTATCTACTTCGGTGCTTCCGGTGGCAAAGAGCAATTTGGCTTCCATACTGACATAAACCCGGCCATTGCGCTTTTCTACGGTGAGCCCCTTACCTTCAAATCCGACTAAGGCATTCGATACTTTTTGGCGTAAGGCATTCATGCTGGAGTCTTTTCGCGAAAGCAAAGTACGCAGCTCTGCGAGTGTCTCCTCCCGATCTTTGAGTTCCACTTCGCGGGTTTTGAGGGCTGCATCGAGCGCATTGAGCGCATCTTCCTTTGCTTGGAGTTCTATACGAGCCTGGTTAAGCTCACCCATCAAGACGGCATTTTCCTGCTCGCTTCCTGATTTTAGGGCGTTCGTTTTACTCAGCAGTTCATTATTCAGGGCATTGATCTTGTCGTACTGGTTGCGCAATATGCGGAGAGAAGACCCCATAACTGCGGTATCGCTCCGCAATGCGTCTAATTTTCTAGTGGCCAGATCGTACTTGGAATTAAACTCGTTGACGTCCGTTTGCAGCGATTCTAACTGCGACTTCATTCGAACATTCTCCGCCTCGCAGGTTTCTTGTTTCTGCAATACGTCCGTGTATTGACGGTGTGGCACACAGCTCGCCATAAAGATTACTAAAAGGGCGGGCGTAAGTTTTTTTAACAAGGATTTCATGATGAAATTTTCTTTATGAGCGTTGAATTAGCAAAAGTGATACCTTATATTCGGGCATCCGGCAAGGATAAGAACAATTTTTTCACAAAGGTGGTATAATAAGGTATGAGTTACTGGAGTAAGAACTGGCTTTTTGAGCCGATTTTCGATAAGGAATTCAAGCAGTATCAAATCTTGGGGTTTGAACAGGCAAGTACAGCCCACTTTCGATCGTTTCGGATTTACCCGTACCTGGATCATTTAAAGCGACAGATTGATCTGCTGCACGATTATTTGGCTGCTTCCGAACGAATAGAATCGAGCTTAAAACCCAATTTAATTGGGGTGAGTTTGAGCAATGCCGAGCTGAAATATGGCGATACTCCACCTATCGACAAAGGTTTAGAAGATTGGATGGAAGTATTGGCCTTTGCGAAAATGAAACTGCGTGGATGTCTGGAAATCGCTCTTTCGCAGTATCAAGAAGCAGAAGGATCGGTCGAAATAATTCCAATAGGGTTGCGCGGTGAGCGCGTGCAGGATGGATTACTGTTTATCCGCAGATTGGAGCTCACCCGTGTCTATAAATTCGAATTGCGAACGGTTCGAAGAGCTCCGTCGAGCGAATCTTATCGCGACATGCGAACCACCTTGCTGGACCAAACCAAGACTTCTTCTTTCACGGACTTTTCCGAATTAAAATGGCATTATTACCGCAATGAGCGGTGGCTCCATGGCATCGATGCTTTTCTGGTTGAAACCAGCACAGACCTACCTCACTTCGAGTGCGTGTTGCCTTTGGTCAAGAACCGCTTGCTAAATCAAGCTTAAGGAGCTTCAGACTCAAAATATACCTGGCTTAAGTCAAGTATGCCCAGATTGCTAACGCGCAAATTCTTAACGCGCTTATTTACCAGCCAAACCCATTGCTCATAGTAGAGCGGCATAACTGCAGCTTGTTCTACTAACTCTCTGTCGGCATACATATACTGCAGCATTCGCTTTTGCGTATCGCCTTCGGTCAAAGCCTTCTCGAAGGAGCTGTCGAATTTAGCATCCTTGAAGCGCACCGTATTCAAATAGGATGATTGCTCTGGATCGTCCGAAAGGAGCTTTCCGTAGAACAGTTTAAGAAAATTCTCAGGTTCTGAATAATCGGCGATCCAGCCATCGCGCCAAAAATCAACTTCCCCATTTTCAACTTGCTCGTAGTGTTTATTTCGCGGAAGCACCGAAAGTTCCACGGTTATCCCGAGATTGGCCATAAGCATTTCCTGCACGGCTTCTGCGACGTTGAGCACCGTGCTATTTCCATCGTTAAGCTGCAACTGAAGTACCGGGAAGCCTTCGCCATTTGCATAGCCCGCTTCGGCCATAAGTGCTTTTGCTTCGACAGGATTAAACGTTAAACCGACTATGCTATCGGCTGGGTAGGTGGCCATTGCTGGCGGTACAAAGCCGTAGATAGCTGGAGATCCGTAGCCCATCAGTATGGAGTCCACAAGAAACCGACGGTTCACAGCCAAATTAATAGCTTTCCGCAGGCGAAAATCACTGAACAAAGGTCGCTTGTGCTGAAAACCATAATATTCCACTTTGAGGCCAGGCACATTAAAAATATCATATTCCTTATCGCTCGTTTCAGGAAGCGATGCCAAGCGGGTATAAGGGATATTACGGATAAAATCGAGCTTTCCTTCTAAAAACAAATCGACTTGCTCATCTTGATCGAGCACAAAATTGCACCGCACCGCATCGATATACGGCAGGGAATTGCCTAAAGAATCTACTGCCCAATATTGCTTATGTCGCTCAAAAATGATGACTTCGTTTACCTTAATAGTATTGGCTTTAAATGGCCCGGTGCCGATGCACCAGCGATCTACATCTGCTTCATAAAGCATCAATTCTCTTGGAAAGATCCAGCAAGATGGGTGGCTCAGGATGGTTAAAAATATGGGCAATGGTTTCGCCAATTCCAGCTCCAAGGTATAATCATCAATGATTGAAATGCCAAGTGACTCTGGATTTTTTCCCCCCGATTCATAAAATGCTCTACCGCCTTTGAGCGCGTCGATCATAAATGCATACTGCTGGTTTCGATCGGAAGGGGTACAGAGCTGTTCGATGCAAAAGGCAATATCTTGAGCCGTAAGTTCACGCCCTTTGCCGTCTTCAAAAATCTTGTCGTCGTGAAATAAAACACCTTTTCGAAGTTGGAAGGTGTATTTGAGGCCATCGGGGCTTACGGTGTAGGTCTCGGCCAATTGACGTTCGAGCTCGCCGGAAACGGGGTTGGTTCGCATTAAACCTTCATACACTTGATTCATTAAGCCGAGTGCCGATGCATCGACCATATTGTGGGGGAAGATGCTGCGAAATTCTTCCGAAAGATTCATCCGAAACAAGCCGCCGTAAACTATGTCGCCGTTGGCGGCTCTTCTGGGCGGTTTTAAAGTGGATTCACTATTTCCGCAACCCACCAGAAAAATGATGCTGGCGAAAAGCCCCAATAAATATGAATTCTGGCAAAAAGATTTAAAGCTCATTTTTTGTATCGAGTTCGATTAAAATGGGGCAATGATCACTGTGTACGACATGTTCAAAAATATCGGCGTTGACCACATAAGGCTTCAACGACTCCGATACCATGTGGTAATCGATACGCCAACCTAAATTCTTACTTCGCGCCTGAAAACGAAATGACCACCAGCTATATCTCCCGCCTTCCTGATGTTTCAATCTAAAGGTATCTACAAAACCCATTTCCAAAAACGAAGCAACCCATTTTCGCTCTTCGGGAAGGAAGCCGCTGGAGTTTTTATTCGATACCGGATTGTGGATATCAAGAGCCTGATGGCAAATATTGTAATCGCCGGCAATGAGCAAATGGGGGCGTTCCTGCTTTAAGTCAGCAACGTACTGCTCAAAATCGGACAGGAACTCCATCTTAAACGCCTGCCGATCTTCGCCACTGCTGCCGGAAGGAAAATAAGTGGTCAGCACGCTGAGGTTGCCAAAGTCTGCTCTGAGTACCCGTCCTTCCCGATCGTATTTCTCAATACCGCAGCCGACTACCACCCTGTCTGGAGTAATTCGCGTGAAAATAGCTACGCCCGAATAACCCGCTTTTTCTGCGCTGTGTATAAACGCTTCGTAACCGAGCGCTTTGAAGGCATCGACATCAATTTTGTCGGGGCGAGCCTTGGTTTCTTGTATTAAAAGAATGTCGGGCAGCTCGCTGGCCAGCCAATCTAAAAGCCCCTTGCTTATCGCGCTCCGAATGCCATTGAGATTGTAGGAAATAATTTTTAGCGTCAATTTGCGTATTGTGTAGCGGCTTTCCCTTAAATGAGTTGATCTTTGTGCGGTTTCAAAAGTAATAGTTTATACCTACGCTCCATAGCGAATACGTTCCCAACAACAAGGTTTCTGGGCGTCTTGCTATGTGTTATGGTGTTTCTTATTGCATCGCGGGTCCACGGCCAGGACTGGACCAATGAGCGCAGCAAGATTTTCGACTGCACCAATGATACCATAAGCATTGACAGCCTGAGCATTATGCCGCTCAGCTTGGTTTGCCTTACGGCCGCATCCGACACTGTGCCCACCGAAAGCTACCGCCTTATAATGGGTTCGGGTAAAATCATTTGGACGGGCACCTGTCCCGCCGGAGCAGTAACTGCCCATTACCGCGTGTTTCCTTTGGCGCTCGATGCCGTGTATCGCAACAAAAGCATCCTGCTTATCCAGCCCGAAGATCAGTATGCCATAACTCCCTATACCTTTCGCTCACAAGATGCAGTGGATAACCGCCTGAGCTCAACTCAACTCAACAAAACAGGAAGTATATCGCGGGGTATAGGTTTTGGAAATAATCAAGACCTCACGGTAAACAGCACGCTTAGCCTTCAGCTCAGCGGAAAGCTCACCGACAAAATATCGGTGATAGCATCCGTCACAGACGATAATATTCCCATTCAACCCGACGGAAACACGGCTCAAATTCAGGAATTCGACCAGGTATTTATTCAGCTTTACGACGAAAAATCAAAGCTTACCGCGGGCGACTTTTTTATACAATCGCCGGTCGGTTATTTCACCCGATACTTCAAACGCGGTCAAGGAGCGAGCTTCACTACCTTGCAGCCTTTGAATTCTACCAAACCACTCGATTTTTTCACCGAGACCAGTGCAGCGATTTCACGCGGTAAATTCGCTCGAAATATTCTGCAGGGGCAAGAAGGCAATCAAGGGCCCTATCGCCTGCGCGGAAATGAAGGGGAACAATTTATAGTGGTCTTGGCCGGTACAGAGCGGGTTTTTATTGACGGCCGAGAATTAAAGCGCGGGCAGGAAAACGATTATGTGATTGACTACAACACCGCCGAAATCACCTTCACTGCGCGGCAACTTATTAACAAAGACAAGCGGATAGCCATCGATTTTCAATACACCGATGCCAACTACGTGCGGTCGATGGTCCAAACTTCGACAGGGGTGAAAAATGAAAAATTCACAGCTTTCTTCAATTTTTTTTCCGAGCAAGACGCTAAGAACCAACCGCTTCAACAGGATCTCGACGAAAATGATCGCGAAATACTGGGCAATGCCGGCGACAACCTTTTTGATGCGGTGGCTCCAAGCTTTCAGGAAGTAACAGAATACACCAACGACCAAGTGCTTTACACCATCCGCGATAGTTTGGGCTACGACTCCGTCTTTGTGCGTATCACTGCAGCCACCACGCCTATGTACCGCGTTGCCTTTAGCGAAGTGGGCACCGGATTGGGCGACTATGACCAAACCGGTTTTGATGCCACAGGACGTATTTTCGAATGGGTGGCGCCCGACACGCTAAATGGGCAGATTACGCGTCGAGGCTCTTTTGCGCCTATTCGCTTGCTTGTAAGCCCGAAAAGAAATCAGATTTTAATGGCTGGCACCGAATACCGCCCTTCGGAGAAAACAATACTCCGAATTGAAACTGGATTTAGCAATACCGATTTGAACACCTTTTCGGGAAAAGGCAACAACAATAATTACAGCCATGGCTTGTTCGCAGAAGCCCGTCACACCTTCGACCTCAGCAATAAAGAAACCACTCCTAAGGTGGAAGCAACGCTCGGTTTCGAATCTATCGGCAATAATTTTCAACCTATAGAACCTTACCGATCGGTCGAATTCAATCGCAATTGGAATTTGAGTTCGCTGATTCTACTCGAAAACCAAGAAATTCTCACCGGTGGTGTAGCACTCAATGGCGATAAGCGCTACAGCCTGGCCTACGCGCTCGAACGATTTGCCGGAGGCGACATTTACGAAGGAACGAAGAACAACCTGAACGGAACGATCAACACAGCTGGGTTCGAAGGTTGGTTTCGGGGAAGCAACCTGCGAACAGAAGGAATTCAGGAATCGCGGTTTACCCGACATATGTCTCAAATAGAGCGAAAAGCATGGGTTACAAAAATCGGATTTACCGATGAGCGCGAAGACAACCGTCAATTTCGGCCTGGAACGGATACGCTCATCAATACGGCCTATAAATTCTACGATTGGCAATTTTACCTCACCAACCTCGACTCAAGCAAAGTGGGCTACAAGGTCTTCTACCGCGAGCGAATGGACTTTGCCAGCGATACAAATCTGCTGCGCTCTTCTACACTGGCGAAGCA
>Ga0105045_10002348_pt1 | contig 15903 bp, 16 predicted proteins | sample MAT02_FD_78089 | JGI IMG/M metagenome (GOLD analysis project Ga0105045, IMG submission 78089) | Freshwater microbial communities from Lake Fryxell liftoff mats and glacier meltwater in Antarctica - MAT-02 (megahit assembly) | ecosystem: Environmental > Aquatic > Freshwater > Ice > Liftoff...
CTACTCAAGCCACGCGAGGCTGAGAAAAAAGCCGTCCTACCCGCAATGACGATGGGCGAGCGACTCTCTGCCGATTTCCTAACGCAAGGTGCCACCACCGGCCCGCATCCCATGCGCTTGTGGAGAGAGAATCACGGCGACCGCCAAATTTTGCGCGCCCGTGATTTACAAAATCTTCCTCACGGCACGCCCATCACCGTCGCCGGTATGGCGATTTGCCGCCAACGCCCCGGCACGGCCAAAGGGCATTGCTTCATCTCATTGGAAGATGAAACAGGCATCGCTAATTTGTTTGTGAAAAAGGAAACTTTCAAACTCCACCAGATGCTCATCGTGACCGAGTCATTTCTGTTAGCCCACGGCATGTTGCAACGCTCCGAGGGCGATCAACCGACGATGTTTGTGACTCACCTTGAGCCACTCCCCCACCCCGAGCCAGAGCATGCGGGCCGCTCGCATGATTTCCATTGAATCTGCCAAAATCGTGGCGGCGGATTGCATCCGCCAAGCCAAAATCTACTGGATATGATGGATGAATGATTTGAATAAAGGGCTTGGCGGATGCAATCCGCCGCCACGATGTGTAGAAGCCAAAATTTCTAATTTCGCAGCCTTCTAAGAAGCGCTGCATCCGGCAGGAGACACACGCTATTTTTCCCCATGAAGCGATGGCGGTTCCGCGCGATCCAGCGGTAAACACCATCCCGGATCCAGCGTGGGACAAAACGTGCGATCCTGAAGATTTGCCAAAACCCACCCAGCGCGCGTGCCAGCTCGATCAGAGCATCACTATGCAAAAACACCCGCCCGTCGGATTCGCGGAGCAGCACCATCGAGCCATTCGTGGCTGCCGCATAGCCGCTGAAGCCTTTTTCTCTCGCGAGCTCTCCCTGCAATGGGGCGAATGAAATTCGCTCTTGTCCATCAAAGCGGACCACTTGTTGCACAGATTTTGAGCAAAATGCACAGTTGCCATCGAAGAAAAGCACCCAGTTCATGCCGAAGCCTAACCTTCGCAGATATTTTTTCCAGTCCGTTTATTGATTCTCTTGCCAACCGGGGTGGATTCAATACGCTGTTCAAATGTTTACCCATGAGGATTCGGGCGTTCTGACAGATGGTGAGCAAGCGATCACCAGCTCGCGGATTCAGGACATGCCTCAACATTTGCGGCCACGGGAAAAATTGGCCCAACATGGTGCCGCCGCGTTGAAAGATGACGAGCTGATGGCGTTATTTATCTCCTCCGGCACCAAGGGCGCGAGCGCGATTGAAATCGGGGGAAATCTCCTGCGCAAATATGGCTCCATCGCCGCACTCGGCAGCCTACCCGTTTCCCAACTCGCGAAGGAAAAAGGACTCGGTCTGGCAAAAGCCTCGAAGCTCGCCGCCGCCTTCGAGCTCGGCATCCGCATCGCCCAAGAGCAAATGAGATCCGTGGCCCTCGATACTCCGGAGCTGATTTATAACTTCTTCGGCCCACAGATGGCGCATCTCGCGCGCGAGCAAGTCCTCGTCGCGGTGTTGGACAGCCGCCTCCACCACATCGGCACCGAGGTGGTCTCCGTTGGCACGGTCAATGAATCCAAAGTCCACCCGCGCGAAGTTTTCCGCCCCGTGATCAGCCGTGGAGGCTTCGGCTTCATCCTCCTTCACAACCACCCATCGGGCGATCCCAGCCCTAGTTCAGCAGACCTCCGCATCACCAAAGACATTTTGGCAGCTTCTAAATTCATGCATATCAACATGATCGATCACCTCATCATCGGCAGACCTGCCGTCGGCCGCGCCGCTTATTATTCATTCCGAGAAGCTGGGCAGCTCGCTTGAGTTGCAATTCGTCGGAAGCTGCCTTATTCCCATTACCACTTCGTCTATGTATCGCTTCCGTTTGAAACAGAACCTCCGCTCGGTGCTTTTCTTCTTAATCCTCGGCTCTGTCGTAGGCGGCTGCGGCCTGCTCTGGTGGGCGAATCAGACCGGGCTTCCAAAAGCTTGGCGCACCGTCATCGAACAGGAAATTTCCAAGCAAGGAGTTTTCATCCAAATCGGCTCTCTCCGCTACATTCCGCTGCGAGGAATCACCGCCTCGGACGTGCGAGTCTATTCGGATCCACAGCACCAACGCCAAATTTCCGAGCTGGAAAGCATCGTGCTAGATGTCGATAAATCAAAACTCACCCGCGGCATCTTCCAGCTCACCAAGGTCGAACTTCAAGACGCTAACCTTATTTTACCAATCGATCCCAATGACCCATTTTCCGAAGCGCTCGTGGTCACAAATGCACAAGGTGCCATCTACATGCCCGGGAACCGCCGCCTTGAGGTGAAAGGCGCACGCGGTAAAATCGCCGGTATCGAAGTGGAACTCACCGCTCAAATGATCGGCTACCAACAAGGCCCCGCCACCCCGCCCAAAGAGGACGATATCGGAAAGCGCCGCAAGCTCGTTGCCAAAATTATCACAGAGCTCGAACTTTGGGACTTCGATAAAGCCGCCCCACCTAATCTGAAAATCCATGTCGAGGGCGATGTGAACGACTTTTCCACCATAATTGCCACGGTGGCAATGACAGCGAAAAGCATTGAGAAAAACGACTACACTCTCCGCCGCGTGACGGGTGAAGCAGATCTCACCGGGGATCTCGTTACCCTCACCACCCTTCAGGCCTATGATGATGGCGGCAGCATAAATGCCCGTGCGGACTATAATGTCGATACCCGTGAAGGACGATTTGATTTTTATTCTTCCCTTAATATTCCCAGCCTAGTGAAAGCATGGCTGGGCAAGCCCCCGCTTCAATCCGTAACCTTCGATGGCAGACAAGTGCTCGAAGCAGAGGGTAAATTCCGATTTGATGAAAATTATAAAGCACAACTTGAGACTTCCGGCCATCTCAACAGCGATGGAATTACCCTCAAGGACATCACCCTCAACAGCCTTGAAACATCATTCTCTTGGCGGGATCAGGAGCTTTTTCTGCGAGATTTCAAAGTGGTCCATGCCGATGGCCAAGCCACCGCCAAGGCGATGATCCGGTGGCCCAATGTCCGGATCGCCCTACAAAGCACCTTGCCCGTGCATCTTTACAAACCACTATTTATCGGTAAACCGCTTGAGATCGTAATCCAAGATTTTACTCAGCGCGAGGACTCCAGCATCCTCGTCAACTTAGAGGGTGGCTTCGATGCGACTGAAATCACTTCCTGGGCCTACACCGGCAGTGGCAATCTTCAAAACTATAGCTATAAAGGTGTCCCCGTAAATTCTGCGGAATGTAAATTTAGCCTAAGTCACTACGAACTGGATTTCTACGATGGCACGGTGGTTTTTAATTATGACAACTACCCTCTGCGCAAAGCCTTTGATGGTCCTAGGGAAGCCACCGCAAAGGTAGGCCGCATCCGGTATGACGCGCCCAATAAATTGGTGGAAGTCGAGGCCATCAGCGGGTATTTCTGGGCGGCTCCCTTATGCCGCCTTTTCGCCCCAAAAGTCGCAGATACACTTGAGGCTTACCGCTTTCACAGGCCTCCTAGCCTGCGAGGATCTGGCCGCGTGGATGTCACCCCGCAGGGCCGCACCGTGCTTGACGTCACATTTTCTTCCAAGCAGCCCGCAGATTACACCTTCCTCGGCAAAAGTTTAACCCTGGAGAACCCCAGCGCCAGAATAGCCATCCGCGGCGAGCGGGTCGCAGTGACGGATATGAAATTTAGCAGCTTCGATGGTCCCATCGCTGGCAGTGTCACCTATCAGGGAAAAGGCGTGCTTGAAGGTGAGCTCAATTGGTCACGCATTTCCTTTGCCAAGCTCATGGGAGCCTACGATATTTCAATGGATAAAGTAGGTGGCAAATTAACAGGCCGCATTAATTTCAATCTTAAAGATAGCAAAATTGACACTCTTACTGGAGATGGCCTCATCGCCATTGAGAAAGCCGAAATCTATTCCATCCCCATGTTCGGCCCTTTAACTCCCCTTATCAGCGGGGTCCTCAATGATCAGCGCGCAGGATTTGAACGGCTCAAGAGCGCTTTCTGTAATTTTCGAATCAAAAACGGCATCCTCACCACTGACGACTTCCAGTCTGCCACCACCTCCATCAACTTTGCCGGCGATGGCAACGTCGACCTTACAAAACTCACCCTCGACATGACTCTCCGCATGAATGCTCGCGGCCTTCTTGGGCTGCTAACTTTACCGCTGCGTCCATTTTACGGCCTTTTCCAGTTCCGAGGCACAGGCCCACTTAGAAATCCTAATTGGGAAAACATCGGCTTCACCGCACCACCCGCCGCCCAAAAATCTCTTTTGCAAATCCCCCCCAAAGCCACCATCATCGAAGAATAATCCATAATTTGTAAATACACCCCTTGCATCTTTGGGGAAAAAGTGTCACTAATCCTCTCAGCGCGGTGAGTTATCAGGATTCACCCATCCTACTAATTAAATTTACATGTCCAATCCATTTTCTACCCCTGAGAGTCTCGATCCCGAGGCTGGATTCACACAAACTCCCTCCGTTTCTCAAGCCGCTAATGATCTCCGCCACGCTGCGGGTGAAAAAGCCAGAGAATTTGCTCACACCGCTGAAAGCAAGGCCGCTTCTCTGAAAGAGCGGGCAGTGGAATCTGCCCAGCATTTCTGTGAAGCCACCGCTGAGCGTGCCAGCCAATTCAAAGCTCAAGCGAGCGAGAAGGCCCAAGCCTTTAAAAGCGTCGCCACCGAGCGTGCCGGCCACTTCAAGGATTCCGCCGCATGCCAATGGGAAGATTCCCGGGTCAAAGCCAAGGAATTCCAAGGTACTGCGGAAGATTACATCCGTGAGAATCCTACCAAAAGCGTGCTCACTGCAATTGCTGCTGGTTTCCTAGTCGGCCTCATCGTACGACGCTAAATTCACGGCTTCATCCCCGCCGATTTACCGTTTCATGAATCCGTCATCTGACGCGCCTCCCACCTCACTTGGAGTTTCTCCAAGTGAGCGCCAACCGAACCCGCCTGACACCACCCCGGGCTGGCAGACCGCACTCGATTCGCTGATCACCTCCCGCATCGGGTTGATCAAACTAGAATCGCAAGACGCCGCCGCCCGGACCTGCCGTCGGCTCATTTTTTTGGCTGTCGCAGCGCTGGCATCCTTGTTTGCCTGGGGCTTCATCGTCACTGGTTTGATTCATCTTATCCACTCATCCAACGACTGGCAGATGCATTGGATCGTGCTTGGAGCGGGATTGATCCATTTTCTTGTTGCTTTGATTTTCGCGGTCCTCGCAAAGTCTTCCGGCAGCCCCACCTTTTCCGTAACCCGTGCTGAATTCCAAAAAGACCGCGAATGGCTTCATCAATTGCTAGAAACCAAGAAATCAGTCGATTAACCCGCCTTAGCGAAGACGCTCGTCTGGTGCTTGGTCACGAGGTGCTCGTGGTCCGTGAGCGCTTTGACGTGCAAGCTCGGCTGCGTCATTCAATCAAGCAAAAGCCCAGCCAATGGCTCTTTGGCGGCTTGGCATCTGGAGTGGCTGCCAGTCTATTATTCCGGCGTAAGGCACCTCGCCCGAAAACTACTGCGGCCCGTAGTTTTCCTATCGCGCTGCTCGGCATCGCCTTCGCAGCTCTTCGCCCTTTCATCCAAAGCTGGGCAATCAAATACACCAAGGACTACCTAGCTGGCAGATCCGTTTCATTCTCTGGCCCATCCATGCGCGGTGCCCGCCCACAGCCGCCCACTTCTGTTTAAGAAAAATCCAAGTCATGTCAGAACATCAGGTCCTCGATCACGTCGATCAATATCTCCAACTCGGGCGCGAATATGATTGCTCCGACGTCCACCTTCCCACTGCTTATCCGCCTGCTTGGAGACGCTTCGGCCAGCTCGGGCCCATCTGGCCAGATCACCCGCCGCTGCTTGCCTCGGACACCGAGCGCCTCGCACGTTCCTTTCTCAAAGATGCCGAGTGGGATCGCCTCCAGCATCATGGCGATATCGATTTCGCATACTCTTCCACCAACGGTCGCTATCGCGCCTCAGTCGTCAAGCAACGCCTCGGCTATGACATGGTGTTTCGGATTATCAATTCTCAGGTAAAGTCACTCGAAGACATCGGGCTACCGCTCGAGCACATCCTCCCACTCACTCGCTATCAGAACGGCCTTGTGCTCGTCACCGGCTCAGTCGGATCAGGGAAATCCACCACCCTCGCCGCCCTCGTCGATTTCATCAATCGAGACCGTGAAGACCACATTCTCACACTTGAAGATCCCATCGAATACGTCTTCCCATCCAAGGGTTGCCACGTCAATCAACGCGAGGTCCACACCCACACCGAGTCCTTTGCCAAGGCGCTGCGGGGTGCTTTGCGAGAAGATCCAGACGTCATCATGGTCGGTGAAATGCGCGATCTAGAGACCATCCAACTCGCCCTCACTGCGGCGGAAACCGGCCACTTGGTACTAGGCACGCTCCACACCGGCAATGCTCCGCGCACACTCGACCGGGTACTCGATGTATTCCCCACCGATCAACGCGATCAGATCCGGATCATGGTCTCCGAGTCGCTCCGCGGTATCCTCTCCCAACAGCTCATCCCCCGTGCTGATGGGAAGGGCCGCGTGCTCGCCCTTGAGCTGCTCGTCAATACTCCTGCCGTATCTAACTGTATTCGCGAAGGTAAGACTTTCATGCTCCCCGGCGTGATGCAGACGGGTAAAAACGTCGGCATGATCACCATGGACGAGTCTCTCCGCCGCCTCTATTCCCAAGGCATCATCACTCGCGAAGAAGCGCTATTCCGCTCCGATGATAAGAACCAAATGAAGGCCTTTTTCGAATCCTGAGCCGCCTTCTCTCTGCCCTACTTCATCTCTCAAAAACTCTTCTCATCTGCGCCATGGCCAAGATTGATTCCCTTTTCCGTTACCTCATCGCCCATCGTGGTTCAGACCTTCACCTTGCCGAGGGTCAACCACCAAAGATCCGCGTCCACGGCGCCGTGACCGTCATCCCTGACCAAGACGTCCTACAGGGAGAATCCTTTAAAGCGATGCTCGCAGAAATTTGCGATCCTACTGCTTTCCAACGTTATTTAGACACGGGCGACCTCGACTTCGCCTACGAGATGGACAAGGACTCGCGCTTCCGTTGCAATTACCTCAAACAACAAAATGGCCTTGGTGCCGTTTTCCGGTTGATCCCCACCGAGATCGCCACGCTTGAGAGCCTAGGCGTGCCCGAGGTCGTCAAGGAATTCGGGCACATGCGCTCCGGCCTCGTGCTCGTCACCGGTCCGACAGGCTCGGGCAAGTCCACCACTCTCGCAGCGTTACTGGATTACATTAATATCAATTTCAATCGCCACATCATCACCGTGGAAGAGCCGATCGAGTTCGTGCACTCGAACAAGCGCTCCATCATCACCCAACGCGAAGTTCCGATCCAGACCCCGTCTTTCGCTGATGGGCTCCGTGCTGCCTTGCGGCAAGATGCAGACATCGTTCTCGTCGGCGAGATGCGAGATCTGGAAACCATTTCGCTCGCACTTACCGCTGCGGAGACTGGCCTACTCGTCTTCGGCACTCTCCACACCAACAATGCCCGCAAGACGGTGGACCGGATTATCGACGTCTTCCCGTCCGATCAACAATCCCAAGTCCGCACCATGCTTGCCGCCTCGCTGCGCGGCGTCGTCGCCCAGCTGCTCTGCAAACGCGTCGATAAACCTGGCCGAACTGCCGTCCACGAAATCATGTTTGCCACTCCGGCTGTCTCCGCGATCATCCGTGAAGGTGCCACCCAAAAACTTTACGACGTCATCACCGGCGGTAAAAACGAAGGGATGCAGTTCATGGATGAGTCGATTTGGTCGAAACTCCGCGAAGGCATGATCTCACCTGAGGAAGCTTACATGAAATCAATCGATAAGACCCGTTTCAAACGTTTCCTACCCGATAATTTAGCCCACCTCGGCGATGCTTCTGGCGATAGCCCGATGGCGCACTAATTCGGCCCCTTCAAGGCGTGATAACAGGAGTGTAAAACGGCTCCACCGCCACCCGGAAGATTCCTACGCCTGAGGTTGCGGGGGTGAGGAAGACATGGCTGCTGGGTCCCTTGATACCCGTTTCGCCAATTACAGTAGCCCACCCGAGAGATACCGGATTGCGTAATTTTTCAATCCTTCCCTCCAATCCAGGGCCTGGAGTGAACTCCAAACGTAATTTTCGCGGCGTCCCATTTGTCACAGAAGTCGCTATTTGGGGGCCCACCACCGTCGGCTCCAGCGTTACGTTGTCCAATCCTATTCTGCTGCCACCCGCTGAGTTCAGCTTGGGGACGAAGTTGAAGATGACCTGTTCAATCCCCGTGAGTGACTTCGGATCCACAGCCACCCAATCAGTGCCACTTAAATAATACCATGATCTGTCGAAATGGTAATTCAGTGTCCACCATCCTCCACTTGTGAACTCATCCGCATAGTAAGCGGTGCTGTAGTAATAGGTGATTCCATTGGGCCCCGACGCCAATAGCGCACAATCCATATATTCCAAGGCCGGGAGCGAGCCGATAAAGACATCGCAGGTGATGCCTGAAATCTTCTTGGACGTGTAATTTCCGGTGAAATCATTCGTTCCCACAGTCTGCTCCGCGATGAAGGAGAACGAGTTATCTCCGGCAAAAGTGAAATAGGCATACTCCTGGTTCAATGGACTACCTGACCATGAAGGAAAGTAGTCCTTTCCGTCCGCATAATCGAAGGCGATCCACGCATCCGTATTTTTTTGATTGAAAAACGTCTCCCATGCGCCCGCTACGGCGCCCTTGGAGTTTGCCACACTGATGAATAACGTAACTGTGACTTTTGCTAAACGAGAATTGAAAAATTGCGTGAAATTCATATCCAATGTGACGGTCTGCTTTTCGTGATCATTCAATCAATTTGTGATTCAGCCAGACGCCAATTAAATCCCTTGAAAGATTTATGAAATTCAACTCGAGCATTGTTGGGAATTACTAGTTCTTGAGGACAAACGCAGCAAGGTGACTACGTTTAGTGTTCCCGAACGTTTGACATTTAAAGGCGAAAACCGCTAATTTCCTTGGAAATCAACGGTTTTCATTGGTTGCGGGAAGAGGATTTGAACCTCTGACCTTCAGGTTATGAGCCTGACGAGCTACCTGGCTGCTCCATCCCGCGTTTTTAACCATGCGCCTTTCGGCGCGGGGCGGAATAGTTACGTGAAGCCGATTCGATTCACAAGGGAAATTTTGCCATTTCTTTGCGTTTGTGCTTTTTTCCCTTCACCGCATGACTTCTCACGCCTCTCTTCCCGTTCTTCCCATGGCAACTTGGGCGCAGCGCCTCGCAGACCACAAGCGGCTGGCCCAACTTTACACTCTACCGGCGCGTAAACGCAGAGACGCAGGAACCATTCATCCTGTTGAGGACTTTCTATTCCAGTATTATCCCTTTCCAATCGCGCTTTTGGAAAAATGGCATCCCGGAGTAGGCATCGGCCTCGCATGGGATTTGCCCGAGGCGTGCAATCCTTTCACGAGCCGATGTTATTCTGTGAAAGATCGGGTTCTATTTGCGGATCCGGATTTATTGCCTGCCAAACGCCGGGAATCTTTAACTTGGATCCTTCAACTGCTCATCGCAACCCGCGATCGGCTGCCAAACTTTGCCTGCCATGGACTCCACGAATGGGCGATGGTTTACAAAGGCCGACAAATCCGACACGAATCCGTGGCAGAACTTCGTTTGCCACAAGCAGAAATTGATGAGCTGGTAGAATCTCATCCGATCTCATGTTCTCACTACGATGCCTTCCGACATTTCGCCCCGGACGCCCGTTCATACAATCGTTTGAATCCAACGATTGAACAGCGAGCGAATTTCGAACAACCGGGGTGTGTTCATGCAAATATGGATCTCTATAAATGGGCGGCCAAGGCAATGCCATGGGTGGGCACTGAACTTCTCCTAATTTGCTTTGAAGTGGCAATTGAGCTGCGGGACCTAGACATGAGAGCCAGTCCCTACGATCTCACCGCGTGGGGTTGCGAACCGATTCAAATTGAAAATCCCGAAGGTCGAAAAATTTATGAAAATGAACAGAAGCGCTTAGCATTCAAGGCATTAGCAGTAAGAGAAAAATTAATTTACAAACTCCAATTCGCCGCATTCAAACAATCGATTTAAACGGGCGTTGTGCCTCCCTGCCATCCCAGTTTCTGACGCAGTGCTTGGTAAAATGAGCGGTCTTGTAAACGAAGTAAGTGGAAAGAATGAGGTGCTTTTTTGACTTCGACGAGATCGACAGGCTCAATTCGGATGGTGTCTCGTCCATCGACGGTGAAGATCATCGGCCCGCCATCATGGTCTTCCGAAGAGAGTGTGATTACGGAGTTATCTTCGAGAATTAAAGAGCGCTGGCTCAGGCTGTGAGGGCAGATGGGAGTGATCACAAAAACGGCAGCATTTGGTGAAATTAGCGGTCCCCCGGCTGAAAGTGAATAGGCCGTGGAGCCAGTAGGAGTGGCGACGATGAGCCCGTCCGCGCGATAGTCGTTGAGCAGCTCGCCATTGACGGTGGCCCGTAGCGAGACGAGCCGCCCAGTTTCGCCACGGGTGAGAGTGACTTCGTTGAGCGCGATGAATGCTTGCGGCGGGCGAGACGGGCATAAAATCGTCGCTACCAGAAGCGTGCGCGGACTGGTCGAATAATTTCCCAGTGATACGCTGCGGGCAAAGAAATCGAGCTCGTCATCAGTGCAACTGGTGAGAAAGCCGAGCGTGCCGATATTGATGCCCGCCACAGGCTTCGGGAAATTTCCCAAGCGCAGGAGCGCATTCAGCATGGTCCCATCGCCACCAAGCACGGCGGCGACGTCCACTTGATCGGAGAATTCAGCTGCTGGAATGCCGCCGGATTCACCGACGAGTGCTGCAGCTTCCAAATCCAGAATCGCCTTACAGCCATGGGCCTCCAAGGCGGCTCGGAGCGCATAAAGTGTGGGAATGGCTCCTGCTTTGACTGGGTTTACGAGAATTCCGACGTTCACGCTTGAAGGGCTAACAACAATTCTAGGCGCTTGGCAAGCGGTAGGATTCGGATCATGCGGCTTATGACATTACGGGCATCGCTGTGATGCTAAGTTTTTTAATCGTCGGGACAAGCATTTCCAACTCATCCACGACCACAAATTCCCCATCGTAACACCAATTAGAAAGCATCTCGATGAGAGGGTCCCAGAAGCGCACACCATTGGCATCCAAGCGATTAAAGATCACCACCGGTTTCCCAACCATGGAGGGATGGCCCTGATTTTTGAAAATCATTAGAGCCAGCATTTCCTGCACTGTCCCGGAGCCACCAGGGAATATCACGAATGAATCCGAGTGCTGAATCATGACTTCCATGCGGGTGTAGATATCTGGCTGCAGCCAGAATGTCGAAAGCCCCTCTGGAAGTCCTTCCAGCTCAATGATGTGCGGGACATTGGAGCCCGCCGTCCAGCCGCCGGCATCTACCGAGCCACGGACGACTTCGCCCATGATCCCGGAGCTTCCAGCACCGGAAACGCAGCCTAGATTATTGAGCGCGAGAAGCCTGCCTAGTTCGTAGCCATCGTTTAAATAAGCAGGGTCCTCAATCGAGGCAGAGCAGAAAACGCAGACGCTACCTTCGTGGTCAGCGGGTAGCGGAGTTTCAAACGATCCTCCAGAAATAGCCCCTGTTTTTTCCCGGTCCACACTGGGAATCCCCTTGCTGCGAGCAGATTCCAAAAGTGTCAGGACTTCTTCAGGAGAATCCGCGAGTAGCAGGTATTCTGTATGATTTTGGCGGACTGTACCGAGCTGATTGAGATGCGAGAGCAACGAAAATAGTGGTGCCCAAGAGCGGTCTGAGTTCAGCAGCACCGTCGGCTTCCCCGCGAGATGAACATCCAGCGTCTGGTAGCCCACGAAGATCGAGACAGCTTTGAAAATATCCTCAAGTGTCGCACCCGGCGTGAAGACAAATGCTTCAGACTCGATAATTTTCCGCTCGATATTGGAGAGCGAGATTCGTTGATCGCCGTTGGAGTTGTAAATATCCCAGCCTTTGCTGAAAAGGCTGTATAAGAGGCGGGCGCGAATTTCCCGGTTAGGGTCTTTCTCTCCACGAACGGTTCCGGCAAGGCGAACTTTGGGCATAATGTTTTTTAGTCGGGAAGACCATAGCGCAATTTCCGTGCCGATTGGGATAAATTTATCAGGATGACGATTTTAATTAATGCAGATTAAATATCTAAGATTTACAAGTGAGCGTGATTCCTTCAATCTTCGAGCCGATATGAATCCGCTCTCAGCGACTCTCCTTATTTTCTTTGCTTGTCATCTCGCGGCGCTTGCCGCACCTCGCGTGGCCATAGTTCGCGTGAGAGACATCCACACAACCGTGCCCTCGTCACTTCAAGAGTACATTAAAGATGAACAAGAAGCTATCAAAGGAAATGAGCGGGTCGGGAAGTTGAACAAGCTCTTCGAAGAGTTAAAAATCCTGCAAGCGCAGCTTGAAGAAGAGTCCAACAAAACCCGACCGGGCGAGGCTTCCGACTTAGCCGACGAAACGGAGAATTTTCAAGAAACCGAAAAAATCAAGGAGCCCGCCGACCCTAAAAAAGCAGACGAGTCCAAAAAGCCCAAGCAGGTCAATATTCGGGAACTAGCCCGCAATTATGAAATGAAGCGCCAAGAAGCTGAAACTCTTCGGAATGATTTCGAAGCATTTAAAATAGAGCGTGAAAAAGCTCTTAAAAAGAAAATGGTGACATCCACGCGGGCCACACTCGACCGTATTATGGAAACCAGCCAAAAAGTCGCCATCGAGAAAGGCTTTGATATCCTGATCGACAGTTCTGGAAACTCCAACACTGGTGTTCCATTTATCCTCTACAGTAAAAATGTCACAGATTTAACGGAAGATGTGCAAGCTGCGCTCAAAGCTAGCCAACCCGCTGCCGCCGCGCCAGCACCAGCGGCAGCTCCCGCCACCAAACCATAAATCACTCTCACGATGGATTACCTCACCGCCGCTCTTCAAAATCCTTTCGCTTGGGGTCTGCTTCTTGGCCTTCTCATCGCCGCTTTTCTCTGGAAATCCGGCTTCACCGCACGCCGTAGCGTCGCCCGCGAGCTCAAACGAGTAGAAGCAGAATTGAAAGACCTCCAAGGCCACCTCAATACCCAGCTTAAAATCAATGCCACCGGCAATTGTACCCTCACCTCCGAGCTAGAATCCCTCCGCAGCCAGAACGAAACTCTCCGGCTCAATAATTCCTCGCTGCAGCAAAAGCCTGGGCGTGCGGAACAACGGGTTCTGCAAATTCAGGAAATCGCCATCCGCACCATGCGCGAGCAAGCACCCGGCTTCGCACCCGCTTGGGAAAAAGCCCTTCGCCAAGGCGAGTCGGAAGTGGATGCCGCGGAATCCGGCCTTAAAAAACTCGTCCGCCGCGTAATTCCTGGCCTTGGCAATACTTCCAGCCAGCCGATCCTCACCGTCAAAGAGGATTGCAACGAGCGCGCTTAATCTCAATCACTGCGGTGGCTGCGAATTTCTCCAAAACTCCAGCCGCTCTTTGATCCGTTTTTCCAGCCCCTGCTCTCCGGCTTTATAATAGGTGCGGCCCTCCGGCAGATACGCCTGAGGAATGTAGGCACCTTCGAAATCATGAGAATACAGATACTTCATCGCCTCTTCGGATTCACCCGAGGCAGCGGCAAGTTTCTTGCGGGTCTTGGTGCGTAAATGCGGCGGCACCGCCAAGGTCCGGCCACTTTCCACATCTGCCATTGCCCGGCCGAGGGCGGCGTAGGCGGTATTCGACTTTGGCGCGGTGGCCAAATAGACCGTGGCATGGGCGAGTGGAATCCTACCTTCTGGCATGCCTACGAACTCCAACGCGCCGTGCGCATCCAAGGCCACTCGCAGGGCATTCGAATCTGCTAAACCAATGTCCTCGGAAGCCGCAATCACCAAGCGGCGGGAAATAAATCGCGGGTCCTCACCCGCATGCAGCATTTTTGCCAACCAATAGAGTGCCGCATCCGGATCTGAGCCGCGGATGGATTTGATAAAGGCCGAGGCGGTATCGTAGTGCGCATCCCCGTCCATATCATAGACCACCGCCTTGCGCTGGATGGATTCCTCAGCCACTTCCAATGTGAGTTTTACGATCCCTTCTGCATCCGGCAGCGTTGTGAGCCCGGCGAGTTCCAATGCGGTAAGTGCCTTTCTCACATCGCCATCTGACTTCTCCGCGAGATGCCGCAGCGCCTCCGCCTCCGCCACGATTTTATATTCCCCTAGCCCACGTTCACGATCGCTTAGTGCGAATTCCAACATCCTCACCACATCCGCCACCGGCACCGGCTCGAGTTGGAAAATTTGCGACCGGGAAACCAGCGGCGAATTCACATGAAAATACGGATTATGCGTGGTCGCACCGATGAAGCGGACCACACCTCGCTCGATGTGGGGCAGCAAGACGTCCTGTTGCGCTTTGTTGAAACGGTGGATTTCGTCGATAAATAAAATCGTCGTTTCTCCACGCAGTTCGCGCCACGTCCGCGCTTGATCGATCTTTGCCCGAATGTCCGCTACGTTCGATTCCACCCCATTGAGCGATTCAAAACGAGAACCCGTCGTCCGCGCGATCACATTCGCGAGGGTCGTCTTGCCAGTCCCCGGCGGCCCGTAAAAAATCAACGAGGTAAATCGATCCGACTCTATCGCCCGCCGCAAAAGTTTCCCGGGAGCAAGTATGTGTTGTTGCCCGGCCACCTCATCCAGCGTCCGTGGCCGCATCCGCGCGGCAAGTGGCTCGGCAGGATTTGGCTTATTAGGTAGCGCGGCGGGAGTGGTAAAAAGATCGGACACGGTAGAGCTTCGGTGAAGACTATCACTCCGGCCGACGGGAGATTCCAGCTCTTATTACGGGGCCGGAGCAGCGATAAAAAACAACCAATACTCCGGGTTTGGCCAACTTGATAGTTCCGAAATTCGTCAGTTCAAACCGCAGATGGTCAGGAATTTACGCCGATGGAAAGTGGGATGAAATCGGAATTTGGACAATAAATTTTAGCCGCAAAAAGACGCAAGAGGTCGCAAAAAAAAGCGGATGAAACGGTTTTCAGAACTGAATCCTCCTCTCAACTCTCAACTCTCAACTCTCAACTCTCAACTCTCAAACTCTCAAACTCTCAAACTCTCAAACTCTCAACTCTCAACTCTCACACTCCACAGCCCCCCGCCGCAGCTTTCCCCCTTTCCTCGCCACTTTCGCGCACCATCCTTCCGCTTCGGCCCAAATCGTTCTCGCGATTTCTCGAAAACCTTTTCCACAAAACCCCGGCTCCCAATCACCGCTCCATCTGCAAAACATCTAACCCGGCAGCGCAGCAACTGCGCCATGCCCAAATCTTTTAACACGGTTCCATTGTCTTCGCCTTCCAACATTTCCGCCGTATTCATCACACTCTGGCCTTGATTAAAGCGTTCCAGCAGGGATTTCATAATTTCGCTCAAGTTATTCATTCTCCGGGTGTAGCGATTGCGGATTTCCTTGAACATGGGTAGGAAATTGCGTCTGCACCAAGGAGGGGCGAAACGTGTTCACCCACGCCCATGAACTGCCAATGAGATGAGCAAAAGCACTCTTCAATGGCCACCCATGGACATCGGCGGACACGTTCCGCCGCTCCTTGAATTTGGGTAGGAAATTATGTCTGCACCAAGGAGGGGCGAAACGCGTTCGCCCACGCCCATGAACTGCCAATGGAACGAGCAAATGCGCTCCCTCATTGGCTCACCATGGACATCGGCGGACTCGTTCCGCCGCTCCTTGAACA
>Ga0105045_10002350_pt1 | contig 15899 bp, 12 predicted proteins | sample MAT02_FD_78089 | JGI IMG/M metagenome (GOLD analysis project Ga0105045, IMG submission 78089) | Freshwater microbial communities from Lake Fryxell liftoff mats and glacier meltwater in Antarctica - MAT-02 (megahit assembly) | ecosystem: Environmental > Aquatic > Freshwater > Ice > Liftoff...
ATCTTTTATATATAGAAATGCGCTATCAAACTCTAATCTTTCAATATATAGATTAGCTAGATTATAATTCATTGAAATAATTTTATTGGAGTCTGCGTTTATAGATTTAAAATATTTAATTCCTTTAATAAAAATAATCTCTGCTCTAATTGATTTTTCCCCTTCTTCCAAATAGTAACAAATCCCCAAATTAATGTACAAGTTAGATTGGATTGGATTTTTATATTTCAAATGAATTTCTCCTTCTTTATATTTTCTATCTATATTTTTGAGGCCCAAATTAATTAAACTTTTACTTTTTTGATAGTTACCTCGTATTTGTTCAAGAATTGCTAAATTACTATAATACTTAGCGAGTATTAAACTTGTTACGCTTTCTTTAAAGATTCCGAGGTTCGAATATATTATATCAATCTTACTGTATTCACCCCTTTGTCTATATACAGTAAACAACTTATTCCTAATTACCAGATCCAGATTCGGATCTTCTTTAACTTTGTCTTCGTGCAGTAATCTCTCCAAAAAATGTGCAGACTTCTTGTAATCCCCAAGTTCATATTCTACCTCAGATAGTAGATTCATCGCAAGTAAGTTATCCCTATTCAATTCCAGCGCCTCGTCTAAGCGAAGCTTGGCTTCTTGATATGTCTCGGCAGTAGCTTGCCTGTCTTGATTTAAGACTTTGGCAATAATGTAATCAATATTAGATGATAGCGGTTCCAATATGGCTGAGTTGGGCTTAGAAGTTTGGAGTAAAGTTAGAGTGTCGGCCGATAATTGAAGATAGAAGTAGGAGCTGAATAAGTTATACCAATTCATTCGCAGGAAGCTCATAGTTCGCTGAACATGATTAGGTCTCATTGACCAGGCAACTAGCTTAGTTAGTGGCACTACTTGTTCTTTGCGCTGAAAGAAGTTCCACCAATAGACGGCTTTGTAGTTGATTTTGGAAAGACTGTAGTCCATCAATACTTCAATCTTATCAATAATATAGGCTCGAGTTTTTTCTACCGCCATTGCCCTGACGGTGACAATTATAGGAGCAAGTATGCTAATGAATATACTACTCCAAAAAAAATCAAAACTAAAATTAAACATTATTTATACTGATTTTGTATTTGTTAATGAATGCAACTGGGCTGATTCTGGTCAAGAAGTCTACTATTGGCAAATAGCTATGAGATCTATTAAATTGACAATTCTATTGATTTTTTGGCCGTATAATATAATGCCAGCCAAGATTTTTCAACGTTTTGTTGCCGATAGAACTTTGGCAATCTATAATCCCAAACCAAAAAAACAAAATGGTTATACTGGGATTCTTTTGATTAGTCTATTGATAGTCTCAATTATGGTTGGGCTTGGTAGCTCAGCTCTAGCTTACAATAATGCTCAACAGGGTCAAACTCAAATTCTTACTGAGTGTCAAAACCTGATCACAGAAGCTCGCCAACAAGGTTTTGAACTCAACTCTAGTGGGTGTGACAATAAGCCTGCGGGGTTAAATGTTTTTAATAATAATTTGGAACTATCATTAGCTAACTTGAGGCGGAGTTTTCAAAGTCAACAATCTCGAGTTAATTTGAATTTGGCTTTTACCGAGCAGCAGATTACTAATCTCGAACGAACTTTGACACAGATGGCGACTGAATTGCCAGTTTGGACATCTAATCCCAGTTGGAATAATAATCAAAAGATTCAGGAGCGCCAGCAATATCTTGCCAAACTACAAGAACTTGACACCCAAAGTCAGACCAAAATTAATGCGACAGTAAGTAAATTTCAAAACCTGTTGGATCTAGGTGTTGGTTTGAGCCTTAACAGTTATATTAATTATCTTGCTAATTATACTCTATTAACTCCAGTTGATCAAAGAATCGAGTTCACAAAACTCCAAGCTCAATTAACCAAACTTGAAACAGAAATACCAGCGCAAATTATAGTCTTAGGTCAGATTGATAGTACCAGAGCAGATCGAATACAAGCTAGATTTTTTAAAAACTTAACGGGTGATGACTTTAAGAACCTATATAATTCAACAGTATACAACTCTGTAGAGCCGCCAATTGATTCTGTTACTATTTTGGGTAATCTTGCAGCTGACAATAGAATTATAGGAATAGCAGAGCAGCGAGGTTACATCAAAAGATCTCAGGCTATTGAAAAAAATTTGATAGCGGCTGATTCTCAACAACTGCAGCCTGAAGCATCTCAAGCCTGGATAAATCTCAAAAACAAAGCAAATAAAGAAGGTATCAATCTAGTTATGGTTTCTGGATATAGATCAGTTAATCAACAGAGAGGTATATTTTTGGCGAGATTTGGTAATAGCTTTACTCCTGATCAAATTAGTACAGGCGCAGTTGACTTGGATATTAACACGCTACTTGAAACAACTTCAATCCCAGGCTATTCCAGGCATCATACAGGCTATACTTTTGATATCGGCTGCGATAGTACCGAATTAGTAACTTTTGGCAAAACAAAATGTTATGATTGGATATCAGCTAATAATTATCTTAATGCCAAAATTTTTGGTTTGATTCCATCTTACCCCAAAGAAACTGAAGGTCAAGGACCCAACCCTGAAGCTTGGGAGTATGTCTGGGTTGGTGATAGGGAGTTAAAGATTTAAGTTGTTCACAATTGGCTGACGACATGTTATACAACCCCATACATTCTTTAAATTAGCTTAAAGAGGAAGCTGTGGCAGCAGTTTGACCAAAAAAAATTTGCAGCAGTTTGTGAATAACAATGTCTAGATCTTTGTTTGTAGTTGGTGATGACGCTCAAAGCATCTATGGCTTTCGTGGTTCTAAAATAGAATTAATTCTAGATTTTCAAAAGCATTACCCTAAAGCTCAAGAAATTATTCTTAATCAGAATTATAGATCAATACAACCAATTCTTGATTTGGCTGAACAGATTTTAACTTTGAATCCTAATCAAAAGAAAAAATCACTTTTTACTAATAACACTACTAATGATTTACAGGTTCACTATTATCTCGCAAGGAATGAAAGGGATGAAGCTGAGTATATTGTCCGTCGATTAATTGAACTATACGCCGAGAACCAAGTTCCAGTTGAAAAGAATACAGCAGTCGCAGAAGTTACTTTTGTCAGTGATAGTAAGCAGCGACCACACAGTATTAGCTCAATGTTTGATATTTACCTAGATAGCAACGATATAAACCTACAGCCTAACTCTTACCCATCTTTTAATTCAGGATACCAATCCAATTCCTGGCAAGTTCCCGCGGTAGATTGGCGCGAAGTTGAAGAACTTAACAACTGTGTAATTCTATATAGAACCCATTCTCAGAGTCGCAGTATTGAAGAGGTTTTTATCCGTAGTAAGCTTCCTTATAAGTTAGTTTCTGGTACACGTTTCCTTGATAGACGTGAAATTAAAGATATCTTGTCTATACTCAGATTCGTATCCAACGGTAGCGAAAAAGTAGCTCTTGGGCGTTTCTTACCATTAATTCTAGATGGCGTCGGAGCCAAAACGGTAGACAAAATCCTAGCCTATCTTGATGACTTTGACTATCCACTTGCACCTAAGAATCAACAACAAATCAATAATTTACTTGAACAAATACAATCTTGCTGGCAGAGGCATACGAATCTGATTGATATGACCAAGGAGCTTCTATTAGCGATTGGCTACATGAGATATTTGAAATCTGAATTTCCAATCAAAGAGGAGTTCCAGGCTAGAATGGAGAATATTGGTGAAATATATTCATTAATGCTTCCTTTTGAAGAAGATCCTGATCTCGATCTAGCTGGTAAACTGCAACAATTTCTCACTCATATAACACTTATCACTCAAGCCGAAAGTAACGATGACGGTCAAAATCAAGTTCCCAAAATCAGTCTTATGACACTTCATCAAAGCAAGGGCTTAGAATTCGAAAGTGTATTTCTTGTCGGCTGTGAAGATGGACTATTGCCTCACCAAAATTCATTCTTCGAAAATGGTGGTATGGAGGAGGAGGTTCGCTTAGCATATGTTGGAGTTACGAGGGCAAAAAAGAATTTACATATTCTGGCAGCTGACTCTAGAGTTCAATTTGGACAAATCAAAGCCAATCCAGTGTCACGAATTTTCCGACCATTCCTTGATAAATTCGCAAAACGAGTTAAGTAAAATTACTTTTGGGAATCAAAAAAATTAGGATTAGCAAAGTCAGAATCTACTTTTTTAACTAAGTTAACATCTTGAACATCTGGATCATTTTGTCGATTCTTAGATGAAGCTTGTCTTATATCATGTCTTTGTCTTTCAATTTGAATTTCTCTTTCACGGACTCCAGCCAAAACAGTACTGGATGGAATATCAACTTGTCTGCTCATAGCTCTAATCTGAGCTACCTTACCAGCTTTATCAGAAAGTTGAAAATTCAGACCATGCTCAGTAATAGCTGCTGTCTCGGCAACGGCTGCATTCCAACGAGCTAGAATTTTGGCTTCTGTCCATTCAGATGACTTTGCTTCAATATCTCTGTACTCGGGCTGTCGCCGATATTTCATTAGTCTTGGCTTGGTGAAGTATATAATAATTTTGAGTACATAGACTTCACTGTCACGACCATTATATCTCCCAAGTGCCAAAAAAGCAGCCAGGAGCATTGTAGGCGCTGCTGGAATAGCAGCATATGGGCCAATCCCAGGAACTGCACTGCCAACAACTGAGTAAATCAAAACAGACAACAAAAAACCACCAAGCATATAGGCAAGCTGGCGAATATTCATTGGACCAAAAATTTTGTCACCTGAATCCAAAAATTGTGGAATTTGATAGGAAGCCATGAATTTATAATGTATTTTGGTTTACAATATTCACTTGGTCAAACATTGATATGATTACACCTGGAGTAAGTATAGATTTTTATATACTAACTACTTCAGCCTCAACATTTTCAATTTCTATCCTAACAAATCCAAGTAGTTTGAGAGAATTCCATATAATCCAAGTTAGTGCAGTTATAAAACCGTGAATAATGAATCTAACTAGAGTTAACAAAATTGCTAAAATAAAGACAAAAAAACCTGGTAATATAAGCCCTGAAGGAAAATCAGAAATTATCGGGATATTTGGTAGGCTTGGCAAGGAACTTATTGAACTTTCTTTGGGTGATGTTATGTCGCGAATTATATTCACATAATACTGTCGAGTTAGAATACGATAATTATTTAAGTCCAATTTGGAATCTAGCGTTAGCGGTACATCCTTGTAACCCTCAACTCGCCAACTATCAAGTCTAGTGTCTTTAAACTTCTGAACTTCAGTATCACAGTTTTGAACTTTATCTTTGACGCACTTTAATTGAATATCTTCTAGCTCAGTGTTACTAATAAGAGTTTCGGAAGGTTTGTAATTAATGTTCAAAAAGTCTCTAAAAGTCGCGGTTGTAACATTACCTTCGACAGTCTTTGACAAACCACCGTTTTGATAAGTCAAGCCTCTTGCCATCAAAAAATTATTGGCTCCGACACTACTTCGGCCAGTTGCACTGCCAATCAAAAAAGTATCCACAATAACATCTTTACTCAAAAATATATCAACAAAAAATCTCTCTCCATTGACGAATTTACCACTTGAATCAGTACCACGGGCAACAATCTGATTAAAGGTACCAAGGCAAATTATCAAAATTGCTACCCAACTTAGAATTCTACTGCTTTCAGCAATTATATTGGGAATAGAGAATAAACGACTTCCAAGCTGAGCTTTCTCCAGTTCACTGTAAGCCAAATACGACATCAAAGTCACAACCGCTAGTACAATCAATGTCAACGGTTCAAGGCCACGACCAACAAAACCTTGAATTGCAATTAGAATTATAATTTGTCCAACCAAATTCAACCAAAAATAACTTCGGTCAGCCAAAACAATATAAAACAAATTAGTAATTGTAACTGCAACTACCATCGCACCAATTCCCCAAGCAAGAGAAATAGGCAGGCTTTCACTCAAATAAAAAAGGTTAATCCCTATAAAATTAAGTAGACCAAATGCTGCCAAATTAAGGATCAAGAATAGAATCGACTTCTGAAAAACGCGACGAATTCCACTAATCTCTTGATGGTCTTTATAAAAAATTGAGCTGAGGGAGTTACCACTAACTTTATTAGGATCTTTTTTGGGAAAAGAAAATGACTTATCCAGAAGAACTTTCATTCCGGGTCTAGAATTATCTTTGACAGCTTGTTCGCCTGAAGAGGTGAAGTGTCTTGTTGACTTTTTACCCAGATCTTCGACATCTTCTTCGACTTTTAGTGAAATATTTTTGGTAACTAAAGTAGTTGATGGAGAATTATTTTCTGATCTTCTAGAATCATAATAACTTTCATCCTTGGGAAGACTTGTTTCAACACTATAAATTGGCGTATCTGACTTTGGTATTGGATCTTCAAAATAAGACTCAGTACTAGTAGAATTACTTGATCCAAACTTAAGATGTCTTATCTTAGATGGACCTTTGGAGTTAGTCTGAGAATTGTCTTGAGCCATAGCAAATAAATTGAAAACTAATTATTCTGATTGAGTTTCAGCTTTTTTCTTAGTTGATACTTTGGGCTTTACGGATTTTTCATCAGATACAACAACTTCAGCTTTTTCTACAGCTTTTTTGGTAACTTTAGCTGGTTTGACTTGAGTACTTTCAGCAGTTTCGTTTATAGCGATTTTGACTTCAGAATCTTTGGTTTTTTGAAGTTCTATTTGAACTTTTGCAGCTTTATCAGCATCAAGTCTTGTTAGATATAGTTTTTCTTCTGCGTCCATATTAAGGATTGTGAATTCCATTGAATCACCAACTTTGATATCCTCATTAAGCTGGGTTGAACTTTCTAGAACTGGATAAGTTACTTGGCTGATGTGACAAAGACCTTGAATATCACCCATTTCACTAACTGCAATCAAGCCATAAGTTACAATTTTGGTAATTTTGCCAACGAATTTATCACCAGCCTTGTACTTCTTTGCAAAATCAATCCAAGGATTAACAATCGTGTCTTTGATTGATAGGTTAATTCGATTATCTTGGTCGATATCAATAATTTTAGCTTTGACTTTGTCACCAACTTTGTATTCACGCCTTGGATCATCAACTTTTTTCCAAGCAATTTCTGAAATATGAACTAAGCCATCAAGATCTTCATCGAACCTGACAAACATTCCAAAGTCAACAATACCAGCAATAATTCCATCGATCGTATCACCACTTTTGTATTTCTGAAGCTTAGCCATAGTTAATTCATCGCTTACGGCTTTTTCGGATACAATCACATTCTCTGTGTCAGGGTTAATATTCACAATCTTAACTTTGAAAGTTTGGCCTAGATAATTTTTCATTTGATTAAGAAGACTTTTTTCTTCTGTACCAACCTGTTTTACTGAGTGAGCTGGAGAAAGTAATGAGGCTGGTAAAAAACCATCCACACCTTTGAGGCGAACCAAGAATCCACCACGATTCACAGACTTAATTTTGGCATCGATGATAGTTTTTTCTTGGTGTTGAAGATTGATTTCGGACCACATTTTATCATGGCCAATTGCTCGGAAACTAAGTTCAACTGTTCCTAGTTCATTATCGAGGGCAATTACAAGACCTTCAACTTCTTGGCCAACATTCAAGTCAGAAGTGTAATCTTCACTATATAACTCCTTGCCACGAATGATACCAATTCCTATATTTGGAATTTCTACCAAAACTTGATTTTTTACTACAAAAATAACTTTGCACTTAATAACATCGCCAACATTAACAGCTGCGATGTCGCCTACTCTTTTGAGTAAATCAGTCATAGTTGGTTGATTTTGTTGAATTTCTTTTAGTTGAGACATAATCAGGCTTGTGAGTTACGGCAGCGCCAGCTTTTTGTCAAGAAGCTAGATAAGTTCAAAGAATAACTAACAAAAAACTCAAAAGCTTCAGTTTCGCTTGTTTTTAATAGAGTACGATACAATACTACCAACAAAAAAACCCTGAGTTAGGGTTGTAGTTTTTGTGAATGAATTAATAATTAATAACTACTTCAGCTTAATGCTTGGACTCATTGTGGAGGCGATGTGAATTGAAGTAATGTATTTTTTCTTAATGGCGTCTGGCTTAGCTTTTTCAACAGCATCTATAGCAGCATCAACGTTGGCAACTAATTTATCAGAATCAAACTTGGAGTTAATTTTACCGACTGAAAAGTGAATATTGCCAGTTTTATCATTTTTAAAATCAACTTTACCAGAATTAATCAATTTGACTAGAGCTTCAATGTCATCACCAATTGTTCCTGTCTTTGGGTTTGGCATTACTCCAGCAGTTCCAAGAACACGGGCAATGGCTGGAAGTTTTTTCATCATTTCTGGTTGTGCAATTGCAATATCAAAATCAACCTTACCACCATTCTTAATTTCTTCAATCAGATCATCGCTTCCGACTTTGTAACAACCAAGTTTTTTGGCCATTTCTACACTTTCAGGATTTACGAAAGCTGCAATTTTTACAGCTTTGCCGCTACCGTTTGGCAAAACAACATTGGATCTAACCAATTGATCTGATTTGGTTGTGTCTATGTTAAGTTTGAAGTGAATCTCAAGAGTTGGACCATCTTGGAAGGTTGGCTGTTCAAGTGATAGAATTAATTCTACAGCTTTTGGAACGGTAAAGATTTCGGATTTGTTAATCGCAATGGCTGACTGTAGAGTTTGAAAGTTCTTAGTGTATTTTTTGGATGGTTTGGACATAATAAATTATTGGTAAAAATGAAAACAAAGTTTCTCCCAATTCATTCAAAAATGTTCAAAAGCATCACTTTGTCAAACTTTGACATAACCTTTTGCTTAAAGTTTAATTTAAACTAAATGTCCTTAGATCTTGAACAAATAATAACTGACTTAAGCCTCGAAAACAATCTTTCTCAGTTGTATATTGTATTTTTAATTACAGTTCCTTTATCGCTGATGTTGTATTTAATTTTTAACAAATACCAACATCAGATTCTCGTAGACCTTGGTGACCATAAATGGCTCGTTAGATAACTTTATTTCTTAGTCTTCTTAGATGTTTTCTTGACTGTTGGCTCGGTAATTTTGGTACTGTTTTTTTTTGGCCTAACTTGCACAACAGTTGCTACCGGATCCATTGCCGTAATACTCGGATCAACATCAGATTCAGGATTATTATCTGGATTATGGTCATCAGAGGTTGGGTCAGAACTAGCAATATCGGTGATTAATTGCCTGATATTTTTTTCATAAAACTGAGTAATAGCTACTTGTCGAACAAGATTAAATAAGGAAAGGGTTGCAAAATACAGATTTAATCCGGTTGGAAAGGTAAAGTTAAAAACAAATGACATTACTGGCAAGAAATATATCACCACCATTTGATTATTCTTTTCGAACTGAGCCATATCAAAAAGTGGTGCAACAGCTTTGCCATCATTATCTTTAGTCTCAACTTTTTTGGGTTTCAGTTTTTCAGGCAAGTCAAACTTTGGAGCCCATTTGTAGATATATTGACCGTAAAGATAGGACAAAACTAAACTAGCAATTGGTAAGATTATATACTGACTGGATTGAAAATCAATCCTAACTTGAAGCCAACCAAATGCTATGTTGGGGAAACTAGTTCCAGTTCTTCCAAACAAAAAATCATATAATCCGGTAATTTGATTGCCTCTGGAAACATCGCTAACTAGGTAAAAAACCCCAGAAGCGAAAAATAATTGAAGGAAAAGGACCTGAAAAACGGATCCTGTCGAAATACCATGTTTTTTTTGAAACTCGCTCATTTCCTTGCGCATTAATGTTGCTTGAGCAAGAGCATCAGCTGGTGGCAGTTTGGCATCGGGTTTGTATTTATTCTGAATTTCACGAAGCTGACCGCCAAAGAGTCGCATTTTTTGTCCACTTATATGGGCTTTAACCATCACTGGCCATAAAATCAAGTTAACTGTGATAGCAACAAGTATAATAGCCCAACCAATATCTTGTGTTAGATTAAAATAAAGTTGCAGTAAGTTGAGTTGTGGACGGTAGACAAGGTTGTTGAATAACCAGCCGAACCATTCAAGAGGATTCATAATAATTGTAGATAATGTCAGCTTTGATTCAATTGTCAATTACTAACCAAAAACTATCTTTTAGCTAAGCTTTTTTAATTGTAAAATTATTATGAACCTCAGAAACAATTAAGTTTCGAACTAACTTTCAAGCATTCCAAGATAATCAAGGGCCATGAAGGCAGAGCCGATGTTCTCTGTCGTGCCAGAAGCAACATTTTCCAAAAACTCACCTACAGTAACTTCTTTAACTTCAATTCCACTTCTAGAATTAACTGTTAACTCCTGACTTTTTTGGCAATTAGCTGCTGCAAAAGTATATACTAACTGACCACTGCTAGTTTTGACAGGTTCTTTGGCAACTTGATGCATCTGACCATCGTATCCTGTTGTTCTAAAAAAAACTTCTCTAGCTGCCTCGCTAAGGTTAGAAGTAATATTTACTGCTTTTGCTGGGATGTGAAGTCTACAGCTGGAGTTTTTGTATTCAACCAAAACAACAATTTTTTCTCGCCTTGTAACGCCGATAATCGCAAGTACAACTTTTTGAGAAATATCTTCCTCGATTTTTTCTTTGTCCTGAATCAAATTAATTTGAAAACTACTTTGGCGCGATTCTTCCAATTGCTCTGAAGTAGCTTTTTTACTAAAATTGGCTTTTGGTGCCGACTCTGGATTTTTGAGATTAATTCGCATACAGTAATTATATTAGTAATTGAATATATACACAGATTTAGTTTTTATTCAAATGTTGTTTATCATCGCTACATTAAACAAAATGTAAATTATTAAAAAAAACAAATGGTGCGGTCGAGAGGATTTGAACCTCCACAGAATTTCTTCCACTACCACCTCAAGGTAGCGTGTCTACCGTTTCACCACGACCGCTTGAAACTACATTAAATTAATCAATTAATTTTTTAATATTTGTAAAGCTTATCTTTATATTTATTCTGTTATGGTATTAGGTTTTTAACTGAAAGTTTTAAGACTCAATTCCCACCAATATTAAGGTTTCTCAGGCATTTGTTCCAAAAATTTCATTTTATTTTTTATTTTTTATATTCAAATACAAAAATTTTAATCCAAAAAAATTTGCCAAAATGTCCTTTAACTAATATTATAACTAAGTTATGATTAATCCCGCTAATTTGGTTAAAAGTCGGAATTTGTTTAATCTTTCTGGTGTAGTATTTATTATTTCAACTTTTCTAATTTTTAATTATCCATTTCGAACTTCACTTTTTACTGGTCTCATATTTGCAGTTCTAACATATCCTATCTTTAGAAGATTAAAGAATTTTTTGGCAAAGCGAATTCATATCAAAAGTCAAACTGTGTCGGCGGTTATTACAATTTTTAGCGTTGGTATATTTCTTGCAGCGGTTATTAATTTAATTTCAATTCAATTAAGCAGTGAACTTCCTAGTTTTGCCAGGCAGGGCTACGATTTTGTTATTGATTTACCTAATAATCCAGGCATTATTAAAATTGCTAATAACTTCGGTGTAAGTCAGGAAGTAATCCGCGAAAATACTGACAATATAATCCGCGGTTTAGGTTTTGGTAGTCGAGCTGAGGTTTTTTCTAGTCAGAATATTGCTAGGTTCTTGGATTTTGGACAGCAGTTTTTTAATATTTTTTTTAATCAGATTACTTTTTTGATAATTTTTGTTTTGGCTTGGTTCAATGGACTGCTATTTGGCAAAGTTTGGCTTGACCTAGTTCTTTCTATTCTACCGTTTAATCATTCTGAAACTCAAGAGATTCAACATGAATTGACTTTAGGGATTCGAAATGTAATTTATGCCAATATTATTTCGGGTCTAGCCAATGCTTTTTTAGCAGCTATAATAATGTTAATTTTTGGTGTTCCCAACGTATTCATTCTTGCTTTACTAAGTTTCATTATTGGTTTGGTCCCACTAACTCCATCAGAACTTGGTTATATTATTCCAATCGCTTATATATTTAATACTAACCCAGTTGCTGCCATATTCTTAATTGTTTTGATTGAACTATTTATCGCCTGGCTGAACTTTGTTCTTCTACCTAAGATTATTCTGTCCAAAAGTAAAGGAAATCCTTTGTTTATAATTACTAGTGTAATTACTGGAATTGCCATTTTTGGAATAATGGGCTTTATTATTGGACCGATTATAATGATTTTTGTTAATACGCTTGGTCAGATTGTATTAAGAGGTATCAAAAAAGAATCAACGTTAGACCCTCTCCACACATCTCCAATCTAATGTAATTGACAAAAAGCCGTTTTGGATATTTAAAATATTTGTTTGCCGAAGTAGCTCAGTGGTAGAGCAGTGGCCTGAAGAGCCTCGTGTCGTCAGTTCGATTCTGACCTTCGGCACCATAACAAAAATTATCCAAATACTACTTTTATATTTTTTAGTTATCTAGAATCTACATATGATATCATCAAATATCTTCAAAAACTCTTTTAAGAAATAAGTTATCCGACTCTCAATGATAATCATAGAAACTAAATCACCTACACCAATTTTAAAAAATCATAATTAACAATAATCCAATCTATGTTTTGGCACAATCCTCAGTGGCTGGAATCCACACGCAACTTCTTCGTTAATTCCCACAATTATGACAAAAATGTAAAAGTCCTAGACGTCGACTTCAACAAACCTTGGTGGCATATTCTTATCAAACAAAAGGGGTTAATCCTTATTTTAGTTTTAGTTTCTGGTGTTTCAACTGGATTTACAACTCTTGTTACGCTATTTTTGGCTATAGTTATCCAAAGTGGTAATTACATTTACTTTTTATACCTGTTCCTGGGAAGAATATTCATTGGGTTTTTAAATTTAATAATTAATTATCGATACCGAATACTAATCGTTCAAACCTCAGGGAGTCTTCAATACTGGGCTACTAACTTCTTCTTAACCGTTGACCCAGTGGCACATTCTACCCGTAGTAGCGGCACTGTAATCTCCAAAGTTGGCCGTCTCAAAACTGCTAGTGAGAGTTTTATTGAATTAACAATCTTTACTGGGTTTGAATATTTTATAACTATAGCAAGTACTTTCGTTGCTATCTTTATTGTTAATTGGCAGCTTGGATTGATTAACGTAATTGGGTTTATATTATCGGCCAGTACAGTTAGTCTTGGGCAAACTGTTCGTAATCGGCTTTTTCACAAAGTCATAGTTAAGGCTGAAGATCAAAAATCAGCAACCCAAATTGAAAATCTCCATCAGATATCTTATATTCGAGCTACTTTTGCTACAACTATTCAAGACATTAAAGCTCGTGAAGCTATTTTTAAACCATTAAATCTATCCAGTATTAACCGACGAGTAAGCGCCTACATATCTTTCTCTGGCTACGTTATATATCTATGCTTTTTCTTAATTTTTGGTTGGATTTTGTTTCAGATGATAAACAAAAGTGAAATTAGTCCAATTTTAGCATTGTCTATTGCCAGTCTTTATTTGGGACTGGTTGGTAATATAAGGCGTCTTGGTAACGATATTCAGCGAATTATTGAGACATCCAGCGATCTTGTCGATACTTTCAAATTCATTCGAGAGTACGGCGTTCGTAGTTATCCAGTTCTAGAAGGAAATCAACCCAATGACCTCAAAAATTAAAAGTTAGTTAAAAAGAGGCTTAGTAATTTGAGGCTTTGGTTCACTAGTCGCAACAGAATTACTATTATTAATTACACCGCCTGGAAGTTGAACTATTGTATTTGTTTCAATTCTAGCCATTGAGCCACTACGTTGTGATTGGGTAAGTGTGCGGCGAATTTCTTCATTGATATCTTGCTGCAGGTTATTACGCAAAGCTTTTTGTTTATCTTGTTCTTGGGTAATATTTTTTACTATATTGTTGGTCTGAGATTCTACTGTACTGTTTTGATTGATATAATTAATAATTATTAGGAATTGAATAATAATAAGTCCGCATAGGAAACTGAAGCGAATTAACTGACTGAATTTGGGCATATTATAAGATATAAAATATTTGAGATTGCTGTCAAAAGCTTATTGATATAAGATTCTCTAGATTTGCAAAAGCTTCAATTGTATTTTAGAATAAATTACTTTTAAATAAAAATTATATGCAATCAAACCAAAATAATTCCAAAATTTCCAAGAATAATCTATTTATTGCAATTGCGGCAATTGCTGGAGTACTTACTGTCTCAGGTATAACAACTGCAGTATTGTTTGCGCTCAATCAATCACCAGTTACTAGTGTTTCTTTTTCTAATATCTCTAGCAGTTTAAGCTCAGCCAAAAATCTTAACAATTCATTTTCTGACAGCCTTGATCCTAACAATCTTAATAGTTCTCAGAGTGATAATAATACCCAAAACAATAATACCGATGATATAAATTCAACGAGTTCCAACAATTTACCTTTAACAAATTCAAACAACCAGGCCCAACAGTCGATTAACAACAACTATCTTCAACAACAAATAGAGGCTGCAAACACAATCAACCCAGAAACTGTAACCAAGGAAGAATATAAAGAAATATTGGGTAAAGAAGCTCCAAGTGTAGAAGTTATTAAGAGTCCTAATCAGATTATTACTGAATATCCTTTAACTTTTACTTATTCTAATGCCGGCGATCTTGATATGGTTGACGGGGTTCTTAGTATTAACCTCTCCGAAGAGCTTAAAATTAAGCCAGGTTCAGTCACTGAAATTTTTGGCGGAAAGTTAGTTAGTCTTCCAGATTCTTTAATTGATTCTAACAATAATTTAAGTTTTGGACCTGGATCAAATGGTCAGTCTATTGGTAAAGTTCGTATTGGCCAAAGAGGTCAGGTCAAAATGACTATTTTAATTGGGTCTGATGTCAGCCCAGGATCATATAGAGTAACCTCAACTCTTAAGGGATTAAACGATACTAGAGAAGTAGCCAATCCAGCTGCAGTTTATTTTATTGACGTCATCTAAAAACTAAACCAAAATAAAAAAAATTATAAACAAATATATATGTCCAAAACTAACCACAAACAAATCTTTAGTGTCATTTTAGCTTTTTTTCTTTTAGTTTCTGCTGTTCTAACAACTTTAACTTTAGTTAATAACCACTCCTCCGCTTCAGCTGCAACTGCAACAACTACCCGTGCTCGAGGTGAAACATTTACTGTCAAAATCAATTATTCCAATGGTGGTGATGTTGCTTCAACCAATGCTCTGCTTTCAGTATTAATTGGTAGCAAAACCATTCTTGATGTGAACAGTATAACTGATCAACCAATTGGAGTTGATACTAACACACCAGCTCCTTCATCACTTAGATGTATATCACCATCTCTAGTACAAACTGGCACTGCTAATCAAGGATTATTTAGGTATTTAATTGATTACAGACCACGCTCAGCTACCGTTCTTGCAGATGCTAATGGTAACTGTAATGGTACTGGTAATGGTCAGAGTACTATCGGACCATCAGTAATTACTCCTTTTGGTGATTTTGGTGTTCTAAGATTCAAAGTAACAATTGATCCCTCAGCCACAACTGTAGGTGAAGTTCTACAAAATAGAAATGCACAAGGCGTACTATCCTCACTAGACTTGGGTGCAGGTAATGCACCTGAATCCGATATTAGAATTACTGTTACTGCAGGCTCTGCATCTAGTTCAATTGTTTCAAGTTCAATTTCTTCTATTGCAAGTAGTTCACCCTTAAGTTCTATGGCTTCTAGCGTTTCAAGTTCAGTTTTATCAAGTTCTACCAGTTCTTCAACAACAGACACAATTAAGCCAGACCTACGTATTACAGATCCTTATATTTGTGGCGGAGATATCTTTGGTAACGTCACAGACTC
>Ga0105045_10002351_pt1 | contig 15895 bp, 15 predicted proteins | sample MAT02_FD_78089 | JGI IMG/M metagenome (GOLD analysis project Ga0105045, IMG submission 78089) | Freshwater microbial communities from Lake Fryxell liftoff mats and glacier meltwater in Antarctica - MAT-02 (megahit assembly) | ecosystem: Environmental > Aquatic > Freshwater > Ice > Liftoff...
ACACGCTTACGGCAGCCATTCGCTCGGACTAGCCGACTTCATTGTATTATACTTTTCATGCATTTTAAGCTTATTATCGTTTTCACTAGCCGACATCGCTTGTAATGCCCAGCAATTTCCCCCAATCTTGCTAGCCGACATCATTGTTCCGAGACAGCTGCTGACGGGGCGAGCCGATCCGGCTCGCCCCGTCGTGCGTTGGTCGTCTCGGCGTGGCGTGGCGCGTCGCGAGCGGTCGATACGGCTCGCCCACGCGACGTCGGCGCGCGTGAGGCAATCATGAGCCCGCGCGCGCACGACTCGCGCCCACCACACCGCTGGGCCGTGGCGGCGCTCGGTGTCGTCGCGTTGTGCATCGGTGTGCTCACGCTGTCACCCGTCGGCCGCGCTGATCCGGCCGCAGCTGCAACATCGTCGTGGCAGACCGTCGCCTGCCTGACCTGTTCCCGCGCCTGGCTGACTGACGTCATCAGCAACGTCGCGCTCTTCCTGCCTCTCGGCGCGGCATTCGTTGCCGTCGGCGTGTCTGTCCGCCGCGCAGTGGTGATCGGCGCTGCCGCGTCGCTGCTGATCGAGATGCTGCAGCTCTCCGGAGTGGCCGGTGGTCGCACGCCAGCCATCGCGGACCTCGTCAGCAACACGCTTGGCACGTGGGCGGGCAGCCTGCTCGCGGTGTACGCGCCATCGTGGGTGTCGCCCTCGGTGCCGCTCGCTCGCGCGCTGCAGAACGGATGGGCTGTGATCTGCGGGGCAACCTGGATCGCCATCGCCTGCGCCCTCCAGCCCGCGACTCCAGTGCAGCCGCGTGCGGCAGTGTCGCCGAGCGCGGTGCCGTTCACGCCTGGGTACGGATGGTTTACGGCCGAAGCGATGCGCACGGACGTCAACGACGTGATGATTGCGCATCACGGCAACGGGCCGGTGCTGGTCGCGACGCGGCGCTCGGATTCGTCGACGGCACGCGTGACCGTGCGTGGTCGCGACACGCGGTCCGGAATCGTTCCCGTCGTCTTTGTCCACGAGCCGGCGATGACTGGCGTGGATCCATCGACCACGCGCCCGCATCTGCTGCTGGGGCAGCGTGATCAGGACGCTTCGCTGGCGTCCGATCTGCGTGCTGCGCACTGGGGCCTGCAGCTGCCTGACCTGCGTGCACCGGGCGCGTTCGCGCCCGGACGCGACAGTGTGCGCCTGGAGGCTGCGGTCACGACGCGCTGGTGGCGCCTGGTCTGGTTCACTCCGTCCGAGCCGGGGCGACGGCATGAGGCAGCGCTTCGCTTGTCGCCGGCGATCGGATGGGCGCTCGTGCAGTCGATCGTGCCGATGCGGGCGGTGGTCGGAGAATTGCTGACCGCCGTGTGGCTGTTCGTGTGGTTCGCACCGCTTGGCTACTGGTCTGCCTCCACGTCGCACGCCCGGCGTGCAGCGCGGACACCGCGGGTGATGCAGTGCCTCGTCGCGGTGGCGTGGGCCGGTGGGTTGCTCGCCGTGGGCTGGGTCGCGGCGGAGGTCACGGGCACATCGCCGGTCTCGCTGGCGCAGGGGGCGTGGTGTGTGCTGTCGGCGGTGGTGGGTGCCGGACTGCGCTCGTTGGTGGGTCTCGTGCCACTGCGGCACAGGGATTCTTTCGAGCGGGGCCGCAGTGACTGAGAGCATCCGCGAGACAATCTGCGAGACGGTCCGCGCGCGACGTGCGCTGTCGAACGCTGCCATCGCCGCGAGCGATGCAGCGGCCGTCGCGGCCATCATGACCGACGATGTCACGGTCGCCGTGGCCGGCGGCCCGGTGCTCAACGGGCGTGAGGCCTCGCGCCTCGCCTTTGCCGAGCAGATGGGCGAGGCGGGCTTCAGAGGCTACGTGCGGACGCCGGATGTGGTGGAGGTCGCGCCGGATGGCTGCCTGGCGACGGAGCGCGGTCGCTGGGTTGGGCGCTGGCAGGTGCGGCTTCGTGTGCAGGAGCAGCACGGCACGTACGTCGCCACGTGGCGACGGGTGGGCGCGGCGTGGTGCGTCGCCTCGGAAATCTTTGTCGGCGCCCGCTGACGGTTGCAGCGACGTTGCATCGCGATCGGTGCATCGCGATCGGTGCATCGCGATCGGTGCATGTCTGCCGCCGCTGCCCGCGTCGTCCGGGCAGCAGCGAGCAGCGTCCTCAGAAGAACATGAAGCGTCCGCTGCTGGAGCCAAGGCTGCTGAACCGCTGGTTCACGATCGTGTTGTAGATCGAGCCGAACGTGTAGCGCAACCCGATGAACGTCGTGATGCGGAAGCCGGTTTGCAGGGCCTGCCGTTGCAGCAGCACCTCCTGATCGGTGTTGCCGGCACGAGCCAGGTAGATCTGGTCACTGATGCGTGCGGCCGAGCCGCCGACGTTGAGCGAGAAACCGCGACCGACGCGCAGGTCCACGTTGCCGCTGAGCGTCAGGGCGTGACGCCTGAAGTCGTGCAGGTAGTTCAGCCAATCGAGGGAGATGTTGCTCGAGCCCCACTGCTGGCGCGCGACGTAGGACGCAGTGGCCTGCTGGCTGAACCGCGTTTCCGTATCCTTCCCGAACACCGTGGTGCGCTGGTAGTCGTAATAATTCGGGCCGACATTGTAGAGAAACGTCAGCTGCCGGCGCGTCTGCTCGGTCCAGGGGAAGACATTGTACTCGATCGCCGGCTGCAGGCGCAGCGCGACATCCTGGTTGAGGAAGTCCGAGTATCCGGCGCCGGCCTTGATTCCGGCCGACCAGTGCGAGGAGAGCGTTCGGACGATCAGCGTGTTTGCATTGTAGATGCGCTGTTCGTTCGTGACGACCGCGCCTGTCCTTGGGTTCGTGAATCGTTGGCTGTTCACATTACCGCTGACGGAGACGTTCGTCTTCCAGTCATCGGTGACGCGGTTTGCCGAAAACGACAGCGACCCGTTGGTCAGGCGCTGCAGCTTCTCGGCACGCACGAACGCATTGACGTTCGACGTGTAGGTCCAGAGGTTCCAGCGATCCGCGAGCGTGGTCGAGGTCAGCTGCGGCCGACGGCCGGTGGGCGCGACGAACGAAATCTGGAGCTGCTGCGCGATCGGTGACTTTGCGACGAAGCGAGTCAGGCCGAGCTTGAACGTGCGGGACAGCTCGCGCCGGATGCGATCATCGGGGTCGTTCGGCAGCGTGTTGAGCACGAGGGTGTCGATCCTCCCCTCGAACTTCCGGTGCCCGATGAAGGCGATCGTCTGCTCCAGCCCACCGCCGCCGTTCGTCAGGTTCGTCACGAGAATCTGCACGTCCGAGTCGAAGCGGTCCCGCATGAAGTTGACGTACGGGATGTCGGTGATGAAGAAGTCACGATCGCATCCCCGCCTGTTTCCCTGACTGCCCTGACAGTCGAGAAAGACGCGGATGGATTGGGACTCGAGCGTGGCGGAGTCCAGCACTGGCGCCGCGGGGACCGGCCGCTGGGGCTGCGCCAGCAGCGGCGCGACGCAGAGTGCGATCAGGGCGCACGAACGGATGACGAGGTGGGACGGAGTTTTCAAGGGAGCATGATTTCGGAGCGCGCATGGTGCGCAGCGCTCGAGAGTGACGATTGATGTGCAGGCGGTCGAGCATTGCAGTAACGCGCCGTCGGGACCATCTGTTGCGAGTGCCACTGACGCTCGTTGTATTCGTTACAGGCGGAGGTCATCTCAGTGTAGGCGTGTGGTCGCTGACCGCGCTGATCGGGCGGCACGCGTGCGGCCGTCCCCAGCGCAGCGTGCGCCGCGCAGTCGTGCTGATCTTCTTCTCGCGTCACTGACTGATTCGCACGACGAGTCGATCGAGCAGCGAGCGGCCTTCGGGTGCGGCCCGCCACGCATCGACCGTTGCCGCGTCGAGACCGATGTGTGTCACAGGATGCTCCTGCGCCAGTTGGAGTGTCGTCTGAAGCGACATGTCGCGAGCGACGAGCAACTCGTCCGCGTGCAGGAGCGGACCGAGCACGTCGCCGATCACGTCGGCTGCACGCTGCCAGGGCAGAACGCTCAGCACACATCCGCCCTCCATGCGATGTGCTCCCGCGACGGAACGTGCGGCCGCCAGCAGCGAGACGGCGCTCCACGTGTTCGCGGCGCCGGCGTCGCGATCAGCACACCGCAGGGCGATCCCGGGCGTCGCCGAGGGGCCACGGGCGAGGGCAGGAAGAAGCGCTGGCGGTTGGCAGGCCGGATCAGGGACGAGCACCGGAACGCCTTCGATGAGCGAGTCGTGCGCCGCCGCAATCAGGAGTCGAGATCCGGTACTGGCATTGCCGTGCATCGATGCGTCGAAGTTCATGTCGCACGGTGTAAACGTGAGGTTCTCCCAGAGGCACGCGAGCAGGACCTGCACGAATGCCGGTCCGGCGGGCAGCGCGCACGACACCACATCGCCGGCGGCGAGCTCCATGGACCGGAAGGCCGTCGTCCAGGCGCGCGTGCCGGCCCAGAGGGAGGCCGCCGTCCACAGCGCATCCGGCATCACGAGCAGCGGTGTCGGTTGCCCGCGGAAGCGCGTATGCAGCGCGCCACGCCAGGGGTTGTCGGATACGTGGGACATCAGATCGAGTTGATTGTGAAGTGGAGTGTCGGACGTGCCGATACAAAGGTTTACTGCACTGTCACTGCGCTCCTCAACCAGTCGTCATGTCCACTCAGCACGCCGTACGCGCCGCACCGGTGTCGGCCACACGCACCATCGACATCGGCGGCAGTGTCGCGCTGCGCGATATCTTCGGCATCGCCGTGCTTCGCGAGCAGGTGTCACGTGGGCCGGAGTCTGCAACGCGGATGCAGGCCGCGCACGAGCTGCTCCAGCGCATGGTGCACGAGCGGCGGCGCATCTACGGCGTGACCACGGGGTACGGCCCACTCGCGTCGCATCCCGTCACCCCGGAGCATGCCGAGGAGTTGCAGCGGCATCTCCTGTACCACCTCGCGAGCGGTGTCGGCCGTCCGCTCAGCGAGGCGCATGTCCGGGCCACGATGGCGGCGCGCGCCGCGAGTCTGGCGCGCGGGCACTCGGGCATCGGCGAGCCGCTCTTTCAGTTGCTGCTCGACTGCCTGAATGCGGGCATCACACCCATCGTCCCGGAAATGGGGACGGTCGGCGCGAGCGGCGACCTCACGCCGCTGGCGCACATCGGGCTGGCCCTGATCGGTGAAGGGGAGGTGACGGTGAATGGCACGCGCATGGCGAGTACGGACGCATTGCGTGCCGCCGGCCTCACTCCGGCCGTCCTCGGCCACAAGGAAGGCATTGCGCTCGTCAACGGCACGTCGTGCATGACGGGCATCGCGGCCGTGAATGCGGAGCGGGCGCGTCGCCTGATGGCCCTCGCCACGCGCGTCGCCGTGGTGTATGCCGAGTGCCTGAACGGTCGCGCCGAGGCGTGGGATGCGCGGGTCGGGACGGTGCGACCGCATGCGGGTCAGGTTGCGACGCACGCGAGTCTCGCGCAGTGGAGCGCAGGGAGCGACCGATTGATGCCCGCAGATGCGTTGCCGCCGCGACTCGACGAATCGCAGGCCGTGGATGGCTGGCTCGCCGAGGGTGAATGTCCGCAGGACCCGTACACCATTCGCTGCGTGCCACAGGAAATCGGAGCGGCACTCGACGTGCTGGCGTTCCACGATCAGATGGTCTCGACGGAGCTGCAGTCGGTCACGGACAACCCGCTGATCCTGGCAGACGACGGCGCGGTGCTGCACGGCGGCAACTTCTACGGGCAGCATGTCGCCTTCGCCTCCGACGCGCTCGCGCTGGCTGTGATCAAGGTGGCGATCCATGCGGAGCGTTGCCTCGCTCGACTGACCGACGTGACGCAGAACAAGGGCTTGCCGGCGTTCCTGCACGGAGGCCGGGACGGCGTGAATTCGGGCTTCATGGGTGCGCAGGTCACGGCCTCTGCCCTGATCGCTGAAATGCGGTCGCGCGGCACGCCGGCGTCGATCCAGTCGATTCCGACGAACGGCAACAACCAGGACGTGGTGACGATGGGCACGATCGCCGCACGCAAGACGGCCGAGCATCTCGACCTCGCGTACCAGGTCCTCGCGATCCAGACGCTCGCCGTGGCGCAGGCCGCAGAGCTGCGCGGCGGCGCGACACTGGATGGATTCGCGACCGCGTCGTGCGAGCTCGTGGCGTGGGTGCGAACCCTCGCCCCGTCGCTCGGGACGGATCGCAGCCTCTCCCGTGAGATCATGGCGGTCGCGAGTGCGCTGGAGACCGTGGACTGGTCTGCCGAGATGACGCCAACGAGCGGCGGACGCGCGACCATCGCACTCGTGTCCTGACATCACAGTGCGGTGAATACGAAAAGGCGCCCCACGTGCGACATGCACGGGGGCGCTCTCGTCATGCGGCACCGTCGGCGGGGCCTACGCCGCCATCAGCGCGCGTTCCACGCGGATCGCCGAGCCGGCGAGCACCGCACGGTCCCACGTCGAGGCAAGATCGAAATCCTCGCCGCGAATGGACGAGATGTCCGCTGCCTCTGCGACATGGAGAATCTCGCTCAGCGCATCACGCACCTTCGGGACAGGATCACGATGATGTGAGGCGACGGCTGCCGCCGCTGCATCGCCGAGATTCCAGTTGTGCACCGCCAGTCCGCCGAGTGGCTCGTGCAGCATGCGAAGGATCACGCGCAGATCAGCCGGTGGAATCACCAGCTCGCGCCGCAGCTCGACACGCAGCGTGGTCAGCCGGTCGAAGATGACCAGCTTTCCGACGTCGTGCAGCAGGCCGAGACCGAACGCTTCCTCGGCATCCGCATTGAACGCCGACGCGATGCGTCTCGCGATGGGCGCGGTGCGCACCATGTGTTGCCAGACGTCGTCCACCATCTGGGCATACTTGCCGCCGGGACGGCAGAGGAGCGCTGAGACGGTATGGCTCATGAGCACATTGCGCACCGCGTTCACACCGAGCCGTTGCAGGGCGTCGCGGACGGACAGCACCGATCGGCCCGCGCCATACATGCTTGAATTCGCCTGCGTCAGCAGCGCCTGCGCCAACGTCGGATCCTCTTCAAAGACGACCGTCAGCTCAGCGATCGGCGGCTCGGCGCGCTGCGTGAGCGCCAAGGCACGCTGCGCAGCAGCGGGGAGCTGACGGATCGCGGCGGTCGGAGCTGCCGCGATGTTTTCGAGCAGGAGGCGTGCGTCGGCATCCATGCCGTCCGCCAGGAGTGAGTCGATGCGATGACGCAGTACCGCCGTCAGGCCGGCCACACTCGCGTCGACCGCGAGTGTCACCACGGGGGTCTGACGACGTTTGGCAGGTGTGTTCCCGCGTTCTGTGCTGCCCCTGTCTGCGTTGGCAGGCGCTGGAGCCCTGTCATTCGACGCGACCGGGATGCCAGTCGGCGCGTCGGAACCCGGCGCTGCGATCGCCTCGGGAGAGACGTCGACCTTTGCTGCCGATGCCGGTCGGGGACGAAACAGCAGGTCGCGGATCTTCTTGAACATGTGGCGCAGCCTCAGGAGAGTGGCGACAGGGAGATCGTCTCGTCGCCCCAGCGCGATGCGAGATCACTGCTGGCACCTGTGATCAGCTCGACCGCGAAGGTGGACCACCGATCACGATCGTCGGCAGCCAACAGCGCTTCCACACGCTGCATGATGTTGGAGCAGGCAGCAGCCAGCGCCATGGTGAGTGCATGCGGTTCGCCCGTGCGCACCGCCTGGTAGTTCACGACCATGTTGCAGCGTTGCCACTCGAAGCGCTGTTCGAGCCAGGCGCCGGCGATGCAGCGGTAGAGCTCTTCCTCGCTACCGGCATCGCCGAGCGCACTCGCGAGGCCCGTGAGCGCCCACTGCTTGCGTTCAGCGTAGGCCCGCAGGGAGGCGGTATCTTCCGCGTTGAGTTCCAACGTCTGCGCGAGGCCCACCAACTCCGGAACGAGGTTGGGGTCGTCGGCAATGGCTGCGAGCGAGATGGCGAGCGTCATGCGACACCTTCCTTCAGTTGCGCGGAGGCGCGCTCGTTGGCGAGAAGCTCGAGCGCATACTGTGCAAGCAGCTCGAGATGCGCGGGGTCGAGCAGTGTCTCGATCCGCGACAGCATGAACGATCCCACCGACCCTTCCGCGATCACGCGTGGCTCGGCGGACCCGCGCAGCACTGTCTGGTAGTTCATGACTTCGTTGTTCCGCTGCCATTCGAAGCGCAGTTCGAGCCAGTACGCCGCCAAGGTACGGTACAGCTCGATCTCGTCCTCAGCCTCCGGCATGGCAGCGGCCAGATCATGGATCGCCGTGACGCGCGCGACCGCGTAGGCGCGCAGCATGGTGGTGCCTCGCGCATCGAGGCCGACGTCGAGCGCAAATTGCATCGCCGCGGAATCGGCAACGCCGTCCTCGGCGATGACGAGCAGCTGTTGGGCAAGCATGGAGGTACCGGAGATGAAAAGGTGAGGCACCGGGCGCCGGCCCCGCAGGGCCGGAGACGCCGGTGTGATGCTCAGGCTGCGCGCATGCCGACCAGGACCCAGTTCGTCTGCGACGCGGCGTGCCGCAGGAGACGGATCTGCACGTTCGTCGGCTTCATCTTGTAGGTGAACGTGTAGTTGAACTCGCTGTCCATTTCACCCTTCGCCACGCCATCCTTGAACTTGCCGAAGACCAGCCGGTTGTTCGTGCACGGGGCAACCTGCGTGAAGAAATTCTTTCCTTCCGCCGACGACACCGGAACGGCGGCCATCTCCGATTCCCACTTGTTGTACAGCTGGATCACACCAGCATCATCGACCTGCACGAGGCCGAACGGCAGGCCGTCTGCGCTGCTTCGCGAAACGTTGGGAAGCTGCGAAACGAACGCGTCTGGAACGAAAGACATGACACACCTTTTGGCTTTGGGGGAGGGAAATTCACCTACGGAATCATCAGGGGCACACGCGTGCCCGGGCACTTCAAACCAGTGCCTGCTCCATGAGCGCGGCAACCATCTCTTTCGCCTTGCTGCGACTGCGCGCGAGCTCCGCTTCCTTGACGTTCAGTGCGCGAGCAAGCTCGTTTCGCTCCTCGAGCAGTGCGGCTACCTGCGGCTCGAGGCTCTCGACCATCTGGTTCGCTTCCGCCAGGCCGTATGCGTGTGCGGCCTGCAGCTCATAGAAGCCGGCGAGCTGCTCCTCGAAGCTGTGGATCGTGGCCGCCATGTCGTCGGCGTTCGGAAATCCGAATTGCGCGGCGAAACCGCCCTCCTCACGCTCACGGTAGAGCGCATCGAGCTGTGCCTCGAGCCCCTGGATGATCGCCGGCATGTCGCTCTGCGACATCGCCTGTCCGTAGAGCCCTGACAGCTCCTCCTTGAACCCGGCGAAGAAAGCAGCAGCGACCGCCTCCTCCTTCTCGGCGTAGAGCGACACCACCTGTGCTTCGAGCGAGGCCAGCGCCGCGGTAAGGTCTCTGGCCGGCGAGTCGCTGTGCGCCTCGCGATCGGCATACAGTCCGGCGAGCTGCTCCTCGAAGCTGCCGAGCGCCATCTGCAGGTCCGCCACGGTGCGGTTGCTCAGCGCGACCTTCTGCTCGTAGAGCGCCACCAGTCCATCGGAGTCGCCGCCCGCGGATGTGAGTCCGGCAGCTTCCTGTTCCTCGTACATCGACGTCACCTGCGCTTCGAGGCTTGCGATTGTTTCGCGCAGTTCATCAGCCGACTCCGATGACCCCGCGCGGAACGCATTCAGAACACTGATTGGCATGAACGACTCCTTGACCGTTGCCAGGTCCACCAGCAAAACGTGCGATCTGCACCAATTCGCGATCTGGTGATGTCTGCATTGGTATCGGAGATCAGGAACAGAACTTGAATAAGTGTTACAAAGGAGAGCCAAATCGCGTGTTGGCCCGTATTAATGATGACGCGCCGGGCCGAGCAATCCACCTTGTCGGCAGCACACAGCGTCAAGAATCGGCCGCGCTGTACGCAGACCATTTGCATGTCGCACGCAGAAGTCCTGTATTCAGAAAATACCTTCCCTGCCGATATTTCATCGCACACTCCTGCGCGTGCAGATCCGCGATGCGCACCATTTCGATGCTTCCTGAAGACACACTCATGATGTCCGATTCTGCCAGCGTTGCTCGAAGGGTCAGCGTTTGTGCGTACGACAGCGTCGGCGCAACGGTAAGTGATTGCCTGACAGGTCAGCATGCGGAGCGCATGCGTGTCGCCGGCACCTCACTGCCGGGGAGCCAGTGATGCCAGAGGGAGAACACCGTCAGCTGTCGTTGCTCACGCAGTATCTCGGCGGCACCGAACACATGTCGCGTATTCGCGACATGCTCGATCATGTCGAGGGCATGGATGACGCGCAGCGCACGGAACTGGTCGACGACATGGTGCAGCATGGCGCGTCGTTGCGTCAGTCGCTGCTCGATCTCATCGTGGAGGACGACACCTCCGAGGCCGAGATCGTGCTACCGTACCTGTGGCTCGAGAAGCGCTTCGAATGGATGCGCCTGAATGCCCAGATGCAATACCAGACCGTCTTCCAGGGCACGGCGGACCCCGCGCTGATGGCGCGCGGTGCAGCCCTGTCGGATCTCGTCGGAGTCATCGAGGGATTTCTCTCGCCGGAGACAGCTTTCTTCGCATCCAAGATCGCAGCCGACCCACTCGGCGTCGCACGCGCCGAGCTGACGCGGAACAACCGCATCTTCGAGGCGCTGGACGCTGCGGGTGCCGGCAGCCGCGTCGCAGTCGATGCCATGCTGGCCGCCAACGAGGTGGCCGCCCGCTACTCGAGCGATGAGCGGCTGCTCGGCGCGCTCGAAGTCGCGAGCGGCTCGCTCATCGAGGCGATGGGTCGGAACCTTCGGATCACAGTGGAAGACTTCCGCATCGCGATCGAGTCGGAGATCGCCGGGCTGCTGCACACGAGCCCGTTGCACATCGCACTCGAGATGATGGAGGGCGACATGTCGGCCATGTTTCCCTCCGCGGTTGCACGCGGCATGCGCAACATCGTGCGTTTGTGGTTGAGCGAGCTCGTCCAGACCACGACTGGTCCTGCTGTTCGCATCAAGTCAGGGCGCAAAGCCAACCTGACGCTGACGCTCTCGGTCTCCGTGTTTCCGAGCGCCTTCGTCATGCAGCTTTCAGATGACGGCGATGGTGAGCGGCACTTCGTCCTGACGCTGCCGGACCGGACGCTGCGCGACATGGACATCTCGCACGATCTCATGGCTGGCGACGGGAGTACGCTCACGATTCGGTGCGGTCTGCGCAGCATGGAGGAGTACCTGATCGTCAGGGCTGGCGAGGAGGAAGGCGACGCCACTATCGCGATTCCTTTCGATGCCATCGAACGGATGACATCGGCCGATGCAGGTGATCTGGCGGTGCATGGACTCGCACTTCAGACGTCGCGTGACGAGGCGGGCCTGCCGATCGTGGACCTCGGTGACTGCCTCTACGATTCGTGTGTCGATCCCGTCGCTGCCGTGTACGTCATCGTTCGCTGCCGCAGTGCCGCCGGACCACGGCGGATTGCTCTGCGCGTGCGTGAACTGCGTGGCATGTGCCGCGGGTCGGTGATCTACGTGCCGGAGCACTGCCAGACCGACTGGCTCCGCGGCTTCATCATGAATCGCCGACGGATGGTTGGTGTGCTGGACCTGGACCGCCTCGCGGCATGATGCGCGACGCCCGACGCTCTGCTGCGGCGTCGGTCACTGCAGCGCCGCAGTGCGCGTGGAACGCGGCCCGTGACGCGACCCACTGACGATTCGCCGTCAGGGCACGACTGGGACCGGGCCCGCCATCCGCTGGACGATTTGTGCCCACGAGGCCACCGCCGTATGAAATGCCGTGACGCCGATCCGCTCGTCGCGACCATGCGCGCGTGACGGTTCGTCCTGCTCTGCGGCCAGCCCGAAGACGCCGTACGTCGGCACGCCTGCATTCCGCGTGAACAGGCCGTCCGTGGCGCCGGTCGACATCTCCGGTACGACCGCTGCACCGCCAAAGAACAGGCGCGAGTTCGCCGCCATCGCTGCCATCACCTCTGCCCTGAGCGGCGACGGTGGGCTCGGTACGACCTCGCGGGTGCGTGTCACCTTCACCGACGGGCCGACCACCCGCTGGAGCACCGCCATCACCGAATCGACCGGATCGTCGGGGAGCATGCGGCAGTTCACCAGCGCGGTGGCGCGCTGCGGCAGCGCGTTGTCGGCATGTCCGCCGGTCAGGCGCGTCGCCACGCACGTCGTACGCAGCACGGAGTTGAAGTACGCGTTCTGCGCCGAGAGCCCCGTCACGGTGGCGCTGTCGGTCATGCCACTCGACACGGCGCGCATCAGGGCGGCCAGCGCCGGTTCCTGCTGCGCCGCCGATTCGCGAAAGAATGCCGTCGAGATTTCCGTGAAGCGCACCGGGAACTGGTACGCACCAAGTGTCGACAGCCCGGCCGACAGCTCGTAGATCGCGTTGTCGCGGCGCGGCACGGAGCTGTGGCCGCCTGGATTGGTCACTTCGAGATTGAAGTCGGCGTACACTTTCTCGCTCGCCTGCATCGAGAATGCGAGGGCCTTGCCCTTCTGCATCGACACAGCACCGGCGTCTGTGTTCAGCGCGAGCTCGGCAGTCAAGAGCGCGGGCTGGTTCTTCAACAGCCAGCGGATCGAGTTGCCGTCGGTCTCCTCATCAGCGGTGAGCACGGCGACGAGATCACGTTCCGGTACGTAGCCGCTACGCTTCCAGCGCACGAACGTCGCGACGATCGCGGCCAGGCCGGCCTTGTTGTCCTCGACACCGCGTCCGTAGTAATGACCGTCGGTCTCGACGAACGTGAACGGTGCGCGCGACCAGTCACTCGCCAGCGCCGGCACCACATCCATGTGCGCCATCAGCAGCATCGGCTTGCGTCCCGATGTTCGTCCCCGATAGCGCACCACCAGCGCCTTCATGTTCGGCGATGGACCAAGGAGCTGCACATCGGCTGCGCTGAATCCCGCCGCACGCAGGCGCGCCGAAATTGCAGCACCGATGCGTTGCACTCCGGCCGTGCCGGTGGACGAGTTGATGTTGACCAATGCTGCGAGAATCGCACGCTCCTCCATGCGATGTGCTGAATTCACTGCCGGTGCCTGCGCCGCGAGCGCCGTGACACCGCACGTGAGGAGCAGGAGTGTGCGGCGCACGGCGGAGTGCATCATGGCGTGTGATTTGTCGAAGAACGTTTGGTCGTGAGTGCCTTCGTGCCCCGTTGACCCGGCGACTGCACGGCGGACTTCGTCGGGCCTTTCCCCTTCGTCGTGCGACTGCGCTGCTTCATGTGGACCGGCGCAGCATCGGCAGCGCGCAGCAATGCGGCGCTCGGCTCATCCGCGGCGACGATCACCTGTGCCGGCGTCCTCGAACCGACGAACTCCGGCGCGGTCGACTCGGCCACACGCTCCCACAGGCGCACGCCGCCGTGTATCGCATTCTCGTTGGCACCGCGCGTCGCGGCATCCGGCATGTTCATCAGCTTGCGGGCATTGCCGCCGCCGAGCACGATGCCATCGCAGAGCAGGGCGGCGCGGAAGAGGTCGCAGACCTTGTGCACATGCTTCTCCCACCGCACGTCGCCGAGACGTGCCAGGCCGGCATCACCGAGGTAATCCTCGTAGCTCCTGTCCTTGCGGTACGGCAGGTGCGCGATCTCGAGCGGCTCGACACGCCAGTCGTCGATGATCGCCGTGCCGAGGCCGGTGCCCAGGCCGAGAAAGAGCATCCGACCACCCGCATAGCTGCCCAGCGCCTGCATGGCCGCGTCGTTGATGACACGTACCGGCTTGGCGAACGCCTTCTGGAAATCGAACGTCGTCCAGCCACCGGCGATGTTGATCGGCTCACGGTACGGCCGGTTGTCCTTCACCGGGCCGGGGTAGCCCAGTGAGATCGCCTCGAAGTCCCACTCTCTCGTGAGTTCGAGCACGCCACCGACCATGTCGGCCGCAGTCATCGTCGGGCCCGAGGGGATCCGGTGGGTGATGCGCTCCCACGAGCCGGCGACCTTGATGTGGGTACCGCCGACATCGATGACGAGGACTCTCACGACAGTGCACTCCGTGCGACAGCGACGGCGCAACACGGTGGCAGGAGCGCACCGTGTGCGGCGACCAGGGATTGGGGCTCGTCGCAGTCTGGTGGATGGGCCGCGGTGCGTCAACTTTGCTGGGACATGCGAGTCCTCCTCCAGCGCGTGGCACGCGCCACCGTTCGCGTCGCCGACCGCGTCATCGGCACCATCGATCGCGGCTACCTGCTGCTCGTCGGCATCACCCACGACGACGACGAGGCGCGCCTGGCCTGGATGGCCGACAAGGTCACGGGCTTGCGCCTCTTTCCCGACGCGGATGACAAGATGAACCTCACGCTCGCCGACGTCGGTGGCGGGCTGCTGGTGGTGAGCCAGTTCACGCTGTACGGCGATGCGAGCAAGGGGCGTCGTCCGAGCTTCATCGCGGCGGCCCGCGCCGAGGTCGCCATTCCGTTGTACGAACGGTTCATTGCACTGCTGCGCGAACGCGGCGTGATGGTGCAGACCGGCGAGTTCGGTGCGATGATGCAGGTGGAACTGATCAACGATGGCCCCGTGACCCTCTGGCTGGAACGATGACCCGATGCGCGTGATCCTTGCCTCGCAATCGCCGCGACGCCGCGAACTGCTCTCGCTCGTCGGCATCGAGCATGAAGTGCAGCCCGCCGACATCGACGAGACGCCGTGGCCCGACGAGGCGCCAGTTCCGCATACTGAGCGCCTCGCCAGGGCCAAGGCGATGGTGATCGCCGCCCGCGCGCCCGATGCGCTCGTGATCGCGGCCGACACGATCGTCGTGATCGATGGCGACATCCTGGGCAAGCCGGCCGACATCGCCGAGGCGCGGGCGATGCTGCGCCGCCTCAGCGGTCGCACGCACGAAGTCTGCACCGCAATGGCCGTGGCCGTCGGTGATCGCGTGGAGTCGGAGGTGGTGCGCGTGCCGGTCCGCTTCCGCGAACTCGACGACGAAACCATCGCGCGCTACGTGAATACCGGCGAGCCGATGGACAAGGCGGGTGCCTATGGCATCCAGGGATACGGTGCCACCATCGTCGAGCACATCGAGGGAGACTTCTTCGCCGTGATGGGCCTGTCGCTGGTCACTGTGGTGCAACTCGCCGAGCGAATGGGTGTGCGGTACCAGTTCGGACCGCTTGCTGCGGTGTGAGACGGCGACAGGGCTACGCGGCTGCACGGCTGCACGGCTGTACAACGACAGTGTTCTCGCGGAGGGCGCGGGGGACAGCCGGAGATGCGCAGAGAACTGCAATGTTGGGAACTGCACGCGCTCGGCGGACGGTCTTCGCGGTTCGGGACCCGGACGAAGAGCAGTGTGCGATCGCGAAATACCACTTTGACGATCGCGTAGCACTCGCAGTTACTCCCAACAGCGGTTCCCTGCGTACCTCCGCTCCTCTGCAGCCTCCGCGAGAACACTGTTCAAGCCATCATCCGCTGAGCGCCGCCGCGGCGCCGATGCTTCGATCACCGTACGCCGTCGCGTAGGACGACTTCCAAAGCTGCACCCTGGACAGCACGTCATCGACCGTGATGCGCGGCAGCCGGTTCAGGCGATTTTCCATGCTGATCGGGTAGTCCTCGCCTGGCTCGCCGTACGCGTCGATCATCAGGTCGTGAAACTTCGCGTAAGGGCCGACACGCTTCGGGTTGGAATAACCGATCAGGCTGATCACGGGACGGTTCAGCGCCACCGTGACGTGCAGGGGCCCGGTGTCAGGGCTCAGCACCAGCGCCGCGCCGTCGATGAGCTGCACCAGGCCACGCAGCCCGCTGCCCAGTGCACTGATCACCGGCACCTTCGCCTGCTGCATGATGAGGCGCTCGGCGGCGAGTTCGCGATCGCTGC
>Ga0105045_10002352_pt1 | contig 15889 bp, 9 predicted proteins | sample MAT02_FD_78089 | JGI IMG/M metagenome (GOLD analysis project Ga0105045, IMG submission 78089) | Freshwater microbial communities from Lake Fryxell liftoff mats and glacier meltwater in Antarctica - MAT-02 (megahit assembly) | ecosystem: Environmental > Aquatic > Freshwater > Ice > Liftoff...
ACGGATGTGCTCAATCGCTTTCGCAGTTTGTTGCCTGCAAACATGGGCGTTCGGCCAAGATCCGACCGCGCTGAAACTGCAGTACCGCGAGTTGAGCGAGCGCCAAACCTTGAAATTCAAGCTGGACGGGAAAGAGCATACCGATCCCATCGGGCGTTTGAACTGGGACTTCCCCGCCGTGACGTTCGCCACCGTCGGCTTGGATCCCAACCTTTCGACCTTTTGCATCGAACCGCTGGTCCCCGTTGTGGCGGGAACCGAATACGCGTTTGAATTGGAGCCATTCGGAACTCCGAAGGACTTCAACTTGAAAGACGACGATGCGGGCCGCAAGGAAGCCGAGCGCCGCACCAAATTCGTCCGCGAACTTTACGGCCGGGCTTACCCGGACGTGTTGAAAGATCCGAACGTCGCGGCCCCGGCGTTCCAACTGGCACTTTGGGAAGTGATGTTCGAAACGAAAGTCCCCGAAGGCCCGGCCCCGTTCGCATTGAACGATGGCACCTTCCAAACGAACTTCCCGAAAGCCGACGCAACGCCCTTGTTCGCGACCCGAGCCGCGAGCTATTTGAAGGATCTCACCGGCGACGACGCGATCTTTTCGGAGACGCCGATCCTCGCGGGGCAAGAACTGGTGCGCCTGACCGGGGGTCGCAACGACAACGGCTTGGTGGCCCAATCGCAGATCGCACTACGCAATCGCGGAGGCGTCTCCAATTCGGCCGGCGGCAGCGCTGGCGATTTGGGCGGCGTCGGTCCGGTGGGAACCGCCCTCGGAGGAGGCCTCGGTCGCTTCTCGCCGACGCTGGGTGGCTTGGGTGGCGGTGGAGGAGGAATTGGGGGTGGCGGATTCGGTGGCGGCTTCGGAGGTGGATTTGGCGGTACGAACACTGGCTCGACGAATTCGCCCGGCACGACAAGCCCGCAAACGCCGACTACTACGACGGAAATCTCCAATCCTAGCGACATCAACCCGATCATCCCGCAAGACACGACGCCGAATCCTAATCCGAACCCGAATCCGAACCCCATTCCGAATCCAAATCCGATTCCGGCGCCGCCGGCCGTGCTGCTCGGGCTGATCGGCGCCGGCCTCTTCGGTCTGCGGCGCTATCGGCAGATCCGCAACCGGGCCTGAGTCGATCTTGCATTGAACCGACCGCGCCGGTATGTGCCCGCCAACTCCGGTGGGGCTATTCCATGCGTGCGACCCGAATTCTTCCGTTCGTACTGTCGATCGGCTTCGCCGGATGCGCCGACGTCCTCTCCGACCGCTCGATCAATGGCATCGTCAACAAGAAGGTCGAGACGCCACCCGTGAGGCCGGCGTCGGTCGAATCGGCGGCCCGCGTCGATAAAACCGGCCGGCAGCTCTTGGCCGGCTCACCATTCTTGGGCGTCGAAGTCGCCTTCCAAACCATCGACCGCGCCGAGCCGGAATTGTTCCACCGCGATGCGCATGGGTTGTTCATTTCGGAAGGCTTGGTGACCAAGTGCAAATCGAACGACCAACTCGCGGCGGTGCTGGCGTCCGAGATCGCGCACATGGTCGCCGAGTCGCGGATGACCGAGCGGATGCAACTGGCCGAGCCAATGCCCGCGGGAACCAAACTCGACGGTACGACCGACTTCGATCCGGCCCGTTCCATCGAATTGGCGCGCTTCGAAAAAAGGGCCCGCGGACCGGCGGAGAAGAAAATGTGGGCCTCGTCCGACCCGAAGACCATCGCCAAAGGGATGCTGAAGGACGCCGGCTTCGACCCGAAGGTGCTGGACGAAGTCGCGCCGCTGTTACGGGACGCGTCGAAGAACCAAGTGATCGCGAAGCAATTCGGCGGCCGTGGGGAGTCGCCTCGTTGGAGTCATTAGTCATTCGTTTTGAGAGTCCATTGCATGACGATCTCTGTCCGAATGACGAATGACTCATCTCTTCAATGAATACAGCACCGCAGCTGCGGCCAATCTCCGGGCGCTGTCGGGCGTGTGGCTCAGGCAGTCGGTCGATTTGTGATTCTCGAGCGCGCAGCCGATATCGTACTTGCTGTAGATCACGACCCAGCGATCCTTGATTTTGATCCCTTCCAAGGCCGGCGGCAGATCCTCGAAACCCGTGTCGTTGCCGGCTTGAGCGTTGCCCGCTTTCTCCCGCCGTTTGACGGTTTTGATCGCCGTACGGTTGAGCTTCTCCGAGAACAGCAGATCGTCGACGGGGATCGGTTCGAGTTTATTGTCCGGGAACATCTTCGCGGCAAATTTGCGGAAGGCTTTGTCGAACTCCGTTTGGCCGCAGCAGGCGTCGGCGAAGAGCACCGCCCCGCTTTGCAGGTTCGCCTTGATGTTGTCCGTATCCTCGGCGTCGAACTCGAACGACTTCTTCCCGTGCATGTAGAGGAACTTGTATTTGAAGAGATCTTCGTGGTTCGCCGGGAGTTGCTCGACGCCGACGACGACATCGAGCTTAGCCTCCTCGCGCAGGTAGTTCATCAGGTTCCGCATCGCGGCCGGGGCCGGCGGCTGCTCGCCGATCTTGATCTGCACCGGCTTCACGAAGCCTTTGACGGTCTCGAGTTCGTCCTTGCCCGCCGCGAGTTTGATCGTGCTGAGCCGTTGCTTCGGCGGCTCCATCCCCGTGGCGTAGGCGATGATGTTCATGCCGAGGTGGAAAGCCGACTCGCCGCGGTTCGCGGCCGGCTTGCCGGACGGAGCCATGTATTTCGATTCCTCCCAGTAGCCGGTGATCGGCTCCGGGAAGAAGACCATCACCGTCCGGCAACCGCGGTCGAGGCATTCGACGTTTTTGAATTCCGTCGGCGGCACCGCGAAGTGCGTACGCCAGATGGCGTGCTCGGGGGCCATCGCTTTCAGTTCGGTGCCGTCTTCTTTGAACATCTTCTTGATGAGATCGCGCATCCCGTCGGCGAAGTCTTTGCTTCCGCAGCAGGCCTCGGCGATCACGAAGCCCCCTTCTTCGATGTACTTCTTCAGCAGCTTTTCTTGTTGGCCTGTCAACCGGGGGGCCTCATGGCCGTTGATGAGCAAGATCGGCGATTGCACGAGCACGCCGACTTCGTCGAGAATGTCTTGATCGGTCGGGAACGACTTGCGACGCGGATCGTAGACCTGCCAACCGAGAGGCAAGTTTTTGAACAGTTCCCGGCTGGCGTAGTCGGCGAGGTTGCGGGCGTCGTTCTGCTTGCGATTCCAACCGACGATGGCGTCGTCCGCCCCTTTCTCGATCAAGATGCCGTCTTTGATGACGGCGTCGCCGTGGGCGAGTTTGGAAATCAGTACCGGGCTACGGCCCTTGGACAAGAACAGCAGGGCGAAGGCGGTGGCCATGACTTTGGTCTGATCCTCGGCGACGCCGGTTTCGGACGCCCACGAGCCGTCTTTGTTTTGCGTCCGCACCAGCCAATCGCAGCCTTCGCGGTACCAGTCGAACTTGCCGATGAAGCGCTGGCCCGAGAGCCGGCCGACGCGCTCGATGCCGTAGATGTTATAAAAGGTCGATTTGCTCTCGATGGCTTTATCGAAGGCGAAGCGTGTGTCGCTACCGATCCAGTTCATGCCCCGGCGGATGTACTCGTTCTCGGCGTACTGGCCGCACTTCGCGGCGACGCCGGTCTTTTCGTCGAGTAGTTGGGCACTCTCGTTCAGGCCCATGCGGGCGATGACCAACCCGGCGACCCCGGCGACCGTCATGGTGAAGCTGGCCTTCTTGAATTCCTCGATGTAGCTCCAGTAGCCGGTATCGCGAGTTTCCTTGACTTGCGTCGCGATGTACAGCGCGCGGATTTCTTTCCAAAGTTCGTCGGGAATCTTTGCCCCGGCCTGTTTGCCCGAGTACAGCCCGAGCAACGCGTACTGGGTGTTGGACGCGTCGGGGCGGTCGAGGTCGTTGATTGGGTAACCCCAGCCGCTGAGTTTGCCTCGCTCTTTGCGGGCCGTCTTGCCGAGCCAGTCGGTCAGGGCTTGAATCTGCGGGAGATCCTTCGGGTTGCGCGCTTCGGCGAGGCACATGATCTTCAGCGCTACGACATAGGTTTTCTCCGGCTTCAACTTCCGCAGAAAATCGAGCACCGCAGACAGGTCTTTGTCGTCTGGTTTGACGCCACAGTTCAGCATGGCCAAACAGCCGAGGGCCGTGACGCCCCCTTCCATGCCGGTGATCTCGTTGAGCCAGAAGCCTTCCCAGTGCTGGGTCGCCTTGCGGTTGACGCGCAGGTATTGCACGCCGGTGTCGATGGCCTTGTTCACTTTGTTGACGGTATCGCGCTCGCCGGTCGGCGGCGCGGCGTCCGAGCGCGATGTCGAAATCAGGCAGAAGGCGAGTCCGACCAAGACGATGCGATGGATCATTCCTGACTCCCGGCGTGTGGGCCTTTGGTATTTGGCATCGGGCGGTTTTTCCGGCTGATTTCTGATCGCTGACAGTTGTCCCACACGAAATCTGGTGAACCGAAACAGCATTCAGCGATCAGTAGTCAGCAAAACGAGACGTTGCGCGTTTGGGTGAGTGCCAAAATCCAATCTCGCACCCCTCCGGGCGAACGCAATGGCACTCTGCCATTATATCCGCTAAACTCTCCATCCTCCAATGCCCTCTCTCACTCACTGGCGGCCCATGAGCCTCATCGCCGATCCCGCTCGCCCGACCCGTTACCGATACGTCATCCTCGCGCTGCTCTGCTTCTTAGCGATGATCACGTACATGGACCGCGCCGCCAACGGCAACGCGAAAGCGGACATCCTTGCCGACCTCAACAAAGAGCGCGCGGACGACCGCCAACTCGACATCGAGAACGATTATTTTCTCGTCTTGATGGCCTTTCAACTCGCCTACGCCCTATTCGAAATTCCCTCGGGGTGGCTCGGCGACACCTACGGTCCGCGCAGCACCTTGCTGCGCGTCGTCTTATGGTGGTCGGCGTTCGTGGCCCTCTGGGGGTTGACGGGCCAGTGGCTCTTCGGCGGCCTGATTTTCATCGGCTATTGGGGCTTGGTCGCCATCCAGTTTTTCTTCGGCGTCGGCGAGGCGGGCGCGTTCCCAAACATCGCCAAAGCCTTGTACAACTGGTTCCCCGCGGCCGATCGCGGCTTCGCCAAATCGGCCGTTTGGATGTCGGCCCGCTTCATGGGCGGCCTCACGCCGGCACTGTGGCTGCTCTTGACCGACAAGCAATTCGCGGGCTGGACGTGGAACGAGGCGCTGTGGCTCTTCGCCGGCATCGCCGTATTCTGGTGCGTCCTCTTTTACTGTTTCTTCAAAAACAAACCGGCCGAAGTGAAGGCCGTGAACGCCGCCGAGTTGGCGAAGATCGACGCCGGGAGGAAGCCGCCGGCGGCCCACATCCGTATGCCGTGGCGGAAGATTTTCCTATCGCGGAACCTCTGGGCCGTCTGCGGAATGTACATCGTCACCAACTTCTGTTGGTACTACCTCATGTACAACCACCCCCGCGCGATGAAAGAGCAATTCAAAAGTTGGGCCATGCACGCAGACGGCACGCCGAGTGGCGAGGGGAAACTAGCGTTGGCCCTGTTGAGCGGCGCACCACTCCTCATCGGCATGTTCGGCTGTCTGCTCGGCGGGCTGCTTTCGGATCGCTACATCCGCCGGACGGGGGATCGCAAATGGGGCCGGAGGCTATTCGGCATCATCGGCTACGGCGGGGCGGGCCTGTGTTACCTCATGGCGGCGGGGATCAAACTCGACGACCCGGACAACCTGCTCGTGTACGCGGGGATGCTGATTTTAATGGGCTTCATGAACGACCTCATCATGGCCCCGGCGTGGGCCGTCTGCCAAGACATCGGTCAGGAGTACGCCGCGACGGTGTCGGGAACGATGAACATGGTCGGCAACTTATTCGGGGCCGTGTCGGGCATCTTGGTGACGGGGTTGATGCTGAAGCACTTCCCAGGCACGAACGGCATCGTGTATCTATTCGGCCTGTACGCCTGCTTCTACTTCTTTGGCTGCGGCCTGTGGATGCTCATCGACGCCAGCAAACCGATTGCCGCCGAACCAGCGAATCATTGAAGCCCTACGCCGGCTGCGCGAACAGCGTCGGCGGCATGACCGGCTCGGCTTCGTCCGTCGTAGCCGCCTCCGGCTTCGCGTCGTGGTATTCGTGCACCGTCACGACGCCTTTCTCCAGAATCAAATACGTGCAGGGTTTCTCGGTCCAGCAGCCGCTGTTGAAGTACGACACCGGCCGTTCGACGCGTTCCATCGCCAAGTGGGTGTGGCCGCAGCAGACCGCATCGCAGCCCTTCTTCCAGGCGTAGTCCACGGCCCCTTCGCGGATCTTGTCGCTGCTGCGCAGGAAGACTTTGCTCCGCCGCTTGGCGAGCTTGGCGAAGTGGTGGGACTTGTCGAGCCGCTGTAACCAACGGTATGCCGTGTCCGCGAGCCACGTCGTGATCGGGTAGCGCTCGATGAATTGATCGAATTGATGCCCGTGCAGGAACATCACTTTCTGTCCGGCCGATTCGACGATGATCTCGTCCACGACCGTGACGCCGACGAGGTGCGAGACGATCTCGGCGGAACCGTCGTGGTTCCCGGCGACCCAGATGACTTCGATGTCGTCCGAGAGTTTGCGGATGGTCGAGAGGACCTTCCAATGCGTCTTCTTCAATCGCCGGAAATCGATGGAGTCGAAGACATCGCCGTTGAGGATGAGCCGCTTCGTCCGCAACCGCTTTTCGTCGATCGATTCTAGCAAATCGACCAAGGCCTTGGCTTGGCAATTGTCGCTGCCGAGGTGAATGTCCGACAGAATCACGGCGTCCGGAATCGTCACGGGGAAATCCTCCCGAGCCACAACATCCATGTCTGTGGAAGATCCTACTGAATCTTTGCGGCGGAAATGTGTGAAGTCCGTGAAGATCGCATTCTTTTGGTTCGATGGAAGAACGGCGGCGCCTCCCAGTATTGTAGATGTATCGAGCATTCTGGAAATCCGCGGCTATGCGAATCGTGAGTATCACAGCCGGTGCGGCCGGGATGTTCTGCGGCAGTTGCATGCGCGATAACACGCTCGCTTCGGCCTTGATCGACCTCGGTCACGACGCACTTCTCGTGCCTATGTACACGCCGATTACCACCGACGAAGTCGACGCCAGCGCCGGTCGGCCCGTCTTCTTCGGCGGCGTCAACGTCTTCTTGCAGCAATCGAAATTTACGGCGTGGGCCTTCCGGCGCACCCCGCGCTTCGTCGATGCCATGTTCAACAACCGCAGGTTTCTGCGTTGGGTCGGCCGCTTCGCCGAGCGCACTGATTACTCGCGGTTGGGCAATCTGACGGCGTCGATGCTGCGGGGCCTCGACGGCAACCAACGCAAAGAAGTCGGCAAGCTCATCGACTGGTTGAAGTCCGACATCCGGCCCGACGTTGTGCTAATGACCAATGCGCTTCTCAGCGGCATGGTGCCCGAACTGCACCGGCAGTTGAACGTCCCGATTTTGACGACGCTGCAAGGGGACGATATTTTCCTTGATGAACTGCCTGAGGCGGATCGTCGCCGCTGCATCGAGTTGATCCGCGCGAACGACGCCTTCACCGCCGGGTACATCGCCACGAGCGCCGCCTACGCCGACTACATGGCCGGGTATTTGGGAATCGACCGCGCGAAGATCCACGTCGTGCATCCGGGGATCAACACAAAGCCCCATGGCGGTATCGCCACCCGGCCCGCGGATCGCCCGCCGACCATCGGCTACTTCGCGCGATTGGCCCCGGAGAAGGGTTTCCACAACTTGGTCGAAGCGTTTATCGAATTGAAAAGTAACCCGACTCTTGGCAGAGTTCGGCTCGCCAAACTCAAGTTTGCCGGCTGGCTCGGGGCCAAGAACAAACCGTATCTCGATGCGCAACTCGCCAAGATCACGGCCGCCGGATTGACGGCCGATGTCGAATGGGTGCCGTGCCCCGATCTGGCCAGCAAGGCTCGGTTCTTCCAAAGTATTGACGTGCTCAGCGTGCCGACGACCTACCGCGAACCCAAGGGGCTTTACGTGCTCGAAGCTTGGGCCAACGGCGTGCCCGTCGTCCAACCGGCGCACGGCTCGTTCCCAGAACTGATCGCCCGCACCGGCGGCGGTGTGCTGGTCCCGGCGAACGACATACCGGCCTTGGCGAAGGCGCTCGCGGAATTGTTGAACGACCATCCCCTCCGCGACGCGTTGGGCCGCGCCGGACACGACAGTTTGAAAGCATCATTCGAATCGCGGCACATGGCCGAGGCGACGATCGCCGTCCTGAATCAATATGTGTCGGGGTTGCGAGCATGACACCGTTCGTCCACACGCGCCGCGTCGAATTCGGCGAGACCGACATGGCCGGGATCATGCACTTCTCGAACTATTTCCGCTACATGGAAGCGGCCGAGACAGCGTTCCTGCGGGCCCGAGGCCTCACCGTCAGTTGGGCCGATGCCGGCGTGCAGTACGGCTTTCCGCGCGTCTCGGTCGCCTGCGATTACACCCGGCCGGTGAAGTTCGAAGACCTCGTGGACATCGGCGTCATCGTCGAAAAAATCGGCACGAAGTCGGTGCAGTACCGCTTCGAGTTCCGCCGCGACGGGGTCGAGATCGCCGTCGGTCGCATCACTGCCGTGTTTTGTCGGTCGATCCAGCACGGCCCGTTCGAATCGATGGCCCTCCCCGCCGACATCCGCGCGAAATTGGAATCACCATGAGCCTGCAAATAGCGGATGTCCGCAAAGAGTACCCGACCCGATCCGGGGCGTTGAAAGTCCTCGATGGCGTCAGCTTGTCGCTCGATCGCGGCGACGCCGTGGCGATCATGGGCCCTTCGGGTTCCGGGACGGGCACTCTGCTGCACATCCTCGGCACGCTCGATTCCCCGACCTCCGGTACGGTCCGGCTCGACGGCACCTCGCCCTTCGGTTTGAACGAGCGCGACCTCGCGGAGTTCCGCAACCGCCGGATCGGTTTCGTGTTTCAAGATCACCACTTGCTACCGCAGTGCAGCGTGCTGGAAAATGTGCTGATCCCGACGCTCGTGAATCGAGCCGGGAACAAACCCGAGTTGCTGAAGTCGGCGAAGGAACTCCTCGACCGCGTCGGCTTGTCGGATCGCATCGACCACCGGCCCGCAGAATTGTCAGGCGGCGAACGGCAACGCGTCGCCGTGGCCCGGGCCTTGATTCAAAAGCCACTGCTGGTGCTAGCCGACGAACCGACGGGCAACCTCGACCGCGCCAGCGCCGGCATCGTCGGCAAGTTGCTCGTGGAATTGAATCGGCAAGAGCGGTCCATTTTGGTTGTCGTCACGCACAGCCAAGATCTGGCCGGGCTATTTCTGAAGCGACTCGAAATGGGCGACGGACGTCTTCTGTAAGTTTCATGTTTCAGATTCCAGGTTGGAACTGCAAAAGCACACGTGAACTCAACTTGGAATTCCGATGGTTTTTCGCAACCTCCGTTACTTCTGGGTCTCGAACGTCCCCGTCCTCTTGGGCGTGATGCTCGGCGCGACTGTCCTCACGGGGGCGCTCTTCGTCGGAGACTCCCTGCGCGGCAGCCTGCGCGCCCGCACCGACCGACAGCTCAACGGCGTCGGCTCGGCCTTCATCGGCACCCGCATGATCCGCGAAGAGACGGCGCAGCGCGTCCCCGACGCGGCGCCCGCGCTGCTCCTCACCGGTTCCGCGGTCGCGCGGCCGGCCGAAGAAACCCAACATCGATTGGGACGCACGACGATCCTTGGCTTGACCGATGCCGGCCGGGCGAAGTTCGATTTGCCCGCGGGTGTGGTCGTCTCCGCGATCGTGGCCGAGCGGCTCGGGGTCAAGGTCGGCGATAGCATCGAACTCGGTTTGCAGCGGATGTCGAAGGTACCGCGCTCGTCGCTGCTTGGGCAGCGCGATGTCGCCAGCCTAACGCGCTCAACGAAGTTCAAAATCGACGCGGTGCTTCCGCTGACCCACGCGATGAACGACTTCAACCTGACTCCGAATCCGCTGCCGCCACTCAACGTCTACATTCCCCTCAAAGACTTGCAGAAGCCTTTGGAAATGCTGGATCGCGTCAACGCTCTTTTGACACAGCGCACCGACAACGCCGCGCTGAACGTTGATTTTCACACCGCCCTCGATCTCGCCGACTATGGTCTGCGCATCGAGGTCGCCCCATTTCGCAACCAATACGTCGTCGTCGAATCGGAGCAGTTGATCCTCGACGAAGCCACGGCGATCGCCGTAGAAAAAGCGGCGATGGCCATCGGTGCCCGCGCCGAGCGCACGCTCACTTACATGGCCAACGGCATTTACCCCGGCACGCACCAACTCCCTTACAAGGAACCGGGCGACCCGAAGAACATGATGGCCTACTCGGTCGTCGCCGCGCTCAACACCGCCGCTCCTGCGCCGTTCGGGCCGTTCCCCGGCGCCCCCGCCGACCTAGGGGATGGCATCCTGATCCTCGATTGGCCCGACGCCCCGATGAAGAAGCTGAAGCTCGGCGATCCAATTTCGATCGCTTACTTCAAGCCCGAGATGGAAGCCGAGGCGGTGGAAACATGGCACACTTTGCCCTTCAAGGGCTACGTGACACTGGCCGGGGCCGCGGACGATCCGAACCTCACACCCCCCTTCCCCGGCATCACCGACAAGCCCAAAATCCGCGGCAAAAAAGGCGAGCAGTGGGAAGCCCCATTCGAGATCAACTATCAGCGCATCGGCCAGAGCGACGACGATTTCTGGGAGAAGCACCGCGCCACTCCGAAAGCGTACATCGCTCCGGAGCTTGGCAAAAAACTCTTCGGCAGCCGGTTCGGTTCGACGACGTCGATCCGCGTCGCACCGGTGCCTGGAACGACCCCGCAACAAACGGCGGACTTACTCCGCCTCGAATTGATGAAGCAGCTCGACCCGACAGCCAGCGGATTGAAAATCGAACCGACGCGCGAGCGGATGCTGGACGCGAGCCGGGGCGGCACCGACTTCGGCGCGATGCTGCTCGCCTTCAGCAGCCTCTTGATCCTGGCGTCGCTCTTGCTCGTCGGCCTGCTCGTGCGCTTGGCCGTGAGCCGGCGGGCGAAGGAAATTGGCCTGCTGTTGTCTACAGGATACACGCCGCGCGATGTCGGCCGAATGCTGCAAGCGGAAGCGATGGTCGTGTCGCTCGCCGGGACGCTGTTCGGCTTGCCACTGGCTTGGGCCTACGCCCATGGGATGCTCGCGGTGCTCGCCGGCCTATGGCCCGACGGCGGGGTGCAGTCGTATTTGCACGTCCACATCGCCCCGCTGAGCCTCGCCGTCGGCTTCGTCTCGACGATGCTGATCACCTGGCTCGCGGTTTGGCTCAGTCTCCGCAGCTTGATCCGAGTTCCGGTGACGGCGTTGTTGAAGGGCGAAACGAACCTGCCGAACAATAACCCCTCCCCGGTGCGAACGCGGTGGGCGCGGACTGTCATCGCGGTGTCACTGGCCCTCGGGCTGGGCCTCGTCTTCGGCGGCGGGGCGGCACCGAATGCGGATCAGCGGGCCGGCGCCTTCTTCGGCGGTGGCGGGTTTCTCATGCTCGCCGGTTTGCTCGGCTTCCGCCTCTGGCTGCGTGTCCCCGCGGCTTACACCGGGTCGTTGACCTTGTTCGGCTTGGGTGTGCGGAACGCAACTCGCGCCGGCGGGCGGAGCTTGCTCACCGCCACGCTGTTGGCGCTGGCGACGTTCCTGCTCGTGGCTGTGGAGAGCTTCCGCAAAAAGCCGGACGCCGAATTCCTTACGGAGAAAGGGGGCAGCGGCGGCTACCGGTTGATCGCCGAGACCGATGTGCCGCTGTTCCAACGCTTCGACCGCGGCGACGGCCGCAACGACTTGGATCTGCAATTGCAAAAGCACTACGGCGGCGCCTCCAGCAACCCGACGTTCATTTCGATGACGAAGGAATTCGACGCAGTCAAGGTGCAACCGTTCCATCTGCGCAGCGGCGACGACGCCAGTTGCCTGAACCTCTATCAAGCCGGGCGACCGCGTGTGCTCGGTGCATCCGATGAGTTCCTATCCCAGAACCGCTTCGCCTTCAACATGACGACTGCGAAGAGCGATGCCGCGAAGGCGAATCCATGGCTATTGCTGAACGAAGAGCAACCCGACGGTGTGATTCCCGTAATCGCGGAGCAGAACACCGTCCTTTGGCAACTCAAAACCTTCGTCGGCGGCACGACGACGATCCCCGATGAAAACGGTAAAGAAATCAAGCTCCGCATCGTCGGCACGCTGCAAGACAGTATCTTCCCGCGTGAACTGCTGATGAGCGATGCGAACTTCCGCAAGCTTTACCCGCACGACGAAGGCTACCGCTACTTCCTCATCGAGACGACGCCCGAGAACACCGAGAAAGTCGCGACTTTGCTAGAAATCGGCTTGCAATCGACGGGGATGCAAACGACCCGCAGCGAAGACCTCGTCGCCGCGCAGCAGGCCGTCATCGGGGCGTACCTCAGCACCTTCCAACTCCTCGGCGGCTTGGCGCTGTTGCTCGGCATGTTCGGCTTCGGCGTCGTGATCTTGCGGAACGTGAACGACCGCACCGGCGAATTCGCCTTGCTCCGGGCGACGGGCTATTCGACCGGCACGCTGCAGCGATTGGTGTTGATCGAAAGCGGCTTGGTGTTGTCGGTCGGCGTCGGCATCGGCGCGCTGGCCGCGGTGCTCTCGGTGATTCCGAACTTGGCTCTGGGCGGGCAGTTCGCAACTGTGCGGCTCGGGGGAATGCTCGGAATCATCGTGCTCGTCGGCATCGCCGTGGCCTGTTGGACGACCTCGCGCATAGCAAGGTTACCGGTGATCGCTTCGCTACGGCGGGAATAGAAAGGCGAGCCGGCAGCGTGCGTTGCCGACTCGCCGGTTTTACTTCTTCTTCTCTTGATCGACCGACGCAAAAAACTTTACCGCCGTGCCTTTCAATTCGATCTTCACATTGAGTTCGCCGCCGCCGGTGACGGTGACCTTCAGCGTGTCTTTGCCGGCCGGCCCGGCTTTACCGAAGACCTTCTCGATGACGCCGGCGTATTTTTCGGCGCCGAGGTCCTTCTCGGTGATCTGCCCGAACTGCGCCGCGGAAATCTCCAACGCCAGCATCGGAAGTTTCTTCGGCTTTGCTTCCAAGAACGCCTTCAACGGCTTCGATTCTTCGTCGACGCCGAGGGCGACGAGGTCGTCCGACGTGGCGATCCAGATCATCTCGTGGCCGAAGGGATCCTTCAATTTCAGGTTCGTGAAGCTGCCTTCGTGGATGTTTCGTTCGCCGACTTTATCCGCGTCGAACTTCACCGTAGCCTCGCCGCCCATGAGGAACGGGGCGAACTCCTTCAGTGTCTTTTCCAACTCGGCACCCTTCACCGCTTTCATCGACGCCTGCAACCGGATGGCGTTGTCCTTGCCGGTCTTGGCGACGAGCAACCCGAGTTGGAGGTCATCGCTCTTGAGGCTCGGCGAGACACTGTCGACCAGTTTGGTCGCCAGCGGTTTGGCCTCGTCGTTGGCACCGGCGAGGGCGTCGTCGAACAGAGTGTCGATGAGCTTGCCGAATTTCTCGTGTGTGCCCGACGGCAGCTTGGCGATCAACCCGAGCGACACGACCGGGTTCTTGCCGACGGCGGCACTCGCGGCGCGGCTCTCTCGGTCGGCCCACGACTGGATATTCTTGGCGAACTGCGTTTTTGCCTTCGCGGTCATGCGGATGTTCGCCGCGATCGCGTCGGTCTTCGGGTCCGCATCCAGCGTCACGCCGAGGGTGTCGCCGTCTTTCAAGATCGTCTGGATCATGTCGACGCCGATATCGAGCAAACCCCGGCGGGCTTGCTTTTCGAGTTCGCTACCGCCGAGGTCTTTGGTCATTTCCACGAGTTGCAATTCGATCTGTCCAAGCATCACTTTCTTCACGTCGGCGGGGAAACGATCCCAGTGGATCTCCGCCGCGGCGACACTTTTCTGCGGCGCTTTGAAGAAATCCTTCGGTTGAATGATCGCGTCCGCGTCGATGCTCTTGACGTTGCGGATGGTGGCGTAAGCGTAGCCGTGGAGGATTCGGAAATAGACCGAACCCACCGGCAATTGCGGAATGTCGATGGTGTAGATGCCGTCTTTCCCTTTCTTGGGATCGACGTTCAGCTGGTTCTTCAATAGCCCGACGAACGCGTCTTCGTCCTTCACGGGCACCATCACCACAACGGCGCTGTCGGCGATGTTTTCGGAAATGCGAACGTACCCGCCGAGGGGCTTGCCCGTGTCGAGTCCTTCCAGGCCTTTTTCCCCGGCTCCGAGGGTCTTGATCAACTCGGCGAATTGCTTGCCCGCCTCGGGCTGGTTCAGCGTTTCCCCGGCGTACTCGATGATGCCGGTGAGGTCGCCAATGGCTTTGACGCGGACTTCGATTGCGGGGGCGGGCGGCTCGGCGGCGCTGGCGAAAACGGGCGACACAGCGAGGGCCAACAGAACCAAAAGACGCTTCACGGGCAAACCTCCGGGTGCGGGTCAATCATCGAAATATACCCGGCGGAGGGCGGATGGGTGTCACGCTTTTGCCGCTTCCGTAAAACAGGGGATTGGAACGAACCGGAAGGGTGGAGCGATGAGCCAGAAGACGTGGGGCGGCCGGTTCACCGGCGGCACCGACCGGCGGGTCGAGCAGTTCACGGAATCGATCTCGGTGGATCGACGGCTCTACCGACACGACATCGTCGCCAGCCAAGCGCACGCCTCCATGCTCGCCGAGGTCGGTTTGATCTCGGCCGAGGAATCGCTACAGATCAACGCGGCGCTCGACGCCATCGGTTTGGAAATCGAAGCGGGGCAGATGGAGTATTCCATCGGCCTCGAAGATATTCACACGCACATCGAACGGGCGCTGATCGCCAAACTCGGCGACGTCGGCCGCAAGCTGCACACCGGCCGCAGTCGGAACGATCAAGTCGTGACCGACGTGCGGCTCTGGGTGCGCGAGGCGATCGACGCCATCGACGAATCGCTGACGGAGTTGCAGCGGGCGTTCGTCGAATCGGCACTGCGCGAACAGGACGTGATTTTGCCGGGCTATACGCACATGCAGCGGGCGCAACCGGTGCTCGCGGCCCATTACTATTTGGCGTACGTCGAGAAGTTCCAGCGGGATCGCGAGCGCTTGGCCGATTGCCGGAAGCGGACCAACGTGCTGTCACTCGGTGCGGCGGCGCTCGCGGGTAGTTCGTTGCCGATCGACCGCGAAAGCGTCCGGGCGAAGCTCGGGTTCGATTCGATCGCGCGGAACAGCCTCGACGTGTCGAGCGACCGCGACTTCGCCCTGGAGTTCGTCTTCGGCCTGTCGGTGATCGCCACCCACTTGAGCGGGTGGGCGGAGGAGTGGGTGATCTGGTCCACCACCGAGTTCAACTTCCTCGACCTGCCGGACGCCTTCTGCACCGGGTCGAGCATCATGCCGCACAAAAAGAACCCGGACGTGCTGGAACTCACCCGCGGCAAATCGAGCCGCGTGATCGCGGCGCTGCAGCAACTCTTCCTGCTCGTGAAGGGGTTGCCGCTGGCGTACAACCGCGACCTGCAGGAAGACAAGCAGGCGCTCTTCGACTCGTTCGACACGGTGGCGGGCTGCCTCGCCGTCGCCGCCCCGCTGGTGCGGCAGACGAAGTTGCGCCGCGAGGTGATCGCCGCCCGCCTCGAAGACGGCTTCCTCGACGCGACGACGCTGATGGAGGGGCTGATCGCCCGCGGGGTGCCGATGCGGTCGGCGCACGAGGCGGTGGGCAACCTCGTCCGCGAGTGCGAGGGCCGCAAGTGCCGCCTCGCCGACCTGCCGCTGGAGGTGTTCGCCACCTTCGCCCCCGGAGCCGACGAGGGCGTCCGGGCGCGGCTGGGCGTC
>Ga0105045_10002353_pt1 | contig 15888 bp, 12 predicted proteins | sample MAT02_FD_78089 | JGI IMG/M metagenome (GOLD analysis project Ga0105045, IMG submission 78089) | Freshwater microbial communities from Lake Fryxell liftoff mats and glacier meltwater in Antarctica - MAT-02 (megahit assembly) | ecosystem: Environmental > Aquatic > Freshwater > Ice > Liftoff...
AATAAATTAATCCAGAAATTACAAAAGAACACAGCCATTTTCAACTCGCTGAAAAAGAAATAAATTATCTTGAAAAAAAAAAAAAAAATGAAAAAATCTATCCTTCTTTCGATCATTGCCCTGCTGCTCATTTTTATAGCTTACGCTCAGGTAGTATCAACACAGCAAAGAAAACTTTACATACAAGCCGATAATGAAATTGTAATTAAAACGGGTGATGCAAGTATAACCATGAAAAAAGATGGCAGCATAATCATAAAAGGAACCAACCTGCAAATTGAGGGAACTAAAGTAGTTAATGTGAAGGCATCCGGAGAAGTGGTGTTGAAAGGCAGTAAAATAAAAGAGAATTAGCAGCAACAGTAAAATAAAAGGTAGACTGTTGAAAAAGTAAAGTTATATTTTACAAGACTACCGTTTAGATGGTAACACACTAAAACAATTTATCAAAGCATATTTCTATGTTGGAGAGAGTACAATAAAAACTTCTTCATCAAGCCAATGCCCTCTTTTATAGCCATTACCGTCGACAAATGGTATCCGCACGAATCAATAATCGAATACATGATCTGCATAGGTCAAACACTTGGTTTAAACATGAATAAAATCAAATGAGTTAAAGCAATTGGGCAAATAGGTTTCCTAAATAATTAATTTCTCAATGAAAATGAAAAATTAATTCACGGCTCAGAAATTTTTGGCGAGCATTTACGGATATGCTTTTGGCAGAAGAAATAGCCAATCAGAAACCAACTTCCAGAGAGTTTTTACATTTGAATATATAAAAGATGCTGTCGGATCAGTTTCCCCACAATGTTTTGAAAATCTCCTCTCTGAGTTTGTATATATGATAATATTTGATGCTTTAGCTGGTAATAGTGACCGCCATTTTTACAACGGGGTTGTAATTGACCCTAAAAAAAAGAAGTCAGAATTATCTACCCTTTTACGACTCGGCAAGACGTTTAATGTGTAACTACAGAGATGGAGATTTTAAAAAGATACACAATCAGGGTGGTAACAAAATTGTAAATTAGATAGAGGAGACTTGTTCAAGGATAAGGCTTGAGGAGAATAAGCAAGCAAGTCATTTCCAGCTAATTTAGTTAATCAAAAATTATTATACTGAGTATAGCAACATCGCTGCTGATTTGGCAAGTGTTGACAATGAAGAAAATGTTCTTAAAATGCTAAAAGAAGAGTTTTATCCTTTTTTTCGGAAACGTTCCAAATTGATAACAATAATATTGAGAGCTATATTCAAAAAAATAAAAGGTATTTAAAGTGTTACGCAAATTTATAAAATGGGTTGGTAAAAGTGAAGATCGTGTTGAAATGCAGGTTCAACTTCCGAAAGATGAATAAGCAAAATTTACTCTAAGGTTAACAATATCCGCAAAAGTACTCTGTTTTGTGAGAAAGGCGAATGGTATTACAAATACACAGATGATTTCAAAAGTCGCTCTGCGGAATACAATCGGATAGCAGGATTTCCCGATTTGAATAAGACATACAAAAGCAATTCCCTTTGCCCTTTCTTTCAAATACGGATTCCGGGTTTATAACAACCTGCAAATCATGAAATTCTTATAAAAGAAAAAATTTGACAAGGGAAATGAAGTTACCCTGCTAAAGCGTTTCGGAAAGAAATCTATTTCTTATCCCTACGAGTTAATGATGGCCTAATAGCTTTCATAGAATTATTAAAGAAGCTGATTAAATACTGGCTTCTTTTTTTGTACCATTACTACCTTTTCTAATAAGTGATTAGGATTTTGATACCAGCTTTAGAACTGAGCGTAGTTGAAGTGACATAACATCATCGTTGTATAAAAATCCGTTTATCGTATTGTTATTTATTTAGCTTACAAATTGTAACCGCCTTCAAGCCATCTCCTTCATCCTGTCCGCAGCAGAAGTGCATTACCTTCCCCCCGAAGACTTTCGATATACTCACTGAAACAAGCTTTTCCGAATTAACAGATCTTCCGACAATCATCAACTAAAACTCATTTTATTGCTCTTTTAATGAAATCACTTATCAAATAGCTTTCGTATCCCTTCATCCTTAAATATTCCTGTAGCTTTTTTCTTTTGATGTAGATATTCTTTTCACCCTTCAGGCTTTGCAATTTTATTTCGGCTAACTTTTCTAAGGTAATATAGTAATCTTCGGTATCAATTTCGTTCAGGGCTTTTTTGATACAGTATTCGCTCACCTGCTTTTGTTTTAGCTCGTACTTTATTTTAATCTTACCCCATTGTTTTATCCTGAATTTTCCCCCGGCAAAGTGTATGGCAAATCGTTCTTCGTTTAAATAATTATCTTCTATCAATTTACTGATAATTTCCTCCACATCATTTTTATGCAAACCGAGGCTAAATAGCTTTTCTTTAACCTCGCTGTGGCAGCGCTTCTGGTAGGCACAGTATTGCTTAATTTTTGGGAGTGCCTGGTTGGGTGTAAATTTTTGCTCAGTCATCGCCTGCAAAAATAACAGCGTAGGTTTACAAAAAAGTGAATATTTATCAGGTAAACGAAACAGTGTCAATAAGAGGCGAAATGTCGGGGAAAATGCAGCACACATGTCCAAACTTTGGCATAGAAGCCCTCAGTTTAAACGATCGTGAAAAAAGATTTTATTTTCTACAAGCAGCAAGCTTCATAAGTGGGCTTACCTTAAATGGTTGCAAACGGAAGGTAATTTTTCAAAGGATGGTTGATATGTATAGCGGATTTTAGCCAGGTTGGCAACCAATTACTGTTTTAAACAACTGATTTTAAATGATCCTTTAAAACCCGGCATGTTGAATTATTTAGAATATCTTGTGTCATTCGCTACAAAGATTTTATCTTTGATGTCAATAAATATATTTTATGAAGTTTATCGTTTCTTCGTCGGCCTTGCTTAAACAACTGCAACTGATCAATGGTGTTATCAATGCCAATACCGTGTTACCGATTTTAGAAGATTTTTTGTTTGAAATTGATAAAAATAAGCTGACTGTAGTAGCAACCGATCTGGAAACTGTGATGAAAGTGCATTTGGATGTAGAAGCCAAAGACAGTGGTAAGGTATGTATTCCCGCTAAAATATTGATGGATTCATTAAAGAACATCGCCGAACAACCGCTTACTTTTAACATTGATAAAAACTTTGGCATCGAACTCACGAGCGACAATGGTAAATACAAAGTGATGGGTGAAAATCCTGATAACTTCCCGAAAGAACCAGTTGCAGACGATGCCAATGCTTTCACGATGACATCAACTGCCTTGGTTACAGCGATCAATAAAAGTTTATTTGCGGTAAGCAATGATGATCTTCGTCCGGCAATGACAGGGGTGTTTTTCGAGCTGGATACTAAAGGACTTACCTGCGTGGCAACAGATGCACATCGGTTGGTAAAATATAAAAGAACTGATGTGAGCTGTCCTAAAACTGACACATTTATTGTACCTAAAAAGCCGTTGACCTTACTAAAAACGGCGTTACCGGATAATGATGATGAGCTAATCTTGTCGTATAACAGCAATCATTTATTTGTAAAGCATGGAGGAACCGAATTGGTTTGTCGCCTGATTGATGCCCGTTTCCCGGATTATAAGGTGGTAATTCCAGTGGATAATCCTTATAAACTTACGGTTAATAAAAACGATTTTCAAAGTGCCTTGCGCAGGGTAAGTGTATTTAGTAATAAAAGTACCAACCAGGTTGCATTAACCATTAGCGGTAGCGAACTGCAACTGGCAGCACAGGATATAGACTTTAGTTTTGAAGGAAACGAACGAATGAGTTGTCAATATGATGGCGAAGATTTGCAGATTGCCTTTAACGCAAAATTTTTAATTGAAATGCTGAACGCTGCTGAAACTTCTGAAATAAATATTGAGTTAAGCACGCCCACCAAGGCAGGTATTATTCGTCCGACAGAGATGGAAGAGCATGAAGATTTACTGATGCTGGTGATGCCGCTTATGTTGAATAATTAAAACTCGCTTCCCCGGTGAATTGGAAAGAATATAATCATTGCTGAAATTTTATTTTTCTATATAAACAGGATCTGCTGAAAAGTAGGTCCTGTTTGAGTTTTGCATTGTTGGGTTCAGTGAGTGCCAGCTATTTGCCTTTCGACACAATAGAAAAGCGGTAGGTTACTTCTATTTCAAAAGGCTTTTGCGATGTTGTTGTGCCTTACAACGTTGATAACCCCCTGCTAAACGAACGGATTCTTCAGCCATGGCTGGTGTCCTCACCTAACACTTGTTGCTGCGATATCCGATGGCTATCCAGTTCGGGATGCGCCCTCTATTCGGCCTTTTTTAAAACAATCTGTGTATTTAATAATACTTTTCCAGTTAGAAGATACCAATCAGGATAATATAAACATGTCGATGAAATTTGCAGAAAAGCATAATTTTAAACTTTCATTCATTGATGTAAAAGGAGACGATTACTTGTTACCGGGGAAGCCACTTTCGCCTGAGCAATTGACACAACTTATTGAAAAGAGCCGAAAAAGCGGAATGATTACTTTATAAAATACACATACATTTATTCGCCAGGCATATAATTTCAATGAATGATACAACGGATGTGTTTAATTCTTTAATCAGTCTTGTCAATTTTACTGAATCAGAAAATACAGCAGGTGTCTGTCTGCGTTGGCTCCATCGATAGGAGGCTTTTGTACAAAAGGAATTTTTTAATCCGTCAAAAATAAAGCTCTGTCATAATCTTACGCTCAATTTACTTCAGCTTCGGTGCATTTATTTCAATGAATGGTTGATCGCCATTTCAGTACACGCAGATTTTGTTTTGATAAAAGCACTGGTGCATAAATCAAGGATCAGCGATTAGTATGGAAGTAGTATTTTTCCAAACCCCTAATTTAAATAACACATCGCCAAACTTTCTGCATTTTTTAAGATGATACTAAAACTGATTTCGTTTTATTGAATCTTCTCAAGACTTTAAATTTCGCTATTTGAGCCATTGTTTGCTAAGCCCCAACAACTTCTGAACAATGACCTTTTTATTTTAAATCAACCCAAATCTACAATACCGTAACTTTGCCATTTTCACCCAAAGCCTTCCCCTGAGTACACATACTTTTGGATGTGGGTTTTAAATTAACTATCATGATTTTAATTATATTAGGAGTAATTGTATTTTTTGCAGTCACTGTAATTGCGAAAAATAATCCGGTCGCTTCAAAGTTTACAGGCGCTGGCCGTATCGTTGCACTTTTGTTTATTTTATTAGGTATTTCGTCTACCTGTGTAAAACAAATAGATGCGGGTGAAATTGGTGTAAAAATCTTATTCGGTAGTGTACAAAAAGATATCTTAGGAAGTGGCCTGCATTTTATTAATCCGTTAATGGATGTAAAACGGCTGGATATAAAAACTCAAAATTATACCATGAGTGGTGTAAATGATGAAGTCACCCAGGTGGGAGATGATGCCATCAAAGTACTAACCAGTGATGGACTCGAAGTAACGATAGATCTTACCGTATTGTACAGGTTGGTAGCAGCGGATGCGCCAAGATTATTAAGAGAAACAGGGGATGATTACCGGGATAAAATTGTTCGGCCGATTACCCGTACCAAAATCCGTGACAATGCGGTGTACTACCAGGCCGTCGATTTATTTGGTTCCAAAAGAGATGAATTTCAGGCACGCATTTTTAAAACCATTGAAGATGATTTTAAAAAGCGTGGGTTATTGCTGGAGCAATTGCTGGTAAGGAATATAACCCTTCCCAACTCGGTAAAAGCATCCATTGAATCAAAAATAAATGCGGAACAGGATGCCAAAAAAATGGAGTTTGTATTGCTAAAAGAAAAGCAGGAAGCGGAAAGGAAGAGAGTGGAAGCGCAGGGTATTGCAGATTATCAGAAAATAATTAACACCGGACTTACAGATCAGCAACTGCAATACGAACAAATTAAGGCTATGAAAGAACTTGCTTTAAGTGCCAATTCAAAAGTGATTATAATGGGCAAAGGCAATACACCACTCATTATTAATGGTAAAGAATAATAAGATGTTTTAAAAATACTGTATGAATTTCAGGAAAATAGCATCTTATGATAATTTTATACTCGCCAACATGGCCCTTGGCCTGTTACAGGAAAATGACATCAATTGCCACTTAAAAGACGAAAATATTGTCACCATCGATCCATTGCTAAATCCTGCGGTTGGCGGTATTAAACTAATGGTGGCAGAAACGGATTACCCTGCTGCAATTGTTATATTAAGAGAGGCAGAAGAAAACTACTTAAAAGAAATTCCATGTCCTGCGTGCAAGTCGTGCAACCTGGCTATTGAAGAAAAAACAAATACCCCGGAAAGTTTCTGGGGTAAGTTAAAAAACCAAATCGCCTACGGACAAACCAGTATTTATACAAAACAATATATTTGCGAAAATTGCAAATCCGTGTATACAGAAATACCTGTTGTTTTTTGATTTAAATATGTACCTAAAATCAGATACAACCGGTTATAGTTGCCAGCTCTTTTAATACAATAGATGCATTTATTTCAAATATTGTTGCTGTTGAGCTCGTTTACATGAATATTGGCATCGCTAAACCCAATGGAAATATATTTATTGTTTACAAGATGATGTTGGTGAATCCTGATAAAATCCATCGGCCTTGGTAAAAGCTCCAATTTCTTTCGGTTACCGAATTCAGACTTGATTAATTTCTCCCTCATCAAAATCTAAAAAAAAGAAAAGGCAGCTCGTTTATTTTGCTTAATCGGACAGAACTCAAAGTATCCATTCGTTGGAAATATGACTTTATTAAAAGAATGACAGAGTTATAAAAAGCAGCGCATCTCTACTACTACTGCTGCTGCTGTTGCTGTTGCACCATCTGCATGTGTCTCCTGTATGAATTATCATCTCCGGATCCTTCGTTTAAATTACTGGAAACAGCTTGCTCGGTTAAAATGGCATTCACATCTTTTGTTGCCTGTCCTTCTTCAGTAGAAACGGATACGCCAACTTCCAAAATTTGTTTGGCAGTGCCTTTATAAGATCCTTTTACGGGAGAGCAATCACTAAAACTTCTGCCAATTGCCAGGCGCACATGACCGTCACCAACAATACAATTATTGGTAGGATCGAGGCCGAGCCAACCATAAAAAGGAATATAAGCCTCTACCCATGCGTGGGTTGCGCCTTCTCCACGAAGGTTGTGATCAAAAGGGCAAACATAGCCGCTTACGTAACGGGCGGGGATATTCAGCAGGCGCAACATCACCAACAGCATGTGGGCAAAATCCTGGCAGACTCCTGCTCTTAATGTCCACACTTCATCCAGGGTGGTTTCTACACTCGTAATGCCTTTGATGTATTGAAAATTTTGATACACGTATGTGTTCAATTGCTGCACAGCCACAAAAACGGAAACCGATTTATAAAACCCTGCATCTGCAATTTGTTTTACTTCCGGTAACGCATTGAAACTTTCCTGCTTTAAAAAATCTATATACGGTGCGATGAATTTGATTTGAAGTAAATGATCCCACTGCAATTCAATTGCAATTTCGTCAGTGGGAAATTTAATGGGCTTTGTAATTACAGCAATATTTGAATCAATCCGCAATTCCTTATGCGGCGCAATGTGCATAAAAGAACCTACTTCATTTCCATAATAATCTTTAAACTGCTCTACAAATGGTTCACCGGTAATGGTAATTTGCTGGCTCTGCACCTCCTGATTTTCATCCTTAATGGGAAACAACATAATTTGGTTTGCACTATCACGCACTAATTCAGGATAGGTATATTTAGTAACATGATGTATAAAAAATCTAGGCATAATGTGAGTGCTTTATTAATTTACGTGGTGGATGAATGTCACTGATTGATTGAAAATAGAAAGCTGCATAGCCGAAGCGCTATCAAAAAAACGGGTTACAAAAAATTTAAGCATACGCAAAGTATTTCTGACTTAATTTTTTCCCAATTTCAAAAAGACTGTCTTTGGTTTGATTTAAAAATGGCTGCAGTCCTTCCTCTACGATTGACTCGCAGGTGGAGAATTTAACCTTACTTTTTGCCTTACCAATAATGAAATCAATCTGGTTAAAATCTGTTTGATTGCCCTCGTGTTTTAGCCGGGTAAAATAGCGGTGTAACTGGTTGATGGAATAAATCACCGATCGGGGAAATTGCTCATTTAATACAATTTGTTCTACCACGTTTGGCGCTTCAAATCCGCCACGGTAAGTCTTCAGGTATAATTCATAGCCCGAAATAGACATCAAAAAATATTTCCAATAAGTAGTATCAATTGTTTTATCCATTTGATAATTCATATCGCTGAATTTTACATCCAGGATATCAATGGACTGCATGGCCCTTTCCAAATACTTACCAATATTGATAAAAGAATTGCCTTCCCCCCTTGCCATGGTTACATCGGTGGTACCAAAATACAACAGACCCTGTTTAATTAAATTATCCAAAGTAGTAATGGGATCTTCATGCTGTAACAGTTCGGCAAGTTTATCTTGCCGCATAATATGGTAGAAATCATTGATGCACTGCCACATTTCTTTGGTGATATGATCCTGCACACTGCGTCCGTTTTCCCTCGCCATGGTTACAATATTCAGCACCGAGTTTGGATTTTCTTTTCCAATCAGCATAAACTGTAGCACTCCCCTTGTGTTATGTGCCAATACATCGGCCTCCTCTTCTTTTAAAAAAGTAAAAATTTTTAGCACCGGCATCCATGAAAACTTCTCCGTATCATCCTGCGATGAAGCGTAATTGATTTTTAGCATTCTTAAAATGCCATCTGTTCGTTCCATGTAGCGGCTCATCCAGTATAAACTATCGGCAACTCTACTTAGCATAAGTTAAAACTGGCCCTAGTCCCCCAAAGGGGGGTAAAGAAGGCGCTTTTTAATTAAGTGAATAAATAAGTTCCACACCCGCGACCGGGCTAAAAACAATTTTTTTTAAATTCAAACCTCAACAAACCTTGAACAAGTCAAGTGGTATAATAAAGCCAAACGCATATTCATAAAAAACTCTTCACCACATTAGCTTCCAGACCCCCTTCGTGGAGCAGGGGGCCATTCTTCAAAACAAGAGCTTCCAAACCCCCCTTCGTGGGGTAGGGGGGCCGGTTTACTGTGCCAGCACCCAGGTATCCTTACTTCCCCCACCTTGCGATGAGTTTACAATCAGCGAACCTTCTCTCAATGCAACCCTCGTTAATCCACCCGGAACTATTTCAATTCCATCCGGTCCGCATAAAGCATAGGGTCTAAGGTCAACCCGTCTCGGTTTCAATTTGCCATCCATATAACAGGGAACCGTTGATAAACTAATGATGGGTTGGGCAATAAACTGTCGTGGATTTTGCAACACCTCTTCTTTGTATTGATCAATTTCTTCGCTGGTTGCAGCACTCCCCATTAACATACCATAGCCGCCGCTCTCATTGGTTTTTTTAATCACCATGTTTTCGATGTTTTTAAAAACATGCTCCCGCTCTTCATCTTTTCCTAACTGGTAGGTAGGTACATTTTTTAAAATGGGTTCTTCATTCAGGTAGTAGCGGATCATGGCTGGCACAAAAGTGTAAATTGCTTTGTCATCCGCCACACCGTTGCCCACTGCATTCACGATGGCTACATTTCCTTTTCGGTAGGCACTCATAAGCCCCGCAACGCCCAACATACTTCCAGGGTCAAATACTAAAGGATCCAGGAAGTCATCATCTACTCTGCGATAAATTACATCTACCTGCTGCAAACCGCTGGTAGTTTTCATGTACACTTTATGATTGTCTACAACAAGGTCACTGCCTTGCACCAACTCAACACCCATTAATCTTGCAAGGGTGGTATGCTCAAAATAAGCCGAGTTATAAATGCCCGGCGTAAGTAATACAATAATTGGGTTCTTTATTTGTCTTGGCGATAAAGAAACTAGATTTCTATGTAAAATAGTTGGATACTCGGTCACGCTGCGAATATTACTTTGTGGCAACAAGTAAGGAAAAATTCGTTTGGTAATCTCCCTGTTTTCGAGCATATAACTTACACCGCTTGGGGTACGTAAATTATCTTCAAGTATGTAAAACGAGCCGTCATTATTGCGGATCAGATCAATGCCGGCAATGTGTACATAGATATCATACGGCACCGGAAAATTTTGCATTTCACGCAGGTAATGCGGGCAACTATAAATCATAGCCGCTGGCACCACACCATCTTTAATAATAAACTGTGTGCTGTAAATATCCTTTAAAAAATGGTTGAGCGCTTTTAATCGTTGCTTGATTCCTTTTTCAATGAAATCCCAATCGGATGCAGTAATGATGCGTGGAATAATATCGAACGGAAATATTTTTTCAATGCCTTCACCACTGCTATACACAGTAAAGGTTACACCCTGGCTCATAAATAAGCGCTTGGCAAACTCTTCCCGTTTATTCAGATCGTCTATGGAAAGTTTTTCCAGAAACTCAACCACGTTTTTATAATGTTCCCTAACTGATGAGTTGGTGTACATTTCATCCCATGTATTGGCATCCACCAAATATGACTGCATTAGATCACTTGTTTGCATAATTATCAGTTTTGGAAATGTAAACGGCAGGCAATCGTACAAACCTTAGTTTTTCAAATATAATAAATCAAATCAGTTTTCAATCATGCAATTCTACATTATTGGTAACTTTGCTTATATTAATTTTTTTATAATGAAGAAGATTGCGATGATACCTGCCCGTTATGCAGCCTCCCGTTTTCCAGCAAAATTGATGCAGTTGCTGGGTAGCAAAACAGTTATCCGGCATACCTATGAGAATACTGTTGCAACCGGTTTATTTGATGAAGTTGTAGTAGTAACCGACAGCGAACTTATTTATGATGAAATAGTAAACCATGGTGGCAAAGCGGTGAAAAGTAAACGGGCACATGAAAGTGGCAGCGACCGGATAGCAGAGGCCGTTGCGGATATGGAAGTGGAAATTGTAGTAAATGTGCAAGGTGATGAACCCTTCGTGCAAATTGAACCACTTGAAAAATTATTGAAAGTGTTTGAAGGAGAAGCGGGCGAAAACGTGCAGGTGGCATCCCTGATGCAAATCATGACAGCGCAACAGTTTATTGATGATCCCAATTTTGTAAAAGTGGCCGTTGATAAAAATATGAATGCATTGATGTTTAGCCGGAGTGTGATTCCATATCACCGGGATAAACAAATGGTACCAGTTTATTATGAACACATTGGTGTATATGCTTTTCGCAAACAAGCCCTCATGGATTTTACCAACTGGCCAATAACACCCCTGGAAGCTGCAGAAAAAATCGAATGCCTTCGTTACCTGGAAAATGGTGTTTCACTCAAAATGGTTGTAACGGAATATATGGGGGTAGAGATTGATACACCGGAAGATTTGGTAAGGGCGGCGGCATTGTTGGGTTGATAGCAAATCTCTAAGAATCCGTTTATTATTAATGCCATAAGTGTATGAATAATCAATAAGTTTTCTGTATTAAAAGGGTTTTATTCGAGACAGTTATTGCAATAAGTATTAATTAAAATTATACATGGCAAATTGTGAAATTATTTTTAAACAGCTTCTAAGAATAAACTGCCGAATTTTTTAAAAACCGCTGCCAGTCTTCCAGCATTTTACCCTTTAAAACCCTCGGGAATTTGTGTTGCCCGCCAATCTTACCTTTCGATTTCATAAAGGCCATGAATGTGTCTTCGGATAAAACGGTTACAATCACCTCCTTAAGTGCATGTTTTCTCTCTACCTCATAATCATCATTTAGCTCTTTCAGTTTGTTGTCGATGCGAATTTTCAACTCCTCATTATTTACAATATCATTGGTAGCTACAAACCAATGATGGGCGAAAAACTGACCATACGGTTCGCCGGCCACAGTAAATTCAGGTATGGAAATATTGAGGTCTTCGCTCACCATTTCAATGGCTTTGTTCATATTATCTACACTCAAGTGCTCGCCTACCAGGCTCAAAAAATGTTTGGTCCTGCCAGTAATGATGATTTCACTTTCTTCCTTATTGATCAGCCTTACTGTATCACCAATGGCATAACGCCAGGTGCCGGCATTGGTGCTAATTAACATGGCGTAGTCCTTATTTTCTTCAATTTCATGAATCATAAACACTGCTGGATCTTCCACCATGTTTCCCTCAATATCAAAATTGTGTTCATCAAAGGGAACAAATTCAAAGAAAATATTATTGTTCAAAGCAAGGTGCATTCCCACAGCGCTCTGCCTGTTTTGATAGGCCAGAAATCCTTCACTTGCCAGGTAGGTTTCAATATAGGTGATGGGTTGGCCCAGCAACTTTTCAAATCCTTTTTTATACGGTTCCATCGCTACTCCGCCATGTACATAAAAAGCAAGGTTTGGCCATATTTCATGAATGTTTTTTAGTTTGTAGCGATCAATTATTTTTTCCATGCACAACTGCAGCCAGGCAGGCACGCCGATGATAAAACCGATATCCCAGTTGGGTGCATTGTCTACAATTTCTTCCAGCTTCTTTGCCCAGTCTTTTTCTTTGGCAATTTTTTTACCCGGCTTGTAAATGCCGAGCCCCTGGAACCAGAAGGGAAGATTTTTCTGTTGAATGCCACTTAAGTCGCCGGCGAAATAAGTGGGTCCTTTTTGCAATTGGGTACTTCCGCCCAACATTAACCAACCCTTGCCCAACGCACTTTTTGGTACATCATCGTATTTAGCAAGGCTCAATAGTTGTTTAAAACTCGTAATGGTATTGCTGCGAATCAAATCTTTTGTGATTGGAATAAATTTACTGGCGGCCTCGCTGGTGCCACTGCTTAAAGCAAAGTAATGTATCACGCCCGGCCAACAAACATCCGGAATGCCGTCCTTTGCCTTATGCCACCATTGTGCATATATTTTGCTATAGTCGTATGTGGGAACCAATTGCTGAAACTTTTTGCCGGGATGACAACTCATCAGAATCTCGTCAAACTTATATAATTGGCCAAACTGGGTAAACCTTGCTTTGCGTAACAATCGCTTCAGCACTTTTATTTGCTGCCGCCGGGGGTCGCTAATGGGCAGGTTAAGTGCTCTTGCGATACTATTTGGTAGTTTCAATTCAAAAATTGGCATGCAGTGGAATATGGGGTTAAAACAAATTTACTGTTTAGAGTTGTTTCCTTAATAATAATTTCTCAAAAGCTACAGACTTGTTTTTCCGGTAATAAACCTGTCGACAGGTTTTTAAAGTTTTAAATATACAGCAAAAATAAAGAACTTTTTTCATCAGTATAAATAAGAGATTAATTTCAAATTGCGGTAATTTCTTATATCGAACTTTTATTTGGAATTTGAAAATGGCCATGATCTATCAATGGACAATCCTTTTTTGAAATACATTCTTTTTTATCAGTAAAAATGTGTAGTACAATTCACGTTCATTCCAGCAGCAATCATCAAATTGATGTAGTTTTGTACCCTAAAAAATTAAGCCATATATGAAAAAGTTTTTTGTTTCGGTTGTACTAACCATCTCGTTGTTAAAAGCCAGTGCTGATGAAGGGATGTGGCTGCCCATGTTATTAGGCGAACAGGTGTATGCCGACATGGTAAAAAAGGGTTTGAAAATAACCAAAGAGCAACTGTATTCCATCAATAAATCTTCGCTAAAGGATGCCATCATTATTTTTGGCGGCGGCTGCACCGGTGAAATTGTAAGCGACCAGGGACTGATATTTACCAATCACCATTGCGGTTATGGGGCTATTGCCGGCGCAAGCACTGTAGAAAACAATTATTTAAAAAATGGCTTTTATGCCTACAATAAAGGCCAGGAAATAAAGAGCGGACTAACCGTTCAGTTTCTGGACAAAATTGTAGATGTTACCAGGGAGGTAGAAGAAGCCTTAAAAGCATTGGATTGGGCAGAGCGGGTAAAGAAAACCCCGGAAGTATTAAAAGCAATCACTGATAAAGTAGCAGATAAGGAGAATGGTCTTGCAGGTAGAATTTATCCAATGTTTAAGGGCAACCAATACATCATGTATGTGTATAAAACGTATCGGGATATTCGCCTGGTAGGTGCACCACCGGAAAGTGTAGGTAAATTTGGTGGTGATACTGATAACTGGGAATGGCCAAGACACACCGGCGATTTTTCTATTTTCAGGGTATATGCAACAAAGGATGGCAAGCCGGCAGATTATAGTTTAGACAATACGCCTTTGAAACCAAAACATTTTTTACCCGTTAGCATCAAAGGGTTGAAAAACGGTGATTATGCAATGATTTATGGATATCCCGGCGGTACCAACCGTTACGAAACCAGTTATGGTTTAAAACTAAAAACGGATATTGAAAATCCTTCACTTGTAGAACTCCGGGATATCCGTTTGAAACTGATGATGGAGCAGATGATAAAAGATCCAGCGGTGAAATTAAAACTGGCCAGCAACTATGCCGGCATAGCCAACTATTGGAAATTCTTTGACGGTGAAACAAAGCAATTGAAAAAATTTGGCACGTATGCCCAGAAACAAAACTATGAAGCTGAATTTTTGAAATGGGCAAAAGGAAAACCGGAATTTGAAAATATAATGGCAGACTACAGTAAAATGTATGATGCCTGGACTCCCTATAGTAAAATGCGTACTTACCTGTCAGAGGGTATTTTGGGTTCACCACTGGCAACATTTGCCTCCTCGCTTGTGGCACTCGAAGCCAATATGGTAAAAGCTGGTGTATCCTCTGTTGAAATTAAAAAATCGGTGGAGGCAGCTAATGCATCAAGAAGATTATTTTTAGAAAGTGAGGATCTGCCAAGCGACGAAAAAATAGTTGCGGCAACCGCCATGCGATTTTACAATGATGTAGATAAAAGCCAGCATCCGATTGGTTTTTATGAAGGACTGAAAGCAATCTACGGGCCTTTAAACGAAGAAGCGACCTTTAAAAAATGGGCAAAAGATCTGTTTAGCCGCACCATGATTTTGGATGATGCAAAATGGGCTGCATTTATAGCCAATCCGGATGCAACCGTATTGCAGGGAGACCCAGCCTTTGCTTATGCGGGATCATTTTTGAAAAACTACAACTCCAAGTATGCATCCCTTTACACAGCGTTTTCAAGTAAGAATGCAGAGCTGGGTCGCAGTTATTTAAAAGGCATTATGCAAATGAATCCTGTTGCTGCTAAGAAGATGTATCCCGATGCAAATTTTAGCATGAGGGTGAGTTATGGTAACGTAAAAAGCTACAGTCCAAAGGATGCGGTGCAATACGATTATGTAACAACTGGTAAAGGCATATTGGAAAAGTACAAAGCCGGCGATTATGAATTTGATTTGCCTGCCAGCCAAATTGAATTGATGAAGAAAAAGGATTTTGGCCAGTACATTGATAAAAGCCGGAACGACCTGGTAGTAAACTTCATCACCACCAACGACATTACTGGTGGCAACAGCGGAAGCCCCGTAATTGATGCCAATGGCAATTTAATTGGGCTTGCTTTTGATGGTAACTATGAAGCACTGAGCCATAAAATTGCCTTTGACAAAGATCTGAACAGAACCATTTGTGTAGATGTGCGCTATGTATTGTGGTGCATTGATAAAATGGGTGGTGCAAAAAATATCATCAATGAATTGAAGCTAATCAGGTAATCTTTTAATTAGCCAATTTGCTAATGTGCTAATCGGCAACGTCTGATTACGGTGGTCCCTGCTTTGTAAATTAAATTTCAAAACCAGGGTTGCTAATAACGATTTGATAACTAAACTGAAATCAAAGCAAGGCATACAAAATGGACCTTTGTTTCGTTATCACCGTAAAATAAAAAACAAAAAATGAAAAAG
>Ga0105045_10002354_pt1 | contig 15888 bp, 12 predicted proteins | sample MAT02_FD_78089 | JGI IMG/M metagenome (GOLD analysis project Ga0105045, IMG submission 78089) | Freshwater microbial communities from Lake Fryxell liftoff mats and glacier meltwater in Antarctica - MAT-02 (megahit assembly) | ecosystem: Environmental > Aquatic > Freshwater > Ice > Liftoff...
CACTGTTCCATGAACGTGCGGTACACGCCGAGCATCTGGCGCGTCTCGGTTTCGGCCTCGTCATGCGTGGCATGCGCGGTGTGCCCCTCCTGCCAGAGGAATTCCGTGGTGCGCAGGAAGAGCCTCGTGCGCATTTCCCACCGGACGACGTTGGCCCATTGGTTATACAGGAACGGCAGGTCCCGATAGCTCTGCAGCCACTTCGAGAACATGTGGTAGATGATGGTTTCCGATGTCGGACGCACCACCAGCGGCTCTTCCAGCTTCGAGCCACCGCCATGCGTGACGACGGCAAGTTCCGGCGCAAATCCCTCCACGTGACTGGCTTCCTTCTTCAGGAAGCTTTCCGGGATGAAGAGCGGGAAGTACGCGTTCCGGTGCCCGGTCGCCTTGAACATCTGGTCGAGCGCCATCTGCATGCGCTCCCAGATGCCGTATCCATCGGGACGGATCACCATGCAGCCGCGCACCGGCGAGTAATCCGCCAGCTCCGACTTGAGCACGAGTTCGTTATACCATGCGCTGAAGTCCGCGGCGCGCGTCGGAAGCTTCTTGTCGTCGCTCATGCTGCTCCGTCGGCGCGCAGGGGCGCCGGCTGTTGAGGAAACCGGGCGCTCACCGTTGATCGGCGAGCCAGGTCGCCAGTACCACCGATGTTTCTGCGCCGCTGCTGAGGTCACGCACCGTACCTGCACCGGGAGCGTCGCCGCGCAGGATCAGCGCGTGTGCCGCGCCTGCACTGACCGCGGCCTTCAACTGCTTGCCGACTTGCTGCGGACGAAGCGCATATTCCACGCGTCGTCCCGCACGCCGCAGCGCGCCGACCGTCGCGCGGACCGTGGCCACATCGACGTCGTCGCCCGCAGCCACCCAGAATTCCGGTGACGGTGGTGCCGACGGCAGCAGGCCGCGATCACGCAGCAACTCACCCAGCACCACGTCGCCCCAGCCGAATCCTGCAGCCGGCATGTCGACACCACCCAGCGCATTCAGCAGTTCGTCGTATCGTCCACCACCGCAGACGGCGCGCAGTTCGCCTTTCGAGTCGAATACCTCGAAGACGATGCCCGTGTAATACGCCAGGCCTCGCACGATCGTGAGGTCCAGTCGGACCCACGGCGCAACCGGCGTCCCGATCAGCGCTTCCGTCATCGCGAGCGTCTCCTGCATCGCGGTCAGGCGTGCGGCACCATCGGCGTCCTGCAGCAGCGGCGCCAACGCTGCGACGCCCGTGGCATTCGTCTGCTCGATCAGCGACAGCAGTGCATCCACCTGCTCCGTGGTGCAGTCCGCCGCGAGCAGCCTTTCGATCGACAGTTCTCGTGGCTGCCGGTCGAGTTTGTCGAGGACCGCGTAGATCGACGGGATGCGATCCGCCGGATGGCCCATCGCGTGCAGCACGGCATTCAGCAGCCGGCGATCCGACAGGCGCACACGCACGTCGTCACTGGTGAGCCCGAACTCGCGCAGGATGTCGATCACCATCGCGAGCAGCTCGGCATCCGCCGATTCGCCGCCGTCGCCGAAGATGTCGGCATTGAGCTGGAAGTGCTCGCGCAGGCGTCCGCGCTGTGCACGTTCGTAGCGGAACAGCTGCGGAATGGAAAACCAGCGCACCGGCTTGCGCAGTGCGTTGGCCTGTGCCGCCACCATGCGTGCCACGGTCGGCGTCATCTCCGGACGCAGTGACACGTCACGGCCGCCCTTGTCGACGAAGTTGTACAGCTGATCCACGATCTCGGCGCCGCTCTTCTTGGTGTAGAGCTCGAGCGGCTCGAGCGGCGGGCCGTCGTACTCCACGAAGCCATAGCGCGCCGCTACGCGACGCCAGGTCGTGAAGATGTGCGCGCGCTCGGCAAATGCAGACGGATAGAAGTCGCGAAAACCGTTCAATGGGCGGATCGATGCCATACTGCAAGCTTACCCGGCAAGGGGATCGATCTGCAACCGCTGCATCGCATCTCCCACCGTGTGAAATGAACCCGTCACGAGCACGGTTGCGGCCGATGCACGCGCGCGATCGAGCGCATCGATGAAGACAGGCTCCGCATGCACCATGCAGCGGTCGCCGGCATGATCACGTGCATACGCGAGCACCTCGTCCAAGGGCCAGCGCCGTGAGCCCGGGGCCGTCGGCGCATCGGTGAGCCAGAGCTGGTCGAGCACGGGGAGCAGCATGTCGATCATGGCGCGCCAGTCCTTGTCCGACAGCACGCAGAGCACGGCACCCAACGGTCTCGCGAGTGAGACCGCCCGCACCGTCTGTGCAACGGTGGCCATGCCGTCCGGATTGTGGGCGACGTCGAAGAGCCACGGACCCGTGCGCTGGAATCGACCAGCCAGTCGCGTGGTGCGGACGCCGGACGCCAGCGCTGCCGGCGATGGCGTGAACGGAGCACCGGCTGCGCGGAGCACAGCCACCGCCGTGGCCACGTTCTGTGCCTGGTGCGCGCCCATGAGCGCGCTGGTGAGCCGGAGTGTCTCAGTGCCATCACGCAGTTCGATCTCCGTACCCGCGTCAGTCAGTCGCACCGCGTGGATCGGCAATTCCGCTGTCGCGATGACCACCTGCGACGCGCCGGCGCGATGCGCCGCGTCCGTGAGCACCTCGATGATCGCCGGATCGAGCTCGCCGATGACGGCGGGCACGCCGGACTTGAAGATGCCGGCCTTCTCGAGCGCGATGTCCTGCAGCGTGTCGCCGAGGTACTCACGATGATCGAGCCCGATCGCCGTGACCGCTGCCACGAGTGGGGTGAGCACGTTGGTGGAATCGAGTCGTCCGCCAAGTCCCACCTCGACGACTGCGACATCGACGCCGGCCTGAACCAGCAGGTCGAACGCCATCGCCGTGGTGGCCTCGAAGAACGTGGCGCCGAGTCGGTCGATGTCGTCCTGATGGCGCATCAGCCACGCCATCACCTGCGACTCGCTGACGGCCGCCCCGTTGATCAGCAAACGTTCGCTGAAGTCGATGAGGTGCGGTGACGAGTAGCGACCGACGCTGAACCCCTGCTGTCGCAGCACGGCGTCGATCGTCGCGCATGTGCTGCCCTTGCCGTTCGTGCCGGCGACATGCAGCGAGCGAAGGCGACGGTGCGGCGATCCGCATGCCTCGAGCAGTTCCCGCGTGCGGTCGAGGCCAAGTCGGACGCCGTGGGTGGTACGTGCCGCCAGCGCCGCGATGGCAACGCGGTAGTCCGGAGACGCCGCGCCGCCATCCGTCGTCATCGTCAGGCCGCCGACCAGCCTGTGGCGGCGGGCTTGCCGGTCATGTGTCGAAGCAGCCGTCCCACCGTCGCCTTCAGTTCATGACGATGCACGACGGCATCGAGCATTCCATGTTCGAGCAGGAATTCCGCCGTCTGGAAACCGTCGGGCAGATCCTGGCCGATGGTCGACTTGATCACGCGCTGTCCGGCGAAACCGATCACGGCGCCCGGCTCCGCGATGATTGCGTCGCCCAGCATCGCGTAACTCGCGCTCACGCCGCCGGTGGTCGGGTTGGTCAGCACGGAGATGTAGGGAATCCGCCGTTCGGCGAGCATCGAGAGCATGGTGGACACCTTCGCCATCTGCATCAGCGACAGCACGCCTTCCTGCATGCGCGCCCCCCCCGATGCCGAGACGATCACCAGTGGAAACTTCTTCTCGAGCGAATGCTGGCCGAGCCGCGACAGCTTCTCACCAACCACGGAGCCCATCGAACCGCCCATGAATGCAAAATCCATGGCGCCGACGTTCAGCGGCATGCCGGCAATGCGACCGGTCGCCGTGATCACCGCATCCTGGTCACCGGCATTCGTCACCGACTTCTTGAGGCGCGCCGGATAGTCGGGAAAGCTCAACGGATCCGTCGAGCGCAGTTCGGTCTCGGTCTCGTCGATCGTCTCTTCATCGAGGAGGATCGACAGATAGTCACTGGCGCGGATGCGGCGATGATAGTCGCAATTCGGGCACACATTCAGGTTCCGCTCGAAACTGTCGCGGATATCCGTGTGCCCGCAGGCTTCACATTTTACCCACGCATCGCGCGGGATCTCGAGCTTTTCGCGCCGGGGTTGCCGGGGCTTTCTTTCCTTACGGAACCATGCCATCCGGTAATGTCGCTGGTTCAGGAGAATCGGGCAATGCTCCTGGTTGCCAAACGACCAGCGCGAGCGCTCAGATCGATGCCAGCTCGCCGCGCCCACGCCCCTCTCGGGAAATGCGCATCAACACACCCACCGACAGCCACGATGCCAGCATGAAGCTTCCGCCGTAGCTGAAGAACGGCAGCGGAATGCCAGTGATCGGCATCAGGTTCAGCGTCATGCCGACATTCTCGATGACATGCACGAGCCAGCTCGCCAACAGGCCGAACGCGATCAGGCTCGCGTACGGATCGTTGGCCCGGCTCGAGATGCGCACGGCCCGCAGGAAGAGCGCCAGGAACAACGTGAGCGCCAACGTGACCCCGACGAATCCGAGCTCCTCGCCGACCACGGCGAAGATGAAGTCGGTCTGCTGTTCCGGCACGAAGTTCAGTCGTTTCTGCGTGCCTTGCGTGAACCCCTTGCCGAGCCACCCACCGGATCCGATCGCCACCTGCGACTGGATCACGTGATAGCCTGACGCCTGCGCGTCGATGCTCGGATCCAGGAACACGAGCAGGCGTTTCTGCTGGTAAGGCGCCAACTTTTCCCAGAGGATCGGCGCCACCACGCCCGTCACGACATTGATGCACACCACCGCAATGCCTTCGACCAGGTAGGGTCGATAGATCCACACCAGCGCCAGCAGCAGCAGGAACCAGGCACCCCACAATCGCGTGCTGAACGCCAGCACCAGGCTGATCGCGGGGCTTGCGATCAGCAGCAGCAGTCGCCAGTTCACGCCGGACCAGAACAGCATCGCGAAGAAGATGCCGATGAACACGATGCCGGTGCCGAGGTCCGGCTGCAGCATGATCAGGATCCACGGAATGCCGACGACCAATGCCGGATGCCAGAGCTCCAACAGGGATTTCGGTGGCTCCCGGCGATTGGCGAGCACGCGCGCCAGCATCAGCACCACTGTGATCTTCGCCAGTTCCGCCGGTTGGCCAATGCGGATGCCACCAATCACGAGCCAGCTCTTGGAGCTTGCCGCCGTCCCCGCGCCACCGCCGATCACCAGTGTCAGCACGAGCATGCACAGCGTCAGCACGTACACGAACGGCGTCAGCCAATCCAGAAAGCGCACCGAGGCGCGACTGGCCACGAATGCCGCACCGATCGCGATCACGAACCAGACCAGCTGCGTCCGCCAGAGGGTCGCCACGAACGACACCGTATCGGTCTGACCCGCCGAGTACACCATTGCGATGCCGAACGCACTGAGGGCGAGCGCAATCAGGAGCAGCGGAATGTCGGGAATGCGGCGCGTCATTCGGTGGTCACCACCGGGGCCGTCGCGGCCTTGAGATAGCGCGCCATGACCTTCGTCGCGATGCGTGCCGCCACGTACCCATGCTCGCCGTACTCCACGAACACACCCACGACGATGCGCGGGCGTTCGGCCGGCGCGAAGCCCATGAACCAGGCATGGTCGGGATTCGGCGGGTTCTGCGCCGTCCCGGTCTTGCCAGCCACGGTGATGCCTTCGACACGCGCACTGTTGGCCGTCCCGCGGCTGCTGACCACGCCGGCCATCGCCAGCCGCAGGCCGACCATCTGCGCGTCGGTCAGGTTCATGATCCGCACCCGCTCCGGATTGCGCGTCACGATCTCCGGACGCGCCGCCCGACCATCGGTCGCCAGCGCGGTGTAGAAACGCGCCATGTTGATCAGCGTCTGCGCATTCTCGCCCTGCCCGATCGACAGGTTCAGCGACACCGAGCCAGGGACCCAGCCGCGTGCGCCGTAGCGCTCGTTGAAGTAGTTCATCGCGTCCGGCGGATACTGAGGCTGCGTCTCGTTCGGCAGGTCGATGCCAGAGCGTTCCCGCATCTTCAGCTTGATCCCACCCGCCACCAGCCGCGTCAGCCCGAGTTTGAGGCCGACCTGATAGAAGTACACATCGCAGCTCTGTTCGATGGCTTGACGCAGGTTGACGTCGCCATGGCCCGTGTGGTTCCAGCACCGGAAGTAGCGTCCGTACCGGTAGCCGCCGGTGCAAGGCTGCGGCATGTGGTCATCGAGTGACACGAGACCGGCTTCCATCGCGATCGCCGAGGTCGCGAGCTTCCACGTCGAGGCGGGCGGATACCGCCCCTGGATCACCTTGTTGTACAACGGGCGACGGGGGTCCGTGTTCAGCTCTCGCCAGTACTCGGCGGGAATGCCACCGACGAACCGATTCGGATCGTACGTGGGTGCACTGTGCAGCGCGAGCACGGCACCATCGTTCGGATCGATCGCCACGACACCGGCGCGCAGCGAATCGCCCAGCAGCGACACGACGTATTGCTGCAGATCCATGTCGATGTTGGTGCGAAGAGCCCGCGCCGGAATCGGCGCCCGCTCGGCACGCGCTCCTGCGTCGCGCACCACGCGACCTCGCGCATCGACCTCGACGTAGCGCACGCCCTCGGTGCCACGCAACTGCGCCTCGTACTGGCGTTCCAACCCGCCCTTGCCGATCTGCTGCCCAGGCTTGTAGTCGCGCCGCGTGGAATCCGCGAGTTCACGTTCGGTGACTTCACCCGTGTAGCCCACGAACGATGCCACCGCTGGCCCATCCGGGTAGTAGCGCTTCGGTGTGCTCTGAATGATCAGGGTTGGGTTCTCGACCCGTCGCTCCTCGAGCACGGCCACGACGTCGAACGGCGCATCGGGCAGGATCACGGCGGGACGCGTGGGATTCTTGCGCCAGCGACGCACGGCCGCTTCCACCTGGTCGTCGGTGATCGGGATGATGCTCGACAGCCGACGCATCGCTGCGCGCAGCGAGTCGGCCGATGGACTCAGCAAAGACACTGCATACCCGGGCAGGTTCTCGGCGATGATGCGTCCGTTGCGGTCGTAGATGATGCCGCGTGGCGCCGCGAGCGGCACTTCGCGGAATCGGTTCTGCTCCGCCTGTGCGAGGAATTCCGAGTTCCTCATCACCTGCGCACGAAAGAACGCGGACATCAGCGCCACGAAGCCGATGCCGAGCAGCAGCCGCGCCACCGATGCGCGGCGTGACACGTCATGCGGATGGTAGCTCACGCCGTCGCCGGCTTCAGCAACGGACGGAGCACCGCAAAAAGCAGCGCACCAACGATCGCGGTCGCCGCTGCAGACAGCGGTGCCCACACCAAGGCGGAAATCGCCACCCCCGCCTCGAAGCCGCGGCCAGACAGGAACAGTCGCATCAGGATGACTCCCCAGGCGCTGGCAAAGATCACGACGCCGTCCAGCACGGCGTTCTCCGCAAAGAATGCAGCTTTCAACCAGCTGGTGACATAGCCCACCAGCGTCAACGCGAGCATCGCACTGCCAAAGCCTCCTGGCGACGCGGCATCAGCAGCCACACCGATCAGCAGCCCCAGCACTGCGCCGACTCCGGGACGCACCCGGATCGACAGCAGGAGCAGCGCGAGCACCAGAAAATCGATCTCGATCCGGTTGCCGAGGAGCGGTCGCAGCAGGAAGTGCGCGATCACGAGCATGGACACGGTAACCATGAGGCGTAACCAGTCGTACACTCCGCTCACGCACCCGCTCCCGCTGGCGGAAGCCGGAAAGGATTCTCGATCGGTTTCGGTCGCACGGCTGCGGGCGGCTTCACTGGTGCCTGTGCAGCTGGCCGCGCGCCGTTTCGCGCGCCGGCAGAGTCGGTCCTGGCACGCGTACTCACCGAGTCCCGGCGCGGACGGCGCGCTGGCACCGCGCTGTCAGGCTGCGGCGCCGATGCGGGCTGCGTCGAATCGGTATCGACGCGCACACCGCTGTCGCCGCCATAGATCGCCGCACGACGGAGCGAATCGAGCCGTGCAAGCGCCTCGGCGCGCAGGGTGATGCGGCGCAGCGAGTCTGCGACGATGGAATCACCGGCCATCGCAATGCGCTTCTGCGACGAATCCGCAGCGGCGGCGCTGCTCCATGCCGTCGTCACGCCTGCCGCAGCCCGCGGTGGAAGCAGAATGATCGCCTCGCCCGCCGCGTCAGGTGGCACGATGGGACGCAGCAGATAGGTCCGCGCCCAGCCCTCGACCGTCTTCGTCTCGCGCAGAATGATGCCGATCGGGATGCCGCGCGGAAAGACGTTTCCCAGCCCCGAACTCACGATCAGCGTTCCTGGCGTGAGCTCGCTGCGAAACGGGACACCGCGCATCTCGAGCAGGTATCGATCCGCGCCGTTGCCGAGGTGCGCCGCCACGATGCCGAAGGCCAGGCCATCCGTGGTCGTCGCACTGGCGCGAAAATCCGGATGCGTCCAGAGGATGGCCGTGCTCGAACTCGCGTCCACGGCCGTGACCATCCCGATCAGTCCATCCGGCACGACGAGCGGCGAGAACGGCCGGACGCCTGCGGCTGCCCCGGCGGCCAGGAGAACCGTGTGCTCATCCGCGCCGCGCGCCCCGTGCACGATTTCCGTCGGAACGAAGCCCCACTGAAGCCGCTGGCCAAGTCCGACCAGTGCGCGCAGGCGGTCGTTCTCCGCGCGCAGCGGCGCGGCCGATTGCGACAGGAGCGCCAGGCTGTCGACGCTGTGCACGAGACGGCCATGGTCGCCGATGGCCAGCCGACCGCGCTCGGCCCAGGCCTGTGCCGCCACCAGCGGCGCTGCCACACTGGATCGCAGCGACCCCTGCACCTTGCCGCGAAGCGTCGAGGGCAGGATCAGCGCGACCACCGACAGCAGCAGCGCCACGCCGAGCAGCGCCAGGTCCGTGCGCGTTCCCGTGCGTGACGTCCGGGCCATCGTCAGCTCAGGAACTCAGGACAGAGCGGTACTTCTCTTCGTCATCGAGAATGCGCCCGCACCCGCGAACGACGCAGGTCAGCGGATCCTCGTCGACATGGATGGGCAGGTTCGTCTCCTGGCTGAGCAGGAGGTCGAGGCCACGGATCAGTGCACCACCGCCGGTCATCACGATACCACGGTCGACGATGTCGGAGGCCAGTTCCGGTGGCGTGATCTCGAGCGCACGGCGGACTGCATCGACGATCTGCTGGATCGGCTCCTGAATTGCCTCGCGGATCTCGGACGAGTGCACACGCACCGTCTTCGGAATGCCGCTGACGAGGTCACGACCCTTCACTTCCATGTCGCGCTCCTCGCCGACAGGATATGCGCTGCCGATCTGGATCTTGATCTGCTCGGCCGTCGGTTCACCGATGAGCAGGTTGTAGTTCTTGCGCATGAACTGCACGATGGACGTGTCCAGCTCATCACCGCCCGTGCGGATCGACGTGTCGCTCACGATGCCGCTGAGGGCGATGACCGCGATCTCCGTCGTGCCACCGCCGATGTCGATCACCATGTTGCCGGTCGGTGTCTCCACCGGCAGGCCGACACCGATCGCGGCGGCCATCGGTTCGGCCACCATGAACACTTCCTTTGCGCCCGCACCGAGTGCGCTGTCGCGCACGGCGCGCTTCTCCACTTCCGTGATGCCGCTTGGCACACAGACGATCACGCGCGGCTTCACCTTGAAGACGTGGTTCTCGATGATCAGCGTGAGAAAGTACCGCAGCATCTTTTCGGTGACGTCGAAGTCTGCGATCACGCCGTCCTTGAGCGGTCGCACGGCGATCACGCCATCCGGCGTCCGGCCAAGCATGCGCTTCGCCTCGAGCCCGACGCCCTTGATCTTCTTCGTGTCGCGGTCAATGGCCACCACCGAGGGCTCGTTCAGCACGATGCCCTCCCCCTTCACGTAGATGAGGGTGTTTGCGGTCCCGAGATCGACGGCGATCGCGTTCGCCGGGAAGAGGGATCCCGACCTGAATGGCCAGCGAAACGGCATTTGTTGGTGCGGAAGGAGGGCCCGGGAGCGCGGGCCGGACACACGCCACATGGAGGGAACCACCGGTCGTGTCCTGCAGCAACCTACTGTATTCGCGACACTCGGTGAAGTGAGCGTGCCACATGCTGCCTGCAGCAGCGGGAGCCGACGGAGTACGAAAACGGCGGCTGCGCCACAGATCTGGTCGCCGCTACCGTTGCCGCGTCAGACTGCAAAACGTGAAAACATCACGCCACGAACTGTGCCGGTTCGCTGAATTCCAGCCCGAAAGACTCTGCCACCGCGCGGTAGGTCGTCTTGCCCGCAGTCATGTTCAGCCCCTTCAGGAGCGCACCGTTCGCGGCCAGCGCCCGGCGCCAGCCGTGCGTCGCGAGCTGCATGACGTACGGGAAGGTCGCGTTCGTCAGCGCCAGCGTGGATGTGCGGGGCACGCCACCCGGCATATTTGCCACGGCGTAGTGAATCACGCCGTCGACCGTGTAGGTGGGGTTTTCGTGCGTCGTCGCATGAATGGTCTCCACGCAGCCGCCCTGATCCACCGCCACGTCCACGATCACCGATCCGGGACGCATGCGCTTCAGATCGTCCTTGCGGATCAGCTTCGGCGCCTTGGCACCCGGGATCAGCACTCCACCAATGACCAGGTCGGCCGTCGAGATCTGCTCCAGGATATTGTGCCGGTTCGAGTGGATCAGCGACACGTTGGCCGGCATCACGTCGCTCAGGTAGCGCAACCGTTCCAGTGACAGGTCGAGAATCGTGACCATGGCGCCCATGCCCGCCGCGATCTTCGCTGCATTCGTGCCCACCACGCCGCCGCCCAGAATCACCACCTTCGCCGCCGGCACGCCCGGCACGCCACCGAGCAGCACGCCGCGACCGCCGTAGAGCTTTTCCAGGTACTTGGCCCCTTCCTGCACCGCCATGCGGCCGGCCACTTCGGACATCGGCGTGAGCAGCGGCAACTCGCGCGATGGCAACTCGACGGTCTCGTATGCGATGCAGGTCGCGCCGCTGGCAAGATGGGCGCGCGTCAACGCTTCGTCGGCGGCGAAATGCAGGTAGGTGAACAGCGTCAGGTCGGGGCGCAGGAACTGCCACTCCTGTGCGATCGGCTCCTTCACCTTCAGCAGCAGCTCGGCCGCGCCCCACGTCGATGCCGCATCGGGCATGATCGTCGCACCGACATCCGTGTAATCGGAGTCACTGAAGCCGCTGCCGATCCCCCCGCCGGCTTCGACATGCACCGCATGCCCAGCTGACACGAGCGCCTCCGCACCGGCTGGGACGAGCGCCACGCGATTTTCGTTCGTCTTGATCTCTTTGGGTACGCCGATCTTCATGGAAGTCAGGATGACGGGTTTGGAATCGACCGGCTCGCGCGTTTACGCAGCGGCGACCGGCCCGAGACTGAGCACACTGCACTGCGCCGGATCCAGATACCCTGCGCAGGCGGCACGGACCTGGGCAGGTGTGACGGCATCGAGCTCCGCCAGCAATGCGTCGATGGGGCGGTACGGCTCGTCGTACAGCGCGACCTCGGCGGCGCGGTACAGCCGCGACGACACCCCTTCGAGTGAGAGCACCAGCTGGCCCTTCAACTGGCTGACGCCCGTGGCGATCTCGTCGTCACTCATGGCACCACCCGCGACGGCCGCCATCCCGCGGCAGACCACCTCGTAGGCTTCCCGCGCCTGCTCCGGCGCCGTGGCCAGGTAGACGCCGTGCTGCCCGTTGTCGAGGAAGGTGTTGTAGAAGGAGTAGACGCTGTAGGCGAGTCCGAGCTCCTCGCGCACCTCCTGAAACAGCCGCGAGCTCATGCCACCGCCCAGCAGCGCCGATGCCACCGCCAACGCATGACGCTCCGGCGACGAGTGCTTCGGTGCATCGCAGGCCAGCACGAGGTGCGTCTGCGCAATGTCCTTTCGCTTGACATGCGCGTAGCCGCGCGCGATCGCCTCGGGCGGGGGCGGCGGCGCCAGCCACTCGCTCACGCCGCGTGCGCGCGTCACCCAACCGGTGGCGTCGAGGATCTCCAGGAGCTGATCATGCGTGACGTTGCCGGCAGCCGCCAGTACGATCTGCGGCGGATGGTAAATGCGCTCATGCCAGGCGCGCAGCTCGGCCGCGCTGATGCGCTTCACTGTCGCCGGGGTCCCCAAAATCGCATGTCCGTAAACATGTCCCGGATACATGCGCGAGGCATGCAGCTCGAAGATCACGTCATCGGGCGTGTCATCCACCATCGCGATCTCTTCGAGGATCACCTTGCGCTCGAGTCGCAGGTCCTCGTCGCGCAGCAGTGGCTGGAAGCAGAGCTCGAACAGGACGTCCGACGCTTCGTGCAGGTGTTCATCCAGCACGCGTGCCTGATACGACGTGTGTTCGCGTGTGGTGTAGGCATCCAGCGAACCGCCAAGAACTTCCAGCGAGAGTGCGAGCGCCTTTGCGCCGTACTTCGTCGTGCCCTTGAACACCATGTGTTCCAGCATGTGGGCGATGCCCATCTGCTCGGCGTGCTCGTGCATGGAGCCCGAGCGAACCCAGGCCCCGATGGCCACTGACCGCACTCCCGGAACGAATTCCGAGAGTACGGTCAGGCCATTCGGCAGCACCGTGCGCGAGACGCCTGTCTCAGGCGACGTCGCGAGGGCGATCATTACCGGCGACGCGGGGCGCCGCGAGAACCACCGCGGTCACCGCGATCGTCGCCACCCGTCGACTCACGCGGGGCAGACGGCTCACGCTCCACATGGCCTTCCGGCTTCGGGAGCAGCGCCTTCATGGACAGGCGGAGGCGACCCCGCTCGTCACGATCGACGAGCTTGACCGTCACGCGCTCACCCTTCTTCAACACGTCCTCGGTCTTGTCCACGCGCTCCCACTTGATCTCGGAGACGTGCAGCAGCGCCTCGGTGCCCGGCATGATCTCGACGAATGCGCCGAACGCCGTGATGCTCTTCACCGTGCCTTCGTACGTGTCGCCGACGACCGGCTCGGCAGTGATGGCCTTCACCATCTGCTTCGCCCGTTCCATCGCCTCGCCACCGACGGCCGCGATCGTCACCATGCCCGAATCGTCGACCGACAGCTCGGCGCCGGTTTCGTCCTGGATGCCGCGGATCGTCTTGCCCTTCGGTCCGATGAGCTCACCGATCTTCTCGGGGCTGATCATGATCGTGATGATGCGCGGCGCATACTGCGACAGTTCCGCGTTCGGGCCAGACATCGCCTTCGCCATCTCGCCGAGGATGTGCAGGCGGCCTTCCTTGGCCTGCGACAACGCTTCGGTCATGATCTTCAGGTCGAGGCCATCGATCTTGATGTCCATCTGAATCGACGTGATGCCATGCTCCGTACCTGCAACCTTGAAGTCCATGTCGCCGAGATGGTCTTCGGTGCCAAGAATGTCGGTGAGGATTGCGTACTTCGTGCCTTCCTTGATCAGGCCCATCGCCACACCGGCGACGGCCGCCTTGATCGGCACGCCGGCATCGTACAGCGACAGCGAACTGCCGCAGACGGACGCCATCGAGCTCGAGCCGTTGGACTCGAGGATTTCCGACACGATGCGCACGGTGTACGGGAACTCCTCGAACGGCGGCAACACCGCCTGGATCGCGCGTTCAGCCAGATTCCCGTGGCCGATCTCACGACGGCTGGTGCCGCGCATCGGCTTGGCTTCGCCGGTGCTGAACGGCGGGAAGTTGTAGTGCAGCATGAACGACTTCGTCTGCTCCTGCGGCTCATCGATCGAGTCGAGGCGCTGCACATCGTTCGCGGTGCCGAGCGTCACGGCGACGAGGGCCTGCGTCTGCCCACGCGTGAAGAGCGACGACCCGTGGACACGCGGCAGGAGGCCGGTCTCGATCGTGATCTGCCGCACTTCATTCGCCGCACGGCCATCGACACGCTTCTTCGTGTCGAGCACCTGTGCGCGGAGCGCGTCGTATTCCAAGCCGTCGAGAATGCTGCCGGCATCCTTGCCCATGTCCGGCGTCTCGGCGACGATCTGCGCGACGACTTCCCGCTTCACTGCTTCGATCGCCTTCACACGCGTCGCCTTGTCGGCCTGATTGAGCGCCTTCGCAATCTTCTCGGCCGCCAGATCGCCGACACGCTTCACCAGCTCAGCGGCGGGCTCGTGCTTTGCCCACGGCATCTCGACCTTCTTCTCGGCCTTCGCGAGCAGCTCTTCCTGCATCACGATCAATTCCTTGATGCCCTTGTGCGCGACGGTGATCGCTTCGACCACATCCTCTTCGCTCACTTCCAGCGCGCCGCCCTCGACCATCATGATCGAATCCGCAGACCCGGCGACCATCATGTCGATGTCGCTGTATTCGAGCTGCTGGAACGTGGGGTTGAGCACCCACTTGTCCTGAATGCGACCCACACGGACACCGGCGATCGGCATGTTCCACGGCGCCTGCGACGACGCGAGCGCGAAGCTCGTGGCGAGCAGCGCCAGTGTGTCCGGCTTGTTCTCCTGGTCGGCCGAGATCACGTAGATCACGACCTGGACTTCATTCTGGAAGCCTTCCGGGAACAGCGGACGGATCGAGCGGTCGACGATGCGGCAGGTCAGGATTTCGTTGTCCGACGGCCGGCCTTCGCGCTTGATGTAGCCACCCGGAATCTTGCCGGCTGCGTACGTCTTTTCCTTGTATTCGACCGTCAGCGGGAAGAACGGCAGCGAGGACTTGTTCTCGCTGATGGTGACGGCGGCCAGCACCATGGTCTCGCCATAGGTGACGAGGGCTGAGCCAGCGGCCTGCTTCGCCATGCGGCCCGTCTCGATGACGAGCTTGCGGCCGGCGAACGTCTTTTCAATGCGTTGCATCACGTGTGGGAATCGGCTGCGGGAAACGCAAAACGCGCGGGACGTCCGATGACGCCCGCGCGATTGCCATTGAGGCCCGGATTAGTACCGGAGGCCAAGGTCTGCGATGATCTTCCGGTATCCGGCCAGATCGGTCCGCTTCAGATAATCGAGCAGACGGCGACGTCGGCCGACCATCTTGAGGAGGCCTTGACGACCGTGATGGTCCTTCTTGTGAGTACGGAAGTGACCAGTGAGATAATTGATCCGTTCCGTGAGAATCGAGACCTGCACATGCGTCGAGCCGGTGTCGGTCTCGTGCTGTCGGTGATTCTCGATTGCTGCAGCCTTTTCGAATGCCATGCGTCCTGGGTCTGCGCGGCGGCCGCGCGTCCGAATGTCCTGAATGATCGTAAGCCCTGAAGAATACAGACCCTACGGGTGGTTGTAAAGCGCTGCGGCGTCATGACTGCCGCAGACCAGCCGACTACCCCCGGAAATGGTCCAGCACCTGTGTGCCGATCCGGGTCAGATCGTTGAAGGTCGTCGTCACCAGAAGCAGCAGGACCAGCCCGACCCCCGAGTACATCACCAGTCCTTTCGCCCGTTCGCCCAGCGGCTTGCCGCGGGCGGATTCCAGCAGCGCGAGCAGCACCTGCCCACCGTCCAGCACCGGCACCGGCAGCAGGTTGAGGACCGCGATGTTCACGCTGATCAGAGCCATCAAGGCCAGCACGGCCTCGATCCCGCCATTCTGCGCAGTCTGCACAGATGCCTGTGCGATCATCAGCGGACCACCCAACTGCTTCGGTGAGACGCGCCCCGCGAATAAGCCGCCGAGCACGTCCAGCGTGGCCACCACAGTGCCCCAGGTGCTCGCGACGCCGTCCGCGACCGCGTCAATGGGACCCAGGCGCATGCGCGAGCTCGCGGCACCGATCCGACCGAGCGTGGTCACCGCACCGGTCTCCGGATTCGTGTCGACCCTCGCGGCGGGTGTCATCGTCAGGCGCTGCTCGCTGCCGCCGCGGATCACACGCACCAGCAGCGGCGTGCCCGCCTTCGTGGTCACGATCGCCACCAGATCGCGCCAGGCGACGATCGGTGACGCATCGATCGAAATCACACTGTCACCAGCCAGCAGGCC
>Ga0105045_10002355_pt1 | contig 15887 bp, 12 predicted proteins | sample MAT02_FD_78089 | JGI IMG/M metagenome (GOLD analysis project Ga0105045, IMG submission 78089) | Freshwater microbial communities from Lake Fryxell liftoff mats and glacier meltwater in Antarctica - MAT-02 (megahit assembly) | ecosystem: Environmental > Aquatic > Freshwater > Ice > Liftoff...
ATTAGCAATGAGCGGGAAATAAGTGTCCGGTACCATTTGTGCGAAGCACCCGAAGGGCCAGTTCCTGGCAAATGGTACCGGACACTTATTTCCCGCTCGATCCTTAATCCCCGGCAATGGCAATTACTTCCTCGAGTTGCATAGCACCATCGTAGAGCGATCGGCCGATGATGCAGGCGGGGATATTCATTGCAACTAACTTCCGAACGTCGCTGATGGTGGTCACACCTCCGCTGGCGACGAGCGGAATATCCGTCGCGGCGGCCATCTCCGCCAAGCCTTCAAAGTTGGGCCCCTGCATCATGCCGTCCTTGGCGATATCGGTGTAGATAATCGCCGCAATATTCGACGTTAATTCGCACAGTCGTTTCGATAAATCGGTCGCGCGAGTTTGACTGATTTCGAGCCAACCGTCGGTAGCGACCATTGAATTTCGAGCATCGATACCTGCCGCGAGCTTTCCAGGATTTGCATCGCACATCGCCGCAAACCACTCAGGGCGTTTTAATGCGGCGCTGCCGACGACTAACCGAGCAAGCCCCAGACCCAATAATCGCTGAATCGACTCGTCGTCGCGAACCCCTCCACCAAGCTGACAAGGAACGTTGACTGCCGCAAGAATTGACTTGACCGCCACCGAATTCGGCGCAGGATCATCTCCCTTGGCAGAGTCTAGATCCACCAAATGAAGCCGCTTTGCACCCGCATCGACCCAGCGTTTCGCCATGGTGGCGGGGCAGTCCCCAAATACCGTCGCCCTACCGTAGTCACCTTGCTGTAACCGGACAGGTTTACCGTATCGTAAATCAATGGCAGGCCAAATATGCACCGAAGATCGCTCCAGAGGATAATTTTGATTAAGATGGAATGGCGGAAAGATGACACAGTTGGCGGTCTGACGCGACTCCATCGGTGTTTATTTTTAGCATATCCCACCTAATGCCTCTCGATCGCCGTCCTGTCTCGAAGATACCGAATTGGATGCCGCCATGCACCTTTTTACCCTCACCATCACGATGCACCAGTTTAGTCTCATTTTCGTTTCTCTCGTCCTGCTTGGGCCAACGATCAATATTGGTTCCGCAGGTGAACCATCCCAAGTACTGCCGCTTTGGAAATCGGGGGCACCTGGATTCGAAGACCGCAAAGACGAACCGGAAACGGCGAAAGACTGGTGGGTGGCGAACATCCATAATCCAAACCTAACGATTTACTTGCCGGAAAAGGAAAAAGCCAATGGGGTTGGAATCGTGATCTGCCCCGGTGGAGGGCACCGTCAATTGGTTTTTGGCGCCGAAGGCACCGATGCCGCCGAATATCTGTGTAATCTTGGCTATGCCTGCTTTGTTCTAAAGTATCGCCTCGGACGCGAAGAGAATTCTCCTTATAAGATTGATGACCATGCGTTTGCAGATGGACAACGAGCCATGAGGCTTGTTCGCAGTCGGGCGGAAGAATTCAATCTCGACGCGAACCGCATTGGCATGCTTGGTTTTTCTGCAGGCGGCGAGGTTGCGTCGATGGTGACGTTCGCCGCTCATCAGGGAGAACCGACGGCCAGTGACAAGGTCGAGCAATCGAGCGCAAAAGTGGATTTCATGATTCAGGTCTATCCGGGGCCGCTAGGAATCCCTCAGGAGATCACCGGCGATTTGCCGCCAGCCTTTTTCGTGGTAGCAAGTGATGACGGAGCCTCAAAAAACATCCTCCGCTTGATGGCTGGCTACAGTTCATCAGGGAAATCCTTTGAAGCTCACATCTATCAACGTGGTGGACACGGTTTCAATATGGGGCAGCGCTCCAAGCTGCAATCGGTTTCCACTTGGCCACAGCGGCTAGCGGACTGGTTAGGTGATAACATCGTTCCCAAAGTGCGTCACAATCCGTAAGGCATTCGTGTCGGCAGCCTATCTCGGTTTATTCAAGCTTGTTTTTAGTAAGTGCCATGCTCGATCGTCTCAGAAGATTGCTTGTTGTCGCAGGCGCATCCTGTTTATCACTAGCGATAAGTGCCGGAATCGCGAAGGCCGATGATGCGTCGACTTCAGCAACGGTAAATGACTTCGTCCATCGTATCGCGCCCGTATTGCAGGAACATTGTTACGGCTGTCATTCCGATGGAACCGCAGAGGGTGGATTTTCATTTGACACCGTTGCCCACCAGAACCCGACCGATGATGATCGCCGTAAATGGTGGACCGTAATGCGAAAGCTTCGTGCGGGAACCATGCCTCCCGTCGACGAACCGGCACCTAGTGGAGACCAAAAGGCAGAGATCGATCGTTGGATCAAGTCAGATATCTTTAAATTCAACGCAAACGACATCGACCCGGGCCGGGTTACTTTGCGGCGGCTCAATCGCACCGAGTATCGAAATACGATCACGGACTTGCTGGGGATCGAATACGACACAAAAGCAAATTTTCCGCCGGATGATACCGGACACGGTTTCGATAATATGGGTGACGTCCTTTCGATGTCACCGTTGCTTTTGGAAAAGTACTTGGATGCCGCTCAAGATGTCGTCAATCAATCGGTTCCGATGGTTTCCGGTGTTCCCAAAAAAAGCTTCTTTTCAGGCAGCTTTTTCAATAGCGGAAATGAGTCTTGGAACTCTTTCCGGATGCCATACAAGCAAGCAGCTTTGGTAAGCCAAGCAGTCGATATTCCACTTGCTGGGAACTACAAAGGAGAGCTTCATGTTCAAGCGACGGAAGAATATGTGGAAGATAAGTTTGACTACAACAAATGCAAGTTGATCTTTCGAGTTGATGGCGAAGTGATTATCGAGAAAGAGCTCGTGCGACAATCATGGACCAACTACGTACTGAGTTTTGACCGTAAGTTTGACGCCGGCGACCACAAGATATCACTTGAACTGGTACCGCTTACAGCGGATGAACCTTCGGTGAGAGACTTGGCGATCGAATTTCGTTCGGTAACCTTGTTTGGCCCGGATGATCCAGCACACTTCGAGAAGCCCGAACGCTATGTCAACTTCTTTGGTGATAAGCCGACGCCAAACGATGCGTTCGCGCGTCGTCAACAGGCAAGTGAAATCATCGAAAGCTTTGCAACGAAATCCTTTCGACGACCGGTCGATAAGAAGACTGTAGATAAGTTGACCGACCTTGCATCATTCCAGTTTGAAGAAGGCGGCAAATCTTTTGAGGCAGGGATTGCAGACGCTTTCATCGCGATTCTTGCCTCTCCGCGTTTCCTGTTTCGCGAAGAGCTTACCGTACCGTCTGACAAGGGTTTGTATGAGTTGTTGGACGAATATTCGCTGGCCTCACGCTTGTCTTATTTCCTGTGGTCCACGATGCCTGACGATAAGTTGATGCAATTGGCAGCCGAAGGGAAGTTACGAGAAAATCTGGGGCCGCAAATCGATCGAATGCTTTCGCATGAACGGGGAGAACGGTTCTTTGAAAATTTTGTCGGCCAATGGCTACAGTCTCGGGACATCGAAGATCTCGGCATCAATGCGCACGCCGTCGTCGAGCGAGAACGCAGTTCTGATGAGCGTGATGAGTACCTCCGTGGTCAGTATTGGCAGCTTCGATGGAAACGGGGAAATTTGACGGAGGAGGAGAAAAAGACGCGACAAGAAGCCATGGACCTGCATGAAAAATTTGAGAAGGCGGTTAAAAAGGCAGAACCCAATTGGGAAGTGAAGCGAGCAATGAGACTGGAAACAGAAATGCTCTTTAAGCATCTCATTCGCGAAGATCGGCCATTGCAAGAGTTGATCGATAGCAGTTACACATTTTTGAACGAACCGTTGGCTGAGTACTACGGTATCGACGGCGTTCAAGGGAAAAAAATGCAGAAGGTCGACTTGCCCGCCGGGAATGTACGGGGCGGTGTGTTGACTCAGGCAACATTTCTCGCGATGACCTCCAATCCAGATCGCACGTCACCAGTGAAGCGTGGCAAATTCGTTCTCGAGAACCTGCTCGGAACACCGACTGCAGCTCCACCCCCCAATATTCCTCCACTGGAAGAAGGAACCGAGGGCAGTGGGGGCCGAAAGCTATCGCTTCGAGAATCGCTGGAGATCCATCGTCAAAACTCGCTATGCGCCTCGTGTCACAATTCAATGGATCCGCTTGGTCTCGCCTTAGAGAACTTCAACGCACTTGGTCGGTACCGGGAGCGGGAGTTCGCAGGACCGATTGATCCCAAGGGTAAATTGATTAGCGGCGACGAGTTTAAGTCAGTCGTCGAGTTGAAGCGAATCTTGGCGACGAAGCATCGACGAGAGATCTATTCATGCGTAACCGAAAAGCTGCTGACGTATGCCCTGGGACGCGGCATCGATTATTACGACGTCGCCACCGTCGATAAGATTGTCGATGAACTCGAAGCGAAGGATGGGAAGGCTGGCGGATTGATTCATTCAATCGTGACTTCAGCGCCTTTCCTACACGCTCGTCGGTCGGAACCAGCCGGCAACATTGTCAATGCCGAATTAACGTCGACGTCAACCGTCACAACTAACTAAGTTATTTAAAAATCAATCGTCACTACGGGACCAAAAGCCATGATTCGTCGACGTCAATTCCTTCGCGGCCTTGGTGCCTGCATCGCCCTTCCCGCGTTTCATTCGATCGGTTTGGAGAAGCTACTTGGCTCCGAGGCATCGGCTGCGCCGTCGTTGGCGACGACCGCGTCCGGAGCGCCCATTCGAACGGCGTTCTTGTATTTCCCCAACGGCACCGTGCCATCCGCATGGTGGCCTGAAGGCAACGAACGGGACTTTACTCTTGGGCGGTCGCTAAAGCCGCTTGAAGCCATGAAGAATCACGTTCAGATTCTACGCGGCTTGAATAACGAACCGGCAGAAAGCAATGGTGATGGCGGCGGTGACCATGCTCGCGGAAATGGAACGTTCTTAACCGGCGTGCGATTGAACAAGAGCGCGACGGATATTCGTAACGGCGTTTCGATTGACCAAGAGATTGCGAAGCGGATCGGGCACCTGACACGATTTCCATCGCTGGAATTGAGCTGCGAAGCCAATCGCCAAACAGGCGGCTGCGATTCGGGCTATTCATGTGCTTATCAATTCAACATTTCTTGGCGGAACGCGACCACACCGATGTCGCCTGAAGCCAACCCACGCTTGGTGTTCGAAAGGCTATTCGGTTCAGGATCGGCAGGCCAGCGAACCGCGAATCTGGAACGCCGACGGCAAGAGCAACGCTCGATTCTTGACTTCGTGAGTGATGATGCGAAATTAATGCAGCGACGGCTTGCGAAGCGAGATAGTGAAAAGCTTGATCAGTATCTTACCGGTGTTCGGGAAATCGAGTCGCAAATCGCAAAGGCTGAAAAGTTTGGCAATCCTGCCGATCCGAACGTTGCAACGCCAGATGGCGTGCCGGCGTCTTATGCCGATCATGTTAAGCTGATGTACGACATGATGCTGCTTGCGTTTCAAACCGACTCGACACGAGTCGCAACAATGCTTTTGGCTCATGATGGAAGCAATCGGTCGTTCGACCATATCGGAATCGTCGAAGGCCATCACGATCTAAGCCACCACCAAGACAAAGCCGATCGCATTGAAAAAGTCATTCAGATCGATACCTGGTACATCCAACAGTTTGCAGACTTCCTCAATCGACTCGATTCAGTCGAAGATGTCGATGGTGAATCGCTGCTTCATAACTCAATGATCGTTCTTGGCAGCGGAAATGCCGACGGCAATAAACATAGTCATACGGATGTGCCCGTGATCCTGGCTGGCCAAGGCGGCGGTCAATTGTCGACCGGCAGGTTCATTCAACAAGGCTCGAAGCCGCTGACCAATCTTTATCTCGGAATGACTCAGAAACTTGGAATCATCGATCTTGAGCGATTCGGTGATAGCACCGATCGATTGACCAACATTTAGCCGATGCGGTTTTTAACAAGGCACCGCGATTGCTTACTCATACGCATAACGAAGCGAACCAATCACGGATGCCTCGTCCCCACAAATCGAGAACGCAAGTCCACTCAGATTGCGGAAACCGTTGAGCGCATGATCGTAGTAGGACTGTTCAGCAATCTTGAGATATCGGTCTCGCATCGTGTCGCTCATATCGCAAACACCGCCGCCGATGACCAAAAGATCGTAGTCGCCGATGTAGTTTACCATCAACATTACGATCCCCAGTGCCTTCGCTTGATCATCAAGCAACTCGACCGCCAACGCATCGCCATCAGCGCAGAGTTGTCGCAATGTCTTGGCTCGATCTTTCATGGTCCCTGGGTGCGAGTTCAACGGGTGGTTTCGATGCTCGTCAAGCAACAGGCGATACTGAAGCTGATGTGTCAGCGCGGTTAGCGAAATCGCTGATTCGGCGCAGCAGTAGGTGTTTCCAACCTTATTCCGTCGATCGTGCTCGTAACGAAATGCATCGTAAGGAAGCAAAAAATGACCGGCATGCCCGGCGCGTCCCTCTGAGCCACGAACCACTTTGCCATCACGCACTTCGCCTCCGCCAAGGCCAGTCCCAACGGCAACAAAGAACAATGAATGCATGTCGGTTCTTTGGAGGACTCGAATGTCGCTTGCAAAGGTTTCACAGTCCGTCCAATCGATCTCTGATGTCCGAACAGCAAACTCGCCCAACGCGGCTGCTTGACCATCTCCGATGTAGCATACCTCTAGCGCCGGAGAGATTTGTCGCAATCGATCCTGAAGACCTTTGCGAATCGGGTATCTATCCCATAGGTCTGCTCGAAGGTTAGGTGTCATCAATAGCACGCCATCAAGCGTCGCGGGCCCCGGCGTCGCGAGCGAAACCTTGGCAACGTCGGCAACCGTTGCTCCGAATTTGGCCAGTGAGGAAACAATCTGTTGCGCAATGTCTTCAATCGTTGCCGCCGGACCATCGGAAGAACGAGTGGAGAATTGGTCAGAAACGAATCGAAGCTTCCGTTGTTCGTCGCCAATGGCGATGGTCGACGTAGTTCCGCCGACATCAACACCGATGAAATAACGCACGCTGCCGCTCCCTGAAGTTTTCTCAATTGATCTGAGTTAAAACGAATCTCGATTACTGAATCCGCCGCCGCCACCGCCGCCCCGATTGGGTCGGGATGATGATCGCCGCTCGCCCGCTTGCCTCGCTTGAGCCACGAGCGCACCAGCAGCCGCGTGCGCCATCGCGTTGATCAACACCTGAGTCATCGGGTGCGTTGCAACTCGCGTAAACTGGTCGACCGCCGACGGCCCCCAACGTTGCGATCGACGAATTCTTTGCCACACATCTTCGAAGTTTCCGCGACCATCTCGTGCAGCGCGAAGTTCTTCGACGACATCCTCGGAGCCGCTAAACTGGGCCCGTTGAGAATCGAATCCGGCGGCGCGAAAACGACTGATGATAGAACCGACGGACTGAAGGTGTGTCGTCAGTTGCTCGATTCGGACTTGTCGATCGCGAACCTGTGAGCCGATTTGATCAATCTCATGACTCACGCCTTGCAACGTCGAAACGATTTGGTCGTCTTCCATTTCGGGCGTACTGCGCGCTCGGTGGGCAAGTGCATTTGGGTCCGCCGCTGCGATCATGTCACGAAACTTACCGATGGCTTCGCGATAGTACGAACCACGAGTATCTTCAATCTCGGTGCGCTCGTTCTGAACCGACTTGGTATCGGTTTCAATTTTTTCGAGTTCGGACAAAACTTCGGTGCGTTGTCCGGTTAAAACCTTTGTTTTTTCAATCGCTTGGGGCAACCCGTGTTTTCCGGCCACAACATCTCGTTGTTTTTCTAACGCATCGAGTACGGTATTCAGAGCAGCACGATCTTCGGCGATCACTTCCTTCATGTGAACCGGAGTCGACTTGAGAAATTCGTAGCCCTGACGCGCTTCGCGGTATCCGATATATCGACCGAGCCACTGGTCGACGCTCCGCGTTAATCCACGTTTCTCATAAGCTGGCGTCAAGAAGCCTTGTTTCTGCAGGTACATGAAAAGCGAACTGTTCTCATACGAGGGCAGCTTTCGACGAACATCCTGTTCAATCTCCGCGAGATTGGCCTCGGCACGTTGCAGTGCAGCCTCGGCTTCGGCGGCGCGGTCGGACAACTGTGCAAAGCTTGCATCGGCAGACAATTCTTGGCTGACTGCGGTCGCAATCTCGCCCTGGGTTTCATTCGCCGCATCAAGTGAAGCGCTGATCGTCCGAAATCGCCCTTCCGCGTTGGTACGGCTGTTGGAGAGGTTGTCGATTTGGCTCGCCAAACGCAGCGAGTGCTGTTCCTGACGTTGAAGGACGCCATAGACCGTCTCTTGGGCTTCGGCCCAGGTTTTTCGGATCGCTTCGTCGGTCAGCTCCGGCAAATAGTGCTGAGCCAAATTGACCAACGACTCGCCACGATGCTCGGTCAGTTCACTAAGTTCGGCGCCGGCCGCCGCAACGTGACCTCGCGCGGTTTCGAGTTCGTGCTGAGCCTCTTGATAGGCTTGCATCAATTGCTGGTGAACGACAGGACCGGAAACGGGCATGGTGCGGAATCAATCGAATAAAAGTCAGGTGCGTAACATGGAGTTGAATAAACGACGAACGACAAACTACGAACGATCAGGCCAAGCGGTGAGGCGGTTGCCTGCCGTGATCGGAACATTCGCTGTCCCTGTCAATTGAATCTTCGGCTGCAGTTCGCCACGGGTCTTGGAGGAGAACAACGTTTGATTTAGAAGTCCATCACTTTGTTTGTCCTGTTTTAGTTTCAGGTACACATCTCGCGGTACTTGTTCTGCCCACTGAGTTACTTGTTCGACTTTGCCTGTTTCGACATCCCGAATCATCTGCGGGATGACGTTACCAGCGGAGTCCCGAGCCTCGACGATGACGTAATGCAATGGCGTTTTGCCAGGCATCAGCCGTTCGAAGGCGCTTGTCTGATTTGGCTTGTTGAGGATATGAGCTTCGTAGTTCGTGGAAAGCTGATCAACTAGTTGCGCGAGTTTTTCGCGAGCAGCGATTGCCGACGTGACATCCTCGCCTCTTGCGGTGTTGATTTCAGCCTGAAGCGACTTGGCTTGCTCAATGACGGCAGGGTCTTTTGCCATCGCAATGATTCGATCAACAAGCACGGATGCCGTTTCTTGCTCAGCGGCGACAGCGCGGTTCGCTTGTACCGTCGGTGAAAATGGCGCTGCAGAAGAAAAGAAAAGATAGTAAGCGCCACCTAGTGTAATCGCGACCGCAGCGACTCCGGCGACTATTCGTTTTCGCCAAACCCAAGCATGAGCGAGTACGTTTTGGAACCCTGGCTTGGGGTCTTGGTATGTGTTAAGGGTTGCCAAATACTGATCGATCGCCGCGTCGATTTCAGATTCCGAAACGCGATCACCGGCAAGCTTTGCCGATCGCATTAGTTTCGCGCGAAGCTCAACACGAACCTCGTCACGACGAAACATTTCCTCGGCGACATCGCGATTTTTTCGGAATTCACGAGCGACATCCATCACTCGCAACATTTCGTTGAGCGACAGGTCCTCGCCTGGTAGGCGTATTGATCTCGATGCAGCTCGCTTGGCACTCGAATCGGCAGAGGACTGTGCTGCGGTGGCGGAAGCCGAGGCGGCGTTACTCATTTTCTTTTCACGATTTGAAAAATAAAGGTCGGCCCCCGAAAAGGTTGCACCTCGACCGGTCCAGCTTAGCATTCTTAAACATCTTTCGCGTCACAAGTACCTGCTTTGGGTACAGACACGCTGTCCACAGGCGACGAAACCGACATTTTCGGGCGCTCAAAGTGTACAATTCGGACGCGATTTTCAGCAGCCCGTTTGCGCCGATTGCCAACTTTGTCTGAAAGCGCTACGCTTAACTCAGTCCGCAACTGGGCAATTCCGTCCGCTAACTTTTCAACCCTGCATCACAGCGTCCAACGTTGTGGAGAGAGTGTTCCAGCGATGAATCAGCAAGCACAAGCGTCAGCACCGAAGGCGGAAGCCGAAACCGGTGAAAAAGTCTCCCTTGATTCGTCGGCTCGCGAAGGAATGATGCGCAAGTATCTCGATCGCGCACTTTCGACGCTCGAAAAATTCGGTCTGTCCGCCAAAGATTCCCAAAATAACGAGTTGATTAGTCTCCTCGAAGACGTCAAGCATCTCGACGAGGGAAAAGCCCTTGCCATCGCCGAAGTGCTGAAACATATGAGCACCTTCAACCAGTTGGTTCGAGACAATGTAGAGAATATTCAGGTCGGCAATCGCTACTTGGAAATCAGTCAAGCGTTCGACTCGATCCGCGAAGACAGCAAACGTCTGATCTCACAACTCGATGACGGCAAGTTCAGCACCGGCGAAAAAGTTTCGAACTGGTGGATGAAGATCCGTCGTGGCAACCCAGCCGATCGCTTTGATACGATCGAAGACAGCTATCGCGATGTTTCCAAGGACACCAAAGAGGCCTTACGTCGCGAACAAGATATCATGGACGCGTACATCGATTTTCGATTTGCACTCAAAGAAGCAGAAGTGCTAGCCGGCGAGCTGTACGACATGCAAATCCCGATTCTGGATGCATCCAAGGCGACGCTTGCTGCCACCCAAACGACATTGGATCAATTCACCGGAACCGATAAGGCCTCCAAGAGCCAGCTTGAGCTCAAACGTGACGAGGCCAAGTTCGCTTTTGAGAAGCAGGACGAAACCTACCAGTTGCTAAAGGACATCTCGGAGAACTTGCAGATCGGCTATGACGTCGGCGAAACACTGGTCGCGAAACTAAAGCAGACCCATGATGTCAAGGAACGTGTTTATCGCCGAGCAGTGACGTTCTTCACTACTAACGAACATGTCTTCACGATCCTCCGAACCGTCTACGCGAGCCAGCATGGACTGCATGAAATCACCCAAGCGACTGAAGCGATGAAGGATGGCGTCAACAAAGGACTTGAAGACATCTCCACACTCGGTCGTGAACTGGAGCGAGCGGCACTGAAAGCCGGTTACGGCTCCACGATCAATCCGGCGAGTGTTCAGAAGCTGGTTGATGCGATCGCTGGGTTTCAAGTCGAATCGCTGGAGATGGTCGCAACGCTGCGCAAAGAAAGCGAGGAAGCCACTCGCCAAATTCGCGCTTCGGTCGAAGAAGGCAAACGAAAGTATCAAGAAACGGTTGCCAAACACGCTCGCGGCGACAGTTTGCGATAGTGGCTCGTCTCGCTATGAGCGACTTTTTTCTAGCATTTCTTCGGAGACTAGTCGTATCGTGATGCGAACCAACTGATTTTGCCGGAGCAGCGTCACCATCACGCTTTCTCCGGCGTTTCGGCGTTCGACCGTGGCGAGCAAATCATCAGCCGTTTCTATTTTGACGCCGTCAATTTCAGTGATGATGTCGCCGGTTGATAAGTCGCGACGAATAATCTCTCCGAGCATGGTTCGCGTTCGCGTCATCGCAACGGGCCTCACACCAGCGATCTCTGCGGGACCTCGCTGATCAAGCGACACGACAAGCAAACCTTTAGCGGTTTCTGCAACCGATTCAATCCCGATGCTAGGTCGACGAACCTTTCCGAAGGAAATTATCTGGGGAACGATGCGAGCAATCGTCGCAGAAGGGATTGCGAACCCGATGCCGCTGTTTTCACCAATACGGCTTGCGATCGCGGTGTTCATGCCGATCAACTCGCCTCGACTATTCATCAACGGCCCACCCGAGTTCCCGCGATTCAGTGCGGCGTCAATCTGAATGATCGATCGCATCATTCGGCGGGATAAACTTGGGATTGTTCGATTGACGCTGCTGACTATTCCCGACGTCATGGTTTGTTCGAGCCCGAGCGGACTTCCCAGAGCGAATACTCGCTGACCCACACGAAGCTTTTCACTTCGTCCCACGGCAACAGGAGCAAGCGGCGTGCGTGGAGCCGTGATCTTGATGACGGCGATATCATTCGGGATGTCCTGGCCGATCAACGTCGCATCGTACTGCTCGCCATCGTGAAGCGTGACCAGCAGTTGCTTCGCGTCCTTAATGACGTGGTAGTTGGAAACAATGTGGCCTGATTCATCCCAGACCCAACCGCTCCCCGACCCTTCGGTCACCGAAAGCCTGCCAAAAAACGACTCCTGATCCACTCCGCGGGTCTCGATATGCACAACGCTGAGGTGGCAATTTTCATAGACCGCAACGCTGATTCGTTCTTCCGGTGTCAAATCCGAAAGATCGTCAACATTGTCCACAAATCCAGTAACCGCCGGGGCGAATTGAGAGGTTCCGAAATCCTGAGATCTTGAAAAACTTCCCTGAAAAACCGCGGAAATATTGAACAGAATCAATAGCATGAATCGATTCATCATCGCCGAGCAAGCTCCCCAAGGTTCCGATTTATCCAACATCTCAGGGACAATACACGATTCCACCGAACCCAAGCAACACAAACTTGGAATTGCCCACGAACAGTTAACACCGAGCCGGCGCGTGTCAGACTTCTCTGACAGGAGACCTTGTTCATGGAGCTTTCGATGATGAAGGAACGGCGGAAATCACTCGCGCCGCCAACTATCCGTTCGAATGGGAAATTTACCCGCTTTAATGTCGAGGCACGTCACGGGTCGCGTTAAGCAGTCAAGACGGATAGACGGCGTAGCGACTGCATCCGCAAGGCTGCAAGAAATGCAATGGAACCGATCCAAACGAATACGAAACCGATCAATTTCCCGCTGTTCAGCGGTTCGCCGTAAACCGCGACCCCCAAAAAAAATTGAAGAGTAGGACCGACATACTGGAGAATGCCAAGGGTCGATAGCGAGACACGCTGGGCTGCGGTCGCGAATAATGCAAGCGGCAGCACCGTCACGCAGCCGCCCAGCAACAATAGACAGATTGTCTTCAAGTCTCCCTGGCCCATGCCACCGCGCTGGTTTAACTCCAACCAGACGATGTACCCTGCGGCAGGCAATACCAACACCGTCGTCTCGATCAACAACCCGAGAATCGCAGGCAGCGGCGCGACTTTCTTGACCATTCCGTACAACGCAAAAGATGCTGCGAGTGACAGTGACAACCATGGCATCACGCCGCCCGCGACTGCCATCACTGTAACGCCAATCGTTGCGATGCCGATCGCGATCCCCTGCAAACGACTCAGCCGTTCACGCAAGAACACCACACCCAACATGACACTTAGCAACGGGTTGATGTAATAGCCTAGCGAAGCTTCGATGACGCGTCCGTGGTTCACAGCCCAGATAAATACAAACCAGTTAATCGATATCAGTATTGCCGCAAGCGAATAAGTCGCGATCAGCTTTCGACGATCGATCGTAAATGGAACCCTGGCCAGTTGAAGACGTTCAACTCGACGATGATTGAACCAAACGACTGCAGTCAAGAAAACAAAAGACCAAACGATTCGATGGCAGACGACTTCGACTGACGGAACGTGGGCCAGCCACCGCCAATAGATCGGAAAAAGCCCCCAGCTTGTGAACGCGCCGATGCCGCACAGCAACCCATTGCGATAATACGATTGAGGCCGATTCGGCGTCGAGGCAATCGTCGAATCAGTGACAGACAAAGCACAAAATCCACAAAAGATATTCCAGTGGCCTTAAGTATGCCGACAGCGGCGGCCTTCGCCACCCCGCTTGACGGCTTGCTTCATGCTAATTGCAACGCCACGGTCTCCATTGAGATTTGGTAAACTACGGCCGCGTTTCGACCTCGATTCCCTGCTCGGATGAATACCATGAGAAGTGCCGAAGAATTGCAACGTAGACTCGGTTGGAACCGCGAACTCGCCAACGATCACAAAGAACGAGAACATCTTCGGAGCTATTTGGCATTGCAGCTTGCCGCCGCAGGGATCATGCCTCCGGTTGATGACGCAACCGACTCCGCAATGACGGCTTTTTCTCGCGGCATGCTCGACAGCCTTCGGGAAAAAACTAGACTTCTTAGTGAGCATCGTCCTCCGATCGATCAACGCATCGAGGCATTCTTAGCAAAGTATTTTTCGGGCATCGGTGGCCCCGCACTGCGTCTGCCTGGGCGTTCGCTTGTCCTTGATCGCCATGGCATGGCCCGCGAACTAAGCCTGCCGGTGCGTGGCGACCATTTCAAGAATGACTTGGTGCAGTCCTATCGTTGTCAAAATGGGATTGTGAATAACCCCGCGAGTGACCGTCGGACAACGGCGGGGACTTTTCATGTTTGCGAAGATGGCTTGCCGATCGCTGCAGACAAACGAGCGGTACCACGGACGGCATTCGCCAAGCTGTTTCGTGCAGCCTTGGACCCACCGAAGGATTCCTTGTTGATTCCTTATACCAGCCAAACACCGACACCGTCGTACACTTGGGTCTCGCTATTGCTGCGTCCGATGGTCAAACCGGAAGTACGCGGGTTCTGTGATTACAAAACGATGGAAACGAGATTCTTCGCACCGGCTTCGCTGGTGAGCAATCTTGATTTCGTCGAATCGATTTTCGGCAATGCCGGAGACCCGTTGATTCCGGAGAACGACGCTGGCTTCGATGTTTATCATTGGTCCGGTCACACTGGCTGTGTCATTCTCGCACCACACCTAGTCAACATGACCAAAAAGGAATTAGGGCTGCCGCACTTCGATGAGGCGACCGAACGTCAGCGAAAAGACTCGATGTGCTATCGGGACGAGAGTGAAAAGTAAAACAATGGGGTTGCTTTTAAGCTTACCTGTCGTGATGCCTCCGGCGTCATCGTTACGCTGATCGCTGACAATTACTACGGCTACTGCAAGAAGGAAGTCAAAACCCAACTCAGCTACGCCGCGAACCTGATGGGTGGCGCCGAAGAGGAGCATGCTGGCGGTGCGCTCGCGTTCGCTTCGTACTCGTTGGGAGAAGAGTTTCAGGCAAATAGCCGGCGATACAATGGCCGATCATTCGACGACGTCGTTCGGGATTACTCATCGTTTATCGATGTTCAACCCGAAGGTTACGGAATCGATCGCATTTGGCCAACCGTCCTCTATATCCCCGAAGACGCGAAGGCCAGGCTTTCGGAGCGCTGCATTCGCTGGACGCGTGATGGGCATTCGCACCAAATACCGCTTTCGCCAGACAAAATTTACATCGCCCCGAGCGGCTATAAGCTTCGCTTAGAGCGACATCCGAACGCGCCATCATGGCGATTGATCGGTACCGTTGGCGAAGGCGTTTTTTGCCACAAACCATGTACGGTTTCTGGCGGAGGAAAGAGCGAGATTAGCAAGAGCCTCAAGGACTACATGCTCTACGGCCCTATTTTTGTTTCCGACGTCGACCAAGACTTCGCGAAGTTAGACGAGATTTTTTCGAGAAACTATCAGGATCGCTGGGCGGAGAGTTATGCGGGGAAGCCGAAGTACGAAGACCAAAAGAGTCGTACGGTGCTGGACCAGCATCGCAGCCTCGGAAGCGTCATCCAACTTTTGACGCCGTCACCCGATTTTAGTCATGAGTATAACGATTGGTTGCACTCCATCCCCGATCATGTTTACGCTTTGGCGTTAATCATTAAACGTTTCATTACACCGGAGACAATGCACAATTGGCGAGATCGTTTTGGTGTCGATATCGTGAATGGGTCACCGGGCCACGAGCTGAAAATGGGTGATCGTGCGTTGGTCGGAACCTACCTTCGTGTTGGACTTGATGGCTCGAGATGGCGAACATTCAAGGTCCGGCAGTACTTCATTGCGTCGGCCAAGGTTCAGCGTGAAGATGACATCAGTGCTAGTACTGTCGTTCCGCGTTCCAGCCTAGCGGACCTAGGTCCATCCGTCGGACAGGCGGAGAGTTATAAGTTTGTTGAGAATTGTGAGTTTCGACTTTTTCAGCGACCTGACGACGCAATTTATCGTGGCCTGGACCATCAAACCGAATGGGACCTTGCTCGCTC
>Ga0105045_10002356_pt1 | contig 15880 bp, 16 predicted proteins | sample MAT02_FD_78089 | JGI IMG/M metagenome (GOLD analysis project Ga0105045, IMG submission 78089) | Freshwater microbial communities from Lake Fryxell liftoff mats and glacier meltwater in Antarctica - MAT-02 (megahit assembly) | ecosystem: Environmental > Aquatic > Freshwater > Ice > Liftoff...
CGATGCCCAAATCCGACGCAACCCGTCGCCGCGACAGCCCGCTGCTCAGTGAGATCCGCACAGCTTCGCGCCTAAAATCATCTGTGTGCTTCATCACCTCTCCGGTCTCCTTGATCGAGCGTTTAACGCTCAAGTGACCGGCGCAAAACCGTTACAAATCCAAACCTGATCTTGTCGTCCGCCGAGAAATGCCGCCGGGTCGCCCGCAGAATATCCTTCACTACCTGATCGGCAGGCTTCTTGGCTGGCAATGTCGAGTTTGAGGGATTGGGTCTGATATGCGTTCCTTCGTCTCTACGACGAGACTCTATCCCTCCTTAAATCTCAACCTCAAATTTTTGCCATTGGTGCTGACGGGGGACAGTTGAGGCGTAGGCTGTCATTACAATCACTCCATTACCGTCAGTTGCGATCAGCCTAATACCGTCCTCTTGAGGCACCGCTGTGAGCGCGACCTCGCGATTCACGAACAACGGGTTCTTCGCTTGAAAACTAAAAGACTGGATTCGAACGTTAGGCATTTCCTGCATTAGATGATTAATCAGCAATATCGCCGTGTATGGAGCGTGCACAACCAGATCGGCATGACCCTCAGTATTGCGCGCATAATCCCGATCATAGTGAATGCGATGCGCATTGAAGGTCAACGCGGAAAATCGGAACAGATCGACAGGCGTGAGGGTAACGTATCGGCTGCCGCTCGCTTCATTTTGATCCGTCGGCTGCGTCGGGGATGTCGTCCCGTCACCCGGCGGTCCTCGGTAGACCAAGTCCTGGCGTTCCGCGATTGCCTTCACACCATCGACTGTGATGTGATGTTCGACAGTCAAGAATATAAGATCACCGCTCTTGCCGACTTTATGGGTCACACCGCTAACAACGGACTGCCGTTGCATGGGTGCGCTCACAGGTATCGGGGCTAGGAAACGGATTTCGCCGCCTGCCCACATTCGACGCGGCAGCGGCACTGGCGGCAAAAAATCTCCCGTCCGGGGGTGCCCATCGTCCCCGATCAGCGAACGCGCTGTCTGCGAGAGAAAATAGAGCCAATGGCCCAGATAGGGGACGACTTGCGGCGGCTGCAGCGATGTGCCGCAGTCGAGCAGTGCGGCAAGTCCGGATATAGGAGCGACGGTAGCAGTATCCGCTCGGGTCTCGCTTCGGCCAATCCAGCTGCGGAGATATGGCAGATCAATAGAGGTCAAGCTTCATCTTCGATATGGTTGCGCAAAGTTCCGAGTGGCCCGATTGCGACTTCCACCACATCGCCAGCGCGCATGAACAACGGCGGTTTTCTCGCGACACCGACACCGCCGGGTGTGCCGGTCGCGATCACATCCCCCGGGTTGAGTGGGAAGATCGTCGATAGTGTTTCAATCAGGCTGGGCACATCGAACAGCATATCGGCAAGACTCGCAGATTGCATGACGACGCCATTCAACCGTGTTTCGAGCGTTAGCGCATCGATTGCGCCTAGCTCGTCCGTTGTCAGCAGCCATGGTCCCGCCGCGCCGCTGCGCCAGAAGCATTTGCCCGCCATGAATTGGCTGGTCTTGCACTGGAAATCGCGGATCGAGCCGTCGTTGAACGCCATATAGCCTGCAACATGGTCTAGTGCACGATCGCGCGCGATATGGCGTCCGCCATCTCCGATGACGAAGGCCAGTTCGCCCTCGAAGTCGAATTGGGCCGACGCGCGGGGGCGGATCATTGGCGCCCCAGCGCCGACTAGCGAATCCACATAGCGGGGGAAGAATATCGGGTAGGAAGGCGTCTCGCGTCCAGTTTCGGCGATGTGCGCTTTGTAGTTGAGCCCAACACAGATGATCCGGCCGGCACGCGGCACGGGTGGCAGCAGTGTCACGTTCTCTAATGCCAGTGTCGGCGACCGCGCAGCGACGATTTCTGCGGCAGCGGTACGACCGCGTGCAGTCAAGATTGCACGAACGTCGCCATTGAAATCCTGCCCGAGATCATAGAGACCATTGGCTGAAAGGATGCCGAAGCTCTCGCGGTCATCGACGATGAAACTAACAATACGCACATGGATCTCCTTGTCGAATACCGGTTCAATAGGACCGAGGCATTTTGAGGATATTCTGCCCGATAAAGGCAAGGATGAGGTTGGTCGGGATCGGTGCAACCTGATAGAGGCGCGTCTCTCGGAACTTACGTTCTACATCGTATTCCTCCGCAAATGCAAAACCGCCTAGTGTCTGTACGCACGCCTCGGCAGCGGCCCAAGCAGCTTCGGACGCAAGCATCTTGCCGATATTGGCGTCCTCACCACAGGGCAGTCCGGCGTCGAAGCGGTCGGCCGCTTGCCGAACGACCAGCGACGCCGCGCGCGCCTGGGCATAGGCGCGGGCAATTGGAAACTGCACACCCTGGTTGGCCCCGATTGGCTTACCGAAAATACGGCGTTCCGTTGCATAAGCGCTCGCCTTGTCGATGAACCAGCGCGCGTCTCCCAAGCATTCGGCCGCGATCAGGGTTCGCTCCGCATTCAGCCCATCGAGAATATAATTGAAACCTTCGCCCTCTACACCGATCAGATTTTCGATTGGGATCCGAAGGTTGTCGAAGAACACTTCCGTCGTCGAATGATTCATCATCGTGCGGATCGGACGAATCGCCATGCCATTACCCAGGGCATCGCGCATATCGACCACGAACACAGATAGCCCCGCCCCTTTTTTTGTTACCTCGCTAATAGGCGTCGTCCTGGCGAGCAGAACCATGAGGTCCGAATGTTCGGCCCGGCTAATCCAGATTTTTTGGCCGTTGACGACATAATGGTCACCATCCCGCTCCGCCGTGGTTCGGAGCGCCAACGTCTCCAGACCCGACGTTGGTTCGGTGACGGCGAACGCCTGAAGCCGGATTTCGCCCGACGCTATTCCCGGCAGCCATGCCTGTTTCTGCGCCTCCGATCCATGTTTCAGGATCGTCCCCATCGTGTACATCTGCGCATGGCAAGCACCCGCATTGCAACCACCGGCATGGACCTCTTCAAGGATCGCAATGGCGGCAGACAGCGTAAGGCCGGAACCCCCATATTCCGTAGGGATGAGTGCGGCGAGCAACCCCTGTTTAGTCATCGCCTCAACAAATGCGGTCGGATAGGCCCGGTCGCGGTCAATCGCGCGCCAATATTCTCCCGGAAATTCGCGACACAGCGCGGCGACCATATCGCGAATGGCTTGATTCTCGTCAATCGATGACATTTTGAGGATCCAAAAAAAAGACTATCACAGACGTGCGAAAAGCTGTCTATACTAACTTACGTTCGTTCGTAAATGGAGTTGTTTTGATGACGATCGAGAATGGGAATTGTCAACGATTTTCCGGACAAACGGTCATTGTTACGGGGGCAGCAAGCGGAATCGGTGCGGCAACGGCACGTCGTCTGGTTGGGGAAGGCGCGGTCGTAGTGCTGGTCGATATCGACGAAACCGGCCTTGGCGCGATAAAGCGCGAGGTCGAAAACGCGGGCGGTGCCTGCCGAACGATCGTAGGGTCAGCGGCACAGACGGAGACGTGGACCTGTACTTTAGAGGCGGCCAGTGCGCTCGGCAGACGGATCGACGGGTTGTTCAACAATGCCGGTATAACTGGAGCGCTAGCCCCCTTCGACCGTGCCGACCCCGAAGATTTCGAGCGTTTGATAGACATTAATTTGCGCAGCGTGCTGTTAGGCATGCACGCAGTACTTCCCGAAATGATCAACCAGCGGTCGGGAGCGATTGTCAACACAGCCTCGATCAGCGCCAATCGGGGTATGCCCGGTTTCAGCCATTATGGCATGACCAAGGCGGCCGTCACCAACTTGACGCTGACTACGGCAATCGAGTTTGCCGCACACGGTGTGCGGGTCAATGCTGTTTGTCCTGGTGTCATTGCTACGAATATTATGGAAGAATGGGATAAGAGAGCTGGCGACGAGAAAGCAGCTGCGCGCCGCGAGGCGCTGGCCCGGACTATCCCGATGAAGCGATATGGCACCGCCGAAGAAGTGTCCGCCGTCGTTGCTTTTCTACTCAGCGACGATGCGGCTTACGTGACTGGCGCGTCGGTGCCGGTCGATGGCGGCACGCTTGCGCGGTAGATGTTTATCTTGACCCGTCCTCTGCAGGATATATTGGTCGTTGCCCTCGAGCAGGCAGTTGCCGCCCCGCATTGCACTGCCCGTCTCGCCGAGGCAGGCGCGCGCGTGGTAAAGGTCGAGCGACCTGAAGGCGACTTCGCCCGGCGATATGACGATGTTGTCGATGGTGAGAGCAGCTATTTCGTGTGGCTGAACCGAGGCAAAGAATCGATTTCACTCGACCTGAAAGCGCTCGATGACTTGGTGTTGATGCGCCGCATGATCGCTGGGGCGGACATCTTCATTCAGAATCTGGCGCCGGGCGCAACCGACCGGCTTGGCCTTTCCACTCGTGCTATGCGCGAACTGCATCCCCGCCTGATCACCTGCGACATTTCGGGTTATGGCGAAGTCGGCCCCTATCGCGACATGAAAGCATATGATCTGTTGATCCAATGCGAGGCAGGACTGGCCTCTATCACCGGCACGCCTGACGAACCGGGGCGTGTTGGCGTGTCAATAGTCGACATTGGCTGCGGCATGAATGCGCACGCGGCCATTCTCGAAGCACTTTACGATCGGAAGCGTACGGGCATGGGCAAGGGCATCACGGTGTCGCTGTTCGATACGGTCGCCGACTGGATGAACGTACCTTATTTGCACAACCGATACGGTATTGCCCCTAGCAGGGTCGGCATTAGCCATGCGTTCATCGCACCCTATGGCGCGTACCGGACGCAGGACGGCGAAATGATCGTAATCGCGGTTCAAAACGACCGGGAGTGGGCGCGATTTCACCAATATTTGCTTCCTCACCTTAACGCCGAGGAGTTGGCCCTCTTTGCAACGAATGCCTTGCGCAGCCAGCATAGGTTAATTCTAGAACCGATCATCTCGACGCGCTTTGAACGGATGTCGCGTGACGTAGCGGTGACGGCGTTGCGTACCGCCGATGTAGCTTATGGTTTTCTGAACAATATCGGGGGTTTAGCTTCGCACCCGCAACTGCGCGTAATCGATGTTCCGGGCGGAGTATCGGTAATTGCCCCGGCCGTACAATGGTCTGATCGTCAACCGGCATCACACCCTGTCCCCGACCTCGACGAGCACGGTACGGCAATCCGGTCTGAATTCTCGGGCTAAGGCGAGTTAAACCTTGACTCGGCTCAGAGTCGGTGAGTACTAACAAACGTTCGTTCATAAAGGTTGAGTAAATGGTCACAGCAACGCTCGATTATGCGCCGCATCTCGCAGTGAAGCCAATGCAGCCGCGCTACGTCAGCATCGATGACCTAGAGTGGCGAGATACGAGCTGTCTCGGCCGCGAGAGGAAAATCCTGTTTCAAGATAAGGAGCATGGGCTGATGACCGCGCTGGGTCGCTGGGAGCGCGACGCGGAACTCAAGTTTCACGAACGCATGGATATCGAGCAGTCCTACATACTTGAAGGTCGTCTGGTTGATGAGGATGGAGAAAGCCGTGCCGGCGACTCGGTATTGCGCCCGATCGGCAACAGGCGCCGTGCCCGCGCACCCGAGGGTGCTCTGCTGATCGCCGTATTCCAGCGACCAAGCGTCTTTCTGGAAGGCCCCTTTGCGGGTCAGGCAATGGTGTAGACAAATGTCCGATTTCCCAAAGTCCGTGCACATCAGCGAAGAGGGTCCGCGCGAAGGGTTTCAGATCGAGGCCGGTCCCATCGCCACCGCCGACAAGATCCGCTTTATTGAGGCGCTTGCCGAAACCGGTGTGCCCGAGATTTCGTGCGTCTCGTTCGTTAATCCGGTCAAGGTACCAAGCATGGCGGATGCCGATGACGTCATGCAAGGCGTTCGTCGCCGCGACGGCGTGTCCTACACTGGCTTGTTCCTGAACATGAAGGGATTCGAGCGCGCCCTTACGGTGCCAGTTGATATCGAAGGTGCAATCCGCATATCGGCGTCGGAGGCTTTCGGCATCCGGAATACGAATATGGATCACGCTGCGACGCTCGCTGAGCAACGCCGCTACATTGAAGCATTCGATGCGCACGGAATTATACTCGAATATGGCTATGTCATGACCAGCTTCGGCTGCAATTACGAAGGCGCGATTACGTCGGCACAGGTTGTGGCCGCAACGCAGTCGCTAGTTGACGTTGCGGCAGATACTGGAAAGCGGCTCAAGGGCATCTATCTCGCCGACACTGTCGGCTGGGCGACACCTCCCGCGATCGAGTCTGCGGTAGGTGCCGTGCGGGACCGCTGGCCCGATTTCGAAATCGGCATGCACATTCACGACACACGGGGAGTCGGTCTGGCCAATGCCTATGCGGCCTTACGCCTTGGCGTGCGCCGCTTCGACAGCTCCTGCGCCGGGCTGGGTGGTTGCCCATTTAGCGGTGGACGCAAGGCTGCCGGAAACATCTGCACCGAGGACTTTGTGTTCATGTGCGAGGAAATGGGCATCGAAACCGGCGTCGATCTCGAACGGATGATCGAATGTGCGCGTATGGCCGAACTGATCGTCGGACACGATCTGCCCGGCAAGGTAATGCACTCCGGATCGCTGGATGCGCGCCGCCATCTCCGCGCTGCGGCTTGAAACAATTTTTGCACTGAATCTGGAGTCGATATGGAAAAGGTTTCTTTGTCCGGGCAGATCGAACAGACCCGCGCTGGTCACGCGCTCAACATGTCCGGCAACACTAGGATCCCCTTCACAAAGGGCGAATACCTACGTCGCTACGACGAAGTCATCAGCGGCATGGTTGAAAGTGGTGTCGATGCGTTGCTCGTGCGCGGTCCGGAAAACATAACGTATATGACCGGATACGAGACACCGGGCTATTACGGTTATCACTGCTTGGTAATCTCGCGCAGCGAAAAGCCTGTGATGATCGGTCGCAAGGTCGAAGTCATAAGCAACGCGCCGGAATTTTCGTGGCTCGCCGACATGGTATTCATCGAGGACCATGAGACGCCTGAGCAGGTTGTCGTTGACGTGCTCACGGAAATGGGGCTGCACACCAAGAGATTGGGCGTCGAAAAGGCAGGCTTCTTTTTCACGGTACGCGAGTTCGAAGCGCTGGGCGGAGCCTTGCCCCATGTTACCTTCATCGATTGTTCGCACATCGTCGAACGGGCTCGGATGGTCAAAAGCAACGAAGAAGTCGAAATGATTCGCCGTGCGGCGCTAATCGCCGATCACGCTGTCCAGGCGGGCATTGCTGCTGTGGCGCCCGGCGTCACGGAAGACGAAATTGCCGGTGCGCTTCACAAGGCGTGGTGCGAAGCCGGTGCCGAATACACCGGCTTGCCGAATTTCATTGTGAGCGGTGAACGTGCTGGGATCTGTCATGCGACATGGCGCGGTCGAAGGATGACGGAAAACGACTTTTGTATTTTCGAGATCGCGGCATCGAAAAATCGCTATGGTGCGGCAATTTTTCGAGGTGCCACGGTTGGGGAACCCAAGCCCGAATTTCTTAAGCTAGCCGAAACGACGATCGCAGGTCTCGATTTGGCATTGAGCGAGATAAAGGCCGGCGCGATCTGTGAAGACGTCGACGCCAAAGTTCACGCTGTGTTCGAAAAGAACGGCTTCGGCTATGAACACAAGAGTCGGCTCGCCTATTCTATGGGGGTTAACTATCCGCCCGATTGGGGCGAGGGCCAGATCATCAGCATCCGGCGCGGTGAAAAGCGAGTTCTGCAAGAGAATATGTGTTTCCACGTCGTGCCAGGTTGCATGAGCTATGCCCAGAAAATGGGCATGTGTACGTCGGCCACCATCCGCGTCACCGCCACGGGGTGCGAGGTTTTGAACGAAACCCCGGCGCAGCTGTTCCGCAAATGACCCAGGCGCTGCGCATCAACAGTCAGCGGTTGCAGGATGCAATCGACAAGCTCGCAACTTTTGGCGCGAGCCAGGGGGAGGGCATCACCCGCGGGAGCTTCAGCAGCCCCTATGAGGCCGCAAGGGCATGGTTGAAGGAAGAGGCCTGCCGTGCGGGGCTGCATGCCTATGACGATGCAATGGGTAATTTTTTCGTGCGGGTCGGCCCGTCGACCGGCCCCTGCGTAATGTCGGGATCGCATATCGATACCGTGCCGGGCGGCGGTCCGCTGGACGGCGCATATGGAGTCCTGGCCGCGATCGAAGTGGCGTTGTCGCTTACTGATGCCGGGGTAGATCTTCCGATCGCGTTTGAGGCAGCTGCGTTCGTGGAGGAGGAGGGGCGCTTCTATGACTTGCTTGGGTCCAAAGCAGTTGCGGGTCAACTGAGCTGGGAAGAAATAGAAGGCGCTAGAGACAGCGACGGAATCCGCCTCGTCGATGCGATGGCCGATTGCGGCTTTCCGGCGGACCGCTTTGCCGAGGCGCGACGGCTCCCCGGAATGGTTGCTGCCTATATCGAACTACATATCGAGCAAGGCCCCGTCCTGGAAAGCAAGGGCCTACCCATCGGTATCGTCGATGAGATAACCGGCGGCCGACAAGTCGAATACCGCTTTACGGGTGAAACTGGACACGCTGGCACGGTCCCCATGGATTTGCGTCGCGACGCATTCACGGGCGCTCTGGAATTCATGGCGGAAGCCCGAAAAGTAGTGCTTGAACGCGGAACGCCCGATCGCGTTCGGCTGACGTTCGGAGTGGTAGAGGCAGGACCCGGTTTTCCCACCCGCATCCCGAGCGACGTCAGAGTCATTCAGGAGATCCGCGATTTCGAACCGGATCTACTCGACTGGCTGACGGCCGAGTCAATCCGAATCGCCGAACGCGCGGCTCATGCGAACCGGCTCGGTCTTGAGCATCGCGTACTCTGTGCGGCAGTTCCTGCCAAAATGGACGAAGCTGTGCTCGTAGAGGCCCGTGACGCGGCCGACGCGCTTGGCGCTGCGTCGATCGATATGCCATCCGGTGCGGGCCATGATGCGCAAGTGATCGCAACAATTGCGCCCTCCGGGATGATTTTCGTGCCGAGCCGGGGCGGCGTTAGCCATCGTCACGACGAGTGGACCGATTTCGCCTTGCTCGAAACCGGGGCCAATGTCCTATATCAAACTGTCCTCCGTCTCCTCGCTCGCCCCTATCCCCTTGGCGCTCGTTAGATCATGGGAAACGAGGCGCGAGCCCTGCGTTCAGTATCGCTTGACGACAAATGGATCGTTGAAAAAGGGCGGTTGTTTCTAACCGCTAAGCAAGCCCTTGCTCGCGTGCCGCTGCTTCAAAAGGAACTTGATCGCAGGGCGGGGCTTGACACCACCGGATTTATTTCCGGTTATCCCGGTTCGCCGCTTGGCACGTTTGATCTTGAACTCGCTCGAATTCGAGATCGGTTGGACGCCGAAGATATTGTTTTCAAGCCGGGACTGAATGAGGATCTTGCGGCAACCGCTGTTTGGGGAACGCAACAGGCGACATTGCTTCCCGGCCAAAAACGTGACGGTATTTTTGCTATCTGGTATGCGAAAGGACCCGGTTTCGATCGCGCAAGCGACGCATTCAAGCATGCCAATCTTGCCGGTACCGCCCGTCACGGCGGCGTGCTCTTGCTGGTCGGAGACGATCACCCGGGAAAGTCTTCGGGCGCTGCATTCCAGACTGACCTGTCGCTGGCCGCACTTGGCATACCGGTACTCTATCCGGCGACGATCGATGAATTTATCGCTTATGGTCTGCACGGAATCGCCATGTCGCGCGAAAGCGGCCTTTACGTCGCACTCAAATGCGTCAACGAGACGGTAGATGCGACTGCCAGCATTGATTTCGATCTCGCCGAATTCAAGTCCATTCCACCCAAAGAACCGCCACCCGTGGGCGGCGTCAACATTCGGTTCGAATTGCTCGCAGTCGCCGCCCAGGACAGACGGCTTGTTCGCGAAAGGCTTCCGCGTGCGGCGGGCTACGTCCGGGCAAACCAGCTCGATCGGCTCGCCTTCGGCGCCGCAGTACCCCACACATTGGGCATTGTGACCGCCGGCAAGGCATATCAGGACGTGATGGGTGCGCTCGCCAGGCTGAGCATCGATCAGGCGCTAGCTGACACCCTCGGGATCGGCGTGCTAAAACTCGCCATGATCTATCCGGTTGAACCGACCCGGATCAGCGCTTTTGCACAAGCTGCACGCGAGTTGTTTGTTATCGAGGAAAAGCGGCCGCAGATCGAGCCGCAGCTGGCCTCGCTAATCGTCAACCGGGCGCATAGGCCAATGCTGATCGGGAAGATCGATCCCGAAGGCAGGATGCTTCTGCCTTCCGATGAGCCGCTGACATCACTGGGCGTGGCGGTTGCGCTCGCAGGTCGTATCGAAGCGCTTGTCCCGGACGTCCCTAAGCCGCTGGCAACGGCGATCGCGGAGGTTCGGCGACTGGCGGGCGTAGTGCCGAAACCCGGCCCCAGCACGCGGGTGGTAAATTATTGCTCAGGATGTCCGCACAATACTTCGACGGTGATCCCCGAAGGCGGTGTCGTAATGACTGGCACCGGATGTCACAGCCTCGTCCAGATGCTGGAACGCACTGATGTTCCGGTGACGCAAATGGGCGGCGAGGGAGCGAACTGGATCGGAATCGAGCCGTTCACCGATGCCGGCCATGGGTTCGTGAATATGGGTGACGGCACGTATAATCATTCGGGATCGCTGGCCGTGCGCGCGGCTGTTCAAGCCGGTTCGAAAATGACCTTTCGCATTCTGTTTAACGGGGTGATCGCGATGACGGGCGGGCAGGCGATCGAAAACGGTCCCGATCCGGTCCGAGTCGTCGATCAACTGCTTGCTGAGGGAGTATCGCGAGTCTTCGTCGTATCCGATGATCCCGACAGCTTGACTATTCGCGTGCGCGACAAGGTCGAAATTGCCGACCGCGCCGATCTCGCAAGTATCCATGCACGCTGTATCGAAACGACGGGGGTAAGCGTCGTACTCTATGTGCAACGCTGTGCGACTGAGAAGCGTCGGGACCGTAAACGTGGGCGTCTAGCCGAAGCGACCCAGCGCGTCATCATTAACGATCTGGTTTGCGAAGCCTGTGGCGACTGTTCGGTGCAATCGAACTGTATGTCGATCGTCCCGGTCGCAACCGAGTTCGGCGTCAAACGGGCGATCGACCAAGCTAGTTGCAATAGTGATTTCTCATGCCTGCGCGGCTTTTGTCCGTCATTTGTCACGGTTGAGGGCGTGCTGCGACGATCGCGTGCGAGCGAACTCGACGTCGTGGCGTTGGCGCGCGACCTGCCTGACCCAGTTCTGCACCCGCTCGGTGATTCATACAATATTCTTATCGCTGGTGTCGGCGGCACGGGCGCTGTTACGTTCGGTTCGATCCTCGCGATGGCGGCGCACCTCGACCACCGGGGTTCGACCGCCTACGATATGACCGGCCTCGCGCAGAAAGGCGGGGCGGTTTACAGTCACATTCGCATCCTGCCGTCCCCGGCGACGGTTCGTCCCGCGAGGATTGGCGTTGGCGAGGCGGATATCCTGTTCGGATGCGATCTCGTCGCCGCAACGCAGGGGGAAGGCGTGCAGGCGCTAGCGCCAGGCCGCAGCCACGCAATCGTCGATAGCGAAATCACGCCAACGGCCGAGTTCCACAAACAGCGGGACTTGCGGTTTGAAAACGAGATCTATGTCGCGGCGTTACGTCGCGCGCTGCCCCAAGAAGATGGCGTCATTTCGCTCGATGCCAGTGGATTGGCGCGGCGTCATTTCGACGATCCGCTCATGGCGAACATGATTTTGCTCGGCTATGCCGCGCAGGCCGGCTGGCTGCCGGTACCGGCCAGGGCGATCGAACGGGCGATCGAACTGAACGGCACTGGCGTAGCGAAGAATATCACCGCGCTTGCGATAGGTCGGATTTTGCGCGCTCGCCCGGACGCGCTCGTTGTCCCCGAGGCCGCAGCGCAACACCTGGCAGAAACGCTCGACGAGGCGGTCGCGCGGCGCGGTGCGGAACTGGAAGCCTATCAGGACCGTCGCTATTGTGATCGGTATATACGCCTAGTTGCAGAGGCGCGTGCTGCCGATGTGCGCCTTGACGACGATGCACAGTCATTCGGCTGGGCGGTGGCGCGCAACGCCTTCAAGGTGATGGCCTACAAGGACGAATATGAGGTTGCCCGCCTGTACACCGACGGACGGTTCGGAGCCTCAATCAATGAACAATTTGAGCCCTCGGCGAAGCTGTCGTTCCTTCTCGCCCCGCCAATACTTGCCCGCCACGATCCAGCGACGGGGCGACCGCGAAAAATCAGTTTCGGCCCGTGGATGACGCCAGCCTTTCGGCTGCTGGCGAAATTCAAGTGGCTGCGCCGATCCCGCTTCGATCCATTCGGCATGACGGGCGAACGTCGCAAGGAACGCCTGCTGCGGGATTCTTATCTGGAAAGCGTAACAACCATTGCGCGCGAAGCTACCGCTTCAACCCGTGAGAGGGCACTGATGATTGCCCGATTGCCTGAAGAAGTGCGCGGCTTCGGACCAGTTAAACTTCCCGGCCTCGATGCCGCTCTTAGCATCTTGAACGACGACTGGCGCGGCGTGGTTGCGGCGCAGGCTAACGGGAACGTGACCCCAACGCCAATACACGCCAAAACAATTACGTGACCCATTCGCGCACCGTCCCGGTCGAATTGCTTGCGGTGTCCGTCGTCAGAACATTTGGCGTGAAGTGTGGCGCGGATTAGCGGAGGGTTTCCCTCGTCTGGGGTGGAACGGCGCGCCACGCACATGCTTCATCTTGTGGGCCTCGATGTATTTGGCGAGATCGCTGGCGATGTAGAACGCACCGTTGTCGGACAGCAGGCGCGGTCTATGGTGAACAAAGGCCTGGTCGCATCCCGATGCCGCCAACGCCAGGTCCAGCGTGTCGGTCACATCCTTGGCGCGAATGGTGGTGCAGAGCTTCCAGGCGATGATGTGAGCCGCGAGAAGTCATCGAGTACCGTCGAGAGATAGACCCAGCCCCAGCCGATGATCTTGAAGTGGGTAAAATCGGTCTGCCACATCTCGTTGGGCCGAGCGGGCTGGGTATGGAGTAAGCGTCAGCCAGTCCCCGCGGCTAAAGATTTCCACTTCGCTGCGGCAATCTTCGCTGCGACGCGTAGGCGGGCAATGACGGCGACGCGGCGCTTGGCGGCGAGTTCGGCCAGGTCTTCGGGATCATAGGGTCGGCCATACTGACGTGACCCCCGCTTTTCATTCAGCGGCAGGCAGAGCGAGTTGGTGTTTGAGGGTCCCCCGGATTTTCCTCCAGCTTGAAGGTGAGAATCCAGACTTCGTTCAGCGGCCCGAAGGGTTGCTGCAGCAGCATATTCGTTCGGCGTCAGCCAGCCAAGCGATGTGTGAGGCCAGCTCTCGTTGTAGAGGCTTCGCCATGCTTCGATCTTGGCCCGAGCGTCGGCCAGCGACAGGAACCAATGCGCGTTCAGGCATTCGTCGCGCAAGCGACCGTTGAACGATTCCACGAAGGCATTGCCGGTCGGCTTGCCCGGTCGCGAGAAGTCCAGAGTGACGCCGTTCTCATAGGCCCAGCGATCAAGGGCCTTCGAGATGAACTCGGGGCCGTTGTCGACGCGGATGCCCTTGGGCGACCCGCGTGTGCCGGCGATCCGTGCCATCGCCTTGAAGACCTGCTCGCCCTTGATGCCCTGATCGACGTCGATCGCCAGCGCTTCGCGGGGGTAGGTGTCGACCGCGGTCAGTGCCCGCAGTCGGCGACCGTCGAACAGCGCGCTCGAGACAAAGTCCATCGACCACATCTCGTTCGGTGCCGCTGCCGCCGGCTGCCGGACGCGGTCGCCAGCACTGATGTTGCGTCTTGGCTTCTTGAGCCGAAGGCTCAGTCCATCCTGTCGATACAGGCGGTAAACGCGTTTGTGGTTCACCAGCCAACCCTTCCGGCGCAGCATGATGTAGATCCTGAAATAGCCGTACCGCATCCGCGTGCGTGCCAGGTCGTGGATGCGCAGCCACAGCAGCGCCTGGTCCGGCTTGACCGAAACATACCGGACCAGCGAGCGATCGATGTCGAGCGCCAGGCAGCTACGTCGCTGACTGACACCATGGGACGCCTGGATGGACGCGACGAGCTCGCGCTGCCGCCCTTGCGTCAGAGCTTTTTTGACACCACGTCCTGCAGGATATGCTTGTCGAGGCTGAGGTCCGCGACCAGCTGCTTGAGCTCGCGGTTCTCATCCTGGAGCAACTTTAGCCGACGCAGCTCCCCCACGCCGAGCCCGGCAACAGCTTCTTCCATCGGTAGAAGGTCTGCTCGGAAATCCCCATCCGGCGGATGACCTCGGCCACGGTAGGCTCCGTCCCGGCCTGCCTCAGCGCGTACAAAATCTCCTCTTCGGTGTACTTGCTCTTCTTCATGGTCTTGCGCCTCCTCGCGGTGGTTACAATGCCGGAAAACTCACCCTCAAACTGGAGGAAGAAAACGGGGGGACGTCAAGGCGAGAAGGCAGAAACGTCACCCGCCGCTGCCGACAAACCGAGCCGTCCGAAATGGACGCCGCGCCAGCTCGAAAGCACATTTCCCGGGCTTGCAATGCATGTCGCTGCGCCCGATCCTTTCTGGATGGATATCGATCGCGGATCGGCACGGCTCGCAAGCGACCTCGGCATCAATAGCCGGTGCTGGGCTCGAGCCCGCAATGAAATGGTTACTGAGCGGCGTCATGTGGCGATAGCGCTCGTCGCCGAATTGATGGCCAACGGCCGGGTCAAAACAACTGCCGGCCAATATTTTGGCGGAATCCTCAACAATGCGCGTTGCGGCCAACTCGATCTCGACCGGTCAGTCTGGGCGCATCGCCAGCGGTCCAGACCGATAGTCGTAGTTTGATGCGATCGCCTCTATACGGTTGCAGAACGACCATCGTTACTGTATGGACAATTCTGTCAATACAGGATGGCGTGTGACGTTTGATTGGAACGATCAAAAAGCGGCTGCAAATTTACGCTAGCACGATGTGGCGTTCGAAATCGCTGCCAAAGTCTGGGAAGATCCGCGACATCTCGTCGTCTTTGACCAAATGGAGGCTAGCGAGGAACGCTGGCATGCGATCGGCCTTGTTCGAGGTGTCGTCATCCTGACCGTCGTCCACACATACCCGGTTGAACAGCAAGAAGAGCGCATCCGGATCATCAGCGCACGAAAGGCAACGCCCGCAGAGAGGAAACGCTATGAAAAAAACGATGACTGAGGCCCAGATCGCAGAGCAGCTCCAACGCCTCGCTGCCAAGCCCGATAGCGAGATCGATGCGAACGATATTCCTGAGGTTTCAGCGGAAAATTGGGCCTTGGCCAAGCGCCCGGGTCTATATCGCCCGATCAAACAGCCGGTGACCTTGCGTCTTGATGCCGACGTGGTGCGCTGGTTCAAGGACCACGCAGGGGCAGGGGGATATCAGACCGAAATCAACCGCGTCCTGCGCCAACACGTGTCTGTTGCATCACCCGAGGCCGCAAAGGGCTGACGTGCGCTCGATGCAGATTTTGTTCTGAAGATTCTACGGTGAAAAACTGACTGTTCCCCGTCAGCACCTATGGCCCAGATTTGAGGTTGTGATTTAGAGCATGTTCCGATCAGGTGGAATCACCTGCTTCGGAAACCCATGCGGAAAAACAAGGAGATAGAGCGGCCGTTCTGATGCAGTCAGAACGAGACTCGCTCTAAGGTGGATTTGGCTCTCGTTGTAGTGACGAAGGAACGAAGATGAGAGCCAAATCCTCAAGCGCCAAAAAGCCTGCTGAGCAGGTGGTGAAGGACATCCGCCGGGCGACCCGCCGGCACTTCTC
>Ga0105045_10002358_pt1 | contig 15866 bp, 16 predicted proteins | sample MAT02_FD_78089 | JGI IMG/M metagenome (GOLD analysis project Ga0105045, IMG submission 78089) | Freshwater microbial communities from Lake Fryxell liftoff mats and glacier meltwater in Antarctica - MAT-02 (megahit assembly) | ecosystem: Environmental > Aquatic > Freshwater > Ice > Liftoff...
CGACGCCCCGACCTTCCGCGATCTGAGCGACGCGATGCGCCATTGTCTCCACGGCGTGCGCCTGTAACCGGTGAGCGCCGACGCTGGACCAGGTCGGCGATACGTCGTCCATGAGCACGAAGGAACGAGTCGGTGACCGACGCCACGCTCGGCCGGCTCGCTCTACTCGGTGATCACGACCGCCGAGCCGCGCGCGAACTTTCCGGCGCCCGGGCTCATCGCGTGCCAGCCGTCGGGCAAGTGCGGCTCGGTGAAGCCGAACAGCCAGCGCGCGTCGCTCGGCGACAGGTTCACGCACCCGTGGCTGCGCACCAGGCCGAAGCCCCCGTGCCAGAAGGCCCCGTGCAACGCGACGCTGTTATGAAAATACTGCGTCCACGGGACATCCTCGATCGAGTAGGCATCCTCCTCGATCGGCTGGTCGCGCATCGAGGTCGCGACGTGCTTGCTCTGCAGGCGATGCACGCCGATCGGCGTCATGCCCGGCTCCTTGCCGGTCGAGACCAGCGTCGTGAACACCGGCTTGTCGCCCTGGTACGCGACCAGCACCTGCTCCGAGAGGTCGACGTGGACCCACCGCTCCTCGGCGCCGACGCCCGGCGGCCGGCGAAGCTTGTACGACTGCGCGACCGCGTACGCCGGCATCAACAGCCCGTCGGCGTCCTCGTAGAACTGCGCGTTGCCGATCGTCACCTTGCGCTTGAACGGGTAGCGTGAGCGACGCGGCGGGATCGCAGCGTCGGTCTTGACCAGCGTCTCGCTGCCCTCGGCCTCGCGCCGCTGAAGCCCGGTCTCGCGGACGATCCAGTACACCGGCAGGTCGTCCTCGCCGGTCAACACCATGCCAGTGAAGCTCGATCCCTCGCGCTGCTCGAGCTGGTACTTGCGGGCGAACACGCCGCGCAGCGTGCGAACAAACCGGCGCTCGCTCTTCAAGGCCTCGCCCGCGACCGTCACGTAATACCCGGCGTTGAGGTACTCCTTGACCACCGCGGGCACCTCCGGCGGACGCTCGGCCGGGGTCGTCGGGATCGACTGGCGCCCGTGCTCGGCCATCCACACCTTCGCCGCCGCGTCGGCCTGGTCGGCCTCGGTGAAGCTCGGCAGACGATGGAAAAACGGCGTGCCGTCGTGCGAGACCCGCCAGTACTCGTACGGCATGGTCTCCTCGAGCTTCGGCTTCGGGATGTTGATCGCCCCGTCGTCGGGCGGCGCATCGCCGATCGCCAGGCCGGCGTTGAGGCAGATCCACCCGGCCGGAAAGATCGCGTGCCACCCTTTCGTGCAGCCGCCGCCGAAGCTCAGCGCGACGTCCGTGCGCACGCGGGCACCCGCCCGCAAGATGCCGACGACGCGCGCGTCCTTCTCGGTCCGCTCGCGCACCAGCACCGCCTGTCCGGTCACCAGCCCGTGCTTCGGATACTTCGCCTCGGCCTCGGCGTCGAGCGCCTGCGGTGGATCGAAGATCGGCGGAAACGCCTCGTAGGCCCCGCCCGGGCCCGGTACGAAGGGATCCTTGGCCGGGTCGCCCGCGATCACCGGCGCCGGCTCGGGCGTCGGCGTGTCGTCCGGACCCTCCTCGACCGCCGCGACGCCCGCCTCGTCCGCGACACCCGCCGCGTCCGCGACCGACTCGGTCGCCACGCCCGGCGCGCGTCCGCCGAGCTCGTAGCCCATAGCGACCAGACCGCCACCGAGGGCGAAGCTGCCGAGCATCTCCAGGACGCGTCTGCGCTGCATGATCGTGCCGGCCGCACTCCCGGGCTTCGCGGCGGCGCGACCATAATCGCTGCCACCCGCCCTGGCAATCCCCAACCAACGTGCTTGCCCAGACCCGCGCCGCTGCTCCATGCTGTGCCCCGTGTCGACCCCCCGCCGCCCCGGTGACCCGCAGCCCCGCGGCCGCGGACCCGCGGCTTCGCTGGTCGCCCTCGGCATCGTGACCGCCGCCGGCCCAGTCGCCGCGGCGCCCGCGACCCCCGAGACCATCACGACCACCCCGACATCGCCTGCTCCCGCGACCACCAGCGCGACCACCACATCCACCTCGACCGTCACGCCCCCGCCGGCGATCCTCAGGCCCGCGAGCAAGCCGCCGCGCGTCGACGGTCCGTACATCGGCGGCATGGTTGGTGGCGGCCTGAGCTTCGCGCGGGTCAACAACTTCGAGACGCCCGACCCGCTGCCCGGCGGATCGCTGGCGCTGCGTGTCGGTCAGGCGATCTATCCCTGGATGACGATCGGCCTGAACATCACCGGCACCCTCGCCAGGCGCTTCGCCGAGCCGAGCCAGCGCCTGCTGCAGGGCGCCGTGCTGGTCGACTTCGGCTTCTTGCCCGCGCCGCGGATCCCCCTGTCGCTGCACGTCGGCTTCGGTGTTGGCGGCGGTGCGGTGCGTGAGGCCGGTCGCAGCGCCCGCAGCGGCTTCGGCGGGGCCGTGTTCACCGGCGCGGTGCGCTACGAGATCTTCCCGCTGGCGGCCCGCAAGCGCCCGCGCCGCGGCGGCGGCTTCTCGCTCGGCCCGGAGCTCGGCTGGCTCGGCTTCACACCGGCGGCGAAGGGCCGGCCGATGTCCAACACGATCTACCTCGGCCTGTTCATGGGCTTCTACTTCGGCTCATGAGCGCCCGATGACCTGTCCGAAAGGACAGCTCATCACTTCGGCTTCGGCCGGCGCACGATCGTGACCGACTCGAGCAGCTCCGGCTCGCGCGGCTTGTCGCCGTCGGCGCGGGGCACCAGGGCGATGTCGTCGGCGAGCCGCGTCCCCTCCTCCGTGCAGCGCCCGAACACCGCGTGCAGGCCGTCGAGGTGCGGCGTCGGGTTGAGCGTGATGAAGAACTGCGCGGACCCGGTGTTGGGCCCCTTGTTCGCCATGCTCAGGAGTCCGGCGCTCTCGTGGATCAGGTCCGGGCGGATCTCGTCCTCGATCACGTAGCCGGGGTTACCGGTGCCGGTCGCCGTCGGGTCACCGCCCTGGATCATGAAGCCGGGGATCACGCGATGGAAGGTGGTGTTGTTGTAGTAGGGCCGCTTGGTCCAGGTGTCGCCGGCCTTGTCGTAGACCGGTCGCACGCCGCGCGCGAGGCCCACGAAGTTGGCCACCGTGCCCGGCACCTTGTCGGCGAACAGCTCGCACTCGAGGACCCCGCGTGGGGTCTTCAGCAGCGCCCAGAGCACCTCACCTTGACCCTGCAGCCCGGCGGTCGCCTCCTCGAGCGTGAACTCGCTGGCCTCGGGGTCGCCCTGCGCCGCGTTGTAGGCCCGCAGTTGCGCGCCGTTCATGCCGCGCGGGGCCTCCTCGCCCTTCGTGAACGTGGCCGCCACCGCGTCCTCGTCGCCCTCACCGGCGGCGCTCGCAGGCGGTGCAGGGATCCCGGCCCGCACGGCGGCCTTGCGCGCCGCCTTGCTCGCCTCCTCCGCCGCGATCTCCTCCGGCAGCGGCGGCGGGGCCACGAATACGCAGCCGTCCAGCGTCCACAGGCCGCACAAACCCAGGGCCACGGCCACGCTGCGAGCCCTCACAGACCCCCGAAGCGGACGCAGGGACGGATTTACGGAGGGTGGCGCGGGCGTGCGAGACATCGTGACGGTCACGGGCAGGTGCGGGAGGGTGTACCGTCGCGCGCGGCTTGACAAGGGGCCGCCCCCGGGGCCATAAGGCCCTCCTCCTACCGCAACTTCGAGAAGCGAGCAGACGTGGCGAACCACAAGCAGGCAGAGAAGCGCAACCGTCAACGACTCAAGCGCCGCACCCGGAACTTGATGCACCTGTCGACCATGCGTACGTACATGAAGCGCGTACGCAAGGCCCTGGACGGCAAGGACGGCGAGGTCGCCAAGACCAGCCTCCCCGATGCCATCCAGGCCATCAGCAAGGCCGCCTCCAAGGGCGTCATCCATCGCAATACGGCGTCGCGGTACATCTCCCGCCTGACCCTGGCGACCAACAAGTCCAACGCGGCCTGATCGCGCCAACTTCCTTCATCCGCGCTCCGGCCACGCCCATGTACTTGCATGGCGTCGCCGGATGTTCGTGTTTAAGCCACGACAGACTCGAGCCACTCGTGACAGCTCAGCCGCGGGGGTCGACGCCTGGCAGCGCCCGACAGGTGTCGAGGATCCAGCGCTGGATCGCCATCATCGGCGACGCGTAGGCGACGTGCGACCCACCCTTGAGGTCGCGGTCGAGCCGCACCAGCGACGCGTAGGCCGTGCGCAGGCGGGCCTCCGTGAAGCCCTTGGCCTGCGACTCGAGCCCGCGCAGCAAGAACGGCGGCAGCTTGATCGCGTCGGGTCCGCCGACCTTGGCGGTGAAGATCAGGCGGACCTGGCGGGTGAGCATCGCCAGCACCTGCATCGCCACGCCGGTGTCCTTCTCGCCGGCGCTAAACATCTGCGCGAGCACCACGAGCGCCGCCCGCGAATCGCCGCGGCCGACCGCGTCCGTGAGGTGGAAGATGTTGCCCTCGCGCGTGCGGGCGACCATCACCTCGACGTCGGCGAGCTCGATCGGGCGGTCGCCTGCGTGCAGCATCGCCTGCTCGAGCGCGCCGAGCAGCTCGCTGCGGCCGGTGCCGACCGCCGCGACCAGCGTGGCCGCGGCCTCGCGGGCGATCGGATGGCGCCGCGCCTTCGCCTCGTTGAGCACGAAGGCGACCGCGTCGTCGTCCCGCTTCAACGCCTCGAACTTGTGGGCGTAGTTGCCCTTCTTGCACGCGTTGACCAGGCGCGAGCGGCCGTCGATGCCGCTGCCGTGGACCACCAGCACCGTCGACGGGCTCGGCGCCTGGATGTAGTGGATGATCGCGTCGATCGCAGCGGCCGGGGTCGTGCCCTCGTCCCCTGCCCCCTTCGCCATGTCGTCGGGGTTGCTCAGCTCGACCAGCCGGCGCGGCGCGAGCATCGGCATCTGCTGGCACGCCGAGATCACCGGCGTCGCCGAGCGCAGGTCGGCGCCGTCGAAGCGCTCGTGGTTAAAGGCCGCCATCGCCTGGGCGGTCGCATCCTCCGGCGGGATCATGGTCCGCCGCAGCGCCAGCAAAATGCTGCGGATCGCCTGGGGCTCATCGCCGAACAGCACGTACACCGGCTGCAACTTCCCCGCGACGATCGCCCGCTCGAGCTCCTGGACCGGGTCGCTCATGCCCGCTCCGGCGCGTCGAGCACGGCGACGACCTCGACCTCGGGCGTCATCGGCATCAGGTCGAACACCGACACGTCGACGACCCGGTGGCCAGCATCCGTCAACACCGCGAGGTCGCGGGCCAGCGTCGCCGGATCGCAGGCGATGTAGATCGTGCGGCCGCGGGCGACCCGCGCGAGGTCCCGCGCCGGACCGATGCCGAGGCCTCCACGCGGCGGATCGAGCACGACCAGCTCGAAGCGCTCGCCCGCCTCCGCCGCGCGTGACAGCGCCGTCGCGGCCGGCTCGCGGCGGACGATCAGCCGCGCCCCGCCCTGCACCCCGATCCGCGCCGACAGTCGCTGCAGACCGGCGACCCCGTGCGCGTCGGTCTCGATCGCCAGCAGCTCGCGGGTCACGCGGGCCAGGCCGCGCGTGAAGTTGCCGGCGCCCGCGAACAGCTCGAGCCCGCGGCGGCGCCGGTCGCCCTCGGCCATGCCCAACACATGAGCCACGAGCGCCGCGTTCTGCTCGGCCTGAGCCTGGGCGAAGCCGAATGGACCTGCCCGTACGGACATGTCCTCAGGGCCAGACGCGTCAATCTCGAGCGCGCTCTCGCCGACCCCGAGGCCCTCGCGCGGACCGGCGACGACGATGCCGACCAGGGTCTCATCGAGCAGCGCCTGGAGCCGCTCGCGCAGCGCCGCCGTGTCGCCGATCAGCGGCGGCATGGCGAGTCGTTGCCCGCCGATCTCCGCCTGCGCCGCGAGCCCGAGGATCGCCCGGATCCCGTCGCTGATCCCATGCAGCTCGCCGCGGACCGGCAGCGCCGCGGCGACCGTGCGGATCTTCGTCAGCGCGTGGCGCAGCGGCGCGTCGAGCACCATGCAGTGCCCGGCGTCGACGACCCCGTGCCCGCCGCGTCCGAAGAACCCGAGCTGCATGCCGTCCGGGCCCTGCTCGAAGTGAACGCGGGCGCGTCGACGGTAGCCCTCCGCCGCCGGACTCGCGAACACGCGGGCGATCGGGACGTTGAACTTGCGCAAGAGGTCCGCGACGATCTGGGCCTTGAGGTCGGCCTGCGCCTCGGCTCGCACGTGCTGCCAGCCGCACCCGCCGCAGCGATCCGCGAGCGCGCAGGGGGCCTCCTGGCGCAGCGGGCTCGCGACCACCAGCTCGAGCTTGCGGCCGCGGATCATCCGCGTCTTGATCTGCGTCGCCTCGGCCAGCACAGTGTCACCCGGCAGCGCGCCCTCGATGAACCACACGCGCGTGTCGCCGGCTTGCTCGAGCACGCGACCGATGCCCTCGCCGCCGTGGGCGATCGCGTGGATCGTCACGCGCTGCGGACCCGCCGGCTCGCCAACCAATTCACTTCCTCTTCTTGCCGGCGTCCGACTTCTCCTGGGCGTCGACATCGATCACGCGCTCACGCGCAGGTCGCTGGCTACCCAGCACGTTCTTCGGCGGCTCGGCACCGGGCCCGCCCGGTGGTTGCATGTTCATGAACGGGAAGCCCGGCATCCCGCCGGGCCCGCCCGCGCCGCCCTGCATCATCTTGGCGATGTCCGCGAGGGGGTTTTGCGCCTTCGGCTTGGGGATCAGCAGCGCCGCGAGGGCGAACAGACCGGCGCCGCCGCCGAGCACGTAGAGCGTCGCCTCGCTGCCGCGCGCGACCCCGCAACTGATCGCCGAGAGCCAGAAGAAGCCGGCCACGTAGGCCATGCAGCCGGCCCCGCGCGACAGCCCGAGCAGGCCGATCAACGCCACGCCGCCGCCGATGAGCATGATGATCGTCGGCAGGTACACCGGTTGCAGCGTCAGGAACGCGGCGACCACCACGATCGTGCCGCCGAGCGCGAACAGGGCGGCGCGGCGGCGCAGCTCCTTCTTCATCCGGTCGAGCGCGTTCGGGGGCATCGCGCTGAGCATCTGGGCGTATTGCTGGCGGGGGTCCTGGGCCATGACCAATTCTCTCTCTTAGCTGCGGGCGAAGCGTCGCATGACCTCACGGCTGAGGATGATGCGCTGGATCTCGCTGGTACCCTCGAAGATGCGGGTCACCCGGACGTCGCGGAGGTAGCGCTCGACCGGGTACTCGCTCGCGTAGCCGTAACCACCGAGGATCTGCACCGCACGATCGCAGGCCGCGTTGGCCCGCTCGCTGGCCATCAGCTTGGCCATCGAGGCCTCGGTCGTGAAGCCCTGGCCCTGCTCCTTGAGCCACGCCGCGCGCAGCACCAGCAGGCGCGAGGCATCCAGCTCGGTCGCGCTGTCGGCGAGCATCCACTGGATCGCCTGATAGCTGGCGATCGCCTGGCCGAACTGGTGCCGTTGCAGCGCGTAGTCGGCCGCGTAGTCGGTGGCCGCCAGCCCGCAGCCGAGGGCCAGCGAGGCGATGCCGATCCGGCCGCCGTCGAGCGCCATCATCGCGACGCGAAAGCCCCGACCCTCCTCGCCGAGCAGCGCGTCCGCGTCGAGCTCGACATCGTTGAACTCGAGCGGCGTGGTCGTGCTGCCGTGCTGCCCGAGCTTGTGCTCCGGCTTGCCGCGCACCAGCCCGGGCGCGTCGCCCTTCACCAGGAACGCCGTGATGCCCGCCGAGCCCGGCGCGTCCGAGGTCTTGGCCCACACCACGAACAGGCCCGCGTGCGTGCCGCTGGTGATCCACAGCTTCTGTCCCGAAAGCACCCAGCCGCGGTCTGTCTTGTGCGCCCGCGTGCGCATGCCCGCCGGGTCGCTGCCGGCCCCCGCCTCCGACAGCGCGAAGCCGCCGACCACGTACTCGCCGCTGCACAGCCGGGGCACGTGCAGCTCGCGCTGCTCCGGGGTGCCGAACTTGGTGACCACCTCGGCGACCATATTGCTGACGGTCATCGCCACCGTCGTGCTCGCGCAGGCGCGGGCCAGCTCGATCACCGCGAGCGCGTAGGCCACCGCGCCGGCCTCGACCCCGCCGAGCGGCTCCGGCACGTTGATGCCGAGCAGCCCGAGCTGCGCCGCCTCGGCGAGGCTGTCGGCCGGGAACTGACTCTCGGTATCCAGCTTGGCCGCGCGCGGAGCGAGGACGCGGGCTGCGAATTGCCGGGCCGTGTCGACGACCAGTTGCTGGCCGTCGTCGAGGGACAGGTCGAACACGGCGCTCCTAGAACTGCTCGCCGACCTTGCCGGAGTACGTGTAGACGTACTCGACCTCGGGCGGCGGGTCGAACTCCCACTTGCCAGCGGAGTCCACGACGCAGGGCCCGAACAGCTTGGCCTCGCGGGCCTGGTTGTCCTTCTTGCCCTTGGGCGGCTTGCGCTCCTTGATGTCCATCTGGGTGATGCGGGCCTGGGTGACCCTACCCGAGGTCGCGATCGTGAACTCGACCGAGAAGGTGCCGGCGATCCAGCGGTTCTCGAACTCCTCCATGTCCTTTTGGAGGCAGCGGCCGAAGTCACGCTCATAGACGTTCTCGACCGTGTCCTGGATCGACTTGAGGACCTTGGGCGACACGCCCTGGCCCTGGTCCGCGTACTCCTGGGTCTCGTTGGCCGTGACCATGTCCTTCTCGTACGAGGAGCTCTGGTACTTCGCGTACAGGTCCTCCTCGCCCGAGTTCATCTTGTCGGTCTGCCGGCGGGCGCAACCAGACGCGAGGACCAGCGCGGCCGCGGCCATGATCATGAACTTGGTGGTGTGCTGCATGAGGCTGTCTGGACTCTCTGGGCGGTCGGTGTACGACGGTCTAAACGCGACGGTCTGGGGGTGCGAGATTGTACCAGCGCGCCATCACTTGCGCGACTTGAGCAGCGACGCCGCGATGACCAGGCGCTGGATCTCGCTGGTACCCTCGTAAATCTCGGTGATCTTGGCGTCCCGGAAGTGGCGCTCGGCCGGGTACTCGGTGACGTAGCCGTTGCCGCCGAACACCTGCAACGCGTTCTTGGCGACCTTGTTGGCCGTCTCCGACGCGAACAGCTTGGCCATCGCCGACTCGCGGGTGTGGGGCTGACCGCGCGACTTCATCCACGCGGCCCGCAGCGTCAATAGGCGGGCCGCGTCGATCTCCGTGAGCATGTCGGCCAGCATGAAGCCGATCGCCTGATGGTCGATGATCCGCTTGCCGAAGGTCTTGCGGTCGCCGGCGTACTCGGCGGCCGCCTCGAAGGCCGCCCGGGCGATGCCCAGCGCCTGCGCGGCGATGCCGATCCGCCCGCAGTCGAGGGTGCTCATCGCCACCTTGAAGCCCTTGCCCGGCTCGCCGAGCACCTGGTCTTGCGACACGCGATGGTCGGTGAAGAAGATCTGGCACGAGTGGCTGGCGCGGATGCCGAGCTTGTCGTCCTTGGGCCCGCGCGTCACCCCCTCGCCGTTCATGTCGACGACGAAGGCCGTGATCCCGTGGTTGCCCTTCTCGGGCTCCGTCATCGTGAACAGGATCCCCGTGTCCGCCTGCGGCCCGTTCGTGATCCAGTTCTTGACCCCGTTGATCACGTAGCCGTCGCCGTCGCGCACGGCCATTGTCTTCTGCGCCGCCGCGTCGCTGCCCGCGTTGGGCTCGCTGAGCATGAAGCAGCCGAGCTTCTCGCCGCGCGCGAGCGGGCGCAGCCACCGCTGCTTCTGCGCCTCGGTCCCGAACTTGCTCAGCGGGTCGCAGACCAGCGAGTTGTTGACCGACATGATCACGCCCGTCGACGCGCACGCCGCCGAGACCTCCTCCATCGCCAGCACGTACGCGATCGAGTCGAGCCCGCCGCCGTCGTACTCGTCCGCCACCTCGATGCCCATCAGCCCCAGCTCCGCCATCCGCGCGACCAGCTCCTTCGGGTAGCGGTGCTCGCGGTCCAGCGCCGCCGCCTGCGGCTTGACCTCGCGGATCGCGAACTGGCGCACGGTGTCGAGCAGGGCTTGTTGCAGGTCGGTGAAGCTCAGGTCCATGGTGTCCTCGGGACGGGTCGTTGTTTAGGTCTGGTCGCCCGGGCGGCCGGTGAACGCCGCGGCGCGCTTGGCGAGGAAGGCCGTCATGCCCTCCGACTGGTCGCCGGTGGTAAACAGCCGCGCGAACGCCTCGATCTCGAGCGCGTTCGCGGCTTGCAACGCCAGGTCGGCCCCGCGATGCAGCACCTCCTTGGCCGCCGCGACCGCCTGCGGGCCCATCTGGGCGATCGTCTCGCAGGTCTTGATCGCCGCCGGCAGCAGCTCCTCCGGCTTGCACACGCGGTTGACGAGCCCGATCCGCAGCGCCTCCGCCGCGTCGATCATCGCCCCGCTCATGCACAGCTCGAGCGCGCGGGCCAGGCCCACGCGACGCAGCAGCCGCTGGGTCCCGCCGAAGCCCGGGATGACCCCGAGCTTGACCTCGGGCTGGCCGAAGCGGGCCGCCTCGCTCGCGTAGATGAAGTCGCAACTGAGCGCGAGCTCGCAGCCGCCGCCCAGCGCGAAGCCATTCACCGCCGCGATCACCGGGATCGGCAGCGCCGCCAGGCGGTCGCCGAGCGCGTGGCCCTGGCGGGCGAACTCGCGGGCCTCCGACTCCGACATGCCGGCCATCGCCGCGATGTCGGCCCCCGCGACGAAGGCCTTGGCGCCGCCGCCGGTCAGCACCACGCCGCGGATCTTGCCGTCGGCCGCGTCGCTGCCGGCCGCCCGGGCCGCCTCGCTCAGGTCATGCACGACCGCCGCAGACAGGGCATTGAGCACCTGCGGGCGATTGATCGTGATCAGGCGGACCGGTCCGCGGTCCTCGATGAGCAGGGTCTCGAAGGTCATGGCGCTCACTTCGCGTAGTTGTAGAACCCGCGCCCGGTCTTGCGGCCGAGCCAGCCCGCCGCCACGTGCATGCGCAAGATGTTCGGCGCGCGGTACTTGTCGTCGCCGAGCTCGCGATGCAAGACATCCGCGATCGCCAGGCAGGTGTCGAGGCCGATGAGGTCGGCCAGCTCGAGCGGCCCCATCGGATGATTGAGGCCCAGCTTCGCGCCGGTGTCGATGTCCTCCGGCGTACCGAGCCCCTCCTGCAACGCGAACCCTGCCTCGTTGATCAGCGGGATCAGGATGCGGTTGACCAGGAAGCCCGGGCAGTCCTTGCTCGTGATCGTCGTCTTGCCGAGCTTGTGCGCCAGCGCCAGCGTCACCTGGTAGACCGCGTCGCAGGTCTGGAGACCGCGAATGATCTCGACCAGCTTCATCAGCGGCACCGGGTTCATGAAGTGCATGCCGACCACCTGGTCGGGCCGGCTGGTCGCCGCCGCCAGCTTGGTGATGCTGATCGAGCTGGTGTTGCTCGCCAGGATCACGCCGGGACGCGCCGCGCGGTCGAGCTCGATGAACAGCTTGAGCTTGAGGTCGATGTTCTCCGTCGCCGCCTCGACCAAAAAATCTCCGGGAGTCAGGCCCGCCGCGCCGACCACCGCGGTGATCCTCGCGAGCGCCGCGTCGCGGGCGTCCGCGCCGAGCTTGCCCTTCTCGACCAGCCGCGAGAGCTGCTTGCCGATGCCGTTACGGCCCGCGTCCGCCCGCTCCTGGCTGACGTCCGCGAGCAGCACCTGGTACCCGCCCTGGGCCGCCACCTGGGCGATGCCGGCGCCCATCTGCCCGGCCCCGAGCACCCCGATGGTCGTGATTGTATTGAGATCGATGTCGGTCATGGAATGACTTTCGTGAGATCAGCGCGCCGCCATCGCGGCCATCTCGACCATCAGCGCGACGGCCTCGCCGCCGCCGATGCACAGCGACGCGACCCCGCGGCGCTTGTGCTCCTGGCGCATCGCATACAGCAGGGTCGTCAGCACGCGCGCGCCGGAGCAGCCGATCGGATGCCCGAGGGCGATCGCCCCGCCGCGGATGTTGAGGCGGTCGTGCGGGATGCCGAGCTTGTCCTGGTTGACCAGCGCGACCACGGCGAACGCCTCATTGAGCTCCCAGAGATCGACGTCGTCGACCGCGAGCCCCGTCTTGGCCAGCAGGCTGGCGATCGCGCCCGCCGGGGCCGTGGTGAACCACTCCGGCGCCTGGGCGTGCCCGGCGTAGCCCGTGATCGTCGCCAGCGGGACGATGCCGCGGCGGTCGGCCTCCTCGCGCGACATGATCACCGTCGCCGCCGCCCCGTCGTTGAGCGTCGACGCGTTGCCGGCCGTGATCGTGCCGTTCTTGTCGAACGCCGGACGCAGCCCCGCGAGCTTGTCGGGGTCGCCCTTGAACGGCTGCTCGTCGTCGCTGACGATCGTCGGCGGGCCCTTGCGCGCCGGCACCTCGACCGCGACGATCTCGTCGCGGAACTTGCCCTCCTTCACCGACGCCTGCCCGCGGCGGTAGCTGTCGGCCGCGTAGGCGTCCTGGCGGTCGCGCGGGATCTGGCACTCGCGCGCGCACAGCTCGCCCGCGCTGCCCATGTGGAAGTTGTTGTACGGGTCCCACAGACCGTCGTGTACGAGCCCGTCGATCAGCGCGCCGTTGCCGAGCCGATAGCCGGTACGCGCCTGCGGCAGCAGGTACGGCACGTTGCTCATGCTCTCCATGCCGCCCGCGACCACGATCTCCGCGTCCCCGGCGCGGATCGCCTGCGCCGCCAGCATGACCGCCTTGAGCCCCGAGCCGCACACCTTGTTGATCGTCAGGCAGCCGACCGCGTCCGGGATCCCGGCGCCGCGGCTGGCCTGCCGCGCCGGCGCCTGGCCCTGACCGGCCGGGAGCACACAGCCCATCAGGACCTCGTTCACGTGCTTGCCCTCGACCCCGGCCCGCTGCAGCGCTGCCTTGATGGCGATGCTGCCGAGCTGTGAGGCGGTGAGCGCCGCGAGGCTGCCTTGAAACGCGCCGATCGGGGTGCGGACGGCGCTGGCGATGACGACTTCGCGAACCATGGAGACGGTCCTTTCTCGGCCAGGGCGGCGCAAAACGGCCGCCGGAAGGCTTTTATCAACTATCACGGGCCGCCTCTCAGGAAAACCGGCACGCCCCCGCGCACCCACCTGCGATGACTCACAGCCGCCCGCCCACGGCCACGTCGCTGTTGACTTCCGCCGACAAATTGCGATACCCACCCTCTCCCTTCTGCTGGGGTAGCTCAGTCGGTTAGAGCGAGGGATTCATAACCCCTAGGTCGGCGGTTCAATTCCGCCCTTCAGCACTCGAATGAACCCGCCGGCCCGCATCTTTCACGAGGTGCGGGCCGCGTCCATTTCGGGCCCACGCTTCCAGCTCGGGCCTGTCCCCGACGACATGTCCCACGGGACAGCTCAGCCCTCGCCGGCGAGGAAGCGGGCCGCGCGACGCAGCACCGCCGGCCGCCACTGCAGCGTGCTGTGTACCCCGCCGACGAACTCCGGCACCACCCCGGGCAGCGCCGTCTCGGCGACGCCCACGAGCCCGTCGTTGTTGCCGGCGATCCGCCGCGTGTAGCCGACCTCGCTGTCGTGGCGCCCGCCCGCGAGGACCAGCAGCTCGGCGCTGACCGGCGGCGACCCGAGGGTCGCCACGCGATCCGGCAGCAGCTCGTCGGCCGCGCGCCCGTACAGCCAGCGAAACGGCGGGAAGCCCTGCATGCTCGCCGCCAGCGCGGCCCCCTGGTTCGGCGGCGCCAGCATGACGACCCGCTGGCGTCGCGACTGCGTCGCCGCGGTCGCCCGCGCGAGGTAGGCCCGCGCCACCAGCCCGCCCATGCTGTGGGTCAAGATCCCGAGCACCGGGACCTGCGCGCCGAGCCAGCCGGCGATGAAGCCCTCGAGCCGCTCGGCGTGCTGCGCCAGCGCGTGCGCCCGCGTCTGATACCCGAACGGCCGGGCCGCGAGGCCGTGCCTGCGCAGGTACCAGACGATCGGCCACAGCCCCGCCTGTGAGCGCAGCGCCCCGTGGATCACCACGACGGGGATCTTGTTCACGGCTTCGGCGACCACGGGCCGCCCTCCCACAGACGCAGCCCGCCGGGCGTACCCGCGGCCCGGGCGACCTGCACGCGGCTCGCGATCCACAGCACCAGCAGCAGCCCCATGCCCGACAGTTGCGACAGCCGCAGCGGCCCGAACACCTCGGGCTCGGCGTCGTGGCGCAGCGGGTCGAGCAGCGCCCGACCGGCCACGAACACGGCCATCGCCACGAAGAACACCTGGCCGCTGTAGCGCCGACGCTCGCGGATCCACAGCGCGACGCACAGGGTCACGACCGCCAGCGCCGCCCCGTAGGCCTGCACCGGATGCACCGGCGCCGACGCGCTATCGGTGACCCCGGGCAACCCCTGCAGCGTGACGGCGTGCAGCACGAACGCCGGTGATCCCGGCGGGTAGGTCACGGCGAGCGCATGACCGAGCTCCCCGACCCCGACATAGCGACCGAAGTCGCCGCCCGCGAGCAAGGCACCCACCCGCTCGCTGATCGCCCCGAGCGCGAACGCCGGCGCCACACAGTCGAGCCAGGCCAGCAGCGGCACCCCTGTGCGCCGCGCACCGATCACGCACACGAGCAGCGCCGCGAACGCCCCACCGAAGATCGTCATGCCCCCGGCCGGCAAGCTGCGCAGCTCGAGCAGCCCGACCGGATGACCTTGCTGCAGCAACCACACCGCCCGCGCGCACAGCAACCCGAGCATCACCGCGATCACGAACACCGTGCCGAGTCGGTCGCTCGGCAGCCGGTCCTTGCGCGCCAGAAACAGCGCCATCACCCACGCCATGACCAACGCCAGCCCCATGAACAGGCCGTAGGCGGTGACCACGAATTCCGTGCCGGGCACGGTGAAGAGTTGCGGGTGCATGGTCTACGCCCCGGAGGGCCGGTTGTCGCGGCCACGCCAGAATGACGAGGCGATGACGGGGCGATCAGACAAGACGGCGACACGGACCGGGCTGCGACCTGCGCCGTGCCCGGGCTCCACGCGCGTCTCACTCCTCGGCGTACACCGCCTCTTCCTTCTCCTGAGCCTCCTTGCACTGAATGCACAGCGGGGCCTCGGGTCGGGCCTGGAGGCGCTTGAGGGCGATGGTCTCCTCGCACTCCTCGCAGACCCCGTAGGTACCGTCGTCGATCTTTCGCAGCGCCAGTTCGATCTTGTCCATCAGGAATTTCTCGCGTCCGCGGAGGCGGAAGCTAAAGGCCTGCATGTACTCGCTCGACGCCTGATCGACCTCGTCGAATCGGTCGTCTGGCGACAGCACCATGTCGCTCTCGAGGGTCTTTTTTGCCTGCACGATCAACGACGTACGTCGCTCTTCGAGGATCGCACGGAATTTTTTCATCTGAGCTTCGGTCAACGCCATAGGTGCCGCTCCGGTCCTGTCCTCGGCCCTCGAAGGTAACAAAGCGCCGGGTCCTTCAAGGGCGCGACACACTAGCTCACCTGGCGTCCTCGGTAAACACACCACGCACAAAGAAGGTCAAAAGCTCGTCTGCGAGCCGCTCCGAGGGCATCAGCCACGGCGACGGGGCACCCACCGAGCCCCCGACTCCTGGCGATCGACCCCCCGAAGCTCGCCGCCCACCGGTCCGCTGCGTGGGCGCCGCGGATTGCGAGCCCGCCACATCGGCGACTCGATCGACCTCACCGGCCCCATCGGCCCCATCAACCTCATCGGCCCCATCAACCTCATCGGCCCCACCGGCCCCACCGGCCCCATCAACCTCACCGGCCCCACCGGCCCCATCAACCTCACCGGCCCCATCAACCTCACCCCCCTCACGGGCCACCCCAACCTCACCGGCCTCACCCCCCTCACGGGCCACCCCAACCTCATCAATATCGCAGCGATCGATGCCCGCCGCATCCGC
>Ga0105045_10002360_pt1 | contig 15857 bp, 15 predicted proteins | sample MAT02_FD_78089 | JGI IMG/M metagenome (GOLD analysis project Ga0105045, IMG submission 78089) | Freshwater microbial communities from Lake Fryxell liftoff mats and glacier meltwater in Antarctica - MAT-02 (megahit assembly) | ecosystem: Environmental > Aquatic > Freshwater > Ice > Liftoff...
CGCCACTTACGCCGCTCGCGGCCGCGATGTTGATGGTTGCGCCGGGGGCAATCAGGCCCGCCTTCGCCAGCGGCGCCAGCGCCACCAACACGCTCGTTGCGTAGCACCCCGGGTTGGCCACCACACGTGCGCCGCGCAGCGGCTCGCGGAACAGCTCGGGCAAACCGTATGGCGCATCGGTTGGCACACCGGCCGGCAGCACACGATCAGTGCCGCCATGGCCGGGGCGCAGATCGCTGGACAAATCCACCACCCGCGCACCGGCCGCGATCACCCGGCCCACCCACTCCGCGGAGGCGCCGTGGGGCAGCGCGGCGAAGACGAGATCGGCCGCGCCGAGGTCGACGTCCTCCGGGCCCACCAGCGGCACGCTGTGCATCGTGCCACCGGCGCGTACGCGCAGCGTCGTCCCGCGCTGAGCATTCGCTGTGGCGAAGGCGAGCGAGAGACGGGGATGCCCCATGATGAGCGCGCACAGTTCGCGACCGGCATAGCCGCTCGCCCCTAGCACACCCACTGAAAACCGCCCCGCGGGCGGTGCGGAAACTGACGGTTGCTTTTGCTCCGGGAAAGTATGCACAATTAATGCATAATTATTTATACCCCCGACTGTCAATCAGGCGCCGGGATCCCCGGGCGCGCGACGCCGAGAGGCTTACACCGTGAGTGAGAAACTCGACCGCCAGCAGGCTATCCGAGCGCTCGTCGCTGCGAAGAGCATGGCCAGTCAGGAGGAGCTTCGACGACAGCTCACCACAAAGGGCTGGGACGTCACCCAGTCGACGCTCTCGCGCGATCTCCGGGAATTGCGGCTGGCGCGCATTCCCGATGACCGAGGGCGGGTGCGCTACGCCTTTCCCGAGACTGCCGGCGACGACCGCGACGTGGCGCAGCTCGCGCGCATGCTGCCGCAACTGCTCACCGGCGTCGAAGGAGTGCAGGTGCTGGTAGTGGTCCGCACGATCAAGTCGGGCGCCCAACCAGTGGCCCAAGCGCTCGACCAGCTGGAGTGGCCCGACGTCGCCGGCACCATCGCCGGCGATGACACCGTGCTGATCATCTGCCGCTCCTCGGCGGGGCGGGAACGTGTTCTCAAGAAGCTGCGCACCTATCTCCGCAGCTGATTCCCTAGATTTCCGCTGTACCCTCTTCCCTGTCTTCTTCTCTTCGCTGTGTCATGAGCTCTTCCGATAGCGGGACCCACAAGCTGTGGGGTGGACGGTTCGCCGGCGGTCCGTCGCCGCTCCTCGACGCCATCAATCGGTCCATCGGTACCGACTTCCGCCTCTGGCCGCACGACGTGCGCCTCTCGAAGGCGTGGGCGCTGGCCCTGGGCCATGCCGGCGTGCTCACGCGCGAAGAGAGCGACGATCTGCAGGCCGGACTCGATCGCGTGGGGCAACGCATCGCCGATGGCGCACAGCCCGTGGCCACCGACGAAGACATTCACACCATGATCGACCGCCTGTTACACGAAGAGGCCGGTGCGGTTGCCTCCAAACTGCATACCGGCCGCTCCCGCAACGATCAGGTAGCCACGGCGTCCCGACTTTGGACGATGTCGGCCTGTCGCACGCTCGATGCTGCCATCCGCGAACTGCAGCGGGCGCTGCTTGCGCAGGCCGAAACGCTCACCGATGCCATGCTCCCCGCCTACACCCACCTCCAGCGCGCACAGCCGGTAAGTGGCGCGCACTGGCTGTTGTCGCACTTCTGGCCGCTTGATCGGGACCGCACGCGCTTGGCCAACGCCGAACGTGGCGCGGCAGTGCTGCCGCTGGGATCGGGAGCCATCGCCGGATCGGCGTTTCCGGTGTCGCGTGTGCTGCTTAAAGAATCGCTGGGCTTTGCCGCCATCTCATCCAACAGTATCGATGCCACCGGTGACCGCGACTTTGTGGCCGAAACGCTCTTTACCTGCACGATGACGGCCGTGCACTGCTCGCGCATCGCAGAAGATCTCATCATTTACGGATCGAGCGAGTTCGGCTTCGTGAAGTTCGGCGACGGCTTCTCCACCGGCAGCAGCATGATGCCGCAGAAGCGCAATCCCGATGTCTTCGAGCTTGCCCGCGGCTCCGGGGCACGCGTACTTGGCGATCTGGTCGCACTGCTTGGCACCATCAAGGGACTGCCCAGCGGCTACAGCAAGGATCTTCAAGACGACAAACGCGCACTTTTCAACGCCGTCGACCTGCTCCTGCTCGTGTTACCCGCCATGGCCGGCGCCATCGGTGAATTGCGCTTCAATCGCAGCCGGATGCGCGCCGCGGTGTCGAGCGCGATGATGGCGACCGATCTCGCCGACTATCTGGTGAAGAAGGGCGCCAGCTTCCGCGAAGCGCACGGGGCGGTAGGCACTCTAGTGCGCCAAGCCGAAGAGGCCGGCATCGAGATGGATACCCTGCCTGCCTCCTCCTTCACCGCCGCACACGCACTCTTCGGTGACGACGCCCGCGACGCGCTCGGCGCCGAGGCGTCACTGGCCGCGCGCAACATCGAAGGCGGCACGGGTCCGCTGGCCGTGCAGGCGCAGTTGGTGCAGGCGCGCGAAAGTCTTACGCGCGTGGCCCCGCCAATCGGGAATGCGCTGGAGATTCACCGGTGAGCACAGGGCCGAGCCCTACGCTAGATGACATGCTCGACCACGGCATCGATGGCGTGATTTTCGACTGCGATGGTGTGCTGGTGGACAGTGAGCGTATCACGAGCCGGGTGTGGGCGGGACTGCTCACGGAACTTGGCATGCCCACGACGACTGAAGAATCGCTCGCCACCTACCTCGGCAACTCCATGGCGCGGTGCCTCGCGATTGTGCAAGAGACCTTCGGACGCGTACCGCCTGCCGAGCTGCTGCCGCGATTCTACGCCGACGTGCAGGCGGTACTGGCGCAGGAAGTCACACCGGTACCAGGTGTGGTGGCGGTGCTCGATGCGCTCGATGCCGCACGCATTCCGTACGGTGTGGCGAGCAACGGTGAGCACGAGAAAATGCTCACGACGCTCGGGGCGACCGGGCTGCTGCCGCGCTTCGCAGGGCGTCGATTTTCGGCGATGGATGTTGCGCGGCCCAAACCGGCACCGGATCTGTTTCTGCATGCCGCGCATTCGCTCGGATTCTCCCCCGCACGCACGCTCGTCATTGAAGACAGCCCGCTTGGCGTGCAAGGCGCACACGCAGCGGGTATGACCGTGATCGGCTTCGCAGAGTTTGTGGCGACCGACCGGCTGTTAGACGGCGGCGCGGTGACGACCGTCACGCATATGATCGATCTGTTGCCATTGCTGAGGCTGACTTCGCATGCTCCGCTCGTCGCAGATCAATTGTTCGAGTGAATGACCCCGAAATATGCGTGAACACTTTCCCCCCAAGGCATCATGCGCTTCCGCAGCGGCGTCGGTAGGGCTGATGACCGGAGGCCACTACGAGGGATCGGGAGTGGGGGGCTTGCTGAAATCTGGCGTGCCGTCACTGCCGTCAAACATTCAGCTCGGCATTGGCGGATTTCTGGGATTCCAGCGCGACGAGGATTGGTGCGCGTGTCGCAGAACAGCAACTTGCTGGCGTCTGGCCCGTCCACGTTCCGCGACACAAAACCAGACCTCGGCATTCAGGGGGGCGCGCGATCCCGCCTGGTGTCCGAGCTGAGTGTGATGGGACAGGTCGGGATCGGAGATATTCCGCTGCTCTTTGCGGGAGTGTCACTCAGGTACTGACGCGATCTCGGCGACGCGTTAAAACGCGTAACCGATAGTCAACCGCCCAGTGGGTAGCACTAAACTGCGATCCTGAAAATCGGCTTTGTCTACAAAGTAGCGCTTCACGCCAAAACCGAGTGCAACTGCGGTGGCCTTCTTCGTACCCAGCAGCCATTGGTACTGCCCTTCCACGGCGAATGCCGGCGCGCCGATATTTTTGCGTGGTTCGGTGCTGCACACGAAATCAACCTCCGTGAAGGTGCAGTTTTCGAACCCTTCGCGTCGGATGTTCGCATAGCCCAGTGACGACGCGAGCCCCAGCCCGCTCAACCCTTTTTCCTGCGGATAGAGCCGCAATTTCACGTCGACGTTGGTATACACGTCGTTGTCCCATTCGGTGTGTGACGCCGCGATCGCGAACGAGGCGTTGGGATTGATACGCCGCTCGTATTCGCCTTGGAAGAACCCGAACAGGGGAAGGAACGGGTTCACGGAAATGATCTGTTGCGGCGTCCGCAGGACGGCGTCTTGCTGCCGCGTCTGATCGTGCAGCGTTTGTGCCGAGGCTGCGGAGGGCAGCGCCACGAATGACGTTGCCAGGGCGACCACCGTTACCGCGAGTATAGGGCGCATAAAAAATAAGGTCAGGAGGATTGCAGCAGGGCGCGCGCCGCACTCTGTCCACCGCGCGCGGCGCCTTCGAGAGAACTGGAATGCAGCACTTCACTGGCGCGCCACAGCCCGGCTATTCCACACGCTATGGTAGGGCGGAGTTCCCGCCAACCCGGCGGCTGAGCGAACTGTGCGTACGGCACACGCCAGATCACCTCGCGTACGAGGGGCGCGCTCACGGAGTTTCCGGCAGCGGCCCCCATCGTCGCCAACTCCCGGCGCGCTGCAGCGTCGAGTGCCTCATCGGAAAGGTCGGCGGCCGGGCCCACGGCGGTCGCAGCAATCAGCTGGGTCTTGCCTGTCACATAGGTCGGTGCCACATCGCTGATCGTGACCGCGTGACTGATGACGGCATCGGGCGCCGCATTCAACCAGAGCGCCTTGCCCGGAATTGGCGAAGCGGTCGTGGTGAAATATACCGTGGTGCATCCACGCGCTCCTTCCGGCACGGGCAGCGTGACATCGGCTGTCGCGGCCAGTCGCGCGGCTGCTGGCGCATCCGTGGCCAGCACCACATGACGCGCGGTGAGCTCTTCCCCCGACGCGAGCCGCACACCGGTTACTCGCCCGTCGTGGCGCAGCAGTTGCGCGACCGGCGACGACACGCGGACGCTGCCGGCCGGTAATGCCGCTGCCATTTGTTGGGTGAGCGCGCCGATGCCGCCCGCCGGGACTACGGTGTCACCGTCGGCCAGCATCTTGAACGTGAACAACAGAATCGACGCGCTCGTCTCAAGCGTCCGGTCGAGAAAAATGCCACCATAAAAAGGCGCAAAAAAGCCATCGATCACCGCTGGACCAAACCCGCGCCCCGCCAGGAACTCGCGCGTGCTCACCTGTGCGAACCGAATCGCAAAACAGTCGTCGATAGTGAGCTGTTGCGCAAAGCGTCGGAGGGCCAACAGCCGGAGTTTGTCGCCAATCGACACCGCGCGGGCCAGCACGGTACCGATCAGCAACGACGGGTCACGCAACGCATCCCCGATCAGCGAGATCCGCCCGTCGCGCACGATCCGGGCCGCCGGCAGAAAGCGACGGAACTGCAGGGCGTCGGTTTCGAGATACTCGCGCAAGGTGGGATAGGCTGTAAAAAGCACCTGAAACCCGTGATCGATCACCAAGCCGTTCGCGTGCGTACTCCGCACTCGGCCGCCAGCTTCGGGCGCACCCTCGAGCAGGATGGCCGATTGGCCGTGGCGCTGTAGTTCGAGCGCGCAGACAAGGCCGGCCACGCCGGCGCCGACGATAAGAACAGGTTCAGTCATGATCTCGCATACTGACGATGTGTGCCAATGAAACGCCATGTGGGGGACGCGACTGGCGTCGCATCCCCCACTACTCAACAGCTACGGACCCACGGCTGTTCGCGGCGTTATCGCCACAGGCCATGTTCGTTCATTTCAGAGCTAGAAGCGCACGCCGAATGTGATCGGGATGTACCCCGTACTGGGATCAGAGAACACGTTGACATACTTCGCCTCTACGAAGGTCGAGAAGCCGGAGAGCTTGAAACGGAGGCCACCGCCCGCCTGGACGCCCACCTCGCTCGAACTTTCGGAACCGTTCACTGAACTTTTGCCGTTGAACAGTCCGACACCGCCGAGGACATACGGCGCGATGGCGCTGCTGCTGCCTGCTCCGATATCAAGCAGCGCATTCGCGACAACGGCGAGATTACGCGTCGACACATCACTGTTACCCTTGACCGCCCAGCGGTCAAAGCTGACGTCGCCACGAAAACCCAGCATGCTGCTCCCCGACGGCTTGAAGTAGACGTGGCCCGCTACGGAGTAGCCCGCGTCGACTGCATCGCCCAGATCACCCGTGGGCACCGACAATCCACCGCTGACCCCAAAAGAGATAGGCCGTGTCGACTGAGCCGAGAGCGCCGCCGGAAGCGCCGTGAGAAGCGCTGCCAATCCAACTACCCGCATCGAACGAATCATAGAATCCTCTGAATGTTTGTGAGCGATCGACGAACCGGCTTGTCACCGCCGGCACTTTGGTCACTCTGGAATCACCGTTATACCCTTCACGAAGTATTCCGTTTCACCAAAACACGAAGTCGGTACATTGATGTGCTGATCGTAGTTCACTGAGACCCGCTTGCCACTCAAAGTTTCGATGACGTGCGCGAGGGAATCACTCCGGACGGAGAAGGCGAAGCTGTCCGACCGAAAGCCTTTGGCAATGTCGGTATACAGCGCGCCTTCCCACGTTTTGCAGAGAAAGCCCTTCTTGGAGATTTTCTGCACGTACCCCGCCCGCACACCACTGGAGTAGCTCCAGTTGAGGGCAATCGTGGTCCACAGGGCGAACACCAGCGCCGGGGACCCCACCAGCGCCAAGAGGGTGAGCTTCCCCCAATTGCGGCGGGCGAAGGCCGGTTTGGCCGGTGAAACGGGCTCGGCTGGCGCCGGGACTGCGTGTTCGGTTGGATCCGTCATACGGTAGAAGTTGGGGTCTGGAGGGTACGCGCGCTACCTTACGGGCGTCACTCTTTAACGGGTTCAACTGTGTCCTCTGGGTCCAGCTTCGGTTCACGTCGTTCCACCGCCACCGTCACGGTGCGTGGCGTCTCTGTCGGCTCGTCTGCGCCGGTGGTCGTGCAGTCCATGACCAACACCGATACCGCCGATGCGAAATCCACCGCCGATCAAGTCGCCGAACTCTTCGAGGCCGGGTCGCAGAAGGTGCGCATCACGGTCAACAACGATGAAGCCGCGCAGGCGGTGCCGGAGATCCGGCAGCGGCTGGAAGATCGCGGCCTCGATGTGCCGCTCATTGGCGACTTCCACTACAACGGGCACCTGCTGCTCACCAAGTACCCGCAGTGCGCCGCGACCCTCGACAAGTACCGGATCAATCCGGGCAACGTGGGCACGAAGCATCGCGATACCAACTTCACGACCATCGTGCAGGCGGCGATCGACCACGACAAGCCGGTGCGCATCGGCGTGAACTGGGGCTCGCTCGACCAGAACCTGCTCACCGATATGATGGACGCCAACGCGAAATCTGCCGAGCCGCGTGACGCGAAGGACGTGTACATGGACGCGATGCTCGAGAGCGCGCTCCGTTCGGCGGCACTGGCCGAAGAAGTCGGGCTGGGCCACGACAAGATTATCGTGAGCGCCAAGATTTCGGTGGTACCCGATCTGGTGGAGTGCTACCGCCGCTTGGCCAAGCGCTGCGACTATCCCCTGCACCTGGGGCTGACCGAAGCGGGGATGGGCACCAAGGGCGTGGTGGCGTCGGCCGCCGCGCTTGGCATACTACTCAGCGAGGGGATCGGCGACACGATCCGTGTGTCACTCACCCCCAAGCCCAACGGTGACCGTCGCGAAGAAGTATTTGTGGCGCAGCAGATTCTGCAGTCCTTGGGGCTGCGGTCGTTCGCGCCGCAGGTTACCGCGTGCCCCGGCTGCGGCCGGACCACGAGCACCTTCTTCCAGCACATGGCGCAGGATATTCAGGGCTATCTGCGCGAGCAGATGCCGGTGTGGCGCGAATCGCACCCCGGCGTGGTGGAGATGAAGGTGGCCGTGATGGGGTGCGTGGTGAACGGTCCGGGCGAATCGAAGCACGCCAACATCGGTATCTCGCTGCCCGGCACGTTCGAAGAGCCCAAAGCCCCCGTGTACGTAGACGGCAAGCTGTTTACGACGCTCAAGGGCGATCAGATCGTGCCGGAGTTTCTCGTCATTCTGGAGGAGTACGTGCAGCGCACATACGGATCGGCTGTTACGGCGGCGGCGGGATAACGTCAATGCCGCCGGCCATCTGGCCGACGTCAACCCGGGCCACGGTGGTGAGGGCCACGAGATCGATGATCTCCACGGTGCCGGGCTCGCTCCCAATGCCCTCCACCGTCACGAAGGCGTAGCGGTCATCGTGCGTGATCGCGACGCCGTGGACCACGCGACGCTGCGTGGGCAGCACGGCTAGCGTACGGCCTGAGCGGGCGTCGATGATTGATACGCTCTGGCCGCGTTTGTTGGTGGCCACCAGCTTCGCGCCATCGCGCGTGACCGCGAGGTTGTAGATGCCACTGCCGGCGGCGATGCGGCGGCGCATCGTCCATGAGGCCACGTCGATTTCCACGAGGTCGCTCGTGCCGTTGCACGCTACCCACACGGTCGCGTCGTCGGGCGACGGCTGTGCCCACGTGGGGGAGCAAATGGTGCTGCCTGTAGCCGGCGCGGTCATGCCATGACCGCTCATGTCGTGACCGGCGTGTGCGGCCTCGGTATCAGCCAGCGCTGCGGCCCCGCGCACCGGTGGTGCGCCCATCATTCCCTGCTCGGCGCCCTTGGTGAGCAAAAAGTGGCGCGTGACCTGGAGGCCGGCGATGTCGATTTCTACGAGCTGATCGTCCATCATGCACACCGAGTAGTGGCGGTCGCCGCGCGTGTTGATGCGTGATCCGTGCGGCATGGTGCAGGTGGTGAGTCGCGCGATCTCCTGCAGGCTGTCGGTGCGCACGATGCTGACGTCCGACGCCACCATCTCGCCGTGCAGATTGAAATTGACCACCACAATGCGCGTGCCATCGGGGCTCACCTGCGCGGTGGCTGGAAAATTCCCGAGCGTTACCTGCTCCACATACGCGTTCGTGGCCGTGCGGAACTTCCAGAGAATGCCATAGGGCGTTCCGTGCGCCGTGGTGACGTAGTAGTACGCGCCATCGGGTGAGACCGCGACACCGTGCGGCCCATCGGGATCGGCCAGCATGATGCCCACCTGCTGTGTACGCACCACGGAGGCGCCCGACGGCCCGAACTCGATCACCGCCACCTGATCCACCGCTTCAGACGCCACCAGCGCCTGATACGTTTTCGCGGGCGATGTGACCGAAGGTAGCGCACCGCCACGCGCAGCCTGTGCCATCAATGAGCCCACAGGGCATGCCGCCGCGAACATCAGCCCCACCAGGCGGCGCGTCGTCCTCATGGAATGATGGCGCGCTTCTTGGCGTCGGGCTTGGGCTCCATGCGCACAATCCACAGGCCGTTGTACATGTCGTTCACGTACGCGAGGCCGTTGCGCACTACCACGCCCCACGTCATCGCGGCGTTCTTTACAAAGCCGTCCATGTCGGCCGTGTGCACGTGCACCATCTCGCGCTGCTGGGCGCGCAGATCACCGCGTAGCTCACCGGAGATATCGAAGGCACGGAAGCCGGCGTTGTACGCGCCCATGTACAGCGTGTCGCCCGCCACAAACACGTTGTGTACGCCACCGAACTCGGGCTCGTAGAACGCTACCGGTTTGGGCTTGGCGATGTCCGATACATCAAGCACCTGCAACCGGCCATACGCTCGGCCTGCCGCCGCATCCTTTGCCCCCTTCACCGGCGCGGCGGGGAAGACTTCATCGGCGATGAACACGTAATTCTTGTGACGCCACGCGGTGTGTGTACCACGGATGAAGCCGGGGCCGCCCGATGCTTCCACCTGTCGATACAGATCGTTCAAATCGTATTTGTACTGCGACACCAGTTGCGGGTTGCTGGGCGAACCGCCCTTCACGCCGTTTCCGATATCGAGAATCACCAGCCCGTCGTTCCAATAGCTCAGATACGCCAGACCATCCTGCACATCCACGTCGTGCAATGAACGCCCGGCATCGGGGCGCGGGGTCTTCCACACGGCCGAGGTCTTCGGGTTACACGGATCGTTCCAGTCAATGATGTGGAATGCGCCCGTACCGTCGTTGGTGAGATAAATGTGTGTGCCGTACTTTTCCTGCTTGTAGACGAAGGTGGAGTGCACACCACCTGTGAGGCCATCCGTGAAGTCTGCGCATTTTTTTGGGTGCAACGGATCAGCGAGCGACGCAATCACAATGCCGTTCTTGCGATCCGCCGCCCCTTCGCGGGTGAACACCATGTGCGAGCCGTCGGGCGTCGTCATGATGTCGTTCACGCGTCGCGTGTTCTCGACGATCGAGTCCGTCACCACCGGCTTGGTCTTGTCGGTGAGATCGATGGTGAACATGCGATCGCCGCCGCTGCCGGTGCCGAGGTAGGCGATGTCCCGCGTGGGGTGCAGCCACACTTCTTCCGTGGTGAAGCCCATGCGCGGCAGGCGCCCGACCACCGTGGCGGGGCGGCGCACATCGCGCGGTGTGAGGCGCACCACGGCTTCCGCACTGCGCGATCCCAGCGACACCGTGATGGCATACGTGCCGGCTTCGTAGCCCACAAAGGCGCCGTCGCGGTCGATGAGGCCCTGACCGGGATTGAAGCTGAAGGTTGGCGTGAGTCCTTCAATCACCCGCCCCGCGGCATCCTTGGCGGTAGCGGTGAAGGTGATCACATCACCGGTGCGTGCGTCGCGCGACGACGGCGAGATGGCGAGGCTCGCGATGCGACTGGCCACGACCGTGGCCTTGAACGACGTAGTGGCGGCATCGGCTCGCGCCGTGATCGTGGCGCTACCGGCGGCGCGGGCCTCCAGCAGACCGTCGGCGTTCACCGACACGATGGCCGGGTTGCTGCTCGTGAACAGCGCGCGGTCGGTGCGTACATCGCCGGCCGCGCTCTTGATGGCGGGCACGAGCACGAAGCGCTGGTCGGCCACGAGCCGTGTGGGAGTCCGGTCGAGGACAATGCTCGCGGCCGGCCCGGGCACCATGCGTACTTCCACGCGCTGCGTGATGGGCGCGTAGCCGGTCACCTGCGCAATCACCGTGACCGGCATTGTGCCGGTGGAGCCGGAGGTTACGAGCCCATCCTGCTGTACGCCACCTTCAAAGCGGCCACCCGCCGCGATGAACCGGACCGTGGCGTTGGGGACCGGTTGTCCATTGGCGTCGAGCACCCGCGCTGTCAGACGCAGCGTGTCTTCGGCGATCACCACCGGATCGGCCGGAGATATTTCGATGCGCGTCGGGCGCGGCGCGGCGGGCTGTGTCTGCAACAGCACCGTGGACAGCAAGGCAGTCAGCATCGGACTCGAGGCAAAGGACTGGAACGAAGCAGGCTAGGCCTGCGCGAGCTCTGCCGCCGCAGCGGCCAGTTCGTCGACGATGGGGGCAGTGAAACCGAGCTCTCGCAGACGGTCGGCCACGCGGGCATAGTAGCGCGCCGTCCCCTCGCGTCCGGCGGCGAAACGCCCCCAGACAGTTTCTGGAAACGACGTACGGCGCAGGTCGGAGAGAATCGAATTCGCATTGTGCACCGTGTCGGCGGCGCACACCCACAACGCCTCCGGGGTTGCGTGCGCCAAACGCTCGATGGCATCGTGCTTGCGATCATCGGCGGAGAGCTCGACACCCTCGTCGTCGGAACGACGCTGCGTCACGGACAGTACCATTTCCAGCACATTCATGCCGAACTTCCGACCGATGCGTTCATCGAGTGTGGCGCGTGTCCAGCTCTCGCGTACGCAGTCGGCAATTACATCGTGCAGAATTCCCGCGACCACCGCGTCGTCCGAGCAGCCGTAGCGCGTCAGAATCACCGCCACGTTGGCGGGTTGCGTGAGATACGGGAGACGGGTGCCCTTGCGGACTTGCTGATCGTGGTGCTTAGCCGCGAACGCAAAGGCGTGATTGATTCGGTCGGAGTAGCCGGTCATAGACGGGGCGGCTGGGGTTCAGGCAGGGACGGGAACATACGACGCACGAGCGAACCAGGCCACCAGATCCGCTAATCCGTCCCGATCCGCATCACCAAAGGCGGCCGGCACGGCGGAGTCGATGTCGAGCACCGCCATCAAGGCACCGTGCTGATCGAACACCGGCACCACGATTTCGCTCTGCGAGCGCGGATCGCACGCAATGTGCCCCGGAAAGGCATGCACGTCCTCCACGACCACTGTGCGTCCCTCGGCGGCCGCCGTGCCACACACGCCGCGACCGAAGGTGATTTCCTGGCAGCCGAGCGACCCCTGATAGGGGCCCACCCGCAACAGCCGACCAGGCTCGACGACGCGATAGAAACCCGTCCACAGGTGACCGAACGCGTGATGCAGCAGCGCGCTCACCGTGGCCATGCCGGCAATCGCGTCGGTGCGGTCGTCGAGCAGGAGTGCCTGCAAGGCTGCCAACTGGGCGTAGGCGTCGGCGCGCGGGATGGCGCGAAGATCGGGAATGACGGGTTCCATGAGCGCTCGAAGACGGGGAACAGCGAAAGCGGGCGGTGGTTACCGGAGCGGACCGATCGCGGCAATCAACCGCAGATCGAGGAGGGCGAGTGCCACACCCTGCACGATGATGGCCAGTCCGGCTCCCACCGCGCCGATTCGGCGGCCCCATCGCCAAGCGGTGAACGCGAGAGTGGCGCCGATGGCGGCGTACCCCAAGTCGAGCCCGGTGTTCAGCCAGAGCACATTGAGCAGGCGCTGAGTTCCCGCGAAATCGCGGAAGGCCAATCCGCGCCACGCCCAGCCGGCGATGGCGAGGTTGACCAGTCCCCACGCCGCGCTTTGGATGGCAAAGTGTCGCAGCAGCGGCGCCGCCGTGTGGCGCATGGTCAGCCATGCCAGTATGGCGGAGCCGGTAACGATGCTGGCAGCCGCCCACAGCGCCAGTCGGATCAGATGGCCCTGTTCGAGCGCCAACAACGTATCAGCCCACATGGCAGGGAGATTAGCCACCGCGACCGGAGAACGGCAGGGGACCGGCGCTCTGCACGGCGAATTCCTGAGCGACGTTCGGCTACGACCAAGGGGCCGACGCTGAGCGCCGACCCCTTGGTGTTCGTGCGTGCTGCAGCGCCAGAGACGCTGCGGCTGATCTTTACTGGACCGTGATCTTGCCCTTCATGTTCATGGCAAGGTGCGGCGTGCAGTAGTAGTCATACGTGCCAGCCGGAACGCCGGCGAACGAGACCGTGTAGGCCTCGTCCGGGTTCAGCAACATCTTGCCGGCCAGTTCACCCGCCTGCTCAGGCATGTTGGCCACGAGGGCCGCCTTGGCTTCCGGCGACAGCGTGGCTGCGTCGAACGCCACGTTGTGCGGGCCACCGCTGACGAAGACGAACTTGATGCCGTCGCCGGCCTTGACCGTGATGTCCACCGGCTCAAAACGGTAGCCTGTGCCATCGCCGATCATCTTCACTTCGTGCGTAGTGCCCGTAATCGGGGCCATCGCACCAGCCGCAGGCGCCGCGTCGGCCGCCGGAGCCATTTCAGCGACCGGGGCTGCTGCCGAGTCCGTCGTAGCTGCCTTATCACCGCCGCACGCGCCCAGCAGGATTGCTGCGCCCGTCACTACTGCAAATCCGAGAAACCGCATGTCGAGAGGCCTCCTAGAGCCTGTTCGAAAATTTTTACCGTCCGACAGGGCACACCCTGTGTTCGCAGGGCCCTGCGAACCTCGTGAAGTTATTCACAAGCGCACGAGCCGCCAAGGCCTTGCCCGTAAAACAGTGTCTTGACGGTCGTTAAGATGGCAGCTACGCTCTGGGGCTTCGCATATAGCAGCACAAAGCTGAAGCGCTCGCTTGGTTCACGCAGACCACGATCGCCAAGGAACATCTCGTCCAATCTTGTGCGGCGGACATTCAGGAGAAGCTCGATGAGTACGCGCCCCCATCGGGCACTCGACAGGGGGAGAAAACCGCTACTACAATATGCGTTGGAGGCCGAATCGACCACGGCATCAGCTGTGAGTCTCGCAGACCGGTACCGATTCGATCTTGCGCTGAACCGTTTCAGCGCCAGATCGGCGAGGCGACGGCCAAGCCCGGCACGGCTTTACCCAACCCGACAACCCAGCGCCGCATGGCAGACGACGTCGAGGTGACACAACTGCTCGCCGCGCTGCAAGCTGGGGTGCCGAATGCGGCGGAGCGCTTGGCTCGCGCTGTAATGAAGGAATTGCATCGGATCGCGGAATCCGCGATGCAGCGTGAGGTAGACGGCCACACGCTGCAACCCACGGAGCTGGTGGACGAGGTGCTGGTGCGGCTGATCGGGCAACGGCACGCGCACTGGGAACACCGGACGCAGTTCTATGCGGTCGCCGCCCAGATGATCCGACACATTCTCGTGGATCACGCCCGGCAGCGTCGCCGCATCAAGCGGGATCATGGTGTGCGTGTCACGCTGAAGGAGGAGGTGGCCGCGGTGCCGGACCGATCGATCGACTTGATCGCGCTCGATGACGCGATGCAGCAGCTCGACGCCCATGCGCCGCGCCAGGCGCGCGTGGTGGAGTTACGATTCTTCGGCGGCCTCGACATCGAGGAAACAGCCACCGCGCTCGACATCTCCCCCGCTACCGTGAAGCGCGACTGGGCCTTCGCGCGTGCCTTCCTGCTCAAGACCCTCAACGCCGCCTGATCCATGGACTTTTCGGCCGCGTCCTCTACCCGCTTTGCGCTGCTCGAGTCCCTCTTTAACGCCGTGTTGAGCGTGCCTGAGACGGAGCGGGACGACTTCGTGTCGCGCAGCGCCTCACACGATCCAGCCCTGGAGCAGGAGCTGCGCGCACTGCTGGTGGCGCACGCGCGGAGTGACGGGTTCCTCGGCACGCCGGTGCGCGTGGAGCGGGATCTGAGTGTTCGGTGGGTCGGTGCCCGACTCGGGAGCTACGAGATCGGGCGCTGCATCGGCGTGGGGGGTATGGGCGAGGTGTATGAGGCGGTCCGCGCCGACGATCAGTATCGGCAGCGTGTGGCCGTCAAGTTCTTGCGCCGGAGTGCCGAGGGTCCCGTCGCGCTCCGCCGGTTCCGCGCGGAGCGCCAGATCCTCGCGAGCCTGCAGCACCCCAACATCGCGTCGCTGCTCGATGGCGGCGTGACAGCGGACGGGCTGCCGTACTTCGTGATGGAGTTCATCGACGGTGAGCCGATCACGCGCTGGTGCGATGCCCGCCAGCTCACGATCGGAGCGCGACTGGTGCTTTTTGGGCAGGTGTGTGCAGCGGTGCGCGCGGCGCATCAGAAGCTGGTGGTGCATCGGGACCTCAAGCCGGGCAACATTCTCGTCACCACTGACGGAACCGTGAAGCTCCTGGACTTCGGCATCGCGAAGATGATGCGCGAGTCGGAGGAGTCGGAGCCCGTCACGGCAACGCACGTAGGGCAGCAGGCGTTCACGCCGGAATATGCCGCACCGGAACAACTGCGTGGCCAGACCGTGGACACCACCGCTGACGTCTATGCCTTGGGCGTCGTGCTGTGTGAACTGCTGACGGGAAAGCGTCCCTTCGACCTGCAGGGCAAGTCCGCCGGCGAGATGGAGCGCATCATCACCGAGCAGCCGGCGCCACGCCCGGGCACACTGCTGTCTGGCACGCGCTGGCGGCAGCTCGCGGAACGGTCAGCAACACGCGCGCAGCGGGCGATCGAGGGCGATCTCGACGCCATCGTGCTGATGGCGCTGCGCAAGGAACCTGCGCGTCGCTACCCCTCGGTAGATGCGTTCGCGCGTGACTTGGAAAATCACCGTGCGCAATTGCCGGTGCAGGCCCGTCCGGACAGCCTCGGATATCGCATCCGCAAGTTCGTCCGCCGGCGTCGATGGAAAACGGCG
>Ga0105045_10002361_pt1 | contig 15857 bp, 10 predicted proteins | sample MAT02_FD_78089 | JGI IMG/M metagenome (GOLD analysis project Ga0105045, IMG submission 78089) | Freshwater microbial communities from Lake Fryxell liftoff mats and glacier meltwater in Antarctica - MAT-02 (megahit assembly) | ecosystem: Environmental > Aquatic > Freshwater > Ice > Liftoff...
ATGCGAATTGGTATAACCCGTAAGTTGGTTAACCGAAGATCTGTCACTATTTCGCCTTCATGCAACCTACCTGCCTTCGGTATGGGCGGAACATGCACGGCGTAGCGGGCGCTACGGCGCAATGTTCCAACGCGGCAGGAAGGTGCAAGAGGGGCGGAGATGGTTAATGAACTTACGGGTTACCACACTAGACCTACGTGAACGTGCCGGGCGAACGGGAGGTGTACTGCGTGAAAGGGCTGCTTACCGCCGACCTCCGCGATCCGGGGCAGGACGCTCTTCCAACTCAGTGATCGCACCCGATCAACGAAGCACCGTGAAGCGCTTTTCCGCACGACCACCGTCCCATACGATACGCAGAACGTATTGCCCTTCCTGAAGCTTGCGGACATCCAAGCTCTGTGGCCCGGTGGCGCGAGTTGAAGGCGGCGTCAGCACCACGCGACCAGCCATATCAACGACTTCCATGCGGTACTTGCCAATGCCTTGCTCATCGAGCTCGACCTGGATCACATCTGAAGCGGGTGAAGGGTAGATCGCCAGAATTGCCTCGGAAGACACATCCGCAATGCCTATTCCTGCGGCCACATCCCAGAGCAGGATGTCGTCCACGCCGGCTTCGACCAGACTTCCACCATCGAGGTTCTGTCCGGCGCGCACGCTATCGCTCACCATGAACTTGATGCGGAATGTGCTCGTGGGTGGTACAAGGTCCTGCACACGGAAAGCCACCCTTCGCCAGCTTCGGTCGCTGGTCTTGGTATCCTCCACCGGCACCCAAGTGGTGCCTCCATCGGCGCTCACTTCCACCTGCCACCAATCTGCATTTGGATTTGCGCCACCCGGTGGGTTGTTGATGTACCAGCGGTTGTAGGTGATCATGGGCACTTGGTAGATCGTGAGATCGATGTTCCCACTGATCAGGGTAGTTACACCTCCATCCACATCGTTCTCACCCATGCCTGCCAATTCGTCGGAGGCATTGCCTGTTACCCAGCAGAACTCACCACCCGGAGTTGTCTGGAAGCCTGGCTGCACCATTACACCGGTAGCACTGGCCCCACTCCAGGAAGGCAGTGGCACATTCTGTTCCCATCGCCCGGAAGTGGCATTGTCCGACGGTAAGCCGGATGTCCAATTGCCAAGTTCATTCACTAGATCACCATCCTCGGTAGCGCGAAGGTCATAACCGATCAGGATGAAGTAAGGAACATTGGGATCCTCTTGAGCAGCACCCGTGGGTTGCACCGAACTCGTCTGTCCGAAGATGTCCTCAACGGCGATGTAGTAGGCCAGCACCGTACCCGCTGCTTGGGCCGGGAACGAAGCGCTGTACTGGTTGCCAAATGAATTGGTCATAAGCACGCTTTCCCAATTCGCATTCGCAGTGCTGCGGTAGAATGCCCGTACCCCATTGAGGTAGGAGGTGAATGGGAACGTGATGATGACCGAAGCACTTACCGGAATGCTTTCATCCCCAATGGCACTGAGCACAGCAGTATGCTGCACGTTCACGTTGCTCAGCAGGGTGATGCCGTGGCGGGCAAAGCCTTCCACGATGGCAAGTCCATTCGGCGTACCGTTGGTGATGTCGCCATCGTCATCGTCCGCTTGCAGCACATCGATCAGCACATCGCGGTATGCCTCCCCTTCCCCGCCGTTGGCCGCCATGGCCTGCAGACCCGGAAAGGCTTCTGCGAACAGGTCGAGCGTAAGCGCCATATCGTTCAAGTTCTGGAAGGTGCTATACCATGCCCCTGCAATGATCTCTCCGTCGGCATGCACTTGGCCCACCAGATCTCCGGGATACACTTTCGGAGCCTGATCATAGCGGCGAATGAATGTGTTCGGGCTGCTCGTCTGCCATCCCAATGCGAGCACGGGGTTTTGGGTCAAGGTCACTGCCCACACATCGGCATAGCCCTCGTTCATAGCCCCATTGTTGAAGGATCCGCTCAGGCTTTGGTAGAATTTGTCATTGATGCCGTGGCCATACTCGTGGTACACCACATCAGGAACGGTGGCCAGCGAACGGCATCCGTTGCCTTCCGCATAGAAATTGATCGAGGAACCGTCGTAGAACGCGTTGCAATTCCCTCCTGTCAGATCAATGTTCGTCGGCAAGGCGATGTCCATTCCTGTAAAGGCCGGCAGGGTGTTCTTCATGTGACCGTGGATCTGATCCACCGCCCAATACGCTGTCCTTTCCCGGATATTCCCAAGACCATCCACAACGACCGCATTCGCTCCTTCCTGAAGCGCTACTGTGAGGCTGGGGGTCACATTGTTCGTGTTAACATTCGACCAGCGCCCTCGGAGCTGTGCGATAATGCTGGTAGGACCCGGGATACCGGTGGCATACGCGCCATCCTCATCTGCGAACACGAAGGATCCATTCACCGTCAAACGGATGTTCGGTAGCGGACGCACCTGCGTGGCTTGTAGCGGTCCGTTCGCCAACACGTTCGCGCTTACTTGAACGTCGGCACCAATGTCCTGTCCGCCTACCGATGCATTGTCGTGACCTTGGGTACAGGAATGGTGGTCGAACACCTCGTTGGCGCGGTACCAAAGCTGCCCACTGTGGGCATCCACATAGGATCGATACCGGCCCGGCGTTTCTTCTTTGCGGGTATGCACGAGCACCTCATGCACCAAGCGCTGGTCCACAGTGCGGCCTTGTGGGATCGGCAGAATGCGAAGCCCTTGGTACTCTACATCGATCACGTTCGAAAGCCCCGCTGCTGCTGCGTTGGAGGCCGCGCCAGCCGGAAGGGAAGGCTGCAGGTCCACTACGATCTCATCGTGTACATCCGCAGCGAAGGAGATCACGCGTCCGGCTTGGTCCAGCTTCACCATCAAGCGCGAGTGCAGCACAGGAAGACCTTGGTGCTGTTGGGCATAGTGTATGTACGTGAGCTTGGTCGTGGGGATAGTTGCCAGAAGCACCAGCTCGTTCTGCGGGATCCCGAATGGGGCCAGTGCAGATCCGATAAAATCCAAGGCCCGCTCCTCCGGCGTACTACCCGAAGTGGCGATCGGTGGACCAAAAGCACGACGTGGTTTTCCGCTGGCCTCGTTGAACTCCACCGACCACTGCGGATGGGCGTTCAAGAATTGTTGCCAAGGCGAACGCTCCCTCAATTCACTTTGCCAGGTGGCATCCGGAAGCCGCTGCGGATCCTTAATGTAGGTGACGGATCCATCGGATAAGGATTGTCCATGGGCAAAGCTCCCGATGGTCAAGAAGAACAAGCCAAGGAAGCTGGGACGGAGGAAGGATGACATCTGATCGTGCGTTATAAGGAACCGAAGATGAGCGATCCTACCCTGCATTGCAAAAGAATAGCGCGATGCCCTTCAAGAATGGGCAGTGGATCGGTTTGAGAGCAACTCCACTTTCAACCCGTCGAAGGCGAGTTCCACGCCCGAGGGAAGCTCTGCACTCACCTCTTCATGGCTTCCTAAAAGATGGCTGATATGCGTGAAATAGGCCCGTCTGGGGGCAATGGCCTCAACTACCTGCATGGCTTCGGCCAGGTTGAAATGCGAGATGTGCTCCTTCTTGCGCAGGACGTTCAGCACCAGCACCTCCACGCCTCTGATCTTGTCCAACTCTTCTGGGGCAATGGTCTTGGCATCGGTGATGTAGGCCAACGGCCCGAAACGGAATCCGAGCACGGCCATTCGGTGGTGCAGGACCTCCACCGGCAGAATGGGCACACCAGCAACTTCGACCGCGCTTCCGTCCAGGTCATGCAGCACCAACTCTGGCACACCGGGATAGCGGTGCTCCGTAGCGAAGGCATAGTGGAACATGCGACGCACCGCGACGTTGGTCGCCGGGTTCGCATAGATATCGATGGGCCGCTGCATGCGGAAGTTGAAAGAGCGCAGCTCATCGATACCCGCCACATGGTCCATGTGCTCGTGGGTCAGCAGCACCGCATCGAGCTCCGTGACCTTGGCGCGCAGCATTTGTTGGCGCATATCCGGACCCGCATCAATGAGCAGGGTCGCACTATCCACACGCACCAGCGCCGATGTGCGTAAGCGCTTGTCGCGCGGGTCTGCACTGGTACACACAGAGCAGCTGCACGCGATCACCGGCACCCCTTGACTGGTGCCGGTACCAAGGAATTCGATGCTGAGTTGTTCCATGCGCTGCCAAATATCGTGATGCTTGAAGTTGGAACGTGCTACTTTCGCGCTCCGCTTGGAGAGGTGGCAGAGCGGTTGAATGCGGCGGTCTTGAAAACCGCTTTACTCGAAAGGGTAACGGGGGTTCGAATCCCTCCCTCTCCGCCGATCGAACGCCGCGCTGCCGAAGGCAGCGGTATTTCGGCCCTTTAAGAACGCCAAGCTCGCTTGAGCGTTCGCAAGGCGCAGAAATAAAAGGCAGCGTAAAGCGCTGTCCGGCTATCGATCGAAGCCTTCCTCACTATGGGATGGCCCACCGCGAGCGATCCCGACCGATCCTCCAACTGTACTTCTTGCCGCTAGGCCAAGCTCGCTTGAGTTGCGATCACGGAACGATCATCCAACGAACAAAGTGAGCGCCGATCGGCGATCGAAGCCTCCCCCACTAAGGGATAGCCCGTCCTGAGCGATCCTTGCCTGATCCATTTCGGGATGTGTCGGGTCGAAGGATCGGGCGATCCCGACCGAACCAATTCTGGACCGCTTCCTCACCACCGAGTTCGCACAAGCACGTCAGTGCAGGCCATCTGGTCGAAATGTCTAGCCATAACCTAAGAACAAGCCCCAACCTACCAACCCGGCATTCAACCGCTGCTCCTGTATCCCACATTCCGGGAACGGCGCATCAGGCGCAGCCAACGGTCCAGATCCATATGCCTTGCTCCTTACCTTTGCTCGTATGCGCACGCTGAGTTACCCCCTTGTTGTCGCTTTTCTTTTGAACCTGATCGCTGTCGCGTCCTTCGCTACGGTCGATGTAGTGGTCGAGAGCCACAGCTTCCATGTGCCGGGACGCGGTGCGCGGGTCGAAGTCAACATGGCGGTGCTGGCGGGATCCTTTGTGCTGGCGCCGAATGACAAGGGCGTGTTACAGGCCCGGGTGGAGGTGCTTACGCTGATCGAGCAGGAAGGCCGGATCAAGACCTACGCCAAGTCCGTCGTGCGCGGTCCGATACAAAGTGGATCAGAAACGCCCGACTCTTCCTCTACCGACCTCGTACACCAGGAATTCTTCGATCTTCAGCCCGGCAGCTACGACCTGAACATGGAGTTCCGTGACCTGAACAGTGCCGATACCACGGTGCGCAGGCACTTGGTCCCGCTTGTCGTAGGTACCTTGGGCAGCGGTGTGGTGATCTCGGAGATCCTTTTGGCCGAGCGGATCGAATCGGCGCTGGAAGGTGAGATCGGCAAGTTCGGTTACCGCGTGGTGCCCCTGCTTAGCGACTACTATCCCGTATCCTTAAGCAGCATCGATTTCTATGCAGAGGTCTATGGCACCGAGGACTTCTTCGGGAAGGACAGCCTATACCTGCTGACCTATCAATTGGAGAATTACGAGAAACGAACGGTGCAAGGCTCGTACAAGAAGAACATCCGAGCCACAGCCCGTTCCGTGGAACCCTTGCTCGCCCAGTTCGATATCGCTAACCTCCCATCCGGCAATTACGTCCTGGCCATCGAGGTGCGCGACCGGAAGGGTGAACTGGTGGCTCGGCAGGAGCAAATGCTCCGCCGGAATAACACCATGAAGGTCACCTACGATCCAGAAAACCTGGAACGAGTGGATGTGACAGGGACCTTCGCCGGTGCCATGACGGACCGGGACACACTTGCGGAGCACATCCGCAGCATGCGCGCCATTGCCGATCCGCTAGAGCGCAAGATCATCGACGACCGTTGGAAGGACCGTGAACTGGACCTCATGCGCCGCTTCTTCTACAGCTTCTGGGCAAACCGCAGTTCCGACCCCGAAGCGGCATGGAGTGCCTATCATCTTGAGGTGCAGAAAGTGAACCGCCTGTTCGGTTGCCGCGTGCTGAAAGGCTACGAGAGCGACCGGGGCATCGTATTCCTGAAGTATGGACCGCCGAACTCGATGATGGACAGGCTGAACGAGATGGACTCCTACCCCTACACCATCTGGCACTACTACCGAGCTGCGCGATTCAGCGATAAACGCTTTGTTTTCTACCAACCCAACCTAGCCTCGGACTGTTTTGAGTTGCTGCATAGCGAAGTGCCCGGCGAACTGCAGAATCCACGCTGGAACCAGATGCTGCACATCCGCAACGTGGCCGCACCCAATGTGGACACACAGGATGTGAACAACATGAGCGGGGACCGGGCCAGAGAGTTCTTCGATCTGCCCCGGTGATCAGGGAAGTTCAGGAAGCCCATCTTTGCCCCCTTTCCACTAAGTGAATGCGTACTGCGATCGTGATCCTCAATTGGAATGGTCTGCCTTGGCTGCAGCAATTCCTACCAACGGTGCTTCTGCACCGAGAGGGTGCCGAGGTGTTCCTGGCGGACAATGCCTCCGCAGACGAGTCAGTAGCGTGGGTTCGGCAAGTGCATCCCGAGGTCCGTTGCATCATACTAAGCGAGAACCACGGTTTTGCGGCAGGCTACAACAAAGCCTTGGAACAGGTGGATGCAGACCGGTTCCTGCTCTTGAATTCCGATGTGGAAGTAAGTCCCGGTTGGCTAAGTGCGATGGAACGCTACTTGGATAGCGACCCCGGCATGGCCGCCTGCCAACCCAAGGTGCTAAGCCACCGTACACCAGATCTCTTCGAGCATGCAGGCGCCGCCGGTGGGTTCATGGACCGCAATGGCTATCCATTCTGCCGTGGCCGCATTTTCGAGATCACGGAGGAGGATCAAGGCCAGTATGACGACGAGCGATATGTGTTCTGGGCCACTGGTGCGTGCCTGTTGATCCGCGCGGATGCGTTCCATGCAGCACAGGGCTTCGATGCTTCGCTTTTCGCCCACATGGAGGAGATCGACCTTTGCTGGCGCTTGCGGCGCATGGGCTGGCGCATCGGCTATACCAGCAAAGCGGTGGTGTACCACGTGGGTGGCGGCAGTCTGGGCTACGGCAGTCCGCGCAAGACCTACCTCAACTTCCGCAATAGCCTCATCGTACTCACCAAGAACTTACACAACGGATATCTCTTCCTGCGTCTGTTGCGTCGCCTGATCCTGGACGGCTGCGCTGCAGCGAAATTCCTGCTCGAAGGCCATGGCGCACACAGCTGGCAGGTATTCAGGGCGCACCGCCATTTCTATGGCCGCTTGGCCAGCGTCCTGGCGCAACGCCGCGCCTTGCTTGCTACGGAAAAGTCGCCGGACCTCACCGGCATGTACCAGCGAAGCGTGGCCTACGACCGCTTCATTCTGGGTTGGAAACGATTCACCCAATTGGATCAGCGCGCCTTTCGTCAGCGGCGCTGAAGTAGGTGCTCGACGGCCAGTCGGTAGCCATCACCGCCAAGGCCCATGATGCCACCAACACACACGCTACCCACGAGTGAAGTATGCCGGAATGGTTCGCGTGAAAGCAAGTTGCTGAGGTGTACTTCCACCACTGGAACACGGACGGCCGCGACCGCATCGCGCAAGGCGACCGAGGTGTGGGAATAACCGCCGGCATTCAGCACCACACCGTCGAAATTCCCTTCAGCTTGCTGCACTGCGGAGATAAGTTCGCCTTCCAGGTTGGATTGTATGTGCTCCAGTACATGCCCGGGAAATGCATCGAATACCACTTGCATCATCTCCGTCAACGATAGGTCGCCATAGATGCCCGGCTCACGGATGCCGAGCAGATTCAAGTTGGGGCCGTTGAGGATGAGGATACGTGCCATTGTGGAAACTTATTCGGGACGCCGACCGGATCTGGCAGGGCCTGTTGGTACAAAGAGAACAAAAGCTCTCAACATGGTCACGTGGGGAGATAGATCGCGTAGCGATCTTCCACAGCGTGAGGCGGTGAGAACTTCGCAGCATGACGTGGGACCAGGCCCTGTTGACCTTTCGCATGTACCTGAAGCTGGAGCGCTCCTTAAGTGCGCGTACGGTGGAGGCCTACATGCGTGATGTGGGCAAATTGCGCGAACATGCCGAAGCACGGCAACCGCCAGCCGTGCCGAGCAGCTTGGTCCTTGAGGACATGCAGATCTTCATCACCGAGCTATCGCGCACAGGCTTGGGCCCCGCCAGCCAAGCCCGCTTGGTGAGTGCGTTGCGTTCCTTTTTCCGCAGCCTACGCATGGAGAAGCTGGTCGAAGATGACCCCACCGAGTTGTTGGAAAGTCCACGGCTGGGCCGCAAGCTGCCCACCTTCCTTGCGGTGGCAGAGATCGATGCCATGGTCAAGGCCATCGACATGAGCCGCTTGATGGCACACCGCGATCGGGCCATGTTGGAAACGCTTTATGGGTGCGGCCTGCGTGTAAGCGAGCTGTGCGGCCTGCGCTTGTCCAAGCTGCATTTCGATGAGGGCTTCATCCGCGTGGTAGGCAAGGGTGACAAAGAGCGTTTGGTGCCCATTGGCCCTGAAGCTATAAAGCGGATCGAACACTACCGCGAAGGAGAACGCGTCCATTTACCCGTTAAGAAACAGACCGAGGATATCCTGTTCCTGAACTTCCGGGGTGGGCAGCTCTCGCGCGTTTCGGTGTTCAACCGGGTGAAGGCGCTGGCTGCGTTGGCTGGGATCCGTAAGACCATTAGCCCGCACACCTTCCGCCATTCGTTCGCGACCCATTTGGTGGAAGGCGGTGCTGATCTGCGTGCAGTGCAGGAAATGCTCGGCCATGCCAGCATAACCACCACCGAGATCTACACCCACTTGGACCGCGACTACCTCCGCAGCAACATCATGCAGTTCCACCCTCGGGCTGCTGCGAAGCGGGCTTAAGCTATTGCACGCGCACCACGCGCTGCTGTCCGATGTAAAATCCGGGAGCTGGATCCTTACCAATGCTGCGACCAAGCAGGTCAACATACTGGCCTTGCACATGCTCGTAGCGCTGGTCCAGATCAGCTATGCCCGTAGCCACTTGCTCGGCAGGCGAGGCAACGATGCGTATCTCGTCCAAGTTCCACTCGCCGCCATCACCTTGGTAAGCCTGCACTTTCAGTTGGAAGGTGCCGTATGCCATGCCTTGACCGATCTCCATGGTACCCGGTTCCATCAAGATCGTTTCTGTCCATTCCGTGGGTATGCTGATATCAGCGATCTCTTCGAAGGGTTGGGTAGCATCCGTAGTGTAAGAGATCTTCAAGCGCAGTGGTCCCGTAAGGTCGGAGCGATGGCGGATGATGATGCTATCCACCTGCATGGGAATGGTGGACATACCGGACAATAGGCCATAGTTGGTGCCGGATACGAATACCGGCCAATCGGAGGTGTGCAGTGCGTTGTCCTGCGGACTTATAGGATGTGGGCAAAGGGTCACCCCCGGCCAGATCATGTTCGTTCCGAAGAAGCTTGGATCACTGTTCTCTGGAGTGTTGCAAGCGCTGCATCCATTGCTACAGTTGATGTTGCTTGAACAGGGCACGTTGAGCCATTTGTACTCAATGCTGCGGCTTTGCCCCCATGACGGGGAAGAGCAGAGCACAACAGATACAACGAGGAATGAGAACAGACGTTCCATGCGAATAGGTCACAGCGCTTCTGAGAAAAAAGCACTGCGGGGCTTCTTACGGCATTGTTCGTCCAGAGTTTCACTTTTATCTTAAAAACAACATTACTCATCGAAGTGGGCTGAAGACCCAGCGGCAGTATGTGCTACGCCGAAGTGCTCCCTATCTGACCTGCGCCGAAAAGAACCCCGTGCAGGTGCTGCTTCAGCAACTCGCCCATTGACCCGATCCGCTTGAAGGTTGGATCACCGTGCATCCTAGCCAGGTCAGCGGCCAGGTGTTGTGTGTGTTCAGTGGTCGACAACACGTCTCCGGACATTACGGCAAGCAACACTTCGATCTGCTCGTGTCCAAGCGTGTAGCGCTTGCGCAGCAGAGAGCGCTCTTCGTTGCGGTACTGCTCTACGGACTCGGCCGCAATGACCCGTTGCGCTTGTTGCACATACGGCAGGTTCTCCTTGTAGAACTGGGGCAGGTAGATGCGTGCCCGGCCTTCGTAGTTCTGCTGATCGAAGTCGATGGACCGGATGCGATACTGCACTTGGTCCAGATCGTGGATCACATCCACCACGAAGTTGTAGGCCCGCATATCGCCCAAGAGTCTCACGAAACAGCGCTCGTTGAACTTCACGAATTCCTTGCTCAGCCGCACTTCGTTGAGCGGGCCGCCGTAGCGTGAAGGGTCGGCGATGAAGGAGTCGCCCGGCACACCAATGATGTGCTCTTCCAAGATCGTAGCACCATCCCACCCATAGTTGATGCGGTTGGGCGAAAGCAGGTGTTCCAACTCAAGCCCATAGATACGGCTGGCATCGGCTTGCTTGATGTAGTAGTAGTCGTGGTTGTCGTTGACGCGGTTGATGATCTTGATCCGGAAGGGCTGCGAATTGCCGTAGGTGCAGAAATCGATGCTGGCCACCGAGAGGTGTTCGATGTATCGGCCGGAACCGCTTAGGAGCTGGTAGGTCTCCACCAAGCGGTGGTGCAGGTCCTCCAGTTCCCCAGGTCGATACATTACAGTATTCCACAGGGTAGGTTGGCCTTTGGCATCGAGTGTGGGCAGCAGACCATCGTAGCGCCTAAGGTCCGCATAGCTCACCGGGAAGGGTATTGCCCGCCCATAGGAACGGAGGTAATCACCCAAGCCGGCACCCACCGGATACATGGGCTTGCGCTGATGGATCTCGTTGAAGGCCATGCGCAACAGACCCTACCGGATCACCTCGAAACGCTGGTTGCCGAGAAGTGCACCGGTAGTAGACATTACCCGGATCACATAACTACCAGCAGCAAGGGGGGATACATCGAGCGCATGCTTGAAGGATCCGTACGCGGAGGCGGTCGTGCGCTCGTGAAGCTTGCCGTCAGTGCCGAACACATCGAACATCAAGGGAGTCAGCACTTCGGTGTAGCCCGAAACAATGAGCTGATCGTTGGCGGGCACAGGGCTCAAAACAATGCCATACGGCTCCGGGATGACATCCTCTCCGATGCCGATGATCGCACTGCTTTTCGCGAAAGCGTATTGTCCTTTCTTGAGGTCGTATAAGGTGATGAAGCCGGAACCGTTGGTGAGCGCGCCGGCTGTTACCTCCTGCCCATCGTAGACTTCCCAAGGCTGTGTAGGGTCTGCACGATGGACCATCGAGATCCCCGTTTCGTCCCCATTGATCAGGTCGTAGTCCACCTGTGTGGATTGTGCACCGTTGTAGAACAGGCGCGCACGCAATACCGTGCCTTCCGGCCAAAGTCCATCCACGTTCCAATAGTGGGTGTTCGAGATGGTAAGGATGTCCTGCCCGAGTGGAGCCTGATCAGGAGAGACCCACAAGTGCTCCACCCGCACCAAAGCGGTATCCGGCAGCGCATCCACATAGGCCCTGAGATCCACATACGGCAACGTAGAACTCAGCGACTGTCCGGGAGCAATACGGAACTCATGGTCCAGGCGTGCCTGGTTCAAGCGGGTGTGGCGGTTCAAGACTGCCATCACAGGTTCGAAGGGTGCGTTCACCGAAAGGGTGGTGAACTCACCGCCAACAGTGATCAAGACATCATGTTCCTCCCCACTTGCAGAAATGAGCGTGAGGTCCAACGGCACTTGCTCGTGCATAACCGTAGCGCCGCGCAACTTCTGACCGATCTCCAGCTGCACTGTGAACGATCCTCCCACCGCTTGTGCGCTGAAGTCACGCACTTCGAACACGCTATAACCTGGAGCGAACACCCAGGAGTCGAAAAAGGGGTCTAGGTCCTGGCCCGAAACGCTTGCGAGCGCGTCCCGGAATCCTTCGGCCGTTATGGTGGTGTTGGCGTACTGGTCCTGGATGTCGCGCATGGCTTGGCGGAACGGTTCGTCGCCCATATAGCCACGCAGGTTGTGCATTACGGCTGCTCCCTTGTAGTAGGTATGCGTGCCGTAGATGTGCTCATCGGGCGTGGGTGACAAGGCTTGGAAACCATCGTCGTCCACATGTGCCTGGCGCAAGATGAAGAGCAGGTTGTCCTTTACGGCCTTCACCAGTCCGGGCCGCCCCAGCAACCATTCCTCGATCAGGTGCGTGCTGTATTCGGCAGGTCCCTCCTTGAGCCACATATCGTTGTGGATGAAGGGCGTTACGATGTTGCCCCACCACTGGTGGCCCAGCTCGTGGGTAAGCAACTCCCGGTTGCGTTGGTTGGTCTGTCCGGTCATGAACTGCGGATAGGCGATGTTCGTCGGGATCTCCAAAGCACCGTCCGTGGTCATCACATAGCCCACACGATCATAGCCTAAAGGGCCGTACCAGTGTTCGCATGCGTCTATTGCCGCCGGTAGGTCCACCATGCGCGACACGATCTGACCGAGGTCGGCTGGCTTTGCACAGATCGTGACCGGAATGGTGCCGTTCGCGCCCACATGGTCGTAGCCATGCTGCTCGTAGTCGGCAATGGCCACAGCGCTCAGGTGTGTGGGGATCGCTTGTGGAATGGCATAGGTACGGATCACAGTATCCCCAGCAAGTTGCACTTCGCCAAGGAATTGTCCTTGGCCATAGTGACGAAACGTACCTGCGCTCTTGACCCTGTAGGTGTATGTGGCCCGTTCCACAAAACTGTCGAAGCAGGGGTACCACACCTTCCCAAAGTTGGGCGGAATGGTACTGAGACCGATACCCAAGTTGTAGATGTAGTTGCTCTCAAAGTAGAACCCTCCCCATTGCGGATCGCGGCGCGGTGTGCCTTGGTAATACACGGTCACCTCACGCTCCTCCCCTTCCGCCAAAGCTTCCGGAAAGACCACCCGCAAAAACTCGCCGTCGTGGTCGAACGCATATGGTCCTTCGGCACCGATCACGGAATCCACAGTGAGCTGGACCAGGTCGAAGCGGATGGACCCAAGGTCTGGCTGTAAGGTCCTGAAGCGGACGACCGTGGCTGCCTTGATGCGCTGCCCCGCGTAGTCGGTCACATCCAAGGTGATGTCATAATTCAGGATATCGAAGGTGTCGCTGCGGGCGATGGTCTCTGCGATCTGGGTTCGCATAGCATCGTCCAAGGCTACTGGCGGCACCACGTTGGCTTGCCGGAAGTAGTGGCAGCCATAGGGATTGGGTTGGGCGAGGACCGGGCCTGCGCAAAGGGTGGTCAGTAGGACCAGAAAAAGAGAAATGTTCTTCATCGCGGAATGCTTGAGGAAAGCCAGTGCCCGAAACTACGGCCTACCGCGCAACGAACGAGCAAACCTAAGTGTCATCCCTGCCAAGCTATAAAACACATGGGGCCGCCCCGGATCGGAGCGGCCCCATGCCAAAGGATATCAATACAAGATCACTCCACCACCACGCGCTTGGTGATAGGCTTGCCGTTGGCCATCACGTTCACGAAGTAGGTGCCAGCAGCCCAGTTCTGGGTGCTGATATCACGCATGTTCTCGCCGGTCTGACGGCCCATACGCTCGTCCACCATCGTGCGGCCCATGGCGTCAACGATGAACAGACGCATATCAGCAGCGTCGCGGATCGCGTAACGCACGGTGAAGCCATTGGTCGTAGGGTTTCCGCCGAGGATATCCAGCTGCATGCCGTTCATCCAAGCGCTTTCGCCAACACCGACAGAGCTGGGGGTAAGCACCGCTCCGATCGCATAATCGCAACTCAACCCGCCACCTGGGTTCTGAGGATCGGTCGTTGCTGCGAGCACTGATAACCAGGCGCCATTTTGGGCCTTCAACCAGCTGCGGTCGGCCAGTTCTACGAAACCGCCCTCGGTCACTGCCAAGTTCACCGAATCACCAGCAACAATGCCGCTCAATGCAAAACCGGCTGCGAAGGAATTGGACACCCAAATAGGTGCAAAGCTTACGCCTGAGAAATCGGTAGTAACGATGCTGGTGATGGGCAATTCCACTTCACGCAACACCGTGTTAGGACGTGGTGCAGTTCCGGTGCTGGTAGTACCGGAAGCACCCAAGTTGTACAGGCGGGCCTTGACGTGCGAGGCAGCATTGCCAGAGCCTGCGACTTGCACAGCGAAGAGGTATACGATGCCATCGATGTTGGCAGGGCCGTCTATCAGTTCGAACTCTTGCGCGAATTCGACCAAAGGCAATGAACTTGTGCCAAAGAAGTAACCGGTGCCACCGGCAACGCCTACGTTCACCAGGTTCGGGGTCTGGTCAAATCCGAACGTGAATAAGGTGTCCGTACCACGGCTCGCATCGCGCTGAAATTCCACTGGTGTCATTTCACCCACAGCAAATGGAGCTTGGGCAATGGCCAATGGTGAGAGGGCCACAAGCCCCAATCCGAGTACTACTTGTTTCATCTTGTCTTCAGGTTTTGGTTAAGGTTCCACTATCGCGGCCCGAATATCGGAAAAATGGGACACATGTCAAGTGTGCCTCGAAACATCGGTCATGAACATGCCGTATCGACGAACGCGAGAGGTCTTGTTGTCAGCCCTAGCCCAGACCTGGACCCTCGTCAAGCCTTCATAACGATCTACCTTCACAGCGAATTTTCGCTCCTGACTGATATCCGTTCAGCAGGATCTTTCAACAATAACACCGCTTCACCATGCATCTCGACCCCTACCTCAAGTGGCTCCACGAAGTTGAACTCAGTGACATACCGACCGTTGGTGGCAAGAACGCTAGTTTGGGTGAGATGATCCAGCACCTGGGCAAGTTAGGCGTTACCGTGCCTGGTGGGTTCGTGGTGACCGTGGCCAGTTACGAGGCCTTCATTGCACACAACGTGCTGGACCAAAAGATCCGCGACATCGTGGCGGGGCTTGATGTGGACGATGTGGAGAACATCCGCCGCACCGGTCTGGCAGTGCGCACCCTGGTGAAGAACGGCACCTTTCCGGAGGAGATCGAAAGGGGCATCACAGAACGATACCTCGAGATGAGCAAGCACTACGGTCAGGACGCCACGGACGTGGCCGTGCGATCGAGCGCCACTGCGGAAGACCTACCCGATGCATCGTTCGCTGGACAGCAGGAGACCTACCTCAACATCCGCGGGCCACAAGACCTGATGAGCGCCGTGCGCAACTGCTTCGCATCGCTCTTCACCGACCGCGCCATTGTGTACCGCGAAAGTCTTGGATACGACCACTTCCAAGTGGGCCTCAGCGTGGGTATCCAAAAAATGGTGCGTTCTGACCTCGGAAGTTCCGGCGTAGCATTCTCACTGGACACCGAAAGTGGTTTCAAGGATGTGGTGCTGATCAACGGCAGCTATGGCTTGGGCGAAATGGTGGTGCAAGGAGCAGTTAGCCCGGACGAGTTCTTGGTCTTCAAACCCACGCTGGCCGAGGGTTTCAGCAGCATCATCGAGAAGAAGCTCGGAAACAAGGACCGCAAGATGGTGTATGGTGTTGAGCCCGGCAAGCCCACGCTCATCATACCCATTGAACGTGCCCAACGCAACCGTTTCTGCATTACGGATGAGCAAGCGCTGGAGATCGCGCGCAGCGTGACCGCCATCGAGAAATACTACAGTGACAAGAAGGGTCACTGGTGCCCCATGGACGTGGAGTGGGCCGTGGATGGATTGACCAAGCAACTCTTCATCGTGCAGGCTCGACCCGAAACGATCCACAGCCGCAAGGCCACGGACCGCGTGATCGAATACAAGATCAACAAGAAGGACGACGCCAAGGTCATCACCACCGGCATCGCGATCGGTGATCGTATCGGCAGCGGCAAGGTGCGAATCCTCTTCAGTCTC